>Ga0210394_10000957_pt1 | contig 50617 bp, 43 predicted proteins | sample IncBWC12MmetaG_FD_160121 | JGI IMG/M metagenome (GOLD analysis project Ga0210394, IMG submission 160121) | Forest soil microbial communities from Barre Woods Harvard Forest LTER site, Petersham, Massachusetts, United States - Inc-BW-C-12-M | ecosystem: Environmental > Terrestrial > Soil >...
GTAAGCGTCGGCGGCGAATGATAGCAGGCTCGCGTGCTGGTCTTTCCATCCGAACCTGCCGACGCTCATTTGTCCCGGCGCTTCCACGATAGGAACCTGGAGGATCTGGCCGCAGATTTTCCGATGTGAAGATTTGCATTGTTGCTGGGCGAGGTCGATAAGCGTTTGATCGGAAACCGCCTCGACGAAACCATCGCCCAACAGATTCAGAGAAAGTCGAAACGTCCGGATTGTCTCGGTCTCAGGGACTCGTTCTTGAATCTCGTTGTTCGGAAAAGCCGCGTTCGGGCAAATCGCGCGATCATTCACGAGAGATCGCCCCGCGACTACTTCGGTCCCATCAGCGATCGGGATTTCTGGATTGCGGAAGTGTCCGTCCGGCCCCTGATGGCCGACGCGTAATTCCGTGACTTGGGAGGCAGCACCTGAAACCGGACTCTGATGGCATTCACGACAGGACTGCGCGTTATAGAGCGGTCCGAGACCATCGCTTAGTTGCTCGACCTCATCGAATTTCATTTGATCGGCCTGATGAGTAGTATCGTCGGCGACGCCGTTGCTCTTGTTGTCAAAACCGGTGGGTGCTTCCGTTGACTGAGGGACAGGACTGACGAGAAAGAGACCGAGAAGAGCCAAAGAGATCAGGAGTCGCATGGCTTATTCCTTTCCATAGGACGACCTCGCGATAGAGACTCTTGCAGAGAGGACTTGTTTTCTGGTGCTGACGTGTGAGCCCGTTAGGTCTTCAGCTCTACCAGTACCAATTCGATAGATTGATCGCCGAGATTCTCCGGAAGGTGGGTACCCTCCGGTAGCCACGTCACCTCGCCGGCTGTGAAATGGTTTTCTGTTGATCGGCCGTTCGTAAAAGCGAATCGGGAGTGTTGAGAGGTGAGAAACAGCCCAATCCCATCTGGGTGTGAGTGCATGACCGATCTTTCGCGGGGTCCGTAGTTGACTCGAAGCACACGCACGCGGTCATTCTCGAACTCCACTTTGTAGTGTTCCGGGTCCAATTTGACGGGGTCGAGAGCACTCGGCTGGCGTTGCGGGGACGTAGACATGATCGCCTCCTTTGAACAGGACAATTGAGGGTCTTAGCTGGAGATGTGCATCATAATCCTGTGGTCTGATGCTGGCAAGCATACAGAAATTTGGTGAAACGGACAGACCCCGTTTTGCTAGAGAGGCGGGCGCAAGTAGAGACAAAGGATCGGTCCGGCATGAAGGTTCAATTAAACAAGCGGCTGACAGGTGCCGCATGACGATCCGAAATTCATGATCCCTCCTTACAATTCAAGGCTCCTTTTCAGCTCGACGGCGTACTCAGGGACATCCTGCGAAGGGACAAGCTCCAAGTTGCGTGGTTCGTGGACATCCGTCATTCGGAAACCCGGACCGGTGTGCCAGTAAACTTGCACGGACGCAATGCTATCGGGATCGACGCGACTGACAACTCCCAGGCGGCCAGTTGGGCTGACTTTTAATCTGACGAAATGCGGACCAATCCGACAGTGGGAACGTCGAGTCTCAATGGAGGAGCAATTGTAAAGTTGCGATGAAGGTGACTGCCGGCTAGCTTCATGAATACCTCCAGAAGGTGCCAGTGAAACACGGGTGCCGGGTATTTCGCTCGCTTACTGACAGCGACAACGTTCTGGTTAACATCCGTAAGCGCCACAGTCGTCGTGCGTTTATGTTCTCATCAGGACGCTTTTCGCCTCGAGACTATCAGCCTTTTTCAGCGTTCAATGGTGGTCACCCAGGTTCTACTAGGTGAACTGCCAATCAACCGCAAAAATGTCAGCGGTACTTCAGTCTAAATTAGCTTAATTGTCGAGCACTGTAAATTCACTTGACATACTAGAGAAGAAAAACTATACCGTTTCCGTTTTGGGTCGCTTAGAAATTTAAATTTCGGTATTGACTGAGTTGAAGTGTGCCCAGTCCTGGGGGTGAACGTGACGAAGAATATCCTTAGAGTCGTAGTCAGTCTACTTGCGATTGGAATTGTCTGCTGCGCGATAAGCCCGGGCGCCTCGGCTCAGGTAGGTAATGGCTGCTTCTCTTGGGTGAGTTGCGGTTACTACTCTCTCTGGAACATGGTTTGTGAGCCCCAACTTCCTCCTGGAGTCTACAACTGTGAGGGTGTTGCGTTCGAGTGGGAAGTCATTTGTCAGGTACAAAACTACCTGTGTCCTCCTGCAGCAGCTGCTGTGGAGACCAAATGTGACTGTTCGGTGGCCGGTTCCCCCATCGCGCTAGCCACAGGTAATACCTACATCATGGAGGCGGATGTAAAGCTTCCTGGTCTTTCAGGTGGACTTACGCTGGTCCGAACCTGGAATAGCGTATGGCCTTCCACTCAATTGGCCTACCAAACTGGATTATTTGGACCGAACTGGCGTTCTAACTTCGAGGAACGGGTGTTTTTAGGCAATGACAACTATATGAAATATGCTCGGGGAGATGGCAGCTTCTGGTCGTTCGGCTGGGGTACTCCATCTGGGGCAGGCTGGAGTGTTGCCGCTCCTGCAAACGTTATCGCGACGTTGGTCCAGGGAGCCTCCTATTGGACCATCACCTTTCAAAACGGAGAGCAGCGGCGGTTTGACAATACAAGCGGAAATCTGGTCGCGATCATTGACCGGAACGGTAACACAACACAATTGTCTTACGATTCCGCAGGTCGTCTAGCGACAGTAACAGATCCGGTGTCCCGCCACCTCTATTTCACATACGGAAGCGGCTCCAGTCTTTTGGTAACAGGCGTGACCTCGGATGTTGGCCTTTCCCTTTCATACGCGTATGACGCGCAAAGTCGTCTAACCACAGTGACCAATCCTGATCTGTCAACCCTATCCTTTGGGTATGACAGCCACTCATTGATCTCATCTGTCACAGATTCCAACGGCAAGATCCTTGAGGCACACACTTACGACAACAGCATGCGAGGTTTGACGTCGTCTAGAGCAAACGGAGTTGACGCCGTCACCGTTAGCTACGGAACTCCATAGTCCAGATAAGGCTTCTCAACCCAGCGAAACGCGATTTGGCGTCTTCTGGCAGTCAAATTATGCGTTCGGGAGGCTGCTTCATGCACTTACCTCGTTGGAGCTGCGGTCTTTTGTTGGGCGTCGTGCTAGTCGGGTTGCACTGCACGCAAACCTATGCCCAACTTTCGATTTCGAGCATCTCACCGCCTTCGGGGCCAGTGGGAAGCGTCGTAACGATCACAGGTTTGAACTTCGGGACTAGTCAAGGGACCAGTACGATCTCGCTCAACGGAACGAATGCCGTAGCTACAACTTGGACCGACACTGTGATCACAGCGCTCGTTCCATTTGGCGCATCGTCGGGAGTTTTTTCCACAGTTGTCAACGGCGAGGCAGCAAACAGCTCGACCTTCACTGTTACGGCTCTACCTTCCGGGTGGTCCGATTCTGACGTAGGACCCGTCGGGATCGCCGGGAGCGCGAGCTACGCGAACGGTATCTTTACAGTCAAAGGGTCGGGACAATTCGTAGGGAATACGAATGCAGACCAATGTCATTTTGCATATCAAGGCTTATCGGGTGACGGAACGATTGTCGCACGGGTAGTAAGTGCGTCTGGGACAACGTCGAATCAGGTTGGACTGATGATTCGCGAGACCCTGAGCGCAGGCGCGACCATGGCGTTTGTAGATTTCGACACCAATTCGTACGGTTATTTCTACTACCGGACCACCACCGGAGCGAGCGGAACCTACAATTCGCTTGGCGCCGGACTGACCTTGCCATACTGGCTAAAGCTCGTTCGGAGCGGGAATACTTTCACTCCATACAGTTCGACGGATGGAGTGAATTGGACCGCGATAGCGAGTGAAACCATCACGATGGCACAAAATGTTTATGTCGGTCTTGCCGTGGAGAGCGGCAGCAATTCGACGCTGAGTACTGCCACATTTGACAATGTTTCAATAAGCCCGGCAGCGAGCCCAGCGCCCGTAATCACGAACGTCTCTAACACTACTGGTTCGATTGGAAGTCAAACAACGATTGTTGGAACGGGCTTCGGTGCTGCGCAAGGCGGCAGCTTGGTTCAGATAAGCAATGTGCTGGCGACCGTGAATTCTTGGAGCTCCACGTCCATTACAATAACAATTCCGACGGGAGCGACTTCGGGGCCTCTAGTGGTGTGTCTCGCGCCCTCCATGAATGATAGTAATCCGTGGGACTTCACCGTGACGGGTCAGCCTTTGCCAACATCATGGTTGGATCAGGACATAGGTTCCGTACCCAGCGCCGGCAGTGCGTCGTACGCCGGTGGAGTCTTTACTGTGACTGCTTCAGGCTCAGGGCCGAACACAAACAACGATAAATTTCATTTCGTGTACCAGCCTCTTTCAGGTGACGGAACAATTGTCGCGCGAGTAACAAGCGAGCAGGGTTCCTATCCAACTGCGGGCGTTATGATTCGAGAGACTCTCACCTCCCCGGCAACAGAGGCTTATACAAACTACTACAACAAATCAGGATCTTACTTCTACTACCGCTCAACCACCGGTGGTACGCCACAGTATGCGCCAGGGCCTTATGCGGGCATGCCGTATTGGCTGAAGTTGACCCGAAGCGGGAACACCTTCACCGGGTTTGCTTCTTCGGATGGAGTCAATTGGTACCAGCTGGGACTCAGTCAGACGATCACCATGGCGACCAACGCTTTTATTGGACTGGCTGTAACCGGTGCGATCAATTCCGGACCTGTCACAGCAAGTTTTGACAACGTTTCAGTAAGCTCAACGACGAGTCCTGCGCCAGTAATCTCGGGGGTATCGAGCACGACTGGAACCTTCGGAAGTGCAATCGCTATATCAGGATCAGGGTTTGGAGACTTTCAAGGAAGTAGCCTGGTGACCCTCAATGGTTCGCCAGTCACCATCAGCTCTTGGAGCGCAACGGCTATCGTCATCACTATTCCTAATGGGGCCACATCAGGTCCACTAGTTGTCACCGTTGCACCCACAATGAATGAGAGCAATCCGGTCGTTTTCACGATCACTTCACAACCGTTACCACCGGGAGTTTCTGATCAGGATGTCACAGCTCCAGTTAACAGCGCATTCGCAGTGCCTGGCAGTTCAACCTATGCGAACAACGTGTTCACAGTAGTCGGTGCGGGGGGCCATATCGGTGGCTCTTCTGATCAGATGCACTTTGTGTACGAACCACTGATTGGGGATGGCTCAATAGTGGCAAGACTAACGAGCTTGCACACAAGTACATCACCCGTTGCAGGAGTGATGATTCGGGAGACGCTAAATACGGCTTCGACCGACGCATTCATGCTGTATCAAGGAGGTTATATCCTTTTCTGGGATCGCCCAAGCACGGGAGCGAACACAGTATATCAAGGCGCGAACATCTATCTGACGCTTCCTTATTGGATGAAGGTAGTTCGTAGCGGAAACTCATTTTCTGGGTATATATCCTCGGATGGTGTGAATTGGGTGCAGCAGGGATCGACCTTAACAATCACTATGGCTCAGAGTGTGTTCATCGGGTTGGCCGTCGACAGTGGAAGTAACACAACCTTGACTACCGCAACTTTCGACAATGTTTCAATTAATTCGACAACGACCCCTGCGCCGGTCATTACAAGCGTGTCCGCCACTACTGGATCCGTAGGAAGCCAAATAGCCATAGGTGGTTCAGGATTCGGAGCTTCCCAGAGCACAAGTTTAGGACTGTTGGCCAACATGCCGCTGACGATTAACTCCTGGAGTAACACATCTATCGTCGCCACGATCCCGAGCGGAGCGACATCAGGACCCCTGGTTGTGTCGGTTGAACCCAGTATGAACGACAGCAATCCGATCGATTTCACTGTAACCACCCAGCCATTACCGACTCCATGGCTCGATCAGGATGTGGGACAGGTCGCAGCACCGGGCAGTGCCAGTTATTCAGGAGGAGTGTTCACGATAACAGCTGAGGGACTTGGTTCCGGCGTAGCCGACAGGCTTCATTTCATCTATCAGCCCATGCCAACGGACGCCACAATTGTGGCCCGCGTCGTTAGTCTGAGTGGAGCTGCTGGTTCATCGGCGGTTGTGATGGTCAGAGAAACTCTTGCTGCCGGAGCTACCGATGCATATGTCGGTTACTCGAACCAAATTGAGTTCTGGGATCGCTCAACGACCGGCGGAGGCGTGTCGTACCAGATTTCGGGTGGATCTCAAAGCTTGCCGTACTGGGTGAAGGTTGTGCGAAGCGGTAGCACTTTCGCAGGTTATCGCTCGACCGATGGGATCAACTGGGTCCAAATCGGGTCATCCGTAACGATCAGTATGGCTCAGAACTATGATATCGGTTTGGCCGTCTTTAGTGGCAGCAACACCGCTTCAGCCACCGCAACTTTTGACAATGTGTCTCTCACGATTGGTACCACCCCGTTTGTGACGGGTCTTTCTCCTGTGTTGGGCGGTCTCGGCTCGTCTGTGGTGGTCTCCGGCTCCCATTTTGGCGCATCCCAGGGCACCAGTGTTATCTCGTTCAACGGAGTTGCGGCTTCCACCATCACGAATTGGAGCGATAGCCAAATAACTGCGGCCGTGCCCGCGAGCGCATCGACCGGGCCGGTTGCCGTCACCGTCAATTCAATCCAGAGTCTTGCAAACCCCATCTTCAACGTCATTCATCCAATAATCACGAGCATTCTCCCACCTGCAGCTCAGGTATCAGACTTAATCACAGTCAACGGATCTGGATTTGGAGCGAACCCGGTTGTAACAAGCGCAATTTCCTTAAACGGAGTAACAGACCCCTACATCAACACATGGAGTGACACGACTATTACCCTAGTTGTGCCGATGGCAACCACGAGTGGACCTGTAGTGGTCACGGAGAATGGGGTTGCCAGCAATGCGGTTCAGTTCACGGTTCTAGAAGCGTTGACGGTTACAGGAGTTTCACCGTCCTCGGGAATGGTTGGCTCGACCGCGACGATTAGTGGCACTGGCTTTGGTCCAACTCAGAGCAACAGCGTCGCCACTTTCGACGGCGTGCCCGCGACGGTAACAGGTTGGAGCGATACCGCAGTTACCGTAGTTGTTCCTGCCGGAGCATCGACAGGACCGGTGACCGTAAAGGTAGGAGGCGTAACAGCCCTCGGACCGACGTTCACCCTGAGCGATTCCATCGTCTTGACGGATTCGCTTGGGCATCAGTCCACATACGGCGCTGTACTAGCTGGAGGCAAGTGGTACGTTAACAGTTCACAGGGGGCAGGATGCTCCAGCTGTACGGTTCGCGGCACGATTCAAAAACAATACGACAATCACGGGAACATAACGCAACTGACCGATGAACTCGGAAATGTTACGTCGTACACCTACGATCCCAATGACAATGTAACTTTGATCAAACAGCCAGCGGTTGGAGGCACAAATCCGCAGACGAATTACACCTACAACAGCTTTGGTGAGGTGTTAACTGTCAGAGATGCACTCGGAAACACCACATCGAATACCTACGATGCTAAGGGAAACCTACTAACGGTCACCACCCCGGCGCCGAACAATCGCACTGCCGCAAGCGTAACCCAATTTGCCTACAATTCCCTGGGCGAGTTGACTCAGATTACCGATCCGTTGGGGCACGCTACAACATTGACCTACACAACTGCGGGTCTGATCGCGTCTATCACTGATCCACAGCAGAATGTCACGAGCTACCAGTACGACGCTCACGGCAACCGTACGAGCGTAACAGACGCGCTGAATCATCAGACCACTTTCGCCTACGATACCGGTGATCGCCTCACGACGATCACCTACCCCGGAGGTTCCACCACGACCTTTACCTATGATTATCGGGGTCGCAGAACGTCGGTCACGGATCAAAACGGCAAGAAAACAAGCTATGCATATGACGATGCGGACCGCCTTACCTCAGTAACCGACGCCGCGAGCAACGTCACGCAGTACGCTTACGATACTGAAAACAATCTATTGAGCATCACCGATGCTAACAGCCACACAACATCGTTTGCATACGACGCCTATGGTAGGGTCACTGAGACGACCTTCCCCTCGACTCACTATGAGCAGTACGCCTACGACGCGACTAACAATCTGACCAGCAGAACAGATCGCAAGGGGCAAACGATTCAGTACGTGTACGATGCGCTGAATCGGCTTACGCAGAAGACGTATCCGGATTCGACGAGCGTCGAATACGTGTATGACTTGGCCGGTAAGCTTCAGCAGGTGAGCGACCCGACTGGAACCTACGGCTTCGCCTACGACAATATGGGGCGGCTGGTGGGAGGCACGACTCAATACACATTCGTCACAGGAACGTATTCGAACTCCTACACCTATGACGCGGCTTCAAACCGCGTGTCCTTGACCGACCCGCAGAACGGTGTAACGACATATGCCTATGACACCCTGAATCGGCTTAACACACTCACGCCTCCGACCGCCTTCGGAATTGGGTCTTTTGGGTTCACGTATGATGCACTGAGTCGCCGCACTCAAGTGACACGACCCAACGGCGTCGCGACGAACTACACCTACGATAATTTGTCGCGGCTGCTTTCCGTGCTGCACCAGCTGTCCGGAAGTACTATTGACGGATCAAGCTATACCGTTGATCCTGCGGGAAACCGTACAGCGAAGACGGATCAGCACGCGGGAGTGACGTCGAATTACACGTACGATCCACTTTATGAGCTTACGCAAGTGACGCAAAACGCGAACACGACGGAAAGCTACACCTACGACCCGGTCGGGAACCGACTGAGTTCGCTTGGGGTGTCGCCATATGTCAACAACCCATCGAACCAGCTAACCTCAACTCCGAATGCAAGCTACTCGTATGACTACAACGGAAATATAACGGGCAAGACCGACTCGACCGGGACGACCAACTACACGTGGGATTTTGACAACCGCTTGACACAGGTGACGTTACCCGGCAGCAGTGGCACGGCAACCTTCAAGTACGACCCGTTTGGACGGAGGATTCAGAAGATATTCGCGCAGGGCTCAACGACTGCGACCACAAACTTCGTGTATGACGGCGATCGGTCTTTACTAGACATAGATCAGAACGGAAATCTACTCGCTAGATACGCTCAATCTCTGAACACCGACGAGCCACTTGCGGAATCTCGTACGGGAACAACTAACTACTACGAAGCTGATGGATTAGGGTCGGTCAGTTCACTCAGTGGCTCTTCGGGCGCTCTTGCGAACACGTATACCTACGATTCGTTTGGAAAGCTGGTAGCGTCCACTGGCTCAATCACAAATCGTTTCCAGTACACCGCTCGTGAATTTGACTCAGAGACGGGCCTCTATTTCTATCGAGCCAGATACTACGATCCGACCTCCGGCAGGTTCATGAGTGAAGACCCGATCGGAACAAGCGGTGGGCTAAATCTCTACGTTTATGTCAAGAACGATCCGAACGATATGATTGATCCCAATGGATTGCAAAGGCAAAAACCTAAACCACCCGAGCCCTCTCCCAGTTCAGTCTACTTTATATGCTGCAAGAAGGGTCAACTCGGAATATGTGAAACCAACCTGGGACAAAATGTCCCGCCGAGCATCTTTGTGCGTGATTGCGAAAATGAGCACGAAAAAAAGCACCTGGATGATTTCAAGCATGACTGTCCGCTCGGAACTAAGACCTTTTGCGCCGACAAGCCTAACAATTTTCCTGTAGCGGTGAATCCGAGTGACCAAGCGAAGGTAGAATGCGGTGGGTATTGCGCTGAACTGAAGTGCTTGGAATCGAAGGGACCTTGGCCTGAGGTGAGACAACGAAAGATTTTTGTCGAAGGTCAGATCAAAAAGTTCTGCGGTGCCACGGGATGTCCTAAATGAAGAGAAATCTTGAAGTAACACTATTGCTAGTCTCTATCTGCGTCGGTGGGGGCCAAAGCGACCACAATCAGTACGAACCAGACGCGATTGCGGTAGTGGCTGAGCACCAGCTTAAGGAGATGAAGTTTCCCCCGGAGCAACTCGTCTGTCTATCTCTGCCGAATTACAAGGATCCCAAAACGCAATTCTTACAGAAGATAAATGGGCAGGGTCTGCACTTACGTCCTGGAAGTTCATGTTGGAAGCCGCCCAGAGGATTTCTTTTACTCTTAAACGACTATCAGAGAGGCAAAGAGGGAATTGAGGTCCGAGTGGAAGTTGACGACATGAATCTGGATGGAGCCCATGTAACCTCACGTCTTAGGGAGACGAAGTATGAGCTCAGATTCGACAATGGCCAGTGGAAAATAAGTTCCTACAGCGTTACTTCTTTCGGCGCAGCTCGGAAGCCCCAAGAGTAAATTAAAATCGATTCGACCGAGGCTGTCATCTTTCATTCCTTATAGAGTGAGACTGTTTCAGGTAGCGCTTCAACTTCGCCCTTCCCAACGGCGAATTATCTAGCAGTGGTTAGCGTTGTCGATAACTCGGTCCTGATCGTTCCGAGAACTGAGAAATCAAATCGGAAAGCACGCCCACATTGTTATGCTGCTTGGATCCCGGGCTTGAAGCGTCGGCCAGCCATGAGATCGACGCATACCGCTTCAGAATCTTGCCGTATCCACGTTTTGTGCCCGTCGAAAGGGCGGGTTTTTCGCCGGTCTCGGGATCCGCTTTCTGGCCGCCGTAACATCTCCGTAGTTTGGGCATCTTGTCGCGAGCAGTGTCATAAAAGTGTCATGGTTCCACGCTCAAAACCGGTACAAACAGGTCAGAACCAATCAACCAACGAATTTCGTAACAGGTTGACCCTGCAGATATAATCACAAATTTTCAAATCAAATCAGAACCGGCCTCTGATTTCCTAAACCGTTGGTCGGGAGTTCGACTCTCCCCAGGCCCACCATCTTTTCAACAACTTAGGGACACTGAGAAGCATCGTTTTCCCTCACTGTGGGGACTTCTGTGGGGACCCCACCCGGTTTTCATACATCGCGATCACTTGTGCGGCGTTGAAGCTCTCCAATTTCCGAACCGCTTCTTGTTTGTGCTCAGGCGTCGGGTGAACGTACCGCATCGTGGTCGAAATATTGGAATGACCTCGCGAGGTCTACTCCGGCCATAGCGGAACGCGATCCGAACGTGTGGCGCAAATCGTAGAGCCGAAACGGAGATTTTGCTTTCGAAGCCTTCACCGCTTCCAGGTGCGCTTCGTGAATCGTTGTAAGGGGCCTATTCGCATCTCGTCTATGAGCAAAAACGAAAGGACCCTTTGCCTTAGCGAGCCGCGACTTCAAAAGTCGAACTGTTGCATCCGTCAACGGAACATTGCGCCGGGCGAACCGCGTCTTTCCGCTCGGCACAAAGAGGTAGCGCCTCTTGAGGTGCACGTTTTCCTTTTGGATCGTGAACACCTCCTCGGGACGCATCCCCGTTTCCCAACATTAACGTTGCAACATCTCGAAGTAGATGACTCGTTGCTTTCAAATACTTCATTTGCTCATCGTGAGAAATGATCCGCATGCTGCCCGGTGGTTCAGGCAAGAACCGCACTCCAGTTACTGGATTGCGTGCGATGTAGCCTAGTCGAATCGCGAAATTCAGCATGAGACGCAACGCCGCTAGATCACGATTTGTTCCCGCCGGTGAAATCGCTTGAGATCGCGTGAGCTTGAATTTCTCCACAGAGGACGATGTGACGGCATCCACTGGCAATTTCCCAAAAGACGCTATCAACGGCTTCCCGGCCACCTCGTAGCGTTTGTGGGTTCTTGGGTGTGCTTGATGCTGTGTCTTCGACCAAGTTCTTGTCCAGATCGCAGCGGACTAGACCGTTCAGTTGAAGCCTCCGGAGGGCCAACCTTGGCTCCGAACAGTACCAACGAATGAATTCCTCAATCGCATGTTTGTATGATCGGCGCGATTGGAGCGATCCCAGGCTATTCAAAACCGCAGCCTTTGAGTGCTCGAGCTCAGGCAATGTTAAAGCGTATCTTCGACGGTTTGAACGACGGCGAGTTGGCTTCACCATGGGCAGCGGCCTCCTTGGCCGCTAGCCTATTTGTAAGCTGGTTTCCCGATGCGAAATCCGATTGGTTGTGACAAGAGTATTGAAGTCGCTTCTCAAACCCAGATCTAATACGCCTCCGTCGTTGAGATGAGAAGCGTTTGCCAACTAATATCACCAGTGGGACTGGACACGATTGGACAGGCCAAGAATCCAAACGTTCCAGGAGGAGCTTCAACAATGAACTCAGCCGAATCGTTCAGAGACCAGATCACTTGGACGGCAGCAGAAAAGAGGTTGGCACGAAAAATCTTTGACCGAGCATTCCAAAAACAGTGCGCGTCCATCGCTGCGGAGGCGAAGAAGATGATCGCGAACGCTTCGGTCCCATCCGACATTTGGCGAGTCCACGATTATTTGTCGCAACATCGACGGGCCGTTGATGAACTGTACGATTACAGGTATTCCGTTCTTCTTAACGTATTCGCGCGACTGCTCGGGGAAGGGTGGTTGACTGAGGCTGATTTGATTGGTCTGCAAAAGGACAAAATTGAGAGGATCAAAATCGAGGCAAATTTGTATCTTCAGTGATCACAGATAACTCTTGCGAACAACGATTATCACCATCAATCTCAGTTTGAGATAGCTAGTGAGAAGCGGATTTCTCAACATCTATCCAAACGCGAGCGTTCCTACTCAGTTGCCAACCTAGTGAACGGTTGCACAGCGAACGTATCCACCCCCGCAACCGGTATTAGCTGTTGCGAGAACAGAACGACCACGAACTACCAGCGACCCCGCGCTGCCCAGCCCAGCATCAATAGACCGCTGGCCGCAATCCAACTTCCCATTACGCGCACAGCGATGTGCTCCCACTGGCGTCGCAACCGCACAACGAAAGCCGCTGCGACCGCCACAAAAACAAACACCCCAAAGATCAATCCTAGAAGTGCTAAGCCTCCGTTTTCGGGCCGTCCCATTCCAGAACCATTCAGATAGCCGTGAAATAGTCCAACAATCACGGCGAGTATGGTAGTCGCGCGCAATGAAAGCTTCGCATCGGCAGCCAGCAATCCACCCAGTAGCAAAAACGAGACACACGTTAGAGCTGTGCTGCCGGGCGAGGTTGCGCTAAGCCCCACGAGTCCGCCTATCAACCATGATGTTGGCAGCACAAACAGCGCTCTGCGGCCGTGGTCAGCGCCTCGGAGTCCGGCCAACAGCGCCAAAGCTAACACCGGCAGAAAATCTTCAGGGCTCAGTACGAAATGCAACAGCCCGTCGTAGACAGGGCCTAGACCTGTGGAGTTGAGGTGGGCTTCCGTGTGCGCGGGGAGGACCATCAACAATGCGAGGGCGCCCAACACCATCGACAATCGGGAACGAATCGAAGATTGGTTCCTCATTCGAATGCTCTCCACATGAAAAATATTCCAGCCGCTGCTACTCCCGCACCTGCGAAGCGCAACGCCCGCTGTCCCCACGGCCATCGATGAATCAAGCCGATTGAAATTCCAACTGCGTGCAGGCAGCCCGTGGCCATTACGAATCCAATGCTAAAAAGAAGTGCGTTCTGGCCGGGTGGCAGTTCACTGCCATGCGCATAGCCGTGGAAAATGGCAAAGAACGAAACCAGTACGGCGGCCAAGGCAAGCGGTGGCCGAAGCTCCAGCAGCACGACCGCGCCCAACATCACTGCGGAAGCGGCGATGCCGATTTCCGTGCCCGGCAGCGGCACCCCCAACAGTCCCAACATCCCGCCCATTGCCATCATGATGGGAAAGGCAACCGGCAAAAGCCAAATCGCAGGCGCGCCCAGCTGGGCTCCCCAAAGGCCCACCGCGATCATTGCAACAACGTGGTCGAGCCCCGAGATCGGATGATGAAAACCCGTCAAAAAGCTGATCGCTTGTCCTTTCAAAGGATGCGCGAACGCGGCTTGCGTCCAGAGCATCACTGCAAATAGCAGCGCGCTCCATCGCACCTGGAAGCGAAGCCCTGAAGATTTCATCGCGAACTTCCCAGCAGAATCGCCAGTCGCTGAATCGTCCAGAATGCTCCGAGCGAACCAACCGTGTAACCCGGAACCGCCTGCACCCAGCGCGGCCATCGCACTTCCAGCACGCGGAACGACCGTTCAAGAAGCAGTACCAGCAGGATGAACCCGATCTGGCCGATTTCCACTCCGATGTTGAAAGTTAAGAGAGCCAGGGGCAGTTCCGTACGCGGTAAGCCGGCGCTTGTGAGTGCTCCCGCAAAGCCGAATCCGTGCAAAAGGCCGAACGCAAACGCTACGACCCAGGGATGCCGAATGGTAAAGCTTGTTTGGCCACGCCAGGAACGGACGATCTCCGGCCCGAGAAAAAGAATGCTCAGTGCGATCGCCGCGTTCAGCGGAATCACAGGCGCATTCGCATAGCCGAGCGTGGCGATTGCGAGTGTGATGCTGTGAGCGACCGTAAACGCAGTCACGGTTTTCAGCAGCATCCACCGGTTCTTCACGATGAGCAGCAACCCCAGCAGAAACAAAAGGTGGTCGGCTCCAAGAGAGATGTGTCGTATCCCCTGTACGATGAAGGTACCTGCGAGCGACCATCCGCTTTGCGAGGCACTCATCTCAAACCAAGACTGCGAAGGATGCACAATCGTCGTGGCCTCGCGGCCGTCAAGCAGTTCGACTCGGACGAGCACGTCGGTGATCGTTCCCTGCAATCCCACGAAACCAATGCGCTCTCCGGCGAGGCCACCGGGCACCTCGATCGAGCGCCGCTCCACAAGTGAGTCGGTAAGTTCTTGCACAGTCGGCGCACTTACATTTTTCGCATCAGCGGGCAATTGCAGCACGATCGGCAACCGCATTCCCGCATTCACGGGAGTGCGCCACAGGATGTCGTAATGATTCGGAGAAGTTTCCTTGATTTCAAGATACGCAGGGCGCGTCTCGTGCGCCATCACGGTTGGAAGAAAGCCGACACAGCAGAAAATTACGAGCGAGAGAAAAATTCCGATCCGGGGCCGCAGTGTGCTCATGGCGCTAAAGAGGTCGCGGCGGGTTTCGTTTCCGCCTCCGCCGGGGGTTGCGGTGCTATCACTTCATATTTTGCCCGCATTTTCGCATATGCATTCTGCCACTCGATCGATTTCTGGTCCGCGAGCCATGCTGTTTTCACGTCCGACTCTACTTCCTCAAATGCCGGTACGCGACCCGGGGTGATCGACTCAATCCAAACGAGGTGCCACCCATAGCCCGACTCGATCGGCCCTTGCCACGATCCCGGTTTCAGCTTGTATAAACCCAAGGCAAACGTGGGCCCAAATTCCTTAGCGAGTTGATCTGGTGCGCGATCACCGTAGTAATCTTGAAACATGAATGGGTCCGCTATCGACTTCACCAGCGGCGAATCTTCCGGCACTGTTGCCAATCTCAGAAGGGCTGCCTGAGCATCGGCTTGCGCTCTCGGCCCACGCTGGTCAAAGCCGAAAAACAGATGTCGGAATGTAGCTCGATCTGCGAGAGCAAATTTCTGTGGGTTTTTCCCGAACCACGCTCTCAGTTCTTCGGTCGTGGGCTCGTGCGATGCAGCTACGTCTTCCGCCAGAAACTCCATTTTCTGCGCCATGCGCCTCTTCACGATGGTGTCGTCTTTATCCAATCCCATCGCTAGGCCCTCGCGATACAGAATTTCTTGGCGAATAAATCCTTCCACCAATCCGCGAAATTCTTCCGGCGTCGGCTGGCGATGCCATTGCGAGACGAAAGAGATGTCGAGCTGGCGGATGTCATCCAAGCTGATTACGATCCGATGGTTCACGTCACCGCTCTGCCCGCGGTTCATGTAGCTGTAGACGACGAACAGAGCAAGTCCGATCAGGAGGAAATGAACGAGTGGCTCGCGCACAGCCCGCTGGTAGATATGGAAGAAACGAGAGCGGATACCGGGATATTTTTTCGCGGGCTGCGTGTCGTCAAAGCCAGATTCGGGCGAAATCACCAAGGGGCTTTGGTTTATGCGCTCGATTTCGCTTGGGATCGCCATGCTTCCGGTTAATCGTTTCCGCTTGGTTTATTGCTTGGCCTTTACCGGCTCAAGCAAATTGTTTACCGGCGGAATGATCTCGTAGTTTGCGTAACCAAATTCATTGCTCCGCGCTCCATAATATTTGTCGCCGAGCTTGTACACCGTCACTTCAAATGGCGTCTGTTGCAGCCAGGTTATAATTTTTCCATTCTGGATGGAGTAAGGAGAGGACATGCCTGAATAGGCGGTTTGTGCCACGTTCCCAACTTCGCTGGGGAGCAGCGCATTTCGTCCGACGTTAATCACGAGGGTCTGCCCTTCCTTGTTGTAGATGATCTTCATGCGTCCGCCGGTGACGTTGTTCTGTACCCAAACAAACTTGTTCACCACCAAGGCCGTCAGTTGCTCGTTGGTCAGCGCTACGCCACCTTTCTGTTTCAGGTCCGCCACGCTGAGGCCTGACTGTGCTTTCTTGCGGTCTTCTTCCGAAGGCGTGTACCAGATTGGAGAACTCCACGCCCGCTCCTGAACGGTCGCTGCAACCACATCGGGGATCGGCACGCCCAATTGATGCGCTTGGATCGTGGTCCAGCGCGGCGTGGGGATCTCCAACGCGCGTGCATAGTAGAACGCATGGAGGCTCGGATCGAATTCCGGGTCCGTCCACACGGTTTTGAGCTCCGTGGAGCCGATGGTATTGGTGTAGGTGGCGTTCGCCAGGTCCACCGTGCTTCCGATTGCCGGGACTTTTCCGCTAGCTAAATCCGGTTTGCGGTCGCCGGACCACACGACATCAAAAATCTTTTCAAAACTCTGACCGCTTTTGCTCCAGCCTTTTACGATCTGGATTCGATCCAGGTTTCCAGATGTCGGATCCTTCACAGCCCATACGATGAACGTGGGCGCCTTACCGTATATCTTTTTCAGGTCGCCGCCCATGGGAACCCCTTCTCGATACCCGATCTTTACCCAATCCTTGTCCTCGACATCGGAACTTTTGTAATTCCAGCCCCCAAAAAAACGCAACTTAATATGCGGGCCGCTGGCAGCAAAGGTCTCTTTGCGTTGCATCGCTTCAAAGATCGAGGCGCGCGTGTTCTCTTCCGCCCAAACGCCGCTGACACCCGCAGGATTTTCATAACGGACATCCAGACCTGCAAAAATATGGCCGGCCATGCGCACTTCGGGTGTGCCATCATTCTCGCCGTGGCCACCATAGAAGTTGTCCTGCCGGTAAGGTGTACCCGTATTATGAGAGTCCGAACCTCCCACGAAGCCGAACTTATACGGGTCATATCCCTTGGTGTCTTGCATCGTCAGCCCGTCTTTCAACCCCTGCCGCGCATAGCTTCCCACGATGTGATCGAAACGGCCCTGCGGCTCGCCTAATAAATAGGTAAGAATCTCGAAATTCGAAAATTCGTCATTCGGCGACAACGCCGGATGTGTTTCCGAGGAGCCCTTAATCTGTTTCATCTCGATCAGACGCTCGTTGCGATCCCTTGATTCCGCCCATGCCGCATCGATAGGCCTGCCATAGCTGTCTACGTCGATGGGGTACATGTGGCCGTCGCTCAAATTGGCATTGTGGGATATTGCCAGCAGCTCGTTGCCAGCCTTGCGCTGGGTGTCCATCCATTTCCACAAATCTTCCGGGTGCGGGGAATCCAGCGAGCTGAACGGCATTACTGGGACCTTGGCGCAGTCTTTAAAAAATACGTTGCGGTGCATATTCCGGAAATCAGGCGTAGAGGTCCACTCGTAAGCGCAGAATGCCGTGAATTTGCCAGGTTGGTTGGCCTCGTCTGCCGCCTTGTTGTTTTCATTCCAGACGGTTCCCGCAACCTCCGGTTTCACCAATTCTGGGACCGGCTTGCCTTCGACCATGCTGGTGCCAAGCCAGAGATAAATTTTTTGGATGTCCGATGCCTGGTGAACGATTAGTTTCTGTGCAATGGGCATCTTGCTGAGCGGCGAAGAAGGATCGTTGGAAAGTCGCACCACCCCCGCGTATTCCGAATGGTCGGTCACTCCGGCCCAATCTAGCGGCGTATCAATTTTAATGTCATAACCGAGAGGATGTTTTATCGATTCGCCCTTCCAATATTTGTATGCGTCGGCCGGCCCCGTAATGTGATTGCCGAAAATATAGGCATCAAATGACCAGCTGGTGTGCTGGTGCGTTTCGCCAAAATAAACGTTGCGGTCGGGATTCCGCTCTACCTGCAAAGTGGAAGATCGAGAAGCAGCAGCCGCGGCTTTAGCGGTGATAGCATCGACCTCGGAACCGCTTTTGACACGTTCCTTGGCTCTGGAACGAGAAGCCGCGCCAACTGCTATCACCAATACAACGACGATCAGGCTCACGAAAATCGCACGTTTTTTCAAGTGCTTTTGGACGCTCATGGTGTTTACCTCTCGCAGCACTGCTTGGAATGATAGGTATGCTATGTGAATAGCGGCATTTATTCCATTGTCATTTTTGACGGATCAGTAGCGAGCGGATAATCAAAACGTTGTTCCAGATAACTGTCGAGAACAGGGATTATCACTAGCTATCTCAATCTGAGATAGGTGGTGCGAAGCGGATTTATCAACAGTAATCCTGATCAGAGCACCTCAGCCAAGAAGTCCTGAAAGTAAGTTCGTTGAACAATAGCGATTCTAAAACTCTAGACGCAATTGAAAGGCGATCATGCGAGGCGTGCTGTCGCCGCCGAGGCCTACGCCGAGGAGTCCCGTTGGCGGAGAGGTGGTATAGGTGAGGGCGCCAAAGCCGGTCTGTGTGGTGGGCTTGCCGGGGATACCGGCGAGCACCATGCTGGGCAGGCCGAAGTTGGGGTGGTTGAATACATTGAAGAACTGGACGTCGAAGCGCAGCTTGACGCGCTCGGTGAGAGTGAACCATTTGGTGAGGTAGAAATCGCTCCAGGCGAAATCGGGGCCGCGCAGGGCATTGCGCCCGAGAGTGCCGAACTGGCAATTCGTGGGACTATCGCCTCCAGCGCATGCGCCCGTGCTTGGGTCGACGGCGGACACGAAGGCGTCGGGATTGAGCCACTGCACCGTGCCGGGTTGCGTGACGCTGGGAATCGGATTGTGCTCGTACAGCGGTTGGCCGGGGACGACGCTCGCGAATTGCGGGCCGCTGCCGTTGACGACGCCATTGCCGTTGGCCGAATACGGATTGCTCATGACGGAGAAGGGATTGCCACTGTGCCAGAAGGCGGTGCCAGAAACCTGCCAGCCGTTGAGCGCATAGCCGAGAATCCGGTTTTTAACCTTGGCTGGAAATTGATAGGTCCACTGCGCGTTGAGATTGTGGCGGATGTCGTAGTCGCACGGGCCGTAGTCGCGCGCCAAATCTCCCGGAAGTGGCGAAAGAATTCCTCCCGCGGAAAATTGCAGGAATCCGCCATTCGACACGGTGTCCATGCAGCGGCTGAAGGTGTAGTTGATTTGTCCCATCAGCCCGTGGCCGAGACGCTTCGACGCAGAAGTTTGCAAGCCATTGTAGTGGCTGTTCGCGCCAGTGGAAAGTTGCGTGACGGCGCCGAATCGCGGATCGGTGGATTCCGCGTAGGGAAACGGTGCGAAGCAGCTGTCGCAGACGGTTTGGTAGCCATTCACCTGGGTGAGATATGGCTGATTCACGGCGCGCGTGCCAACGTATTGCAGATGGACGCTACCCGTGGTTCCGAACTGGTGTTCGACTCCGAGGCTCCACTCCATGAGGTAAGGCGCGTGAAGTTTGCCGCTGGGAACGGCGGTGATCGCGACGGGCGGAAGGCAGTTCGCGGGATTCGCTTGGGGTGAAGCACAAGAAAGTTCGCCTTGTGGAAAGCCCGAGCTGAAAGTGCTGTTGGCGGCGATGGTCGCATCCACCGCGCTATTGGGAACGCGTGGTGCGATCTCGGTGCCACCGACCGTGCCAAGAAGCCCACCCTGGAAAGATTTCACGTAGGGCGGATTCACGCCAACTACGTCGGCAACGCTGCCGGGCAGGATGTCACTGAAAATTCCGAAGCCCGCGCGCAGTACCGACTTGGGATCGAATTGCCATGCGATTGCGGTGCGCGGCTGAAGAATCGCGAGCGGCGTCGAAGAAAATATACTACCGAGGCCGGTTTGAATCGCGGCGCTGAGCGGTTGATTTACGTCGTGCGAGATGGAATCGAATGAGCCGCGTAGGCGCGCGATGTGCTGATGCGGATTCAGGGGATTGGAATTCAACGTGTCGCGGAGCCCGAATGTCCACGTGAGCGTTTTGGTGACTTTCCAGGTGTCCTGTGCGTAGAGATCGAGATTCAGGAAATTAAAGGGCTCGTTGGGCGAGGTGGGGAAAGTCTTGGTAGCTGTCGAAGCGACGCCATAGATGAATTGCGGCAGCGTGGTGTAGGTGACGGTGGGAACGGTGCCTTCGCCGAAGTCAAAATCATTGAGACGAAAAATGCGCGTGTTGGTGCCGAAGCGGAGTTCGTGCGCGCCATGGCTCCAGGCGAGGTTGTCGTTGATGAAAAAGCGCGAGGCGCGGCGGCCTTGGACCCAGGTGTTGTCGAGCCCGCCGACGGTGGTGAACGGGGCATTTGCGCCGAGTCCTTGAAGGACGATGGGAAACGCCGCGAGCGTTTTGTCGAAATCGCTGGGGCCGAAGAGGCTGCCGTACCAGGAGAAAGCGGGATTGAAATAATTGACGAGGTTTTGCGAAAAGACGTGCGTGTAGCCTGCGGCGAAGGAATAGAGCGGCTGGGGAGAAAGTGCGTTGAAAAGCGGGTTGATGGGATCGGTGTACGCAGCTTGGAGCCCGCTGTCGATCTGGAAGCGATACCAAGTGGTGTTCTTTTCGTCGATGTTGTAATCGACTCGGACGGTCTGGACTTGCTCGTGATCGTCGCTCGAATGAGAGACGCTTTGACGATTGGCGCAGCCGTTTCCGTCGTTGGAAATCGCGGGCGCGCCACCGCCGGAATCAAATGGGCAACCAAAAACCGCGAGAGGCGTACCGTTCGTGTTGTGGTAGAGCGAAAACATTTGTTGATAGAACAGCACCGATTGCGGCGACGGCTGGTAGATCGAGCCGGTGACGGAATCTTTGCCACCGAGGGGAAGCTGCTGTAGGACGTAACTTTGGAACGCTGAAGTGGGAACCGTGGCGGCGGTGACGATGGGCAAGGCGATGCGAACCCATTCGCTATCGAAGAAGAAAAAAAGTTTGTTGTGAATAATGGGGCCGCCGACGCTAGCGCCGAAGTGGTTCACGGTCGAGCGTGGCTTGTGATTGCCCGGCGTCGCATTCGTGAAATAGTTTGCGGCGTTGAACCGGGAACCGTTCCATAGCTCGTACAAGTTGCCGTGAAATTCGTTCGAGCCGGACTTCGTGACGTAATTCACCTGCGACGCTCCGTAGCGGCCCTGATCGACGGCGTAGGACAGCGTATTGACCGTCACTTCTGAGATCGAGTTGAGGCCTAGAACGAGATTCGTCGAGAGGCCACTATTGAGATTCGTAAGCGGATCGTTTGTTTCGAGGCCGTCTACGATGTAGCCGTTCGAGAGGGCGGGCAAGCCATTGAACTCGACATTGCCGTAGCCGTTCGTGCCTCCAACAAAGTCATTGCCGCTGCCAGCGGTATTGATGAGCGCGCCGGCAGCGAATTGCAGCGGGTAAGTTAAATCGCCGCCCGGATTGGGAAGATTTTCGAGAGCGGGCGCGCTCAGGGTGGTGGATGTATTGGCGTTCTCGGGATTGAGGATCGCCGCGTCGCTTCGGATTTCGATCGTTTGCTTCGACTGTGCGATCTTGAGGGTGAAATTGACGGTTTGCTTCTGACCAAGGGCAGCGCTCACGGCGTCGTTCTGTTGCCACTCGAATCCTTCCGCCTCGATTTTCACGGAATACACGCCCGGCTTGAGCTGCGGGAAGTTGAAATACCCTTGGTTATCGGTCTTCCCGTTTCGCCGAAGCCCCGTGTCCTTATTCACGACAGTCACGTCGGCGTGGGGTACTGCGGCGCCCGTGGCATCGCTAACCTGACCGACAATCGCACTGGTTGTTTCACCCTGGGAGGCAGTCGTCGCAGGCAACCACAACAACACCACAACAAGAACAAACATCGCAAGAGTTGGCCGCAGCATGGTTGGACCGCGTTAGAGAGTTAACCTTACTTAATATAAGTTGTTAAGGCAAGTACATATGGTTTGCAGGGTAGAAATAAGATGGAGAGTTTGCTACGCGCCCTGTGGGGTTGCGCAACCGCACCTCACCCTCTTGTGGGTTCTGCGGAATCAACGCGATGCTCGAGAGTTTGATTTGGTTCTGAATAGCTGTTGATAACAGGATTATCACCACCTATCTCATTCTGAGATAGGTGGGGCAAGAGGATTTATCAACACGTATCCTGCGGCGCCTGGATTGTTTGGCGAGAATAGAGGCAAGCAAATGCCGGAATCGGGGTTACGAAATGGATGCAGCGTGTGATCGCGAAACTCCTTAGGAAGAGGCAGCAGCTCACCCGCATCTCTTGAAGAAACGGCCCAATCGAGCAAAGCGCGGTATTGATTGAATTCAGTGATTCCCCCCAACCATTGCGTGCCACTCTCGTTTGAAATCGTGACGACATTAGGGATATCGCAGGGCCCCAAGCATCCGCTGATGGACAGTTGAATTCGCTTCAATAGACCCCTGGCGCGCCATTCCTTCTTCAGCCATTCAACCGGAACGGCAGGTTTGCCATTGGCAGTGTTTCCGCAGCAACAGCCTTGACACACGCTGACCTGCCCGAGCACCAGTCGCTTCGTCGTGAGCGCAAACTTATCCATGTCTTTTCCGTCGGAGACGAAGCGTACGCATACACAACAGTGCCATATTAGCTCCCTAGTTGGTGGCTGCCGGTGAATGGGCCAGAAGCCCCCGAACAAATTTGTTGGCCGACGAGACGGGCGGAAGGAGCCTTGCGGAATTCAGGATAAAAGTCATTTCAGAGGAGACGTGGATGAATGCTGCCAGAAGAGGATTGAGAAATCCGAAGGCAGCCAAACCGACGCCAATACTGTCAACGACTAGAGTACCGACAAAGTTCTGCATGATCGTCCGGCGGCAGCGTCGTGCCATGCGAATAGTTTCCACGAGTTTCGTGAGGTCCGAACCAATCAATACGATATCGGCACTTTCCCGCGCCACATCGGTTCCTGAGCCCATCGCCACTCCAACAGTCGCCTGCGCCAAAGCCGGTGCATCATTAATTCCATCTCCTACCATCATCACCTTCCTACCTTGAGCCAGCAGCTCTTCCACACGCTGAAGTTTCTGCTCGGGCAAGAGTTCCGCGAGGATTTCGTCAACTCCGAGGCCCTTTCCAACAGGCTCCGCAACTTTCCTTGAATCGCCTGTGAGTAGAATGGTCTTGAGTCCCATTGATTTGAGATTCCGAATAGCGGCCTTAGCTTCGGGTCGCAGAAGATCGGCAACACGGATCGACCCGAGCAAATGTCCCCCGCGCGTCACAAGCACGGCGCCATCGGATGTGCCCTGCATTGCCGCCGCACCCGTGAGTCCCTCATCCTGGAGGTGCATCCAATTGCCGACTGCGATCTCCTCACCGTCGATCTCGGCGATAATCCCCCTTCCTGGTGTGTAATCGAATCGGTCCGGGTGACGAAAATGAATACCCATCTGCGATGCCTTACTCAAAATCGCCTTTGCGACAGGATGCTCGGATTGGGATTCCGCAATCGCTGCAGCTTTGAGCAAGGATTCCGTGGTGACGCCCGTAGCGGGACGAATCTCCATGACCTCGGGTGTTCCGTAAGTCAGAGTCCCTGTTTTGTCGAGGAGAATCGTATCGACCTCAGCAAGCTTTTCGAGGTATAGACCGCCCTTGATAATCGCGCCATCTTGCGCGGCCCGCCCTATGGCACCGAGGATTGCGAGCGGGGTTCCGGCCGCGATTCCGCAGGCCCCCGCAACAATTACGACGGAGATGGTTGAGCGTGTGTTGTGTGTAATGAGAAATGTGATTGCGGCCGCCGCCAGTGCGAAATAGACAAGGTATCCGGCAAGCCGGTCAGCAATCCCTTGAATCGGAGCGCGTGACTTCTCGGCACGCTCAACCGCTTCAATGATTTTCCCAAATGTAGTGTCACGACCGAGGTGCTCAACCCGAACTTCCAGCGCTCCGGACTGATTGATCGTCCCCGCATACACGAAGGCACCGACGGCCTTTTCCACGGGCATGGATTCGCCGGTGATGGGCGCTTGGTCAACAAAGGAATGTCCGCCGACGACCTTGCCATCAACTGGGACGCGTGCACCCGGTCGAACAAGGACCTCATCACCAATAGAAATATGACCAGTGCCAACGTCTATCCATTCCCCACGCTCGCGCACCGTTGCGGTCCTGGGAAGAAGATCAATCAGACGTTGAATCGCTCGGCGGCCGCGACCAACGGTGAGGCCTTCCAAGATTTCTGCACCAAGGACAAAAAGGGTGATCACGAGAGCGGTGAAAACCTCGCGAATTGCGAGCGCGGCAACGATGGCGATAGTCATCGAAAGTTCCATCGTCATGCGCCGCTGCGTGATGTTTTCATATGCCTCGTGGAAAATCGGAAAGCCGCCGAACAGAGTGCATACCACGCCGATAGCTGTGATGTAGCGATTTGACCCGCCGCCAAGAAACCAGGCGGCCCCGGCTGCCGCAGCGACGAATAACACCCGGTTGATGTCACGCCAACTCAGAGCATGTCCATTGTCGTGATCATGGTCGTGGTCGGTGTGGCTTGACGATGCAGCTTCCTGAGGGATTCCAACCACCTTGATTTCTGTTTCTCTGAGATGTGTCTGGCTCATTTATTTAGTCCCCCGCCGCGCGGCAGCCTCCGCAATTCGCGGCGTCATTTCAAATAGGCGTGAACGACATCGATCAATTCTTCAGCAGCCTGTGCTTGGGGAGAGTTCCTGTCATTGTTTGGTGAGAGCACGTGAAACCGGACGTGTCCCTCCATAACTTCAGCCATCAAACCATTCAGCGCCCCACGACAAGCGGCCATGAGTTGCAACACACCCGAGCATTCCTGCTCTGATTCGAGCGCGCGCTCGATGGCGTCGACCTGCCCCCGAATGCGCCGGACTCGAGTCAGAAGTTTTTCCTTATCTTTGGTTGTGTGGGCCATGGAGCGACTATACTGTAAGGGAGTATAGTATAGCAAGGCGTATGTCTAAACAGAAAGCGCGGACAATCGACATCAGATTTGTTGCTGTTGTTCTTAGCGCGTTCGCGATCCTGACAATTGGCGGCGCGTTAATAATGGCTCTGGCTGTCAGCTTGACCCGCCTCGACTACGGCGCGCTTCTACGGTTCATGTGGTCAACTTTCTAAGGGAATCGCTCGATCTTGGCTTCAAAGATTGCCCTTGCTCAATCGATAGAGTGGCGTGAGGAGACGGTACAGCAGGAAAAGGGGATCATCCGCGCGCGGATCTCTCAGGGTCTTCTTAAAAGCCGGGCGAGCTACCTGATTCTCGAGTTGTTCCAGAATGCGAAGGTGCAAACCAAAAGGCACTGCGTACCCGCGTTCCCATCGGCTTAGGGTCGAATACGTCACCCAAAGAACTCGCGCGAAATCATCCTGCGACATCCCGAGGGCTTTGCGAATTTTTTGAATGCGGCTCGGCGTTATACGCGCCACGAGGTACCCCTCCGCTCTGTTGCGACTAGATCAATTTTTCCAAATGATCTCAAAGAATCATCCGACCCATCAAGACGTTTGATACAGCGGCTCGAGAAGACCATACAAAAGGAATAGAGGATCGTCGGCGCGCGGATCGCGAAGCGCTGTTCGGAACGATGGAGTGGTCAATCCGTGCTCAAGTAGCAGCAGTAGCCGCCGGTGCGCGCCTGCTGGCTTGCGTCCCCCGGACTCCCACTCGTCCACCGTTTTCAACGCTACCCACAGAACACGAGCGAATTGCTCCCGCGTAAAATTCAACTCCTTTCGGATTTTTCGAACCCGCGCTGCCGAGAGCCCTCTCATCTTCCCCCTCGAGCATTTCTACAGTTGTCGCGGTTTGCGAAGAACCTTGGGTGCAAACGCGTTTTCCGTTTCGCTTGAATCGGTGTTAGAAATGAAATCCGACCTCGGCCGTCAGCGAGCGGGGAGTCACATAATGCGTGCCGCTGAAGGTCGAGAGGAAGTTGTACACGGCGTCCTTATTGGCGATGTTGATCGCAGTGAGCCGGATGCTCCACTTGTAGCGATCGCCGTTGAACAAGTTGTCGTGCCCGATGGCGACGTCGAACAAGTTGCGCGCTTGCACGCGCGGCGGGTTGCGATCATCGTCTTCGGTTCCCGGCAGCGGTATCTTCAACTTCGTCGAACCGTAATCTGCTGCAGGACAAAGGGAATTGGGGCTGATAGGCGTCGTCGGCGTGGCGAAGACCTTCGTGCCGCTAACGGTGCAGAAAAGCCCGGCCTGAAATTGCTGGTCGGGAGAAAGGATCGAAGCATCCACCACCGTGTCGCTGCCGTTCGGGCCGTTCGAGCAGTTTCCTCCAGCGCAAGGCACGGGGCCAGCAACGAGTCCGCTGTCGTAGCGCCAGTTGAATCCAACCCACGGTCCGCGTTTTGCGAACTGATATTGCAGGTGCGCGGTCAGGTTGAATTTCTCGTCATGGTCAATGCGGAAGGGTGTAGGCACCGCCGACGTGATGGGAACCGCACCTACGCCGCCGATCTGAGGCGTAAAGAATCGCGCGGCTACGCTGGACATCACGACCAGCGCCGTCAGCCCATGGTAATTCGGAACATTCGCGCGAATCGCGTAGCCGGGAATCTTCGAATTGTTCCAGGCGATGGGAAACGTGATTGGCGTGGCGCCCAGGATGCTGAAATCGTAGGCGTTGTGCGTGTATTTCCATATGTATTCGCCGTCCACAACGAGGTATTTCCCAAACGCCTGCTGCAAGCCGGCGTGAAACTCATTGCGGTAGCCGGGAGGCAGCGTGCTGGGAGCAACATTCACCGCGCCGGTCGTTGCATTGGTGCAGCCTTCGCCAGTAGCAGCAAATAAATTCGCCACCACCGCGTCGAGGCATCCGCGGCTCGAAAGCACGAGGTTCTCATTGAAAGGAGACTCGAGCGTTCGCGCGTAGGAAATGCGCAGCACGGTATTGCTCTGCCTGATGTTGTAAGCAACGCCCAGTCGAGGCTCCGCCTGCGTGGCTTTCGAGAGGCCATTGTAGATGTCGCCTCGAATTCCCACATTGAAGGACCAGTTTTTCACCGTAATCGTGTCCTGGATGTAGAGAGCCAGCTGTTTCACATCCGTGTGGCCGTGAAAAAAGTGCGTGGCGCTCGAAGCAGCGGCGCATCCATCCGCAGCGGATGGCGTCGGCCGCGTGAGATCGATGCAGCCCAGAATCGGGACGAAACCGGCATTCGCCGCGAACGGCGTTGGATAAAGCGCAGGATTGGTCGAAAGCGCTGTGCCGCATTGCGTCGGATCATTGAGCCCGGGATTTCCGACGAACACAGGAACGCCATTCGCATCAAGACATGGCGCATTGAGTGTGGGATCGACGATTCCGAAGTGATCGTTCTCAGTGAGAAATGTTTGCTCGTACACCACTCCCGCCTTCACATTGTGAATGCCTTTCACATACGACACGCTTGCGCGGGCGCCCGCATTCGTCAGCGAGCGATCCTGGCTCACGGTCTCCTGCTGGAGGTTCGAGGGCCCGAGATCAGCGAAAGGATCGCCGCTCGGATAATAGTTGTACGCGTCGCGCCGCACGTAGAAGCCCGCAGTCATCACGGTTGTGGAGCTGAAAAGATGGTTCCAGGTGGGCGCGACGTTGAACGTGCCGATTTTGGAGCGCTGATCCGTAGGGCCGACTATGTTGCCGTTTGGATCGAGTCCGCCGTTCGCCACCACGACTCCGTTCCACGGCGTCGCATTTTGCGCGTCGAACGAATTAGGCGTCTGAAACCAGGAACGGGTGTAGCCCACGTTCAAATGCAGCGAGTCTGAGGTGGAGAGTTGATAGTCTACGCGATCAAAGAAATTTTCTTCGTTGCCTTTGTCGTGCATCACGCTGAATTCGGGCGGATCGAGAAATCGTCCGCTATTGAGCCCGCCGACCGCGATGAAATTTCCCCACTTGTCATTTCCATAGCCGAGATCGAAGCCGCCAGTCGCTGACCCGAATGAACCATACGAGCCGGTTATGCTGCCGTGTGGTACCTTCTCGCCCAAGCCTGAGCGCGTCGTCACATTGATCACCAGGCTCGTCTTGTCGCCATACTCCGCCGGTGGCGCGCCTGAAATCACTTCGAGTGACTGGATCGAATCGAGCGGAATCTGATTCGAGAACACTTTGCTCTGCTGGTCGGTGATGGGCTGGCCATCGACAGAAAATGAGTTTTCTGCGTGATCGCCGAGGCCGTGGAAGAGGCCGTTGGAATCCGCGGCCACACCCGGCGTCGACAGCGTTACGAGCGAGCTGACGGACGACGACTGGCTTTCGAGCGGAAGTTTATCGAAGAGCGCTCGATCCACGTCGGTGTGAAAAGTCGAATCGTTCTCGATCAGGTCTCCCCCGCCCTCCACCGTAACGGACGAGGAAGACCCTGCCACAGTGAGAGCGACGTTTATGGGCACCGGGACCGACGACCGAACGTCGACGTCCTGCGCGTACGCTCCGAATCCTGCCGCCTCAACAGACAGGTGATATGGATTCAGCGGGATGTTCGAAAACGTGAAGCTGCCCGTACTGTCGCTCGTAGTTGAGCGATCGTAGCCGCTCACCGGATTGTGAATGGTGACGGCAGCGCCGGCGACGACTGCACCGGAAGGATCCTTCACCACTCCATTGATCGTGCCGGAATTGCCCGACTGCGCGAAAAGAGCGCCTGCATGCAAAAAAATACCCAAGCTCAAAAATAAAAATAGCCGGAATACGAAATTCCTGTGCATCTCTCCTCCATCCCATTAAGGGCCCAGCCATGTGGGCAGGTTCGGCTGCGTGGATAGGGCCGCAAATAAAAGCGGCGGTGACCTCAAATCGACGTCAAAGCGAGATCAACACAACGAGCCAATCAGTTTTTGCGGTTTGGAAAACTACGCGGATGGAGGGCCACGAGAGGAAAGCCGGTGAACGACGACTTCGAGCGCGGGTTCAAAGCAAAGATTTACAGCCAGCCGGTTAACAACTTCCGGCAAAGGCAATGCGTTGCCGTGAGAGAAATCGACCGTAACCGAGTGTGCGAAATGGCACACGCGGCAGTGCTGGTCTTCAAATGTTCGGCTGTGCCAGTGTCCCGCGGCCTGAAGGCCGAAAGACAACACCGCCACAGCCACGAGAACGGCTAACAGCCTGTGTGCTGTTCGGCGGGAGATATGCACCCCTAGACTCCTTCCCATAGCATCGTACTTAGACGCGGCGTCACATGCAATCGATGCTTTGAATTTCTTCGGCACGAAAGCGTCAAGTTCTCAATGGTAGCAACCTCATCAATGTAATGCCCGATTTAAGGATCCCAGTAATAATTTGGTCCTTTTCGGGTAACTGATGGCATAACGAAGTCGGCCTCACGACGAGCCGAGTAAACTGTGCGGTATCCAACGTACAGAGCTCGGATCGAAGGAGGCCGAGATGCGAATTATAGGATGCGATCTACATGCTCGACAACAGACGATCGCGATGTTGGATACTGACACCGGCGAGCTGGAAGAAAAGACCCTCGAACATCAAGGTGAGACCGTCCGGGAGTTTTATTCGGCACTGCGTGGTCCGATTCTAGTGGGGATCGAAGCGACCGGCTCGATGCAGTGGTTCCTGGAGTTGATGGAAGAGCTGGGGATCGAATGCCGCGTCGGTCATCCGGCGAAAATCCGCAAAGCAGAAACACGCAAACAAAAGCATGATCGGCAGGATGCGCGATTGTTGCTGACGCTGCTCGTCGAGAATCGCTTTCCCACGATCTGGATGCCCTCGAGCGAGCAGCGCGATCTGCGCACGTTGCTGCGTCACCGTCATCAGTGGGTGCGCCTACGATCCCAAGTTCAACACACCCTGCAATCGATGGCACTCAACCAAGGTCTCAGGCGAGGCCGCTCCCTATGGAGCCAAGCGGGCCAGGACGAACTCCGGGCGTTGCCTCTGGCTCCTCACGCCAGCGAGCGACGTGCCGCCCTGCTGTCTTTGTATCCTCGCTTGCAGGGATCGATCGAAGAACTCGACAAAGAAGTCCGCGAAGAGGTCCAGCAGCATCCCCAGGCAAGACGATTGTTAACACATCCGGGAGTGGGGCCGATCACTGCGTTAGCCACCGAAGTGTTCCTCGGGGATCCGTTGCGGTTCAGCGATGGGAAAGTGCTGGCCAGTTACATCGGCATGATCCCGAGCGAGCACTCCAGCGGACGCCGGCAGCGACTGGGTGCGATGAGCAAACAAGGAAATGCGCTGCTGCGTTATCTGTGGTGCGAAGCGGCGATGCATGCAGTCGGGCGGGATCCGGAGTTGAAACGCTTTTATCGGCGCAAACTGGTGCAGAAGGGACTGGGGAAAGCGAGAGTCGCAGCGGCCCGGAAGCTGGGAATCCGACTCTGGATCATGATGCGCGACAAGATCGATTATCAAGAGTTCTGCCGTCGAGGAAAAGCGCGGCAGGAAAGCGGTAGTGTCCGTGCGGGGATGCCTGATCGCAACAGTGGTCCTGCGCAGCAGTGACCGGATCAACTGAATAGGCCACCCGCCTCCCCCTTGTAGGGGAGTTCGAATACATCATCATGGTCTGGAATGATCGGAGAGATGTCTGGTGGGCAACACCGAGTCGATGAAGTGAACGAACCGAGCCCGTAGGTTGGACAGGGAAAACAAACCGAGAATTGCGGCGCAGCGCTGGCCCGAGAAACAACGGGGCTGCACAACTGTGGGAGTGTGTCCGAAAGGAATAAAAAAAGAATTAAACACTCTTGACGAGGCCGACTTCGTTAGAGATGTTGCGAACAGGGATTATCATCACCTATCTCAGTTTGAGACGGATACGGGGCAATTAAATACGTCTGGCAACCTCACAACATCCCAACTGGGATCAGAGCGAAAATAATTACAAAAAAACAGCGAGCGAGAAAAAATTTCCGACAAAAAATTTCTGTGGTTGACGGGCACTACTTTTGGCCCGGCTCGTGAATTACCTCCCCTACCCCGTCTCGATAAGCGTTGCCTCCTATTCTTAGCCGTGATGGGCTGCCCGCTAAATGCAGGTGAGTCAATAATGTCGGGTAACAAGCTCGGCCTTCGCTTCCGCCAGGATCTTGCGCTTGTCCGTTCGATTCATTCGCCGCCGGTGTGAGCTTCGCACCTGGCGAGTTGGCGGCGAATCTCACCCACCTGGTCAACTCCGTTGTCGTCGCGCTGGCCTGGGCTGGCACTTCGGACTTTTAGCGCATCTTCATCCCAGGACTTAGCCTCGCGCCACAATCGGGTTTTCTCATCGCGGGAATAGGCGCGTTCAGCCAACGCGGCGTATGCCTTTCCAAGATCCAAATAGGATTCGCCGAGCTCTACTGATGTCCAATACCCTCTTGACGGCCCAGATTCGCGGAAATTTGCTACAGCGGCCTGAATATGACGAATGGCTTCCTGTGGTTTGTTTTCTCGCAGCAGAATCTCAGCCATACTCACTTCACTCCATCCAATGTCGGCTCTGGCCATTTGGTGGTTGGGGTCGGCGAAGAGTAGCTGTTTGTAGACTGCTTGAGTTCGAAGAGCGAACTGGCGCGCGCCGACGAGGTCGCCCTTGATCGTCAGCACGTCTGTCGTGGCGTCGTAATTCTCGCCCAGATAGCCCAAGAAGGTGGCGTTCTTGGGATCGGCGGACAACACCTGTTCGATCATGCTGTGAGCTTTGGCGGCGCTCGCGAGAGCCTCGTCGGTTCGTCCCGTCCTTGCCAGCACCTTGGCGATACCGTTGTAATGCTCGGCTACGTAGGACTGAGCGGTTGGGTTGCCCGCGTCTGCGACGGGTTCTAGGGTCGAAGCGGCCTGCTGGTAGTTGGCTAGGGCGCCCGGGTAGTCGCCCATCCGTTCCAAAGCCCTGCCAGTGTAGTAGTACATTCTCGTGGCGCGGAATAGACCATCATTGTTGTCCGAGCTTAGGCTCCCCATTAGAGGCCGAGCCTTATCGAGCACTTGCAACTCACCTTCGAAATCGCCTTGATTTTGAAGGCCGAGGGCGACCTTGAAATAATCCTGCACGAGGTCGTTGCGCAAGCTGTTGTCGTTGGGTTTTGCAGCCGCTAGGGCCTCGCGAATCGTCAGTGCCTTCGCATAACTTCTGGCAGCGCCATCGAAATCGTCGAGATTCGCTGCGCCCGTAAATCCCTGAACGTCGCCGATACGCTCATAAGCCGCCGCCAGTTCGCTCTGGAGCGCTGGATCTCCGCGCTCCCGCGACAGGCTGTCAAGATACTCGAGCGCTCTTCGCACCAAAAGTTCTCTGGCCTTCGTCGCTCCAGGTAAGTCGCGTATCGAGTCGTGAATCTCGAAAATGAGAGAGTTTGCAATCTTGCGGACGTCGTTGAATCGCCGTTCAGCGCGGGCACGCTCCAGCTTGGCGAGGTGGGCCTCCCACATCGTGGCGATCAAGCCTCCGGCCAGACTCAGAAGCAGCAACGCCGTCGCGGCAACACCCAGGCGATGGCGGCTGACGAATTTCCAGGCTCTATAGCCGGGCGTGTCCTCATGCGCTAGGACGGGCAATCCGGCGAGATACCGGCGAATGTCTTCTGAGAACTGTTCGACGGACGCATACCGGCGTTGTGGGTCTTTTCGCAAGGCTTTCATGACCATGTTATCTAGATCACCGGCCAGCGTTTTCTGCAGCCCGGCGCGTTGTGCTTTACTGGGCGCAGCGGACTCGGCAGATGATCGCGCGTACCCCTGGAGCCTTCCGCTGCGAGAGAATTCTTTCTTCACTACGATGCTGGGTTTTTCCGGCTCGGTGTCGCAGACCGCCCTCATGATTTCCTGAGGCGAATTCGTGTTCACTTGATAAGGCCGCACGCCGGTCAGCAGTTCGTACAAAATGACGCCCAGCGAATACACATCGCTGGAAGTGGAAATCGGCTGATTGCGGAGTTGCTCCGGGCTGGCGTAGTCCGGCGTAAACATGCGGACGAAGGTGATGGTTTGCTGCCGATCTGTGCCGCTGCTCTGCGAATCCAAAATTTTGGCGATGCCGAAATCGAGGAGCTTCGGAACGCCGGCGGCGGTAACAAGAACGTTGCTAGGTTTTAGATCACGATGGACGACGAGGTTCTGGTGAGCATAGTGAACGGCGGAGCAGACCATCCTGAAAATCTCAAGTCGCGCTTCGATCGGCAGCTTTTTCGAGTAGCAATAATCGGTGATTGGTACACCGTCAATCAGCTCCATCACCAAATAAGGCACTCCTTCTGACGTGGTTCCGCCGTCGAGAATCTTGGCAATATTGGGGTGGTCTAGATTCGCAAGGATCTGCCGCTCCGCCTTGAAACGCACCGAAGTGAAATCGGCTCCGAGTTCCGCGCGGACTATTTTGAGCGCAACTTGCTGTCGATATTCACCGTCGGCGCGAACGGCGTGGTACACCGCACCCATACCGCCTGTGGCAATTTCTTCAACGATTTCGTAAGCGGCGATCCGTTTGCCCGATTGAAGGCGAAAGCGAGCCTCCTCTGCCGCCAAGTAACTTGCAACAGGGACCGCGCTGAGAAATTCACTGCCGGCTTGTTCGTGAGAAGAAATCAGCACATCAATCTCACGGCGCAGAAGCGCGTCGGAGCAAGCATGATCGAGGAACAACTGGCGGCTGGCCGGCTCCAACTCCAGCGCAGATTCGAGGATAGGCCGGATGCGATTCCACTCGTCAGGTGTCATGGGAGACGGATCTCATGAGCGGACCTCGCGCGACAGCCATGCTCGGGCAGAAGCCCAACTGCGTTTCACGGTGGCGGGCGAGATACCCAGGAATTCGGCGGTATCTTCAATCGAAAGGCCGCCGAAGTACCGGAGTTCGACGATCTGACTTTGCTGCTTGTCGAGTTCAGCGAGGCGGTCGAGAGCGTCGTTGAGCGCCAGCAGGTCTACGTCTTTGGGCTCCGACGATGCCGCGAACGCGCCGCGATCCAGCGTCACGCGGGTCGCACCATCGCCGCGCTTTGCGGCGCGCCGGCTGCGCTCGTAATCCACCAGAATCCAGCGCATCAGTTGCGCAGCGATGCCGATAAAATGCGCACGGCTTTGGACCTTTAACGACTTATCGCCAGCAAGCCGCAGATACGCCTCGTGAACCAAGGCCGTAGTTTGCAACGTATGATTCGCTCGCTGCTGACGCAGATGGTAGTGAGCCAGACGCCGGAGTTCGTCGTACACCAGCGGCAACAGAGCTTCCAGAGCCTCTCGGTCACCTTTTCCCCAATGGAGGAGAAGCTCAGTGACGGGCATGGGTGCGGTACGAGGCACTGTCAGCCTCCGGGCGAGTTACAGACTGAGTACGTTGAGCTGAGAATACTGGAATCGTCCGCTGAGTTCAACCGTGTCGCTGAAAACAGACGATTTTTCGGCGTGTATTGGCACCTGGCGGCCACCGTAGTTGGGCCGGCTGTTTTCACTTACACGAAGCAGAGGTCCGCACCTTCCTTCTCGTCACTCGTCGGAAGTCAGAATTGTTGATGAGCCGATTCATAGTCTTTTTCCGAAGTAGAGAGTAACAAGGGTTGTGCGAACGGTGCGCGCTCACCCGGGTGCGGAATAGCTGGTGCTGCGGAGGTTCGTATGGGACTACGGAAATTTAAATTCATTCGCGTGATCGCATTGACCGGAATGTGTCTGTGCGCGCTCGCGACGCCGGCTGCATCTCGTGCGGACGGCATTTCTTTCGAGCTCTCGAGCGTGACGCTCACGATCACCAGCGGCGGCACTGTCACCTTCGACGGAGCCATCACGAACGATTCAGGCGGCGCCTTAAATGCGAGCGATTTCTTTTTCAACTTCTCCGGATTCGATTTTGCTTCCGTTACTCCCACTCAGGATCTCGGAGTGACTGGCGACTTCGCGATACCGAACGGCACCACGTCAACCGTCGTGGCACTCTTCGACGTCGCACTTGGCACGACAGCTGGGACTTCGAGCTTTCCGATTCTGGTGCAACTGGAAGACATCAATGGCGACCTAAGCGCCATTGAGACCGCCACTATAACTAACGACAGCAGCGGCGGCGGGGGAGGGGCATCGGTGCCGGAGCCGGCAAGTCTGTTGTTATTTGGCACCGGGCTCGTCACGCTTGGCGCACTTCGCAGACGTTCTCCCCCTAACTCTGGCGTTTATGCCCGAAAGCTTCATGAAAATCACAACCGTCTCGGTTTTAATCCCTCCGGAGATCGAAAATGCGTATGAGAGGTGATGGAGCTCGCGTGGCGAGAAGAGTTGGTTGGCCAACTCTTCCGGCCGACAGTGGCAACCTCCTGCGCTCAGCTCGAGCCGCCTACTTGAACGCTGATTATGCGATTTAGGCAGCCTAGTCCTTTGCATGTGAATAAATGGAAGGAGGTCTCGATGTTCCGGCGCCTGAAACTCCTGTTCGGTATCGCGATACTGCCCATCCTTTTGCCATCCCAAGCCTCATCGCAGTCGCCCGTGTTTGTCACACAGGCCCCCTTTTCTGGCAACTCGGCTGGCTCATTCTTCGTGTTCCTGCCGGTTGCCAATATGGGAGGGGGAGACGCTTCGAATATGCAGCTCACGTCGGTGACCTTGAATTTCCTCGGCCAGTCCGCAGCCGCTCTAGAACAGCCTGCGGCGTTGCCCTTCGTGACGGGATCTGGATTTCTCAGTTCGGGCGGAGTCCGGACGCTTGATTTGGAATTTGATAACTCCAAGCTGGTTGCTGGAAATAGGTACTTGTTAACTGTTCGAGGCACTTACCAATCGAACGGAACCACGTCCGGCTTCGCCCTGAATCACCCAGTGGTTTACTCCGCGGGCTTAAGCGGCACGCACCAACAGATACTGGATATTATTCTCGCCAAGCTAAATAGCCTCTCGCTCGCGGATCCCCGGGCGGAAAGTCAAGCCCTTCTCACTTTCATGAGTGGCATTCCTCAAATATCGTCGGCGGTGATCGGACATAACACACCGAATATAGAAGCGACATTCTCCGACGACGGTGAAAAGTTTATCGTCTTGAATAATGTTCGACCGCCTTCAACCCCGGTTTTGCAAAACCAGGTCCTGCCTCTCGCTCCTGTTCGGGCTGACACTGCGCCATCGCGGGGGGCTACCCCTCTGGGGACCGCGCCCCTCCCACCTGTGCCGACATTCGACTTTCCGATGAGTAGCCAGGCCCGCCTCCTGAACGGGATGGGTTCAGGATGGAGCAACCCCATCCCAAATTTGAGTGCTTGGTTATCGGCTAATGGATATGAGCCGCTTGCTGGAACGGAAGCGAGCGTATCCGCCCTCAGAAGCGTCGGCATTGGTGGTGATGGGATCTTCTACCTCAACTCGCATGGTGGTGGGGACGACAATGAAACCGCAATTCTCTGGAGCACTACCCCGTCGGACTCCCCGCCAGACGATTTACTGCAAAGCGACATCAAGAAACATCTGGTGGAGCGTGCCGGCACGATCAAGGGTCACTGGGACCCGTCCATCCGGGAATGGGTCCCAGAATCTCATTGGGGAATAACTCCGGACTTTATCGCCATACATTGGGGCGATTTCTCGCAACATTCGTTTATCTACATTGACACTTGCGACAGCGACCCAGTGGAGGAACACGCGATTCGCGATGCGATTTTCGTAAAGCACGCCTCCCTCTACGCAGGATGGTCATCCACGGTCGGGGACATTTCTGCCGATACAGCTAGACTGGTCTTCGATCGCCTCCTCGGCGCTGATCAGTTCTGCCCTGAGAATGGCGCTCCCTGTATGTTAGGTTCGGCGATCTTCCCGGTTTTCGCGCAACGGCCGTTTGATTATCTCCAGGTAGCGCAAGATTTGAAGTTCCACGCTCTAGGAGCGGACACCAACCCTGTTTCCATGTTGAATTTTGAACGCAACGAGGGGAGCTTTGCTTTGCTGGCCCCCAGCATCAGCAACATGACGGTTGATGAAACCCAGGGCTCTGCGGGCCAGCTCACGATACATGGCATCTTTGGAGAGGATCCACGCAAAGTTCCAGGCGGCTCGCCCGACGACGGAGTCGTGACGGTAGGCGATTCGAAAGTGCAGATTGTGAAGTGGACTTCAGATCCCATAATCGTTAACTTGACATCATCTGGGCCGGGCTCTTCAGGTGATGTACAAGTGGTGGTTCGACAACATAAAAGCAATGTTGCGCGTTTGACAGAGTGGCACGGAACCTTTCAGGGAGTATGGGCCGGTAATGACTCGCTGAAGCAGACCATTAATTTCCAGCCGGCGTTCCGCTTAGACTTGAGGCAATATCGCCCGGTTATTCATAACCCGCCTGTTGAACCTGTGTCCGTCTCGTTCCAAGCAATATCTTCACCGGTGTCAACGGGGAGCTTTGCTTGCACTGGGGAAGGGATCTACACCATTCCGGGCGAAATTGACACATTCACATGGATGGGTTCTGGAAATCTCCCACTCCTTCAGGCGGGATCAACATCCCCGCCCCCTGTCTTCTTCGTAGCTGATGGTTTTTTGATGAGCCATACAGCTATGTCCTTTGGTGCCGCCGCAGGCAGCACTACGTTGCCGTGTAGCTTTACCGAGCACATTAAGTTTCTACCGCCTAACTGCGACCCCTCACTGCAGAGTTGCGAAGGGGACACTTCAGGTCAATTTCCCTTAATCTGCTCGGCCTTGCCAGCTACTACCTTGACCTTGGATCCGAACACCGCTGCGATTCAAGGGAACATAATGGACCTTGGGAAATTCCCGTGTTTTACGGATCAACCTGGCCGGGCGACGGCGAGCTGGAACACGATTCAGCCGTTGAGTAACACGGCGCCAGATCCTCTGTCCACACGCTAAGAGGGACGCCGAATAGATGTTGCGAACAGGGATTATCACTACCTATCTCAGATTGCGAAAAATCGGGGATCGGTGAGTATCCTTTGAGGCTCAGGAGGACATTGTTCTTAAGCTTTGGAGCTACTGGCCAATTCCTTTCAGATCGTCCTTGGCCTGTTGCTCCGCGTCCTTTGTGGCTTGCTTGGCGTTGGCATCCGGCTTCAACTGATGGATGGCCTTGTTCAGGCCCTGAGCTTTCTCTCCGTCAGCAACCTTGCAACTAGATACATCCGCACTGGTATGCACGCCTGTCACATCGGCGCGGAGACAATTGAAATCCACTCCGAGATTGTGGCTCGCATGAAGAGCGGCCAGACATCCATCCAATGCCGTAAACGACGCACACGCATCGCTCGCGGTCGCGTTAGCTGCCAACAGCCCCTGGGCTTGCAGGCTGGGGGTGAGTTTTTTCTCTGCTTCACTTCTGCTTCCTGGCGCCTCGGTGGAATTCTTGGAATCTTTCTTGACCCAGTTGATCGGATTAAGGGAGCGCGAGCTCTCCTGTGCGGCGGCGGCCGCGCCGTTGCCCGCGGGTCCTTGTGCCGCTGCTCGTTCCGCACCGACCGTCAAAGAGATCGACCCACCGAAAAGCAGGACTGCACCAACAAGAAGCGTTTTCCTCATACGTGCTCCTTCATTGAAGACGCCCGACAAAAATGCAGCTGCCTGACGCAGCCTCACACCCAGTAGGCCACAGCGTAATGTCCGCCCAGAGCCGATGCAGCAAGGTACTACCCCAATCGGTCACGCTGGTCTTTCGAACAGGTGGATACTGGTGGGGGTGCGCACCTTCCGGACACCGTTGGATTCAGAATGCGACGATCGTAAAACGATTCGTTGAAATCAGGTGGATTTCGCGGAGATCTGGACGCCCGGCCACAACATCCCAGTTGGTACCTGCGTGGATTTTGCTACAAAAAAAACAGCAAGCGAAAAAATTAAAGGCGAAAAACAATTCTGTGGCTGACTGGCCCTACTTTTCGGCCGGGTCGAAAATATGATTCCCGACCCCTTCCGATGAACTGTTCCACACGAATTTAGCTAACGTATCGAGGCTTAGATAGCGATTCGAACCGTTCCCTTATATTCCTCTCCAACTCCCGCCGCTCGAGAGCTAGTTCCGCATCTACGGCATTGGCTACCGCTCGCGCGGATCGTCGAACTCTCCCGAGCACACCAGCAAAGGATCTGCGCCGAACCGAGAATATTCCGTGAAGAGGTAATTAACTGCACATATGAAACTCGAGTTGATGATAGACGCAGGAGCTAACGTCTCTCTTTTTACGTAATTGATGTAAACCCAGGGACTTTAACAGCTTGGCCACAGGATTGCTCGAAGTGTATCTATACCCTTTCATTTCTACTAGAAGTGTAGTTCGGCCTGACAGACGGTCGTTTTTTTAGGCGGTGATCCTTACGGAGGATCCGATGAGGAAATCAGGACTTGCAACGATTGGAACCGCGGCCAATGGTCGTCAGTATCCACGCTGGGCGCCTTCGCGCGTCCTGCCATCTGTAATTGTTGTTGTGCTGTTGCTTTCCGTTGGTGCGGGACAGGTGCGAGCCCAGTGCGGGAGTCTGGGGGCCCCCTCGACCATGTGGCAGAACGGCGGCAATAGCTATTGGAACCTCGACGGGAATTGGACCGCTGGTACGCCCACCGCCGCGACCAACGCCTGCATTTTGAACGGCACCAGTACCGTGACCCTTAACACTACGGCGCCTTCAGTATCAGCTTTAATATTATTGGAACATTCATAAATGGGGTTGGCGCCAATTTCACTAACTACGGCAATGTTTTCACTGATGTTGGCAATGTATTGCCGCCCGAAATCCTCAACAACGGAACTTTAACGAACGCCTCGAGCGGTTTCTTCAGCAACGACTCGAATATTGTGAATGCAATCGGCGGCAGTGTCGTCAATTATGGCAACCTTTTTCTGGTGTCGGATGGTTCCCTCAAGAGCACAGGAACAATTTCTAACTCGGGCGTTCTTTTGAATGACGGATTACTTTTGAACAACGCTGGCGGATTAATTGTCAATACCGGCATGCTCACTAACGCAGGCAACTTCACCAATGAAGGCATGATTATGAATAGCTTCGGAGCCACTCTCGACACCGTCTTCTTCATCAACGCAGGCGTTCTGAACAACGCTGGCACGATGAACAACGACAGCAGTCCCGGCGTTAACGGCTTCTTTACTAACAGCGGTGTGCTCAACAATTCTGGCACGTTCACTAACCCCGGAACGTTTACGAACTCGGGGGTTGTGGTGATATCCAGTGCGGGTCTTTTCACCACAAGCACCAATTACAAACAGACGGCCGGCAAAACGCTTGTTAACGGCACCTTTACCGCGACCGATGGCGCCATCGTGGATATTCAGGGTGGCATCCTAGGTGGCACAGGTACGATCAACAGCGATGTCCTGCTAAACGGAATACTGTCGCCCGGCTCCGGTGGCGTCCCAGGCACACTTACGATCAATGGAAACTATGAGCAGGGCAGTACGGGAATTTTCGAGGAACTGATAAGCGGTGCGAGTTCTAATGGAGTGCTGGACGTGTCGGGAATTCTCACCCTCGATCCAGGTTCGCTTCTGGAGATTACTCTGCAGGGCGGCTTCGATCCCCTGGGCGATAGCTTCACGATTATGAACTATGGCTCGCTTCTCGGTGAATTCTCGAATGCTCCTCTCTTCTTCGCGGATGGTTTCGAATGGACGGTGACCTACGGTGCCAACGACGCCGTTCTCACTGCTGTCGAAGCGCCCGAACCCGGTACGATGTTTTTGCTTTCGCTCGGATTCCTGACCCTACTCTTTGGCTATGCTGCGAAGAGACGAGAACAGCCGCAGGACGATCAACGACATTCGGGCTATCCCAGTTGGGATTCAAGTGGATTCTGATAAAACAAAAAAAACAGCGAGCGAGAAAAAATTCCCGACAACAAATTTTCTGTGGCTGACGGGCACTGCCTTTCGGCCGGGTCGAAAACTGGGACTCCCACCCCTTCCCCGAGGAGCGTTGGCCTCATTCAGGCACTAGCAGAGGTACTTGCACTCAGCCAGCGCGTTGAAGCGTTTTCGAGCGTCCCACTGTCGATCCGCCTCTTCGTACATCCGGTCGGCTAGATCGTACTCTTCATCAGGTGGTTCCGAGTGGTCTGCCGCCCACTGGCTGATCGGCGCGGCCAGGAGTTCGTCCAGTTGCCGCGCGTCCTCGAGGCCCAGTGCTCTCATCAGCTTTCTCTCGAAGCTCGTTAGCTCTGTCTTCCTTTCATTCACGGCAAAACTCCCCGATCCGTTCGTGTCCGAAACGACTCCGCGGATAAAGCATATAATCTGCCCAGCGTGCTCGAAACGTCATTGAGAAAACACTTATTTCGGTCTGGCGGCAAGTGCTTGTCGAGAACGCCGACGTGGTCGAACTAGGCACAGGGCGTTACCCTGTTCGGCGAACGCCGAAACAAGGTTTGCGGGAAGTGGACTTCGTATTCGACGGGAATGAAATTCGTGGGTTGGAGCAGAACCCCAAAACGAAATCCCGCTGGGCAGAAATGGCACGCTCTGGCAAGAAGGTGATGCAGTTCCTTAGCGAGGGACGCTACGTGGCGAACGTGGCTGACGGGAAGGCGACACTGTATGCCAGGTGAGAAGAAACGAGCCTTAGCCGTGATGGTCCCGCGCTCGTCGCACGGATTAACGTCCCACTTGGGACTGTCGAAACCACGCCATGACAAAACCCACCTCAGAATCCGGCGTGTCAAGGTTCTCGTCGATGACGAAGGACGAAGCCGTGACACATCGGGATGCCCTACAACATAGCTCCAATGCGTTTTCAGCGGAGACCCACACGGAGTCCATGCCGAGGACTTCCTCCGGGCGTTCCTTTAAATGAAAGAGCACCATCCACGTCCTTCAGTCCAAGAACCAATCCATATACGCCTTGGCCCCAACGTGGTAAGATAGTGGCTAAAGTGTGGTTAATTTATGGACTGGGAGATTCCCCTTGGTTGGCACAACTCTCTTTAGCACGGTACCCAAAGAAGATCGCCTTGCTCTATTTGCGGACGGGCACACGGATTACCAAAAAGTCGTTAGGCTTCTGAACTTCAGCAAGAGCGACGTAGCGAAAGCATCATGTATTCCGTCTATGTCAGTCCGATATGATCGGAAGATTCCGAAGGAACTTGCAGAACGATTCCAGGAATGGGCGATCGCGCTGAATATGGTGGCGCAATACTTCCAAGATGAGCAGAAGACTGTATTGTGGTTCAAAACGCGGAATCCTCTGTTAGGAAATATCACACCCCGTGACATGATACGCGTTGGTCGGTTCAGGAAACTTCAACGCTTTATCCAAAATGCTTTGGACGAAAACGAGCGACTTCGCAACAAATGAGTCAGTATGACGAACCTCTCGAAAGCGGTTTCATTACAGACATCCCTAAGTCCAGGGCGCTCTACGAACAGCTGCGACAGTTTCACTGGGAGTTCTATTCAGAACTCGCATACCAAAGAAGTAAAATCTATGATTCCTTGAAGAACTCTCTCCGTGAGCGAGCCAAGCCATTTGAACTTTCGAAATGGCAGCGGGTTGTGAAGTACAAGTATGTTCTTGACCCGCTTGGCACGAACGGTAGCCTCGTAGACCCAGGAGGCCGCTTCAATATCGGTGAAATAGATACGCCACGATACCCCGTCTTCCCGGCACTCTATGTTGCTTTAGATAAGGGCACAGCCTTGGCCGAGCTACTAGGGCGAAGTGCCAGTGGTGATTTGCTCACACCCGAAGAGGTGGCTCTCACAAAACCAGACTCGATTGCAACCGTGTCGCTGAGTGGCCACCTTGACGCGGTATTGGATATCGGCGAGGAGAGTAACCTGGCTGGATTCGTAACTTTGATCAAGAGCTTTCGTCTTCCACCCACATTAACGTCAAAGCAAGCAGACTCGGTTTCCCTCTGAAAAACCATTACAACTGTTCAAGAATTAACCGCTGTACTTCACCACCCAGATTGGCGCAATTGGCCCGTACTTTATGACACCCCAGCAGCCTGCCAGATTTTTGGGCGAATCGCATCAGATGCTCAGGTCGAGGGGATTTTGTACAAGTCAGTGCTGACAGAAAAACCTTGTCTCGCAATCTACCATCACAATTTCCAGAACTCGTCTTCATATATTGAATTGGATGATCCGGTGCCACCCGAATTGGTTGTAAAACGACTCGATTCCTCAAACTGCAAGGTTCCGACATAGGTTGCCTCGTACACCTTACGGAGAATCAATTGGCGTAGTTGCATTCGGACAGCGCATTGAAGCGGTTTCGAGCATCCCTCTGTCGATCCGCCTCTTCGTACATCCGGTCGGCGAGAGCGTACTCCTCGTCCGGTGATTCCGAGTGGTCCACCGCCCACTGGCTGATCGGCGCGGCCAGGAGCTCGTCCAGTAGCCGTACGTCTCCAAGACCCATCGCACGCATTAGTTTCTTTTCAAGTCTGGTCAATTTTCGGCTCATTCCAACCTCTTACCTGCAAAATGGAATCCTGTAAAATATCCTATTTGGGCTCAGTCAGGAGGATGGTCGGTAGCTACAGCTCTGCCATAGCCTAGGCTAGGCATTGCCACTGAATTTTGGGTGCATCACTTTAGAGCCGTCACTTCCTGATACAGTTTCTTGAGGTGTTCGTCAGACATATCAACAATCGGTTCGTACATGAATGAGTTCAGGTGAATATTTTCAGGGGTCATGAGTGCAACGCGATCAAGAACTTCTATAGTTTTAGTTTCGCCACCAAAGAGAGCTTTGAATTTCTCGATCAATGCCTGTGTTTGATGAGAGGTAATGCTCGCTACAAAAGTAGCGTCGTTTATCCTGCCTATCATGAACTTCTCTGCTGCTATCCGGATTGCGATAGAAAAAACAATCTTATTTTCAAAATTTACGCCGGCACCAGCACCAAGACAACTCTTTGCCTCGTCTTCGATTACTTCGACCATTGGCCTTACCCCGTTAGCCGATTTACCTTTCATGTCGAATACGGCGTTGTAAATTGCATCCAAATCAGCCTCTGTAATCGTCGGAGAGTCTGCCTTCCAGTGTAGAAGAGACGTTAGCTTCACAAACTGCGGATCTGTAATGCCCCTAGTAAATTCAACGAGGTTCCTAATAAATGGAATAGATGCGACCTTCTTCTTTCGGTCGGCGAAGAAGTCGCGCTTCAAATCGTTAAGGAAAGCATTCTTGATACCGGTTGCCTTCACAAGGGAGATCGTGCCAGCATCATTCTTTAATGCCATCAGGCAACAGCCGTAATTCACGAACCTGCTTTCCATCGTGCGGAAAAAATCAAAGTTGTGCGTCAGGATGATTTGCCTAAAGAGCGGGCTTTGGTTGATTTCTTTGAGATACTGGATAATGGCATACTTATTTTGATAGTCGAATGAGTCCGCTATATCGTCAATAACAATGAGCGTTTGTTGATTCGTCTTTTTTCGAGTTTCAACCTCGAACAATATATTCAACACATACAGCGCCTTTTTTTCACCCGTGCTCAAAACCGTTAATAATGACGCCTTATCAACGGATGCGTGGTCTTTGCCATCGCGGTAGGTGAATCCCAAATTTATAACGGGGGCATCACCGAGCATGACCGCTATTCTGTTTTCCGCTCTCAACTCAAACGGGACGAAGAATCGTTCGTTGAAGCTGTGGATTACTTCCTCCCACTGCGTTTGCTGCTTTGCAGCCACTTCCAATATCTCTTTTTTCCTCGTGTCAGCCGATTCGTATCGCTTCATCAACTCCAAGTAAAGGTCCTGGCGAACCTTGAGATATGATTTCCAAATATCTTCTTTAAACTTCTTCACATTCACTAGTTGAGATAGAAATGCCTCGTGTTCCAACATGTAGCTCTGGAAATCGCGAAGCGTAACATTCTTCTCGAACAGTTTGGCGATTTCATCGAACTTCTTTCGCAACTCCTTGTCCTTAATGATCGCATCCTTCTCGTTAGCGATTACGTCCTCTAACTCTTTCCGGGTCTTGATTTCAATCTTCGCGTCCGAATTTAGATTGACCGTGTGCTTTGCATCAAAAAATCCATTATCGGCAAGACTCTTCGCAATCTGGCCGGCATTGTAGTAATCAAAGGTTCCGCGTTTGAAATACGTAGAGGCGGCCAGGAGTTCGTTATACCGTTTTACATACCCTTCAATCGCCGTCTTGACATCCGTTGTTTGAAGGGCACCGAGGACTTTGTCATCAAATATTGTGTCGTACAGAACGTCAGCGAACGGTGTGTCCTTTTGTTCGGCCAGCTCCTTTTTGATGCGACTAAGAGCAGTATAAAATTCGGTGTCGCTGGGGGTGAATGCTAAGGATATTTCCTTTTCAATGTCCTTTTTTGAATGCGATTGCTCTCGCAGCGCAGTCAACAAGGACTCTTTCGCGGTATCAATCCCATTGTTAAGTTGCTCATACTCCTTACGCAGTTTCGCGTCCACTAGCAAAGTTGAGGTTTTTTCAGTGTGACCGAACTCGGCGTCATATGGACTGACTACAAAAATGCCTTCCTTCGTCAAATCAGCACCTACTTCGTCAGTGATACTCCTCTTAGTTACTCTGGCGGGGAATATCCGATCAGAAAGACGGATTGCCTTCTGCGATGTCGTCGAACACTTGGGCGAGGGAAGACTTCATCGCGCCATTGGGAGCGTAAATCGAATAGACACGGTGCATCGAAAAATCAATCTCGTACTGCAATTTCTTAATCCCGTAGCAATTTTCCAGTTTGATCGTCAATTTATTCATTCGGATGGTCCCATGTGGACTGGCTGCGGGTTTGGTCTCAGACCGCGTCATAATACACCCGCCTGAATAGGCGAGACTAGCAAGCAGCATAAAAAGTTGGGGTTTGGACGAGGTTTTTAATCAAACTCGATGAGTCGCCTGGGCCGAGAGCGTCTCAGTTGGTACGTAAAAGATTACGGAAAAAACAGCAAGCTAAAAAACTGTAGCCGAAATTTGTCTCGCTCGAGTCTGGGTCCCAATTCGGACGCGGTTGATTCTGACACCCCTACCCTTTCCCAGCGCGAGGCATCTTTATTCCTTGACAGGTGTTATATGGCTTTCTAACGTAGACCTTCAATGCTCCCGCGAGCTCTAAACAACGCGCTTCAAGTTGTTCTGAAAGAATACCGCCTGTCGTTCGAGCTCTTACCGGAGCTTCCATCTGTGATCAAACATTACGTGTCCGGGGAATCGTCTAAGGAGATCACATTGACGAGATTGGAAAGGATCCTCCGGGCACATGCCGCAAATATCCCTCGCAAGGGCGCCAGAGGCGGACATGAGTACATAGGAACGCCGGACAGTCGACTGCATTTTATGATCGAAGACGTTATGACGATCGTCGGAAGCGCCAAAATCACGAGCCACGAATAGTCCTTGACACCACCCTGTATCGTTTTTTAGGCTGACGTTGGCCAGAGGCCCGCTGATAGTTTACCGGCTTCTGGTACGCGGAACTCGCGAGATGCGAAGCCGCGATTTACGGAAGTGGATTGCAAAAGTCCATTCCCGTGAGTCGCGGCTTTTTTTATTTATGGATGGTGAGACAGTGAAGAAAACAGAAAACACCTACACGACCGATCATCTGTATTTGGCTGCGTTTCTGGTGTGTCGTGGCCAACCCGTTTTGACGACAACCAGCGAGGGCAACCGCATTCAGTTTGTTTTCGCTGAAACACAGCAACTAGCCTCGGACGCCGCGAGCTACATGGCCGGTGGATTGGTCGGCGCCCGTCAATTCAGCTTCGAAATACTCAAACTAAAGCGTTTGATCCCACGGTCAGGTCTTTCGCCAACGACAATTGAAAAGGTGAAGAGAAATGAGAACACGTCTAAGTATCGCCCGATTTGAGACGCATTCAAGTGAACCTTCTGCGAAAAACAAGACAACCCAGTCAAGCTGTCAGCTTAACGAGTTTGAACCGGACGTTCGTGGTGCCCGTGCGCCGAATGCGTCAAAGGCTGTTTTGGAATGTCTACGACCGAGGCGAAGTGCAGTTGAAGGTGAATTGCTGCGCTACCTCGGCATTCTCGCCAAGAAAGACCCTGAGGGATTCGCCTATCCGTCTATCGCTCGCATAGCGGAAAAAATCGAGCGCACTCGTTGTTATCTTCAACAGAGAATTCAATTCCTCGAAAGCGTCGGACGCCTCATTCCAACGCGACGTGTGCGACACGGCCGAGAACTCAAAGGATGGATTGTGGTTCGATACGGCGATTGGGTGCAGTCACAATCCCGCCAAGCCGGCGTAGCGCCGGCGTCAAACAATCTCGAGGGATTGCCAAAGAGTTTGCCAAAGACGCCAAATAATTTGGGATCGCCAGCAGCAAAAACGGACCATAAGTCATTGACAGTGCAACCGGATGAGCGATCCGTGTCCAAAAGGAGATTTTGTTCAGGGATGTTGTTCAAGGACGACTGCCCCGTGGGGTCGCAGTCGCAGTTCACCAGCACTGCGACTGCGACCACAAAGATTAGACGAGCGAACGGATCATTGAAGAGCAAGAAAGAATCCCAAATCGACCGCCTGTTAGCCAAGAATCTGAGAGACAAAGAAACACTTCAACAGGTTCGCCAAAAGTATCTCGGGACTGTACACGAAGATCTCCTGGACGTAATTCCGCCTTTTAGGGAGGCGTGTAAGTTCTTGGCCTTTTCTATCGACGAGGACGACCCATCCTTAACGTGGGATTTCTGCGCGTTGATGAGAAGTAAGTGGGCGGAATACAAATCTTCATTGCAGGACGGTGTGAGGCTCCCGAGTAAATTCTGTTCCCAACTCATTGATTCCTGCCTAGAGGGAGACGTGCATTGGCCTCCCAGCTTTCAGGAACATCGTGACCGTCTCAGGGAGGCCGAAAAAACCGACCGCCTAACGTTCCGGATCAGTGAACGAAGCAATGCCCCTCCCATTTGTCTAAGCGTGGATCCCAAGAGTCTTCCGCGAAAGAAGGAGGCGCAGCTATGAATTATTTCTGTTGCGTGTGTGGGCGGCCCTTGGCCTCGGCGCGAAAAGGCACCTTTCACCCCGAATGCCTACGGGAAGACAAACGACGGCGGATCGCGGAGAAGCGCCGGCAAGACCAGGACAAGTTCGAGCAATGGTTGAACCGGCAGCGGTGCCCACGGTGCGGGGCGGAGCTCGGGACGGTGAGCACGCCGTCCGCGCCCCACAGCAGCACGACCACCCCGTGAAGCTTCACAAGGTACCGTGCAGCGGTCGCTCAATGAGGCGAAGGTAGTCAATTCCGGACGATGCTTGGGAGCCGGGATAGGCCAAAACGGCCGGGAGATGGAGAGCGTGAAGTAGATATGGACGGGACCGCAACTTCTGTCGAACTCTTGACTGTCGCCGAATTGGCGGCGCGATTGCGTGTGAAAAATTCCTGGGTTTATGAGCACGCTGACGATCTTCGAGTGCTCCGTGTCGGCAAGTACCTGCGGTTTCGATGGGATCTAGTGCTAGAGCAGCTTGAGCAGAGGGTCAAATAGCCCCACGTCGGGCCCTCAACCTAACGACCTATCCCACTTGGGACAAAACACAACACTTGCAATGCACGAGGAACAGATGAAGAACAAATTGACAACTGTCATTTCTGACTGTACAAATACTCTCGGCATGGGACGGCCTCCCAAAGCGAAGCATCTGCGGCGCAGTGAACGGTTCTTTCTCCGGCTAACGCCCAGCGAGATGGCTGAACTAAAGCAGGCTTCTCGCAAGTCGGGAGAGACAGTTGCCGAGATCCTTCGAAAAGGCGCCGTTTCATACATTCATTCGAGAGACAAAGGCGGGTCACGAACGAAAGGAGAGAAAAACTGATGACTCGCCAATCGTACCAAAACGGCCATGTAGAAGAGATTCGTACTCGACGAGGGACGGCCTATAAGATCCGCTACAGAGTGCGAACGACGGAAGGAAAGTGGAAACAGAAGTCTGAAACTCTGTACGACCTGAAAGGCAAGAAAACAGCACAAGCGGAACTGGATAAACGGATCCAACAGGCAACCCCGATGAAACTCGAAGGCAGCGATTTGACGCTTCGGGATTTCGTTGACGCCTATTGGAAGCCGTCACTCGACCGCAAGTGCCTGAAACTTTCTACCCGTCAGACCTACGACTCGGCGCTGGAATGCCACATCCTGCCAGCGCTTGGTGATTACCGTCTCACAGACGTTGCTCCATTGCACGTGGAAAGGTTTGCACAAGCGAAGTCAAAGAGCGGCTTATCAGGCAAGACGGTTCGGAACCTGCTCTTGGTCCTTCAGGGCATCTTTTCGCTGGCAGTGGACGACGATCTCGTTATCAAGTCTCCGGTTCGCAAAAGCCACAAACCAGTCTACCGACGCAGAGAAAAGCCAGTCTGGTCAGCAGAGGTTGTCCGGGCGATCATTCAGGCAGCTCCCAAGGAATACCAGGCTTTCTTTTGCTGTGCGGGATTAACTGGTCCCCGGCTTGGCGAATTGTTGGGTTTGCAGTGGAAGCACATAAACCTCGCGAGTCGACACCTTCGAATCGAGCAAAGTCTTTGGCATGGGAAGATTGTTCCGCCGAAGACTGTTGGAAGCATTCGGACGATTTACTTCGGCCATGTGCTGGCCGGAGCACTCACCGAACACCTTCAGAACACGAGTCACGGCAAGCCGGAGGACTTTGTTTTCTGCAAAAAGGACGGTTTCCCTCTGCATCCGGACGTGGTTCGCAAAGACGTGCTCTATCCGGTCCTCGACAGGTTAGGAGTTTCTCGCAGCTCCGGGGCCTCTGGTTTTCACACTTTCAGGCACTCGGCCGCGAGCATTCTCAATCAGCAGACCGGCAATTTGAAGCTCGCACAAAAACTGTTGGGACACTCAACGATTAACATCACCGCAGACGTTTACACGCATACTTCTGCGGAAGCTGAACGTGATGCTGCGCTCGCCATAGAACGGGCGATTTATGGCGATCTGTTCCCAGTTGTTCCTAATCAGGGAACAGAAACGAGAGTGCAGTGATTTATTCGAACAGGAAACAGGAGCGGATCGGCTCGTAACTGGAAGGAAAAAGAGCGCTTCGAGGTTTTGCCTCTAAGCGCCCATGGTTGCGGGGGTTGGATTTGAACCAACGACCTCCGGGTTATGAGCCCGACGAGCTACCAGGCTGCTCCACCCCGCGCACAAATGATACCACAGAGCTCGCTCGCAGCGCACATATGCCCGGTGCTGTGACTTTGGCCGCTCGCGTCGCCAAAGTCCGCGCGCCGAGCCGCGCCCGCCGCCAGCGCGTCCACTGCTCAATCCTCAATTCCCGCCACAGCAAACTGTGATAGCATTTTGCATCCCCGCAGGATATACGAGAGGACTCCTCTCATGGGTCACCGTTTCACGATCGGCGTCGAGGAAGAATTTCAAATCATAGATCCCACTACGAGCGAGCTGCGTTCGCACGTCAGCCAGCTCGTCGCCGCCACCTCCG
>Ga0210394_10000958_pt1 | contig 50599 bp, 46 predicted proteins | sample IncBWC12MmetaG_FD_160121 | JGI IMG/M metagenome (GOLD analysis project Ga0210394, IMG submission 160121) | Forest soil microbial communities from Barre Woods Harvard Forest LTER site, Petersham, Massachusetts, United States - Inc-BW-C-12-M | ecosystem: Environmental > Terrestrial > Soil >...
CGATGTAAGCCGAAGCCGCAATCTGCGGAGTCCGGCCGTGATGGCTGCGAATCATTCCTGCACCTCGATGGAAATAGAGCGAAATGAATCAAATGAAGCTAGCACACGCGTTCATGGCTGACAAGAAACACGACCCGAGGTTGCTGAACGACTTGACTTGTTTGTCATTCTGAGCGAAGCGAAGAATCTCTCTGTTCCGCGGCAAATCAAAGAGAGATTCTTCGCTTCGCTCAGAATGACAAAAACAGCCTCTCCGGCGGCCACTTCGACCTTATAGATTCTTGGTGCGACAGAATCGACTCACGAAATACGCAGCCGAAAGCCTGCGCCACTGAGCTCACTCGCGGTTGTGCAGCCGCCACAAGAGCATGCCGATCACCGCGCCGACTCCGATCGCGCCGAGAATGAACGGCCGAGCCAAAGGCACCGCGAGAAACGCAATGACGACCATTCCAATCGAAACGACAGCGCCGGCCTTCGTTCCGGGAACAGGCATGTTCCCGAAGGCAAGCCGCTGCTGCTGCGACTTCTGTCGATGGGGTGTTTGCTCGAACGTAGGGCACCCACAGGTAGGACAGGCTTTCAGCCTGTCGGGTTTGCGCTCGAAGTATGCGGCTCGGCCCCGGCTACGAAACCCAACAGGCTAAAAGCCTGTCCTACTAAATTCTAATCAATCTCCACAACCGGCCCGCCAGCCGCAGCCGCTTTGGTTTCAAGCCGCGCGGCAACCGCGCGCGCCATCGCGTAGATGCTCTTCGCCCCAGGCGCGTCCGGTCCGAGCAGCGCCACCGGCTTCCCCGTGTCGCCGCCGATGCGGATTCGCGGATCGATTTCAATCTCGCCGAGGAGCGGCACGCCGTAGGTATCCGCGATGCGCCGCCCTTCGCCATGGCCAAAGACATCGATTTTCCCCTGGCAATGCGGGCAACTGAAGAAACTCATGTTCTCAACGACGCCGATAATCTCCACGTTGACCTGGCGAAACATTTCGATGGCCTTGCGCACGTCGGCGAGCGCCACCGTGGATGGAGTCGTGACCAACACCGCGCCCGTCACGGGCACTAGCTGAATCAGCGAGAGCTGCACGTCACCCGTGCCCGGAGGCAGGTCGATGATCAGGTAATCCAGCTCGCCCCACACCACGCTGCGCAGGAATTGCGTCATCACGCTGTGCAGCATCGGCCCGCGCCAGATCATGGGCTTGTCGCCCGGATTAAGCAGGCCCATCGAGATCAGCTTGATCCCTTGGGCCTGCACCGGAAGAATCTCTCGCTCGCTGAGCGCCTGCGGCTGCTCGTCGGTACCCAGCATGATGGGCACGTTGGGGCCATACACGTCGGCATCGAGCAAACCGACCGTTGCGCCCATACGCGTGAGCGCAAGAGCCAGATTGACCGACACGGTGGTCTTGCCGACCCCACCCTTGCCGCTGGCCACGGCGACGAGATTTTTCACACCCGGAATGGGCATTTTGGGCGGCTGGGGAATGGGTGGCGGCGGCATGATCTGTTTCTCCTCGGTCAGCTACGGATTGATCTGGAAGTATTTTACGGCTTTTCATTCTGTACGAGAAAGCCGCGCACGTCCACTAGTGCCCCGGTTCCACAATGAACCGTTCCCTTTTGGCCACAAGATTGCCAGCGGCCGTTGTGGTGCGCCGATCCCGGCGTTACGGTAAGTAAAGAAGGGATTGGGCCGCAATCGCCCATCCGCAATGGATACACCGAACGCCAAAATCACCTCCGCGCGGGCCTTCATCCGCAGCCTTAACATTCTGCTCAAATATGCCCGGCTTTATAGCTTTGGCCATGCCCGCACGATGGAGCAGTTCAATACAGCCTGGAATGAATTGCACGACGCAATCCCTCCCACGAACGAATCCGGGCTGCTCCTGGGCGCCACCGGATCACAACTTTTGCTCGACGGTATGGCTCTCGAAGCCACTCCCAGCGAGCGCAGCTTCGCCCATTTGCTTTCCGCCGCCGGCCTTGCCAGCATTCAATTCACATCGCGAGTCACGAAGGAAGATTTCGAGCGGCTGGTGCGCGCCTTCCCCACGAGCAACACGAAACCCGCCGTCCTCGCCGAGCGGCTGAAAACGGCTCTCGCGGGGTCTCCAAATATCCGGATCAACGAAATTCGCTTCGTCGCCGAGGATGCGTCGAAGAGCGACGCTCTGGCCGCGGGACTCCTCACCGCTCAATCGCTCGGCGCCGACACCAACGCGGTGAAGGAGTGGCTCAAGGACCCTCAAAAGCTGGTGCAATTGATCGCAGCGGCCGAAGGGTCGCGCGGAGAATCGGGCGCCGGGCCTGGCGCTGGAGGCGGTGGAGGAGCCGGCGGCGAAGGTGCGGGAACTTCCAGCGACGCGACAGGCACAGGCACCGGAACAGCCGGCCAAAGCTCTTACTCCGGAGCCGCACCTGGTGGCGGAGTTTTGCAGCGACCCGGGGCGCCAGGCGCAGGCGGAATCGGCGGCGTGCGCCGAGGCGGTCCCGGCGGCTTAGGTTCAGGTGGCGGTGGTCCGGGTTTCGGCGCGCGCAGACCGATCGGCGCGGGCAGCGGCCTTCCGTCCTGGAGCGCAAAAGACGAAGACATCCTCGGAATTCTGAAACTCCTTACCAATCTTGGCCAGAACGTCACAGGCCACGGAGGGAGCCTGCAGATCGGGCCGTTCCAAGAAGAGCTGACGAAGCTGCCGGTCGAGTCGCAGGAAATGCTGCGCACGGCGCTGTCTGCGGTCGCCGCGCAAGCGCCGCCCGTCGATTCCAAAGACCCGATGCTGCTGCGCCTCGCGGAACACCTGGCCATCAAATTCGCCCTCGAGCGGTACCAGCGCGGCGAAGTGAAGGTAAACGCAGTGCGCCAGATGTTTGAAAAAATGTCCCAGGAAATCGGGGGCCTGCGAAAAATTCTGGGCGCGCACGAACAGAAACTGGCGGATGCGGGAGTCATTGTCGAATCGACCGCGGAATTGCTTGATCAGCAATTCTGGGCCGCCGTGCCGGAGCGCGGCAAGTACGCGGTGCTCACGTCCTCGGAGGCGTGGTGCATCCCGGCGCGCAACGTCAGGCAATACGTCGAGGAGCTGATTCAGCGCGGCGACGAAAACTCGGCGTTCAAGATCCTGCAAAATTACGCCTCGTGCCTGCAAAGCGAGGAGTTCGAGGCGCGGCGGCGGTCGGCGATCGGCCTCGCCGATCTTGCCGACGTGTACGCGGTGCTCAACGGCCGTCCTCTCGCGCCCGCGATCCAGATTGCCGGCGCGCAGCTCGGCCTCGAGCGAGACGACAATTTGCAAGGCCTGATCGGCGCCGCGTTCGTGCGCCTGGCTCAGGAGGCGGGTCTGCGGCGGTTCTTCCTCGCGCTGCTTCAGGCGCTCGATTCGCTGGACGCGGTGGAAAACCAGCGGCCCGTCTTCGGGCAAGCCATGCGCCCACGCATCGGACTCGAAAAACGCGTGCCGGAATATTTGGAAGACGTGCTGCGCGGCGACCGCAACATGGAGGGCCTCGAAAAATTGTTGCAGCGCGTGCCTCGGACCGCGTCGGAAAATTTGATCCTGCGCTTCAACCGAACCTCGAATCGTGTCGATATGCAGAAGCTGGCGGACCTGGCCGGCGCTGTGGGCGAGGAGTTGATGGCATCCCTGCGTGATGCGCTGCGCTCCGGCACCGCGAACGAAGGCGCGGAAACCGCGGCGCTTCTGAGCCGCCTCGATCACACGGTCATTGCGCGCTGGCTACCCGAGCGCATCGCCGAGTGGCCACGCCAGGCGCAGGATCGCGTGGTGCGCCTGCTCGCCATGGGTGGTGCGCCGGAGCGCGGCAACCTGATTCTCGGCCTGCTCCATATGCTCGATCCTGTGTTGCTGGCCCTGGCGATCGATGAGATCGGACTTAGCGAAGACAAGACCTGCATCCCCGCGATGCTGCACATGGCGGAAGGCGACATCGGCCGCGGGTCGGGACCATTCGTGCAGCTGAAGGCGATCGAGGCGCTGGGACGGCTCAAGGCGCAGGAAGCAGCGGACCTTTTGCGCGGCATCGCGGAGGCGCGACGCGTGTTTCACTGGTCGCATCCGCCCGAATTGAGGCTGGCGGCGGTGCAGGCGATGGCTAAGATCGATCCGGCATGGGCGCAGGATTTTGCCCCGCGCAGCGGATTCACAGCGACCGAATTGGGCCTCGCGGCGCTCGATCCCTCGCCAAACGCAAAATATTTTCGCCGACGGCGCTATCCTCGGGTGCGCCTTTCAGAGCCCATCGCGACCATCTCGACGGTTGGACACGATTCCTACCGGCTGGAAGTTCGCGGATTGAGCTTGAGCGGGGGCATCGCCGTCGGAGAGAAGCACCTTCCGCCGGGCACCCTCGTGTCGCTGAAAATCGGTTCGGGGCTGCGCCCGATTCGGTGCCAGGCCCTGATGCGCGACGCGCGCGCGCAAGGCCTCGGCTTTGAAATTGCCGACATGGATTTGGACGAACGCGCGCGTCTTCGCAAGCTGCTCCTCGGAAATGATCCCTCCGCGTTTTATCAGGAAGACCCGGCTCTCGCGCAGACGTCGGTGTAGCGCAAGGTTCTTGACTACTTGGACTTTGCCGCGCGCATGATTTGCAAAAACCCGGCGGAGCCGAGTAGCAGGCTGGCCGTGGCGACTCCGCCCATGAGCGCGCCCATGACGCCGAGGACCGCGGCATCCGTACCCGTGAGATACAGGTTTTTGACGGGCGTTCGGGGCGCGAGCCACCGCTTACGAAATTTCTCTGGGGTCGCTGGATAACCGTAAATCGCACCGAGCGGCGCCGCCGTAAAATGCTCGAACGTCAGCGGCGTCGCGAGTTCGGCGTAGGCGATGAGTGAACGGAAGCCCGGATGGTGCTGCTCGACGAGATCGAGGAGCGCCTGCGTGATGCGGTCCTTCGCGGATTCGTAGTCGGTGCCGCGGCGCCGCCACGGCTCATCGCGAAACTTTTCCAGAGCGCGATGCGAGAACGGCGCGATAACTTCAGCCGTGTGGCTCAGCGCGCGGGGATCCTTTAGCGAAGGAAATGACAGGTACGCCATAGCGGCGCGGCCCTCCAGCAAACCGTTGCGAGTTGCGCAAATCTCGTTCTGATCGAAACCGGAAAAAATCCAGTAGTTTTCACCCCGAAAACCTAATTCGCGAGGATCGCGCTTCAGCCCCAGAAACAGTTGGACGGCTTCCATTCCCTCCGGCGGCGCATCGAGCTCTGCGCGAAACGGCACCGCATCGGCAGGCAAGAGCCGCGCAAAGGTATTCCACGCCCCGGCGTCGGAGACGATGACCGGCGCGCGAAATTCTATTCGAGGTTGCTCGTGTCCTTTCTTGGGCTGGACTTCCACGCCGACCGCGCGATTCCCCTCCAAGATAATTCTTGTGACTTCATGGCCTGTGAGGAGTTCCCCGCCGGCCGCGCGAATCACGGCGCTCGCTGCCTTGGGAATTTCTCCCGCGCCGCCCGCGGGATACCACGCGCCCTCCAAGTAGTGATTGACGATCACGGCATGCGTCACGAACGCGCTGCGGCCGGGTGGCAATCCGTAATCCGCCCATTGCGAAGCCAGCACCGCGCGCAACTTAGGGTCACCGACTTTGCTTTGCAAATACTGTTCGGTCGTCTGCAGCGCCAGCGGTTCCGAAGATCGATTGATCTGCCGCACGATCCAACTGACCGGCTGCGGCGTGAGCATCGCCATAATGCGGCGGCTGAACCAACTCGTCGCGCGCTGAATGTCCTTAAAATATTGGGCGATCGTCTGCTTCTCGGCGGGGAACGCATCCGCGAGCGCGCGCTCGTAATTTTTTTGGCCTTTCGGCACTTTCAACGTCAGGCCGGGGTAGAGGAACACATCGTACTCGTTCGGCAACGGCGACCAATCCACGCCGCGATCCGTGACGAAATCGAAGAGCTGCCGCCCGGTCATCCCCGCACCCATCTCGCCCACGTAGTGGACACCAACGTCCCACGTCCAGCCCCCGGGGCGGCTGAACGTGTGCGTGAACCCACCGATTTTGAAATGCTGCTCGAGGACGAGCACGCGCCACTTGCGCAGCCGGGCCATGATCGAGGAAAAGGCGAGCGCGCCGATGCCCGAGCCGATGACAATGGCGTCAAAGGGAGAGCGCTGCGCGCTGGACGGTGTGGAATGGTTCGTATCGGCCATGGAAGTCTCCCGTGCGAACGATGTGGACACAAGCAACATTGTACCGCACGGATGTTGCTTTTGTCAACATTCTCCGGTATTCTTTTGCGAGCCCATGGAGCAACGGCCCTACCACCACGGCAACCTTCGAGAGGCGCTCCTCCGCGGCGCTATTCGCGTCATCTCGGAAGTCGGGCCGGCCGCTTTCACGCTGCGCGAGGTCGCGCGGCGCGCCGGGGTGTCGCACAACGCGCCCTATCGCCATTTTCGGGATAAGGACGCAATTCTCTCCGCCGTCGCAGCCGAGGGATTCCGCGAACTCACTAAGTCGATGAGGGAGGCGGGTGAGCGGCAATCGAATTCCTTGGACAAGCTCAAGCAATCCGGCTTGGCGTACGTGGCCTTCGCCGTTCGCCGACCGGAGCACTTCGCCGTAATGTTCGACACTCCCGTCTCCAGCGGCAAAGACCCGGACTACGTGCGCGCCTCTGAGGAGTCCTTCGCCACGCTGATGTCCTTTATACGGGATTGCCAGGAGGAAGGCCAACTGCCGCTTGGGAATACTCTGGAGAGGGCGCTCTACGCGTGGTCGGTCGTGCACGGAATCGCCAAACTTGCCGTCGCTGGGCGCTTTCCGTTCCGCACCAGAGCCGCCCTGCTGAAGTTCGCCAAGTTTGCTATCGACGAGTCGGTTCCCGGTGCCTGATCCAATCAGCTTCCGGGTAGCCGACAATCTGGCGGCGCAACCCCGAGGTGAATGAGACCATCTAACTTTGGGCACGAGGGAGAATCTGGGGTATCCTGCAACGCGGGGGAGAGTTGTCTTCGCCGACGTCTTTATACAATGATTACCGAGGCGAAATCGGGTTTCGTTCCCCAATTCCCGTGAAAGCCCCGGAGCCATCGAGTCAAGACTCAGCGCGTCGTTCGAGGTCTCCCGAAACGCGAGCCGCGCAAGCCGCGGCGGACGCTGTCGCGAAATAAAAAAACCTCTCAGAAAAGGAGATGATCCTTGTCAAAGTACACGATTCGCATGGTGCCGCTCCTCGCTGTTCTCCTCTTGGGCGGCGCCAGTCAAGCAAGCGCACAGGGTTTCAGCGCGTACTTCGGCCTGGGCAGCGCTTTCGACAACGCGGCCACGAGCTCGGGCTGCCCGCCACAGCAGATCTCAGATCCGTTCAGCGGTTTGACCCCTCCGACTTCTTGCGTGACTGCGCCGACGATGGGCGGGGTCTTCGGCGTGTTCGGCGCCGACTTTATGGTCACTCCGCATATTGGGGTCAACGGCGAATATTCCTTTCGTTTCACGCAGGCCGATTATTTGCCCACCGAAGGAGTAAAAATCCGTCCTGCCTTTTATGACTTTAACGCGGTTTATCAACCCAGCTCGGGAGATAAGCGCATTGTGCCTGTACTTGAGGGAGGAATTGGCGGTGCCAAGCTATCTTTTTACGCGGCCCAGTCGGCGGGCACAATTTTCACCACCAGCCAGTTCTTTGCCAGCTCCAACCATTTCCAAGTTCACGGCGCCGTGGGAGTGAAGCTGTACGTCAAATCCGACATCTTCATCAAACCCCAGTTCGATATCCACTACGTACCTAACCTGACTGACCAATACGGGCGGAATTTTGTGCCTCAGGTCACAATCTCAATCGGGTATACGTTCGGCCGCTCTTAGGCCACGCGTTCGTTTCGGGGGAAGCCGGTTCCGCGGCGTCAAGGATTCGGCTTTTTGGCGGCAGGAACAGCCTTCTGCGATGGCGACGTGGCGGAAGAAGGCGCTGAAACGGTGACGTAGGGCCGCATCGCGTCGAGTTTTTTCTGGCTTATGCCGCGAACCGCGAGCAGGTCTTCGACGCGCTTGAAGCGACCGCTTTTCTCGCGCAAATCGATAATTCTCTTCGCCGTGACGGGACCTACGCCGGGCAATTCCTGAAGCTCCTTCGCACTCGCTGCGTTCAGGTCGATTGGTTTCGCCGGAGGATTCTTTCCTGCCTGAACAACACCGGCTAACGAGACGAGCAGCAGAACCCAAACGGCCGGAGCAATCATCTTCAGCGCGTGGAAGAACCGCACGCCGCGCCAAAACGGTTCAGATGCGGTTTCCCTGTGCATCATAAACCTCGGGAACGCCGAACAGCGCCGCTTGAGATTCGATTTGCGCGCGGTCGCCGACGATGACGATTTGGGCGCGCGCGGTGTCGAAGTATTTCTGCGCCGCTTCCTGCACATCGGCAGCAGTGAGTTTCATAACGCGCTCGCGGTAGGTTTCGAGGTAGTCCTCCGGCAGCTTCTCGAGCGTGGCCGTGGCGAGCTGGCCGGCGAGGCCGTCCTGGGTCGCGAGGCCCAGCGAAAACACGCCGGTCAAGTAGGCGCGCGCGTCGTCCAGCTCTTCTTCGCCGACGGGCGTCGAGCGCATCCGGTCAAGCTCATAAAAAATTTCGGTGAGCGTGGCGGCGACCACATCATTGCGCACCGCCGCGCCGGCGCTGAAATAGCCGTGCTGCCGCAACGGATGCGCGCCGCTCCGCGGACTGTACGTGTAGCCTTTTTGCTCGCGAATGTTCATCACCAGGCGCGAATTGAACGCGCCGCCGTAAATCGAATTCGCGAGCGTGAGCCGCAGCCAGTCCGGATGCTTGCGCGTGATGGCGCGGTTGCCGACCACAATTTGCGCCTGCACCGATCCCGGCAGATGCACGAGGAACACCTTGCGCGAGGCAAGCTCGGGCAGCGGCGGATCGGGCGCGGGTTCCGCAGAACCGGACGCCCAGGACCCAAACACCTTTTCAATCTGCGTGAGCATGGCCTGCGGCGCAAAATCTCCCACCATCACCAGCAGCGCATTCCCAGGGCGATAGTACTGCTGGTAAAAATCCTTCAAATCCTCCACGCAGTAGCTCATAGCCTGCTCTTCCGTAGGCGAAATCGTGCCGTACGGGTGCGAGCCGAAGAGGGCGCGGCGGAAGCGCTCGCTCGCGAGAAAGCTCGGCGTGGTGCGCTCGATGCGCAAGCCTTCAACAAGCTGGCGCCGTTCCCGTTCGAACTCGTCCGCGGGAAAGCTGGCCTCGCGCGCCAATTCCGAGACGAGCGTCAGCAGATCGTTCGAATGATCCACAAGTCCCTCGAAGGAAATCACGCTGGTGTCCGCTCCAGCGCCGGTGGCAAGATCCGCGCCCATCCGCCTCAAGTCTTCCTCGATCTCGCGGCTAGCGCGCCTCTGTGTGCCCGTGCGGGCCACTGTAGCGGTCATGTCAGCCAAGCCCGGGGCTTTGGCAGCCACCGCGGCATTTCCGCTTCGAAAGAAAAGCTCACCCGTGAATTTCGGGATGGTGTGCGATTCGACCAAAACGATTTCAAGGCCATTCGAAAGCGTCTTGCGCGCGCGCGGCGGCCAGATCACGGGTCGCGTGGGGGCAAGGGCGGGAATAACCGATTGCGTTTCGGATCGAGGCGCGGAAGCCATCATGCCGCCCCTTTCTTCACCGGCTGGCGAACGACGATCGAGCGGTTCTGCCGCGTCAAGATTTTCTGCGCGACGGACTGCACGGCCTCGGAGGAAACGTCCATGAACGGGTCGAGAATCGTGTTGACCAGACTCGGTTCGCTATCGAAAAGCGAGAAGCACGCGAGCAGATGCATCAGTCCGTAGCGCGGGATCGAGGCGCCGTGCCCGCCCTCGAGCATGGAGAAATAATTCGACCGGAACTTCACCTTGATCGGTTCGAGTTCCTCGGCGGTGATTCCCTTCTCTTTCATCTCGTCGATGATCTGGTCGTAGGCCGCGAGTGTCTGGTCCACGGAATATTCAGGCTTGTGCATGATCCGCGTGACCATCAGCGTCGGCCCGTTGTAGTCAAACAAATCGCCCACCGGATAGTGGATGCCGCCCTCGGTGTCCACCGCGATTTGCTGCTCGAGCACCAGTCGGCGATAGACGCGGCCCGCGCGCCCTCCGTGCAGCGCCTGATCCAGCATGGCGGCGGCGTGCCACTCCGGAGTGAGGCGCTGGGGCGCCTGGTAGCCGACGGCCACGGCGGGAAGGGTGCCGAATTTTTCCTCGACCACGCCGCGCCGCTCTTCGATTTGCGGCGGTTCGTCGATATTGGCGGGAGAAGGCGCTGGTCCCGAGGGGATCGATCCAAAATGCCGCTCGGCGAGTTGCATCGCCTCGTCAGTATCGACATCGCCAAGCATCAACAGAACCGCGTTGGACGGTGCATAGTACGTCTTGAAAAATTTCTGAACGTCCTCGAGGGTTGCCGCGTCCAGATCGTCAAAATCGCCGTAGAAATTATGCGCGTTCGACCAATTGCGATACGCGATCGGCGGAAGATCGAGCCACGGGAATCCTCCGTACGGCTGATTGAGCACGTTGACGCGCACTTCTTCCTTCACGACGTCGCGCTGATTGCGCAGGTTTTCGTCGTCGACCTTGAGCGCGCGCATGCGGTCGGCTTCGAGCCACAGAACGCGCTCGAGCGCGTTCGACGGCACCGACTCGTAGTAATTCGTCACGTCGTAGTGTGTCGAGCCGTTCAGCACGCCGCCGGAGGAATTGATCAGCTTGATGTGCACCATTTTGCCGGCGTTGGCCGAACCCTGAAACATCATGTGCTCGAAAAGATGCGCGAAGCCGCTGCGCCCGCGAGGCTCGATGCGGAATCCGATGTTGTAATAGACGCCCACCGTGGCAACCGGCGCCGCGTGATCCGGTGAAACAACGACGCGCAGGCCATTCGGCAAAACCTGGCTCTCAACGGGAATGTTCAATCGTGTCAAGAAATCCCCCTGTGGCAAAGGCTTCCAGCCCTCGGGGTTGTGGTGAGGCTCGATCGCCCGCGCCGCAACGAAACCCCGCGGAAGGATAGCCGATGCTACGACTTCTTCAAATTCGCGGCCGCGCTGAATGTCTGCTCGAGCTGCTTCAGTACCGCGGCGGGCTTGGCCGCCAGTTCCTTGGCCGTGAGTCGCGCAAGCGTAGTGTACGCCAACAAATACTCAGGCTCAAAACCAGCCAGCGCCTGCGCGTGCCGCTCGATCGTCGAAAAGTCGCCCCTCGCAAGGGGGCCGGTCCACGCAGCAAGGGGGCCGAGGCGCTCAAAATTGTCGAGCGTCTGCCGCGTCAGGGGCAAGAGCGCGCGCATCGCCTGGCGCCGCTTGAAGCCTTGCGACATCAGAATCCGCGTCGCCGTCTCCATGAGCGCGAGAACGTAAACACTGGCAAACGACCCGGCGGCATGATACGCCGCTTTATTCGCCCCGGACAACCGCACGGCCACGCCGCCCATCTGGTGAATCATTTTTCTGGCGGTTCGCAATGCCGCGGGGCCACCATCGATACCGAAGATGCAGTTCGTGAGGTCCGGCGAGTTCTGATGTGAGAAAGTCTGCATCGGGTGCATCGACCCAATGGCGGCGCCCATGTCGGCCAGCGGCTGAAGCACCGAGACATCGAGCGCACCGCTCGTGTGCAACGCGATCTTGCCGCTCCAGTCCTTGCCGCCGACTTGAGCGAGCCTTCGCGCCACCTCCTCGGTGGCATCGTCCGGCGTTGCGATAAAAATCACCTTGGAATGGAGGACGTGACACGACAATTCGTCCAGCGGCTGGCCCGCGCCGATCTCGCGCACGGCGGCGCGCGCCGAGGAAATCGATCGCGCCGTGACGCTGCCAATGCGCCATCCCAGCTCGTGCAAGCGGCGCCCGAGGGCGCGTCCTACACGGCCCGCGCCTACGATGGATACAGTCTCCGGCATTCGCTGTGCTAGCATTGTATGGGGAGCTATCGAACGGGCCGCGGATACTCTACTTTTGCATACATTCTTTATTGTACTGTTTAGTTTAATCGCTTTCGTTTGGATTGTTCAGGGGATCCGGGCGGGCTTCGGCATGTCCCGTTTGCCGTGGCTTTCGGACGTGGCCCCAATCGAGTTCCCGGCTGGGGCGCCTGCAGCCCAAGTCGCGCCGCTTGTTTCCATTCTATTTTCCGCGCGTGATGAGGCGGACAAGCTGCCGGCCGCCCTTGAAACGCTTCTGGCCCAACAGTACCCGAACTTTGAAATCATCGCCGTCAACGACCGTTCGACTGACAAAACTCCCGACATCCTACACGAAATGGAGCGCTCGCGTCGAAATCTTTTTGTCACGGATATTGACACCTTGCCGCCGGGCTGGCTGGGCAAACCGCACGGGTTGACAGTGGGCTACCGAAAATCGCGCGGCGAGTGGCTGCTGTTCACTGATGCGGACGTGCATTTCGCCCCGGACGTCGTCGCGCGAGCGGTCGCGCTGGCCACCGCGCGGCAGTGGGACCACCTCACGCTGCTCGCATCCGTCGAAATGCGCGGATTCTGGGAGACGACGGCGATTTCCTTTTTTGGACTTGGGTTCGTTTTCGGCAACGAGCCGTGGCTTGCTTCCAACCCGCGTTCCGCGCGATATGTCGGCGTGGGCGCCTTTCAACTCGTGCGGCGCGCCGCCTACGAACAATGCGGCGGGCACGCGCGCCTGCGCATGGACGTGATCGAAGACATGAAGCTGGGCAAGCTGATCAAGATGGCGGGCCTGCGCTCGGGCGTTGCCGTGGCGCAGGACAATGTGCGCGTGCGGTGGCACGCAGGCGTCCGCAACGTCATTCGCGGCGTGACGAAAAACATGTTTGCGGCGGTGCACTACAATCCGCTCTTTGCCATTGGCGCGATCCTGCTTTCCTTCGCGATGAGCGTGTTGCCTTTCCTTGGGCTGTTTCTCACAACCGGATGGGCGCGCCTATTCGCCGGCATTGCGGCGGGCGTTGCGGTGCTGGTTCAGGCGGCGATGGTCTGGTCCACGGATGCTTCGCCGCTCTACGGCTTCACGCATCCCCTGGGCGCGCTGATCTTTTGCTGGATGTTGCTTCGTTCGGCGATCGCCACGCTGTGGCGCGGCGGCGTTGTCTGGCGCGACACGTTTTACCCGCTCGAGGAGCTGCGCAAGGGAATGGTGTGAGTGGGCAGTCGTAGGCATGCATCCCATAGCGCCGGCGAGAGGCCCGCACTACCAAAACCGGATCGCCTTCATGTAAATTTCAGGTTTCTTTGTTACTTTTGCGCCGATCTACACATCAGCGGCAATACAATCTGATCTTCTGACATTCTGATCGAAGGAGGGACTCCCATGACGGCTGCCGCATCTTCACGTCGAGGCGTTTGGGTGGTTCTAGCTGTGGTCGTGGTGTGCGCCGCTGGCTTCAGTATCCCGGCGGTGAGAAATCTGGCGTTGAAATCCCTGCAATCGCTGCGCATGCAAAAGGTCCAGGCGGTGAACGCGGACTTTTCGCCCTACGTCGATGCGAACGCGAATCCCTCCCTGCACCAGATGGTCACGCAAATGATTTCCGATAAAGTGAAGGTCGAAACCAACGAGGAGGACACGCCTGTTACCGATGCAGCGGGCGCGCGAGGCCTCGCGGGATTTGACGTGCATCTCCTGGGCGCTCGGAAGGATGCGCCGAAGCTCACCGTTGGCGGGGCGCACAAGATTGAAGTGAGCGTCGATCGCGCGCGCCTGCAGGCGATCGCCACCGAGGCGGGCCACCCGGACATCGTGCTGCCGCAGTCGCTCGACGGCCAAACCGTCGCCGTGCAGGTGCCGCGATCGGTGCAAGCACAATATGGAACCTGCCCCGGCCCAGCCACTGCGGGCAACGTGATCGCGGACAACATCACCGGGCCGTCACCGACCACGACGCAGTACAGCGATTGCGTGCGCCTGCGCGAAGGCCCGGCGCCGGTGGTGAACGTGCCATCTGGCTTGGACGTTGTCGGCCTCGCGCAGATTGGGCTCGAAACTGCCGGAATGACGCCCGCCCAGGCCAGCGATTTCCTCCACACGGTGGATTGGAAAGCGACTCTGACCCTTTCGGTTCCCCGCTCGTTGCGTTCGTACGAGGTTGTGAAAGTGAACGGCGCGAACGGCACGCTTCTCAGCATGGCCGGGCGGCGCGGGCCTGGATACGCCCTGATCTGGATGAACAATGGAATTGCCTATTCGCTTGTTGGATTCGGGGATTCCAGCCAGGCCGTCGGGCTCGCGGATTCGCTGAAGTGAAGAGGAGCTGACCCTGTCCTCGCCGGATAATTTCGCGGTTCGCACGCAAAATTTGCGCAAGGTTTTCGGAGGCAAAGTCGCGGTGCGTGACTTGACCTTGACCGTGCGCCGAGGCGAAATCTTCGGCTTCCTCGGCCCCAACGGCGCGGGCAAGAGCACCTCCATCAAAATGCTGCTCGGCCTCGCCAGGCCCACGAGCGGCGAAGCGTCTGTACTGGGCGTGCCGGCGGGGGACGTCGAGATTCGACGGCGTATCGGGTTTCTTCCGGAACATTTCCGCTTTTACGAATGGCTCACGCCGCCTGAACTTTTGCATCTTCACGGCCGCCTGTCGGGCGTTTCCGAGGCCCTGTTGGTGAAACGCGTCCCGGCCCTAATTGATCTCGTGGGGCTCACTCCTCACTCCGACAAGCGGCTGCAGAATTTTTCCAAGGGCATGCTGCAACGCATCGGTCTGGCGCAGGCGCTCGTGCACCAGCCGGAGCTGATTTTTCTGGACGAGCCGACGTCGGGCCTCGACCCGCTCGGTCGGCGCATGGTGCGTGACATCATTCGCGCGCAGCGCGAACGCGGCGCCACTGTTTTCTTGAATTCGCACATCCTCAGCGAAATTGAAATTACCTGCGACGAGGTTGTGTTCATTCGCGAGGGTGAAGTCGTGACCAACCGCGACTTGCGCGCACAGCACGAGGAGGCGGTGCGCGTCGAGGTTCGCGCGCGAAAACTTTCGCCGGAATGCGTCGCGGGCCTCGGGCGCTGGACCACTTCCGTGGAGGTCGATGAGGAGCGGCTCACGCTGACGGCCCCGTCGCGCGAACCGCTTCCTGAAATCTTGCGCCATCTCGTCGGCTCGGGCGCCGAAGTCTACCAGTTCACGCCGCAGCGTTTGTCGCTCGAGGAGCTGTTCATGAACATTATGGGCGAGGACCGGGGATTGTGATGGGCGTTTGGATCATGGCGGGGATCACGTTTCGCGAGGCGGCGCGAAAGAAAATTTTGTGGACCGCGCTTCTTGCGGGCGCCGCGTTTCTTCTGGTCTTCGGAATTGGGTTGCGATTTCAGATCAGTGATTTCCGCAACTCCAGCGTGCCGCCATTTTTGCGCTACCAGGTCGTCAGCGCCATGCTGATGATCGGTCTGTACACGGTGGACCTGCTCGCGGTCGTGATGACCACGCTCACGTCGGTCGATACAATTTCGGGCGAGATCACTTCCGGAACGATTCACGCGATTGCCACGAAGCCGCTCCCGCGCTGGCAGATTTTGGTCGGCAAGTGGCTCGGCTTCGTGGCCATGGCCGGCGTGTACGTTGCCATGATGTTCGGTGGCGCGATCGCCGAGGGCTACTGGATCGGCGGCGTTATGGCGCAGCATCCCGTGCGCGGCGGCCTGCTTGTGTTTCTCGAATGCGTCACCGCGCTCTCAGTCACATTCCTGTTCGGCACGTGGTTCTCGACGTTGACAAGCGGCGTCATCACGCTCGGCCTACTCGGCGTCGCGTTTTTGGGCGGCTGGCTCGAACAAATGAGCGGCTTCACGGAAGGCTCGCGCCTCGCCATAGTCGGCATCGTCTCCAGCCTTATCATGCCCAGCGAAGCCATCTGGCGCCGCGCCGCCTTTGAAATGGAGTCGCCGCTCTCCGGCTCGCTGCAATTCTCACCCTTCGCGGATGTTTCCATCCCCAGCGTCGCGATGATCGGCTACGCGGTCGTGTACTTGTTGATTGCCTTGGCCATCGCCGTCTACCATTTTGGCGAACGCGACCTCTGACAACCGCCGCTACGGCCAGCGCAGCAGGGACGGTTGCTGTTCCCTAAAGTCACTCGCCCCATAGTAGAATCCGCCTTCCAACACAGGGCTATCTCGCTAACGGAGCCTAGCCATCGGCGAACGTCGAGCGTCTTTGCAAACCGGCACCCGCGTCGGCCCCTACGAAATCCTGTCGGCCATCGGAGCCGGGGGTATGGGCGAAGTCTATCGAGCGCGGGACACGCGGCTCGATCGCACCGTCGCGATCAAAGTATTGCCGGCGGATTTGGCTAGTGATCCAAACCTGCGCGATCGTTTTGATCGCGAGGCGCGCGCGATCTCGTCGCTGAATCACCCGCACATCTGCATCCTCCACGACGTTGGAAACCAGGATGGTACCGGCTACCTGGTGATGGAGTATCTGGAAGGCGAAACGCTCGCGGGCCGCTTAAGCAAGGGCCCGCTTCCGATCGACCAGGTCCTCCGCTACGCCATCGAAATCGCAGACGCACTCGACGCGGCGCACGCGGCAGGCATTGTCCACCGGGACCTGAAACCGGCCAATATTTTCATCACGAAACGCGGCCAGACCAAAGTGCTCGACTTTGGTCTTGCAAAACTCGCCGAGGACAATCGGGCGGCCGCCCTAGCGCTGGACGACAATGCGCCGACGTTGAAAGACGTGGATCTCACAAGCCCGGGCACGACCATCGGAACCGTGGCGTACATGTCCCCCGAGCAGGCTCGCGGCGAGAATCTGGATGCGCAGAGCGACATCTTTTCCTTTGGCGTTGTGCTCTACGAGATGGCCACCGGTCGCCCGGCATTTGCCGGGCGAACAACGGCGGTGATCTTCAATGAAATTTTGAACAAGACCCCTACCCCGTCCGCGCGGCTCAATCCGGAAGTGCCTCCCAAGCTCGACGAGATCATCGACCGGTGCCTCGAGAAAGATCGCGAACTGCGCTACCACAGCGCGGCGGACGTGCGCGCGAACCTCAAGCGCGTGCAGCGCGACATCGATACGGAACGCGCGCGCACTTCGAGCCGCGGGCCCGGTGAGCAAGAATCTGCGCCGCCCGACGCTCCCGGGTCAGCTAGCGTGCCATCGGGGCCGAGCGGACCAACTGGCTCAGTCTCGGCGCAACCGAGTTCCGATGCCGCGCTCGCAATCGGCATCGTGCAAAGGCACAAGACCGGAATCGCTGCCACGGCGGTCGTCCTTCTCCTGCTCATTGCGGGCGCGATCGCTGGCCGCATGTGGCTCGCGCGCACGTCCGGTGGCCCAATTGACTCGATCGCGGTGCTGCCGTTCGTCAACGGCAGCGGCAGTCCGGACGCGGACTATCTGAGCGACGGCCTGACCGACACCATCACCAACAGCCTTTCGCAGATTCACTCGCTGCGCGTCGTGCCGCGCACGCTCGCGATGCGCTACAAGAATCAGACCGTCGATCCGCGCCAGGCCGCGCGCGACCTGAACGTGCGCGCCATCGTGACGGGAAGCGTGATGCAGCGCGGCGATCAGGTCAGCGTTCAAGCGGAGATGATCGACGCCGCCAGCGTCGCCCAGCTCTGGGGCGACCACTTCGATCGCGGCGTGGCGGACATGATGAATGTGCAATCCGAAATCTCCAGGGCTATCGCGGAAAATTTGCGAATGCAACTGACCAGCGACGACCACAAGGTGATGGTGGCCGGAACGACTCAGAATGCGGAAGCCTACCGACTATATCTCAAGGGGCGTTATGAAACTGCTAAGCGGAATCGAGACGGCTACATGAGAGCAAATGCGTATTACGAGCAGGCAATAGCGCAGGACCCATCGTACGCACTCGCGTACGCGGAGTTATCTCAAAACTACGCATTACAGGCTCTCCTTGGCTATCTGGCGCCGGGCGACGCCTTTCCAAGAGCTATCGCGGCTGCACGAAAGGCGATCGCGCTCGACGAACGGTCTGCGGACGCCCATACGGCGCTTGCGTTATCCTCTCTTTATTACGAGTGGAACTGGACGCAAAGCGAGCAGGAACACCACAGGGCGCTCGCACTGGACCCGAACAACGCATTTGCTCACCTACAATATGGTAATTTTCTGATTACAGTACGGCGTTTCGAGGAAGCGATCGCAGAAGCGAGGCGCGCGGAAGAGCTCGATCCGCTTACGCCAATTAATCCCGCGGTGCATGGCTTGCACCTGGTAGAGGCTCGCCGCTATGACGAAGCAATCGCTCCGCTCGATAGGGCGCTCGAATTGCAGCCCGACTTCGTAAATGCGCATATGTATCTCGCCTTGTTGTACGACAACAGCGGGAAGGGAGATCTCGCAATAGCCGAGAGTCGGAGGACAATCGAGCTAGGGGTCCCTTTCGGCCAGGCGTTACTTGCCGAGAGTTATGCCATCGCAGGAAGAAAGCTTGAAGCCGAAGCAGCTTTGAAGGAAGCGATCGAACAATCCAAACGGTCGCACTCGGGTGCATTTTGGATTGCGTTAGCCTTTGATGCTCTAGGCGACAAGGATCAAGCGTTCAATTGGTTTGAGGAGTCATACAAGGAGCATGAAGCAATTTTGGTTGTTCTCAACGAAATGCCCCTCCACAACGACGCCTGGCGCGCCGACCCGCGATTCCAGGATCTCGTTCGCCGCATCGGGATTCCCACTCAGTAGCTGGAAGGATTATTCATACCGGCGAGAGACGAGGAGAAACCGTTTGGAGCGGGTGCTTGTAGCACAGCCACTCTTAGCTGTGCTACCACAACCTTCTAACGCCGTAAGTTTCAAATATCGCTTCGTTGCTGACGATCGGCGTGTTTTCCGCCTGAGATTGAGCAATTAGCATGCGGTCGAACGGGTCCTTGTGCGGACCCGGCAATAGCCCAGCCCGAATGCCATGTTCCGCGGAAATCGAAAGCAGTTGAAATCCCTCGCGTTCTATCCGGCCTGAGAAGTCGGACACCAGGTCGCCGACCTTGCGCAGCTTTCCCTGTTGAAACTTGATCGCAATTTCCCAAGCCGAAGCGGCGCTCACCACGAGGGTATTATCCGTATCCGCGATGATCCCTCGAACGGTTTGGGGCAGTGAAGGATCGTCCGAAAACCACCAGATCAGCGCGTGGGTATCCAAGAGCACGCGCAAACCGGACTACTCCCAATCCTTGAGGTCGCTCTCGGAAAGAGGCTCAAAAAACTCGGTCCCTATTTCCAACTTACCCTTTAATGAGCCCGGCTGGCGTTTCCCCTTTACTGCACCGACGGGGACGAGCCGCGCCACAGGCTTTGCGCCGCGGGCGATAATGATCTCTTCGCCCTGCGACGCCCGCTCGATCAATTTGGAGAGATTCGTCTTGGCTTGATGAATAGTAACGGTAGGCATACCTCCCCCTTAGCTAAGGCATCTTAGCTTAGCTAAGTCAGATTTTCAAGTCACAAGTTTCTTACAACTGCGACTTGGGCGGCGGGGCCGCAAAGCCGGATTTTCCGCCAGCCATCGGTTCTACCAGGGCAGGTTCGCTTGCGGCGGAAAAAAAGCCGGAGAGGTCGCGCTGCTTGAGTGTGCGGATGCGGTCCCGCAAAGCAGCGGCGCGCTCGAACTCGAATTTTTTGGCGGCTTCGCGCATCTGGACTTCGAGTTGCGCGAGCACCTCGCCGAGTTTGGCTTCGCTGGTGATGTCCGCGTCGGAAAAATCCTCGGCGGGCACAGTGACGTAGTCGGCTTCGACGATCGCGGCGAGCTTCATGTCCACGGACTTGGTGATGGACATCGGCGTGATGCCGTTTGCATCGTTGTAGGCGACTTGCTTGGCGCGGCGGCGATTCGTTTCCTCGATGGCCTGGGCCATCGAGCCGGTCATGCGGTCGGCATAGAGGATGGCGCGGCCCTCGACGTGGCGGGCGCAGCGGCCGATTGTCTGAATGAGCGCGGTGGCGCTGCGCAGGTAGCCTTCCTTGTCCGCATCGAGGATCGCGACGAGCGAAACTTCGGGCAGGTCGAGCCCTTCGCGCAGCAGGTTGATGCCGATCAGGACGTCAAATTCCCCGCGCCGCAGATCGCGCAGAATGCGCACGCGCTCGAGCGTGTCGATTTCCGAATGCATGTAGCGGCAGCGCACACCTGTCTCCGTGAAATATTCGGCAAGGTCCTCGGCCATGCGCTTGGTCAGAGTCGTGACGAGCACGCGCTCGTTGCGCGCGGCCCGCGCGCGAATTTCTTCGAGGAGATCGTCCACCTGCCCCTTCACCGGGCGCACTTCGATTTCCGGATCGACGAGGCCCGTCGGGCGAAGCACCTGCTCGACCACCACGCCCGCCGAGCGAGTCAGCTCGTACGGCCCCGGCGTCGCCGAAACGTAGAGCACTTGCCCCGTGCGGTGCTCGAATTCCTCGAAATTCAGAGGGCGGTTGTCGAGCGCCGAGGGCATGCGGAAGCCGTAATTCACAAGCGTCTGCTTGCGCGAACGGTCACCGTGATACATCGCGTGAAGCTGCGGAATCGTCTGGTGCGATTCGTCGACGAAGAGCAGGTAGTCCTGCGGAAAATAGTCGAGCAGAGTGGGCGGGGCTTCGCCGGGCAGGCGGCCGGACATGTGCCGTGAATAATTTTCGATGCCGTGGCAATAGCCGATCGTGCGCATCATCTCGATGTCAAACATGGTGCGCTGCCACACACGCTGCGCTTCCGCGTATTTGCCCTGGCGCTCGAGCTCGGGCTTCCACCAGTCCAGCTCCTCGAGGATGGTCTTGATCGCGCGCTCGCGCTGCGCCGCGGGCATCACGTAGTGCGACTTCGGATAAATTGTGAGCCTCGACAAGTCGTTCTGGCCGGAGCGCACTTCCCCGGTGAGCGGATCGATCTGCCGCATGGCATCCACTTGCGCGCCCCAAAGTTCGATGGCGTAGGCATTGTCTTCATACGGCGGATAAATTTCCAGGCGGTCGCCGCGCACGCGAAACGTGCCGCGGCGCAAATCTTCCGCGCGCTCGTACTGCATGTCGACGAGCTTCCGAAGCAAGGCTTCGCGCGCGGTGCTCTGGCCCTTTTCGACCATGAGCAGCATCCCGTAGTACGCCTCAGGCGAGCCGATGCCGTAAATGCACGAGACGCTCGCAACGACCACCACATCGCGCCGCTCAAAGAGCGAACGCGTCGCGCTCATGCGCAGCTTGTCCAGCTCGTCGTTGATCGTGGACTCTTTTTCGATGTAGGTGTCCGACGCGGGAATATACGCTTCCGGCTGGTAGAAATCGTAATAGCTGACGAAGTATTCGACGGCGTTCTGGGGGAAGAAACTCTTGAATTCGCTGTAGAGCTGCGCGGCGAGCGTCTTGTTGTGCGCGAGGAACAGAACGGGGCGGTTGGCCCGCTCGATCACCTTGGCCGCGGTGAACGTTTTACCCGAGCCCGTGACGCCGAGCAGGACCTGATGCTTTTCGCCGGCCTCGATGCCGCGCGAAAGCTGCTCGATGGCCTCGGGCTGATCGCCGCGTGGCTCGTAGTCGCTCATGAGTTTGAAGTTCATCGTGTAGGTGCGGAAAAGTGCGCGTCACAACGCGCGCAGAACCTCGCATTATAGCGCAATCGGATACGGTCCAGCCGGACGGATTGGCAGGCTTCCCTGCGAATGACGATATTCGCCCAAGACCCGGGGTCGATTATTTTCCCGGTCCGGCATCGCCGCTTTTCTGGAGAACAATATTCAGGCGCGACTTCTCGTTAGCGTTGGCGGTGATTTCCGTCTCGTAAGGCTGATAGCCGTCCAGCTCGACCTTGAGCTGATGTTTGCCGGGGGCTACCAGCATGGAATGAAACCTCCCGCCGAAGTCGCCGCCGTGGCCCATGTAGCCGCCGTCGACATAGACGGCCGCGCGCTTCGGCTGAATGTCCAGCCGCAACTCGGCCGCATTGTTGCCGGGGAAAATTGCCTTGGAGTTCTCAGTGAGCACCACGGCGACCGTTTGGCTCTGCCCCGGGTCGACGGCGACCTTTTTTGTGAAATCCTGGTAACCCGCCTGGCGTACCGTAATTTCGTACTCTCCGGAAGCGAGCATCACCTTGCGATCTCCCTTGAGTTCCTTTACGTAGCCTGCGTACTTTCCGTCGATCCACACGCCCGCATCTCTCTCATCCTGAGTGTCGGCAGTGAACCGCACTTCGCCCATTTTTGAGCTTTCCTGTCCGTACGTCCGGGCGTGAGGCGCAAAGAGGAGCACAAGCAGGAGCAGTCTGGCAACGCGCGCAAGAGCATCCCTGTACATTTCCATCTCCTCGGACCAAATTATACATACGACGGAACCCAGCCGCCTCAATTGAGAGGCTCTCCCCCGCTACACCGCCACTAGTTCCGGGTGCGCTTATTCCCTTCAGCTTGCGACCGGGCGGAGTACCGATTGTGAATATATTGTGAATATTGTATTGCAGTTTGGTTACAACGGTGGGAATCTGCTCTTAGCTTTCTTCACATCGGGATCGCCTGCCTCCCGCCCGGCTGGCGCGAAAGTGGTCGTGATATGCGCTCTTTGGGCTTCGTTTTACACGTCCTCGGTTTCGCGGCACTCCTGTCAATTTCCACATTTGCCCAGACTCCCGACTCCGCATCGGCTCCGGAAAAGCTTAGCGGCCGTCTGGAAGAATTGAGCAAGCGGGCGCTGGCCGGAGACACCAAGGCTCAGCTTCGCTTGGGTCTCGCCTATGAATTCGGCGACGGCGTGGAGAAGAATGTAGACAAAGCGATGCACTGGTACCGCAGTGCCGCTGACCGAGGCGATCCGGTAGCCCAAACCGATCTGGGATATTTTTACGAAACAGGCGCGAACGGCCCGAAAGATCCAGTCGAAGCCGCGAAGTGGTACATGCGGGCCGCCCTTTCCGGCTTCACTCGAGCGAAATTCAACCTCGGCGTTCTGTACCTCGTGGGCGCCGGCGTGCAGCGCAGCAGCGCCGAGGCGGCACATTGGATCGGCGAAGCGGCGGATGACGGATGTCCAAGCGCTCTCGTCTCTCTGAGCTATTTGTATGCGAACGGAATGGGAGTCCCGCGCGACCCGCAAAAAGCGACCGAGCTGAGCCAGAAGGCGGCCAGGAAAAATGACGCCAAGCTTTGCATGGGCCTGAACTCCAGAGCTTCGTCGACGAGCGTCGCATCGGCGAACCCCGAAATCGAGAAACCGGCCCCATAGGAGTGCGGGATCGCAGGCGGCCTGGACGACTCAACTCAGCGCCCTGCGGGCACCACTTTTGAATCCGTGCATCGTTCGGCCGTCCCTGCTACTTCTCTGTTTCACCCACCACCAGCGCAACCTGCGAGCGCGTCGAGATGGTTCCCCTAAGGCGCATGCTGGTGTTGTGGCTCGAGGTGAGCGTGACGTCCATTTCCTCGGCCCCGGTGTGCGTCGCGCTTACGACCATCCCCGAATCAAGCGATACGTAGACCAGACTCTGCGCCGACCCGGTCCACTTCCCCGCCGATTGCACTCCACTCTCGCGGAGCTCTGGCGGGGTCGTTTCGCGCGCGGATTTGGGACGGACGAGGCTCAGCTTCGCGAGGATCACGGCGCAATCCGGCGCGGCGTTTGAACTTGCGGCGGCGTCCGCGCCGCCCGGGCTAGGCGGGACGTCGGGATTTGGCGGATGGCAGGATTCATTGCCGAGATATTCCGACTCCGCGCGCCAGACGAGTCCGGCGATCGGCAGTGCGGTGGCCGGCTGCTCCGAGGACCACGTTTGCCCGACGGAAACGCCGCCGACGGGAGCACCCGCGCCGGCGCCCAGTTGCGAGATCCAATCCCGCGCCGCTTGCGCCGCTTTCTCCGAATCGGCAATTCCCTCGATCCCGGTAACCTTCACGACTTTTCGCGCGGAATCGAGCGTGAATTCGACGACTTTGCCCTCGAGCTGCTGATATTGCGCGGTGGCCTCCGCGGCCGAGGGATCGAACGTATCGCTGCGCACGCTGGCCGTCGATTTCTCGTACGTGGTCCGCAAGCGGATTCCGCCGGGCGGGCCCTCCTCCGGAGCGAGGACATCGATGCGCACGGTCGCATTCCAGTTCACCACGACGCTGGACGGCCCCTGCGGATCGGTGGCGAAACCGGTACGCGACGTCTCGTTCGTCGTCTCAAATTCCATGTCGTAGCGGAAGGACTCGCCGGGAACAAATCGGGGAGAGAGAGAAATTTTCGGCGAGGCCGCGCCGATTATTTTTCTCCGAGTCACAGGCGATTTTTTGGCAGACGTATTTTGGGCGCGAGCGCCAGACGAAATCGCCAGCAAAATTGCGCACAGTAGGGTGGCGCGCCGCGCGAATGGCCTGTGATCGCTCATGAACGCTCGAATGCTTCGCACATTTTGACAGATAGTATGATGCCGAATTGCCGGTTGCAATGTCGAGCGGGAAGCAGAATTCCGGCGTTCCCCTTGGCAAAGCTCCCACTTTCACTCGACATAACCTAGAAGGATAATCTGCAATCTGTGAAAGACAGGTATATGATCTGACGAATGGGCGCCATTCGTATCCAACCCAAGATCGCCTGCTTAAAGCCTGTGGCACTTTGGACCCTGGCGATCGCTTTGTCTGCCTTCCCAGTCGGGGCGCAGAAAGGTACCCCTCCAAGCGGTGGATCGGCGGTTCCAGAGGAACGCCCGGGGGAGGGGCTCCTGGCCGGGCCGGCCCGCCTCCAATCCAGCCAGGAAAGCAACCCAGCGCGGAGCCCGGAGTGCTCCTCCCGACGGCGGATCCGCTTCCAAAAGCAGTAGTGGCTGAAGATGAAGCGTGTCTCCCCTGGGCCCTACCCGACGTGCGCGGCGCCACCGTAAGCGCAGTAAGGCTAGGGGTTCCCTCAACGGCGCGAAGCCAGTACGAAAAGGCTTGCGGCGCCTATAAAAAGAAAAAACTGACGGAGGCCGAACAGCACGCCCGCGATGCGATCGAAAAGTATTCAAACTATTCCGCCGCCTGGGTCATGTTGGGACAGGTTCTCCAGGACGAGCAGAAAATGGATGAAGCTCACGACGCTTGCTCAAAGCCGCTCAGCGTCGATCCAACTTACTTGCCACCCTACCTCTGCTTGGCGGGCCTTCTGAATCGCGAGAAAAAGTGGAGCGACCTTCTGACCTGGTCCGATCGATTTCTCGGCGTGAGTCCGGCTGCCGATATGTATGCTTCTTACTACCGCGGATTAGCCGCCTTCCATCTCCGTAATTTCCCGGAAGCACAAAAAAGTGTTGAGCAAGCCATTGGAATCGACAGTGACCACCATCAGCCCGGCCTGAACTTCTTGCTTGCTCAAATCTACGCCCAGCAGGGCGATTTGGCGGATGCAACCCTCCAGGTCCGACAATTCCTGAAATTCAGCAACAGCCGGCAGGATAAGGATTTCGCAAGACAGTACCTGTCAGAGCTTCAGTCACAACCAAACACGAAATAGCTAAGCAGAAATTTCGTCAATCGGGAACAGTTTCCGAGTAGCCGGCCACACTTTCAGAATCGGCAGGTTCCCAGCTTTGTCGACGGGACGGAACCCCGAATTGAATCCCTAAACCTGCTCCGAAGGTCAGTATCAGAACGGCACAAGGGTCAGTAGCCAGCACTGGCGCCGAGGTATTCAATGCCAGCTTGGAAGCTCCTCAAACAGGGTGAGGTTTTCAAATGAGGCGCACACTGTTGTTCCTGCTCTTATCTTTCACAGCTGTGATGTTCGTCGCGGCAACAGCCGGGTTCGGGCAGGCAGCTCCCCAAACGAAGCGTCCCCAGGGGCGTTATACGGTCGCGCCGCTGCATGGTGCCACCATCAACAAGGCTCGAATATCGGCTGCGGCTGCCACCACTATCCCGATGTGGGACTACAGCATCACGTCGCCTGTCGATAGCGTTCAGTATTCAGGAACGATGGTGGGCCGGAGTCCGTTTTTCCACGGGGCCAGGACAACCAACATTCCCACGGTTATTGTTCCCATTGAGATCGTCATGCCCGACGGAGGCGTGTTCGACCCCACGGTGCCTGACCCCACTTGCTTACCCTCGCCTTCAGGAACTACCGCGCTTGCTCTGGTACAAGAATCGCCAGTATTGCAAACGGCCCCATACACTTTGGGCGGCATCATTGTCGGCACAACCCAGTATTCCGATGCCTTCCAACGGAGCAACTTTTGGACGAACGTGTCTGTTACCGGAGATCGTTACCACACGTTGCTCAGTCCTGTGACTACTCTTGGAAAGATAACTGTGAACGTAGTGGCGCCCAACGGCACGACCAACGTCTCTGGCGGCTGCGGGCAAATCGGGGTTATGGACATCAACTGGTGGCAAACCTACGTGGAAACCACGATCATCCCCTCGCTGGTTGCAGTCAACCCAACGACCTTTCCACTCTTTGTTTTTTACAACGTGGTTATGGCTCAGGGCACCAGTCTCACCGGAAGTACTTGTTGCATCCTTGGCTACCACAGTGCGTTCGGCTCGCCTGTCCAAACCTATTCCGTAGCTGAGTTTGACACGACGACGGTTTTCGGACCGGCCAGTACGGCGATTTCCGCCATGAGTCACGAGGTTGGCGAATGGATGGACGACCCGCTCGGGACGAACTTAACCCCGGCGTGGGGACATATTGGGCAGGTGCCTGGCTGTCAGAATGACCTTGAAGTGGGCGATCCGTTAAGCGGGACTTCTTTCCCATCGTTGGTGATGCCTAATGGCGTCACCTACACCCCACAAGAGCTGGCATTTTTCTCATGGTTCTATCGCCAGTCCCCTTCGATCGGCGTCAAGGGCTGGTATTCCGACAACGGCACGTTCACTACCGGCGCGGGCGCGGTCTGTATGTAGGTCTCGGTGGGTGGGCATTGTGAGCTGCGAAGCTCCCATTGGCTCTCGATTTCAGAAACGCCGCGTAGGAAAAAGGCACGCGACATGACCTTCTTCGACACTGGCGCGAGGGTTTCACGGTTAGGCCGAGGCTTCTATGTTTAGCGGTGTTTGCCTGCGACGACTGTGCGGTTTGGTCATTTTGGCTGCGTTCTCAACGACTGCCGCGTGGGCGGATTCCCTTGTCCTCGTTACCAGTCAGGCCGGACAGGGTGCGAATGATTCCGTGCAGTGGTCGCAGCTCGGTAGCGACGGGACAACACTCGGATCCAGCGCGGCTGCGACGTCGGGAGGAGGGACCGCTGTCACTCTCACCTTGACCGGCCCGAATAGCGTGGTTTCGGTTGCGTGCACAGCGTCGCCATGCAGTTGGAGTGGCGCGGGTTTCACCGCGGGCGACAGCCTGATTTGGACCTCGGATTCCGGGAACGGTGGAAACGCACCTCTTACGCTGAGCTTTGCCAGGGGGGTGTCGGGAGTGGGCGCGTCGATTCAGGCGGACGGCCCAGGGCAATTCGCGGCGCAAATTCAGGCGTTCAACGGAGCGACTTCTCTGGGATCTTTCACGGTGACCAGTGACGCGAATGGCGATGCCGAGTATATCGGCGTCCTAGACCAGTCTGGCACAAACATTACGTCAGTGGTCTTTAGTCTCACAACGTGCGTAGGGACCTGCACCGACTTCGCGATTGATACTGCGAACTTGAATACTGCACCGGCAACATCGGTATCGTTGGTCTCCTCGTTGAGCCCGTCTGCCTTGGGCCAGGGAGTAACGTTCACGGCCACGGTGAAGCCAGCCGTCGGCTCGGGCACTCCCACTGGGACTGTGACATTCAACGATAGTACGACTGTGCTGGGTACAGGCGCGCTGAGCGGCGGAACGGCGGCGTTCTCCACTTCAGGGCTGGCTGGAGGAGCGCATTCGATCACCGCAGCGTACGGCGGTGATGCGAATTTCACCGGCAGCACATCGCCGGTCCTGACGCAGACGGTCAATAAGGGGACTAGCTCTATTTCCGTCACTTCGTCGAATAATCCATCGGGGCGCGGAGCGGCGGTGATTTTCACCGCCACCGTGACGACTTCGGCGACGCCCAACCCCACGGGGCTAGCGACGTTTCAGGACGGCACTTCTGTACTGGGCACGGGCACTCTGAGCGGCGGGACTGCGACGTTCACCACTTCAGGACTGGGGACAGGGGCGCATTCGATCACCGCAGTCTATGCCGGCGATGCAAACTACACAGCCAGCACATCGCCGATCCTGGTAGAGACGGTGAACAAGGCTGCTAGTTCCACTTCCGTCGCATCGTCGAACAATCCATCCAATCTTGGAACGGCCGTGATCCTTACTGCCTCCGTGACGTCGTCGGCTGCGGGCACACCCACCGGGACGATCACATTTCAGGATGGCAGTTCTACACTTGGCACCGGCACGCTGAGCAGTGGAGCGGCAACAATCACAACTTCAGGGCTTGCAGCAGGGGTGCATTCGATCACCGCAGTCTACGGCGGTGACGCGAATTTCACGGGCGGCACTTCGCCGGTCCTGACCCAGACAGTGAACAAGCTGGCGAGCTCTATTTCCATCGCCTCGTCGAATAATCCGTCAATCTTTGGAACTAGTGTGACGTTCACTGCCACGGCGACGTCAACCACGGGAACCCCGACTGGAACAGTGACGTTTCAGGATGGATCGACTGCACTTGGCGCGGTAACGCTGAGCAGTGGAACGGCAACAATCACCAGTACGGTGCTGGCAGGAGGAGCGCATTCGATCACTGCAGTCTATGGAGGCGATGCGACCTTCGCCGGCAGCACTTCGCCGGTCGTGACGCAGACGGTCGCAGACTTCTCCCTTTCAGCAGCCCCGACTACCACGACGATCACTGCCGGATCAACCTCGACGTACACGATTACAATCGCTCCTGCAGGAGGGTTCAACCAGACCATTTCGTTTCACTGCGCCGGCGCTCCGACATCGGTTACGTGCACGGCCCCGGCGTCGGTGAGCGCAACAGGCGGCTCCTACGCGCCGTTCAATGTGACGGTGGCGATGACGGCCTCGTCTCTGGCCTTGCCAGTCGCGCCGTTCCCTCATCCCGGGAGTGGCACCGGAGTCATGCTGGAGTGGCTACTCGCGGTTATTGCTTGCGGAACCTTAGGAATTGCCGCGTCCGTTCGAAGAAGCCAGGGATGGCGGGTTTCTGCCGTCGCCATGTTCCTACTGCTGGTTTGTGCTGGGTGCACGACTTCGCCGAGCAGCAGCAATTCCTCGGCCAATCCAGCCACGCCGGCGGGGACCTATTCTCTCACTTTGACGGGAACCTCCAGCTCGTTGAGCCACACCACGACGGTGACACTGACGGTAAAATGAGCGAGAGATTCGCCGGGAACGAATGGTGAGAAAGAGAGAATTTCGAGAGACCAGCCCGAGTTTTTGCGCTACGGCGAGTGAAAGAGTCGACTGGCGGTTTCGAAATTGGCTTCGCTTTGGACTCTCGGACTACGAGCCGTCGGTCCGTAACCATGCCCCAGCGACGAGTTCAGGACGCAGCCTTGGCGCGCGCGATCTCTGGCTCGCCGACAAGCTCTTCAAAGAGAGTCCGGTAGTGGATCATTGCCTGGCGCAATTGTTCGGTGCTGGCTTGCCCAAGCGTTTGCCGCACCGCGATGCCGTGACCGGCGCGATAATTTTCCATAACCAGTGGATGATCCACCGAAATATCTGCGGCACGCTGTTCAAAATCGCTTACCGGATAGCCGCGCAATGACATCACATCTCCCAACAGTTGATCGGCTTCCGTGACCGCGCCTCCCGGGCTGTCTACGAACCGTCCTTGAACTTTGCGCCACGATTCCAGGAACCGTGCGTGATCGGCCGGAGCGAGCACCCGGATATGAAAACTCTCCACCCGTTCGGCGCGCTTTTCCAGCCTGTTTTCCGCGCGGCGCTGGTTACCGCCTTCGCGCACGGCGCGTGTATATTCAGGACCACCAAACTGGGTGCGGAGTCTCGCGGTGCGGCGGCCTCGCAAAATTAGCAACGTAGCGATTCCGGCGACCACAATCAAAACTGCACCGATGATCAAAGCCAATTCCGTTGTACTCAACGCACTCAGGTCCATGACTTGCCTCCATTCCTTCTAATTTCCTTGGATTCGGGCCGAGCAGCCGCACGCAAGGCCATCGTGAATATCTCCGACTCGTGTGGAGCAGTCGTGCTATTTGCCGAGAATCTTCTTCACTTGTCCGATTTTATTTTGGATTTTCCCGGCAATCTCTTCTGCCTCGCCGTCGGTTTCCAGATCGGGATCGTTCAGAATTTTTCCCGCTACTTTCTTCACTTTGCCCTTGACGTCATGAAGTTCGCCTTCCACTTGATCTTGGGCGCCTGGCTTTATCATGGTTTCCCCTCGCTCGCGATTCCGTTTGCACCATGCATGGTAGGAAAGAGAGGCGCCGGTGTCTGTCCACAATGAGACATTCGACGCCTGATGCGACGCATGCAACGGTGTTCTAGAATCGAAATTCCAAGCCAATATTGGCTTGCCATTGCTCGGCATGGTTACTGACGGGAGTTGTAAAGCAGCCGAGAGAAGGGTCGCAGAAGACGGTGCTCGCTGTCGTTGTGCGCGAGGGCGACCAGCGCAATTCCGAGCGTACGGCTACCTGCCGAGTGAGCAGATACTTGACGCCTCCGCCCAAATTATAGGAAAAGCGATTGTCAAAAGATAAAATTCCGTGGGAATCGAAATGCGTGAAGCCAATGCCGCCAACGGCAAATGGCACAAGGTGCGAACGTGTTGGGATTTCGTAAAGCAAACTGACCTGGTACATGTCCAGATGGGCGTGGTTCGTGAGTGTCGTCATCGCGTTGCTTTGCGTGTCGTGCGCACTCAGAGTCGTGGACTGCCGGTTCCACATGAATTCGCCGTACAGGCCCGGCACGATGCGAGCGCCGAGGTCGAATCCCCCGTTAAACGAGCTATGGATGCCCAAATAGTCGACGTTCGGCGTGTTGATCGCGATTCGCCCGCCCAAACGAACACCCAAGAAAGGTGAAAACGTAAATTGCGGCCCGATTTCTCCCGCGTATCTGTCCTGGGCGCTCGCTGCAGAGGGCGCAACCGCAATGGAGATGAATGCCGACAAAAGGAAAACAATCATCCTCGGCCGGAGCGTCGTGTGTGACATGTACTTTTCCTCCCATGTTTCGTGTCGCCTTCTTCTGGCCGGACCAGATGAATCCGCGCACACCGTGTTTAAACTCAGTTTGGGCTAACTGAATTGAGGGGTTATACGGGCTGTGCGGTATGGGATGCAGGGAGGAGGAATAGGGATTGCCGGGCGCTTTTGAACGAACACAGATCGTTAGTAGTGCGCCAAACGATAGTAGTGCGCCAAACGATCAGGGTGATCCCGCCAAAGAGGTCTTCTACATTCAGAAAATCTCTCACGGGTGTTGTTGTCCACGATTAACCGTTTGGCACCGGGGCCCGTCCCTCGGTACCTCTGCCGTACCCAGACCGCGCCCAGTCCTGTGAAGTTCCTATCGGAAATCGGTCGTTAGCCCTATGGCCTTGTAAACCTCGGTAATGATAGGACTGGTTGTGTTCGATATTGAACAGTTTCCCATCTTGGGATCGCTGTAAATTTTGTGCCCAGAACTAAGGCGGCCCCAATGAACGCAAGCAAACCAGTGACAAGATCAAATTCCGAGCAAGTGGCCACTGATGCGCTATTGGAAAGGCAACAAGAACTCATACGCGAATTGCATGAGCTGCTGACGACCTATGGCCCAGTCTGGTACACAGCCGAAATAGATGCACGACTAAGTGAGGCCTTGGCTATGTCCACGCCTGCAAGAAACCGTGACGCAAGCCCGCGCTTGATAACTGCTTCAAAGTCTCTGGGAACGAGAATGCAAGAATTGCGAACAAAGAGAAAGTCTTTGTGGGAACGATTCGAAAGCAATCCGAACGAGATCCAGTTGGCTGCAGAACTCAGAATCATTGACGATCTGATCGCGGACTGTAACGAGAGAAGAAATCACCGCGACGACGAAATGGCCCAATCCAGCCCACGGCGCGGGCTGCGTCTGTGCATATGAGCGTGGGCCAGCGTCTTGTGCCGCTCATATTTGCATCAGCCACAGCCGCTAGACTGCCCGACGCACAAATAGCTTCGAAAGTCTAGATGCGCGGAATCTGACACAAACCGTGAGCGAGGTGTCCGCGATGCGGCGTGAATACGATGTATTTGAGAAATTCCCAGATGGTTCCACCCTTTGGCGAGCCTGCGTAACCGGACGCTACGAAGCACAACGGAAGATACATGAGCTGCGAGAGCATTCGGAAAATGATTTCATCTTCCTCGACATTCACGCCCAATCTTTTATCCCGACCAAGGTAACAACACGCACCCGGCTCGAACCGAAGGCAACGGCGGGCGAATAGCGCGGGCTGAAACGCGGCTCCGCGCCATCTTGGGCTCGGACATTGCGGAGGTGAAGGAAATGAAGATTTAGGAGGCAAACCTACATGGCACAACCAAAAGTGGCTCCAATCACTTGTAGAGAATGCGACAGTTTCTACGCTTCGGAAAATGAATTCCAGAAGCACATGCAAGAAGTACATCGCAGGTCTGTTTCAGAACAAAGCACTCTCCGGCTTGGTGGTATTTCAAAGGAAGAATGGGCCAGTCTTTCTGTACATTTGAGGAATCACGTCCAAGTCCGTTTCAAGTCGGAAGAGCTGGACGCCATTGACCGATTCATACTGCTTGGCAGTCAGGGCTCGTTCTTCGATAAAGTGTGATCGAATTCGATGGGCAGAAAGAAGTATGAGCACACCCGATAGGAAAACAGAGTCGCGCTATTCTTCAAGCAAGATTGGATCGCCAGCCCGCACTTCGCCTGGCGTGAGGACCGTCGCGTAGATTCCCGCGTTCTGCCCATGCTTTTGAACGACGCACTTCAGAATTTCCGGACTCGACTCGCCGGTTGCCGGGTCGAGAGTGATCATCACGCAACGCTGATCAACTTGAGTGACGGCGATTCGCGCTGCGCACCCAATTCGAAGAATTTTGCCGACCCACTGCAGCTCGTCGAAAGGCCCGGTGTCCTTCAGATCAACCAGCAGATTGGGACGAAATCGCCACGAATTTTCCTTCGTTCCGCTTTCTTCCGCGATGCGCGCAACCGTTTGTCGGCTGATGAGGGAGACAGGCGCGACATCGTACAACCCGCGGTAGTCACGCAGCAAAAAGAGCGGCCTTCCCGATCTCGCCTCGAGCGCTTTGCGGAGATCGTCGCTCTGAACGGGCCAATTCTCTCCATGGGCTGTCGCTACCGTCACGGCCACATCCGGCGTGCCTGCCTTTTCGACGGAGGTTCGGCAATAGAGCAACTCCGGCAACTCGCGCGCGGTGAGCCACGGAAACGAACTTCGAGAGGTCGCCTGAACGAACGCATAGCGCCGGTCCTCCGCGAAACCTTGAAGAGTCAGCGCGGCCGAAGGCAGCGCCTGACCCTGCATAGACTTAACCGGGTACCGATTAAGCTGGCGAATTACACCCACAGACTGCATGCGATTTCTCCTAGTTCCCCACGACGCGTCGGCTCATTCTCACGCAGGCTGGCGGCACCCGCAATGGCTCGGAAGACGGTGGGGAGCCGATTGTCGCGGAGATTTGGCATTCACAATCCCGCGACTCGTGGCGGCATGACGGCGTTGATCAGAGCGAAGAGAGCGGTGGCAAGTGAAATAAATGGCCAAAAGCGCCGAGCGGTTAAAGCCTGACCTGAGTCCTTGAGTCTCTGAGGAAGATTGTGCGGTGTCGCACCATTCTTCCAGTTAGGGTAGACGACCAGCGTTTCGTACAGGCCGCCGCCGATTCCAAGGCTCAGAAAGAAAAAAAGCCACAAAACGATATCTGATCCCATTGGCTTGTCAATCATCCTGCTTTGGACGCTACGACAAGTGGAATCGCTCCTGATTTTCCTGGCAGCCTTATGAAGCTATCGGGTTATCTTCTTTGCTTCAGCCCTAATCCTTGCCCAACGCTTTTTTGCAGCCTTCCCGATCTTCGCTCTTGCAGCAGCGGAAAGCACGCGCTTAGCACGCTTCGTCACTGTCTTGTCGGCAGAACGGCCCATAGCCTCGGCTGCTGCCTTAATACCTTTCAGTTTGTGCTGAACTGATGCGAGTTGCTTTTCGAGTTTGCGCTCTTCACGCTTGATTGCCGACAGAATGTCCATGAATCCTCCACCCTGGAATTTATCCCAGAGCTACCGTGATATGCCAGAAGTATCGCCGGAGAAGTGACTGACGGGATTGATCAGCGCGCGATTGTCGGGAGTTACTCCAACGCCCGTTCCGCGCATCTACCGCCCTGCAGCGGTTTTCTTGGGGTCGCCAACCTGATATTGCGAGTCCACCGAAAATATCGTGTAATTAGTAAAGGAGTGTTTTCTGTAGAAACGGCGGCCTTGAAAATCCATATAGAGCTCGGTACTCGAGGGGAGCCAGAGCTGTAGATTCTTCGTGGACGATTTGACGGGACGATACTCGACGCTTTGGTGGTCCAAGCGAAGGCGAATCTTGGGGATGGATTGCACCAGGTCCGTCTCCAACCGCGCCACCTGATAGGAACCCGCAAGAATCCAGGCCCTGCCCCGCAAGTTCACAGCGTACGTCGCTCGATCCACGGAAAACGAATAAGTAAGATTGGGGCGGTCCGTGCGTTGTTCAAACCGGACTTGCCACGCTGGCTGCCCATGCCATTGCCCCAAACCTTCGCACTCCATCTTGAAATTGTTGACGTATCGCGGGTGAAAAATCAAAACGAGGCTCGGCGTGCCGAGCGTTGCGATGTGGTTCGGGAATGGATCGAGGGAAAGACTCCCATTGCGGAACTCGTCCACATGTAGAGGGCCATTAGGATCTTCGGTGTAGGATACCAAATAACTAAATTGGGTCGTTATTGTAGGCCCCATGTGGCCGAGATGATCCACCGGCTGGTGCATGAGGATTTCTGTCGCGGTAAATCGATCCACGTTGTGAACGAGCTCCACGATTCTTTGACCCGCTCCGTCGAGCACGACCGGTAGCGAGCAGGCCGATCCCGAAGCGACGGGCGGCACGGAATGATCAATGTCTTCCGGAATCCAGCTATCATACGGCGTTCGGAGTTCAGACATGGAGGCGATGGCCTCGTCGGGGGTGTCCGTGAGCGGTATAGTACCCACAGTTTCGCTTGCTACCCCTGATTTCTGATCGATCATGGTGGTTGGTACCGCCTCAAGCTTGGCTAGATACCGCTTCGCTACATCTTCTTGTGCTGGATCGTTGTGGTTTTTCAGGGCTTCGCGCAGTTGAGCCGCCGCGGCAACCTTGTCACCCTGGGCGGCGTAGATCTGAGCCAGCAGGAAGTACAGAGGCAAGTAGTTGTGATTTAGATCGATCTGTGCGGCTTGCAAAGCATTCTTCTGCGCATCAGCAAGATTGTTCAGATAGAAGTAAGCCATCGCCCGGTAGTAATGCGCGTATCCATCATTCTCCGAATTGAGTCCGAGGGCGACGTTCGCCAGGTCTAAAAGCTTGTCCCATTCTTGATTCCGGGCTGAAAACTCCGCGAGGCAAAGATATGCCGGGAAGTATTTCGCATCGATCGTCGTGGCATGCGAACAGGCATCGCGGCCATCTTGCGCCTTGTGTTGCTCATCGAGAACCACCCCTAACATCACCCACGCCGCCGAATAGTCTTTGAACTTATCAATTGCGCGGCGCAAGTGCTGCTCGGATTCATCAAGCTTCTTCTTCTGAGAGGCAAGACATGCTTTTTCATACTCGCCCCTCGCCTTCGACGGAACTTTCAGTGCCTTCACCGTCGACGCCGTAGCTTGCATCGCTGCGAGATTCCAGGGAAGGCATTTCTCGTCGTTGACAACTTCGGGCTTCGTAAGCGGTGGTAAATCGCCAACCATCGGGGTAGCACAGGCCCCCGGGCTGACGCAGACTGGGCCACCACTCGGACCAACGTCCGGTCTGACTTTTTGTTGCGCATAGAACGGTAGGGGCGATAAAGCCAGCGCCAAAGCACCAAGAGCCACTTGTTTCCAGCTCGGAATTAGGGAAAGTCTCCGGCGATTTGGTTTCGGCATCCTGCTGTTCCGCTTGCGCATGAGTTTCAGCTGAAGAGGCAGTCCCGGGTCTCCGACAGACAATCTTTCTGCTGCGAATAGTAATCCTTTCCTAAACAGAATCAAGATGATTCGGGCAGAGGCAGTCTAAAGCGATCGCAAGAAGTTGATGATGTCTTGCTGCTCGCGAGGGTGCAGCTTCCTGAAACGGTCGATGACCTTATCTGCCTCGCTCTCGCGGCTCTTGTGAGCTTCGATAGCTTCCACCAGATTGCTTGTGCGCCCGTCGTGCAGGAAAAAGACCCGTTGCCCGACACCCCAGAGCGGTGCTGTTCGGAACTCATCGGGGCCTGCCGCACCTTGCGTGACGCCGTCCGCTAGATCTCTTCCCATGTGGTGGACGAGGAGGTCGGACCAGAGATTCACAGCCTGGTTGGAAAGCGCGACACTCGGCGTCGTGGAGGAGCCGGAGGCAATCATCCGGCCAGTGGTAAACGAAGGCGTGTGGCAATGGACGCAACCTATCTTTGTGAAAAGGGCCCGTCCATTCACGGTGGACGGCGTGTCGGGCGCCGGAGTGGGAGGGGCTAGCATTCGCATGAAATCGGCGAACGCCTCGATGTCTGACAGGACGGCCGTATTGGAGTTGGAAGTGGGCGCGGAGGTAGTCGTAAAGTTGAGTGTATCCTCGGGTGTGGCGTTGAAGATGCAGCCGGGAGTCTCGTCACGCTCCTGGGGGAAGAGTTCATTTGTGATCCCCATCTCGACGTTGTATGCCTCGCCCGAGAACATGAGAAGGGACTTGTTTTGTGCTTTCCATCCGAAGCGCGTAATTGTCCCATCGTTTGCGCTGAGGTTCGCATTGCCGCTCAGGTGTGCGTTCGGGTGACCGTAGATGCCCAACCCCGCCTTGAGGGATGCGTTAGAATTCATGTTCGCAAGGATCGCCGAGTCGGGGATTGCTTCGATGAGTCCACCGCCAAAGACAGGCGTCGGGATACGGAAAATGATGTTCGGATTCCCTCCCTGGCCAGTGAGAGGATTTCCAGCAGGCAGGAAGTCAGGTTGGGCGAGATTGCAACCTGGGGCGTCACTGCGGCCGGTGATGACGAAGAGGTCGTGCACACCGCCATCGTTGGTTCCATTCGGATTCCGCTTAAAGCGCACTTCGCGGACAGGACCATTTTGCGTGATGAACCACGGCACCACGTTTTTTGCGCCATTAAGCGTGGCAACTGCGATCGAGGGATTCTGCGCAGGGCTTGATCCTCCTATAGCCGGCTGTGAGTGGCAAGACAAGCACTGATTTGAGTTGAAGCGAGGCCCCAGCCCATTGTTCTTGCCTCCCGTCACGACCTCGACATCAATGAACCTGGTGAGCCCATCCCGAAAGAACGCGGTTTCGTCCGCGGTAAGGCCTTTCAGGGGACCGCCGGCGCCTGCCGCGCCGCCACGCACCCCGGGATCCACAGGCACTTTCACCGTTTGAGCCGACGTGTGAATGCAAGACGTCGCCAACGCTGTGGCGACGAATGCGCCGAAAGCTTTCAAAGCAACTTTCTGTCGTGTGGTCATGACTCTTCCTCAGGTTTCCTAAGGATAAATGCACAGGGTTGGATTAGGTGAGACTAGCATCGAGAAGCGACGTTAACGCGGCTTTCGCGTTACAGCTGTGACTCCTTAGGCAACAGCGACGGTTGGCCACAATGCCTTACCACCTTAACCGGATGGCAGGCGAGAAGAGGGATTGAATGCGACAATCACGACGGTCAGCACCCCTTATGCTTCTGCGGATCGGTCGTGATAAACGCCGCTGTCAGAAATGTGGCCCGGAAACTGGATAAGCCCTTAGGCATGATTGAGCTTTAGGCGCGAATGCTCAGGCATTCTGCACGCCCGTTCGCATGTTGAGTGTGCAAAATTGAACAGTCAACAGAATCGCATTCCGCGATAATCTTGACCCATGCTGTCTCCCGCAGTTCGGGTGTATCCGCCAAGGTCCCTCGCTACCGCCAAGAAGCGAATTCAAGAAGTCATGCTTTCGCTCTGTCAGCGGTGAAGAAGTTGTGAGAAAGGGGGAAAACATGAGCAAACCAGTTAGGGTCGACAACAAGGGTAGGTTGAAGGTTCCCGCGAGTCTCCTCACCACGCTAAAGAAGTTTGGTACCGAGTTTTTTATCACCAGCGAAGATGGCGATTCCGTCCGCATTTACCCTCGGCAGGTCTGGACCGAAATCGAGAAACGGCTTATGTCTCTGTGCTCTCGCAATAGGCACATGCAGAAGCTTCTCACCCGCGCGAAGTATTTTGGCCAGGCCGTAGTTATGGACGACCAGGGCCGAGTGCTAATCCCCGCTGTCCTGCGGGAAACTGCACGAATGAAGGGTGAAGTAGATGTGTTCGATTACGAGAATTATTTGGAAGTGTGGAACCACTTCCGACTCATAAACAATCTGAAGCGCCAGCCAGTCACAACTCAGGACGAGAATATACTTAACAGATTAACTAACTAATATATCTATAGACATTGGATATAATCGGACTAGAGGCCCCATCCCGATGAGAGGGCACCATGAGACTTGCCGGCTTTGCGCAAACTCCTCCTACTGCTTGGGATAATTTTCGAATTTGGAGCCGCCCGACGAGTCGCCAATTTCCTTCGGGGTTAGGCCCTCTTTGACGGTGACGAACGTCTTGCCATCGGGGAGCACGATCTGTTTGATTCGTCCATATGGCCGGCCATTCTTGACTGGCATAAGGGAGACGGTAACCTCATCCCCGGGTTTGAAGGAATCCTTCCCCCAACCAAGACTGACCATTTCCGCGGGATTTTGAGTTTCTGCGATCCAATGCACCTTCTGACCGCTTTCATCTTTGATGTCAAATTGGAGAAGGCAATGAGGATTGGACCAGTCCCACTCCGTGACGTTACCCTTCATCGTGAGTGTCTTGCTCGTGTCAAGCACCGCAGTCCCATGGTGCGCGAACAGCGGCGATGACGCGCCCAGTAGACCGGCTGCTAGGGCGAGCACTCCAATAGCACTCTTCCTCATGGCAATCGTCTCCATTCCAAAAGTGTCTTTCGCAGAATCAACGAGCAACGAAAAGCGCAGACGAGCGACCCTTCGAGACGCTCGAGGACGCAAGCGCCATCTATTGCCCGGGCGGTTTGTCAGCGCCCTCACTCGCAGGACTGCCGAATAATTTATTGTATTTCTCCATCTCAGACGGGGAGCAATACATCTCCGTCACATCATAGTGGGGATCCTGCAACCGCAACGGGAACTTGTTCATGGCGATCCAGGGTTTGGTATACATCTTCGGGTCATCGATGGTTACCGTCAGTTCCATGCGGTCATGGTTCACGCGGTGGAAGCGCTCCTCCACGCGCAATTGGTCGCTGATTGGACGGCCAGTACCATCCAGCCACACTCGGTCTTCCGCCATCATTCCGACCGTCTGGACGACGAGGGTGCTGTCGTCCACCCATTTGCCAACCGAGTAGCCGTAAAAGCGCGGCTCTCGAACTTCTTTTCCTACGAGCACGCCTCCATCCACCAACTTGGGGAGCTCTCGCCCGTCCGTCCAGATCACCCGCCAAGCCTCACCATATTCATACAAGATGGCTACTTTGTACTCGTTCTGCATGATCTGAGTCTCTCTCAGATTGTAGAAATTGGCTCGAGGGAATCCCAGCGGTTCGCAAGTATCCCGCGGATCGTTGTAGGACGTAAGGTGAACCTCGTTAGGCCCAATCAGCGCTCTATGCGACTTGTAGGTCTGCAGGCCGTATGGTGTATAAGGCAGCTGATGCTCCGGCTTCCCGTCGTTCGGCATCGCTTTCACGCCGTAGGGCTGGATTCCATCGCCCGGCCCGCCGGCCGGCTCCCAGGTTCCGGAGATGTCATGGAATGGGGCGGGGGCCGCGGTTGCGTTCTGAACCTTGGATGCTTCCGGATGTTGAGTCTGGGCATTCTGGCCAAACGCCAGCGCTGAGAAAGTCACTGCTGCAACCAGAACCATCACCGGGGCCGGAGAGCGATTCTGCATCTTCGAAACCTCCCGCTCACACTTCAACCGGAATTTGCATTTTGGATTTGTAGTTGGCACAGAATACGCCTCTTCCGCACGCGACACAATCAATCTGCTACCTGAACAAGCCGCAACGGAAATCGCCGAGTTTTGATAACAAAGTCCTCCATGTGCAGGCCGATCTTTTCCCAGGTCCTGCATGCCGGGCCAATAATGAAATGAATTTTGTGTGACGCGGGCGGGACCGAGTGCGATGCAACACGGGCCCACACTTTATGTCCCGGCAAGACGTTGCACGGGTGAAACTTACTACGGATCAATCGAAGAATCGACGCCTGAAAGACCTTCCCTGATTTCCACCGTGAGTTGGCATGTGGCGTGCCATTTCGGCGCAGGCCAGTTCGAATTTTCCTTGTAGCTGTTGACGCCTGGAAAACACCGGCGCACTTTTCTGAGGCAGGTCGAAAACATCAAGTCCTGCGATCGATTCTGAAAGCGTAGTCAAATCCAAAAACCAATAGAAAGGCTAATCATGAAAAAACAGAGTGATGTGAAATGCGGGTGCGTGAAATTTGCGAAGAGGGCCAGCGTGTTCCTCAAGGGTGCGGCGTTGGTTCTTTGCTTAGCGACTGCAAACCACGCGGCGGCACAATCGGGTCCAGCGTCTGTCTACCTCGGATCGGCCGGCTCATACGCGGTTCTAGCATCCAGCACCGTGACCAGCACCGGCCCAACCGTTGTTAACGGAGATCTTGGAGTTTGGCCGGGTACTGCCTATGTGGCTGGAACTCCGCCCGCAACAGTGAACGGATCGGTACACGCCGGCGATGTTATCGCACAGCACGCGCAAGCCTCCTTGCTTATCGCTTATAACGACGCCGCTGGACGATCAACAGCTCCTATCGGCGTGGCCGGAGATTTGGGCGGGAAGACCCTCTCCCCGGGCCTATATAAATCCACTTCATCGCTGGCGATAACAGGGACTCTCACTTTACATGGCAGCGGAGTCTACATCTTCCAGGTCGGTTCCTCACTGACGGTAGGCACGGGCGGCACGATTGTCCTGAGTGGTGGCGCGACTGCTGCCAACGTCTTTTGGCAAGTTGGCAGTTCAGCCACGCTCGGAACGACGGCTGATTTCAAGGGAACCATCATGGCGTTGGCTTCCGTGACGATGGCAACGGGCGCAAAGCTGAATGGCAGGGCGCTCGCTCTGCATGGCGCGGTTACATTAGACTCCAACGATGTTACAGTCCCGCTCCTGAATGCAATCTTAGTAGTACTGCCCCCACCACCCCCACCACCACACGACGACTAACACGGTTTCGCGGCTCCATCTTCCTTTATCCACTCACGGCGTCGGCCAGAACCGCGAATTTCGCGATTCTGGCCGACGCTACAGTTGCCATCCTCAGTCCGATTGGAAATTGAATCGACTCCCCGGGTGCGCGGCAGCGCAATAGCCGAAACTGAATTTTCGTCGACCCTGGAATTTCTTTGTAGTTCCGTTGGAGGCGAGCATCCCGCCACCGAGGGGACCAAGAAAAACAACGGTCCCTACGGTCGAGAGACGTACTAATCGTTCGCGTAGCAACCAGGGCCATGGATCGTGGGCAGCCAGATCACGTTCCTGGCGATCTCTACCTCGCCACGCTCAACGAGGCCCACAACTCGCGTCAGCTTCAGAAGGCGGCCACGCTTGGTCCCGCTCCGGTGATTTTCGTCCCGTTCTGGTCCACGACCTCGTTGACGAGCGTCACGGTGTAATACCACCCGCGCTTGCATCCTCCTCGTCCGCAACTGCCGCTTGCAATGTAGTTGCCGACGGTCTCGAATATAAAGTCCACACTGCCTCCCGTGAACGTCCCTTTCATCTCAGTGAACGTAAATTTCTGATAGTTGCCGTAGACGGGGGTCGTCTGATAGGTCAGGATCGGCGTGAACTCCGCCTTGAGGTCGGTCGCCTCGAAAACGACCTGGAAGGTGTAGATATCCTTCAGCTGGAACACCTCAAAGATACCCACGGTTGTGTTGTACTCGACCCAAAGGGGGTTACCCTCTGCGTCTTTACCCAAGATGAGAACTGGGCAACTCGTAAGCGAGATACCGGAGTTGCTGCACACCGCTCCGTCATTGGGCGTGAATGTGGAAGTTTGTGCTTGGGCCGACATCGAGACCAGCAGGAGGGCCGGGACGAGCAGGTAGTTGAACAGCCGAGCGTGTTTCATGTTGTCTCCTCCGTTTTAGTCTTATTCTTCGTTCATGTCCTCCAATCACCGGGGGCCTAGGGGAAATATCAAGAATTCTTTCCTGGGGTTCTGGCGTCTGAGACGAACGGTTCCCAGGAGACACAACGCCCTTTCGGGTTCCACCTGCACGTTTTAGTTTTCAATGGACAGGAAATCTCAAAAACTTGAAGGAGCCGCGGCCGGCTAGCGCGGATATTGACGCAAGGAGCTGCCGAGACGGGAATCGATGTTCTTTTCAGCAGATGTTGCTTCCGCCTCCTCGTGCGGATCGAGGGGTCACGGATCGCCGCTGCATGAATTGTCCGACGCGGCGGGATGTTATCATTTCTTTAAAAAAATTCAATCGCAAAGATAAATTAAGTAGGCGGTAAAAGAGTCGGTAGGGATCTGCTGCAAATGCTGAGAAGCGAAATCCCGCACGGAGGCTAAACTTGCGAAGCCCTGTAAACGGGATCGTCGGAAACTGGCAACTGACGTCTCGGAATGTCTAGGCGCGTACCGGAGCAAACCTACCCTTGAATACCGTAAAAAATCGCTTGACATTCACAGTCGAGTAGGCGTAATCCCGCGTGTAAGGTCAAACACTAGTCCACTGGGCCACGGCGAGGACCACGATGTCTATCGCGCGCAGCGACGTTGAGGCCATCCACAAGACGAAAGTCTACGAAAAGATAGCCCTGCAGATTCAGCGACTGATTTGCGACGGCGCGCTGAAGCCGGGCGAGAAGCTGCCGCCGGAGCGCGAACTGGCGGGCATGTTTCACGTCAGCCGCGGCTCGCTGCGGGATGCAGTTCGAGCGCTTGAGGTTACGGGCTTTGTCGAGGCGCGCCACGGAGAGGGGACCGTGGTCCGCACTCCTTCCGCCGATTCCCTGCTGAATCCTCTGACCGCGGCGTTCCTCCACCGGCGGGAATTCGTAGGCGAGCTCCTCGAATTCCGCGCGATGATCGAGCCGGTGCTCGCCAAGCGGGCCGCAAGGCACGCGTCTCCTGAGGACCTGCAACATCTCGAAGAAATCATTCGGCGCCAGCAGGAAAAGCTGGATCGCGGCGAGCTCGCCATCGAGGAAGACACCGAATTTCATAACACCATCGCGCACGCGGCCAAGAACGAAGTGGTGCTGAACGTCCTGGACGTTTTCATGGATCTCTTGAAGGAGAGCCGGGAGCAGTCGCTCCAGGTGGAAGGGCGGCGGCACAAATCGCTCGAAGGCCACCGCCAGATTTTGCACGCGATCGAGCGGCGCGATCCTGCCGCCGCGGAAGCCGCGATGCGGCGGCACATCGAAAAAATTGAGGGCATTGTCTTGAACAAAATGTGACACGAATGGAGGTAAAAACGTATGGGCCGGCTCTTCGCTATCGAGATTATCTACCGGGGCATTTTCCAGAAAACCCTGGCCAAGAATATCAGCCGCGCAATCGTCCTGGCGGCGCATGAGGAGGGCAAGCCCGGCATCTCGTTCGGCCGATACGGCGACAGCCCTGAACGTAACGGCATTCCCGCCAAAAACTTCGCGATCGTCGCCACGGACGATATGACGCTCGAGGAAGGAATGGCCAAGTACGAGCCGAAGGAAGTCGATATCACCATCGCCGTGGACGATACGCTGTGCAAGGGCGTGGAGTCCTGGGCCTGGTACGGACTCCAGCCCGTCAACCGGTTGCTGAAACCGGGCGGGACACTGATCGTCACCTCCCGCGAAGAGCCCGAAACGCTCATCGCTATGTCGCATCGCAAGGAATCTCCGTACCAAGTCTCCATCGTGAAGGGCACGGTCAGTTTCTCCGGCCTGTGGGTTTACAAGGACGATCATACCGATGTCCGCATCCTGGGCGCGATCTCGCGGATTTTGCCGGAGCTGTTCAGCCTGCAATCCGTCCAAAAAGTGATCCTGGATGAATGGAAGGATCCGGTCAAAGCGCAGTCCGCGGCGAAAGCGCACGAACGCACTACGTCAATCACGGTTACGCCCGACCAGGGCAATCCCGAGGTTCCATACAAATTCGATCTGCCGAAATGGCATGAGATGGGCGACGGCATCGCCATTCCCAGTATTCCGGCCGGACGCGGAATGGAAGATCCGGTCGCGCACACACTGGGAGGATTTCAGCCGGATCGTAATCCGACGTTTAAAAAATACACAACCCGCACGATGCGTCCCGTTCTGAACTTCGACACCTGCATCAAGTGCACGCTCTGCTGGCTGCACTGCCCGGATTCCTGTTTCGACGTCACGCCCGAGAATTTGTACGACCCGAACATGCAAGCCTGCTGCGGATGCGGCGTCTGCGAGGCGGTCTGCCCCGTGAAGGATTGCGTCACGATGGTCAATGAGGCGCAATTCAGCGACAACGCCAGCCAGTGGGAGATGTGGCGCAACGACAAACCGGGCTACGAGAAGTGGCTCCAGGGAAAGATCGAAGACCGCGAAGAGCGCTCGCACGGTTTCCGGTATCGCGGCCAATACGAAGAGCAAGTTCCCGAAATGCTGAACATCGCTCGTGGGGCCTGACGGTCCAGGGAGGAGAATTGCCATGGCGACAGTAGCGACAGGAGTGCAGCAGGAACGAAAAGCGGACGAAACCGCCCTAATCACAGGCAGCGAAGCGATCGCCGTCGCGTGCAAGCTGGCGGACGTGGATGTGGTGACGGCCTACCCGATCCGGCCGTACGACACCGTCATGCAGTACGTGGCCAAGCTGGTGGCCAACGGCGACATGGACTGTGAGTACATCGTCGCCGAAGGCGAGCACTCACAATTTGAAATCGTGAAACACGCCTCCGCGTGCGGTGCGCGCGTGTTTTGCGGCAGCAGCGGTGTCGGGTGGATGTACGCGATGGAAGCGCTCACGGTGACGCCGGCGCTGCGAATTCCGATGGTCGCCATGGTTGGCAACCGCGCGCTGGACGATCCCGGCGCGTTCGGCGTCGAGCATAATGACGCGCTGGCCGTCCGCGATCTCGGCTGGCAACTCGTATGGGTGGACAGCCCGCAGGAGGCGCTGGACACGGCCCTCATTGCCTACCGGGTATCCGAGGACCGGCGCATTTTCCTGCCGTGCGCGATCAGTTGCGACGGCGCGTTCCTCACGCACTCGCAGGCGCTGGTCAAGATTCCCGCGCAGGATAAAGTGGACGAATTCCTACCGCGCTACAACCGCGGCGACCTGCTCCTCCATCCCGACAATCCCATCACCGTCGCCCCGCAGGGCAATGAGGACTGGGTGATGGAGATCCGCCGTCAAAACTTCGCGGCCATGGAACGCACCGTCGGTGTCATCTGCGAAGCCTACGCCGACTTTGAACGGATTTTTGGCCGTTCGTACGGCAATCCGTTCTTTGAAGAGTACATGACCGAAGATGCGGAGATCGTTTTGATGGGAATGGGCACGCTTTCGACGCCGGTCAAGGTTGCCATCCGGAAGATGCGCCAAGAAGGCAAGAAGGTCGGCTTTGTGCGCATGCGCTGGTTCAGGCCGTTTGCCGCGGAAGAACTGGCGAAGTCACTCGGGCGATTCTCAGCGGTTGGAGTGGTCGATCGCGATTACTCGTTCGGCTCACCGTATCTCGGCGGCGTGCTCGCGGGCGAAGTCCGTCACGCGCTGTATCCGTCTCCGGGACGCCGGCCGCCTGTGCTGGGCTTCATCTGCGGCCTCGGCGGCCGAGAAGTTACGGTGCCGGACGTCGAGAAAATGGCGAATTCCGTTTACCAGGCGGCCGAGGGCAAGTCGGTGCCGCTCACGCAGTGGATTGGGCTACGGGAATAGTTTTTGCTGACGAGATTCGTGTCAGAACAGAGAGGATGGAAAAGAAATGGCGACGTATACCCAGATCGATCCGACGCAACAACTTGATCCTTTCAAGTCCCTCAAGAAGCTTCCGCTGGAAGAATACTTCACCTCAGGCCACCGCACGTGCCAGGGCTGCGAGTCGGCGCTGGTGATGAAGATGATGGCCAAGGCTGCAGGCCCGAGGACCATCGTCCTCGGCAGCACCGGATGCATGTACGTGGCGAACACCACCTACTACAGCACGTCCTGGGTGCTTCCGTGGATGCACACACAGCTCGGCAGCAGCGGTTCAGCCGCGCTCGGCGCTTCGGCGGCTCTGAAAGCGCTGATGCGCAAAGGCAAGATGAAAAATGAGCCGATCAACGTGATCGCCTTCTGCGGCGATGGCGGCGGCGCGGATATGGGCATCGGAGCAATTTCAGCCACGCTCACACATCCGGACTACAACTGCCTCATTCTGATGTACGACAACGAATCCTACGCCAACACGGACATCCAGCTTTCGGGCAGCACGCCGTGGGGCGCGCACACCACGTTCAGCCCTCCGGGAAAAATGAAGCGAATCATGCATCGGCGCTGGAAGAAGAATATGGCGGGCATGATGGCGGCGGGTCATCCGGACTGCAAATACGTCGCGACGATTTGCATGTCGTATGGGCTTGCGGGAATGAATTCCATTCGCAAGGCGCTGTCGATCGGCGGCCCCACGTTTATTCACTCTCTCGATCCTTGCCCAAAGGGCTGGGACTACGATCCCTTCCTCTCGCACGAGATGGGCGAACTGGCGGTGACCACGGGGATTTGGCCGCTCTACGAAGTCGAGAATGGAGTGCTGAAGCTCACCGGAAAGACGCAGCAAATTGCTGCCAAGAAGATCCGGCGGCTGCCCGTGCGGGACTATCTCCTGAAGCAGGGACGCTTCGCGCATTTCACGAATGATGACATCGATTACTTCCAATCGAAGGTCGATGACATGTGGAGCAAGTGGCTCGTGCCCGGAGTGATCCCGTTCAGCACCGACCTGGAAGCGGAGAGTGCGCCGGATTGACAATTGAATCGGAGCGGAGCTTTGTTGAACCGGGGTGCAAGCAGAACTCGATCGCCTGTGCACCCTGGCCTCTCTTGAAGAAAGCGCTTTCCAGGAGGCATCATGTCTGACTCCCGATTGTCCAAATCCCAAGAACAATTGGGCGAAAAAATCCTGAACGCTTTGACGAATATCGTGAAAATGCCGGTCACATCGCACGAATGGAAGTACGTGCCGCAGGTCGACGGGTACGAGCTGGTCATCTCGACGCCGTGGGTCAAGGAAAAGGGCCCAGAGGCGGCAAATTGGGCGTTGCTCGACGCGCTCGATATGGCGCACATCAGCGAGTCAACAAGCTTCGTAAGGTTCGAAGCCCCCGATTTGAAAACTGCGCAGGCCGGCGCCTGAGCTTCGTTTATCTCGTCGGGCCTGTTCTCATGGCAAATTCGTTGTACCGAGGGCGCGAGAAGAGTACGATGCGCGAAACCGAGGTCCAACTCGGAAATTCTGCCGAAGACGGTCCCCTCCTGCGTCCATGCAGGACACACCTGGAGAGGAGGACAAGCTGTGCCAGCCTCATATCACATCGACAAAGCGCGACGATTGGTTGTTAGTACTGCATCCGGTTTCCTGACGGCAGCTGACATATTGGCTCACCAGCGGAAGCTCCTGGGCGATTCCAACTTCGACCCCACCTGTTCTCAGATCGTGGATTGCACCGCTGTTACCGGAATCGATCTCAACCCAGATGACGTGCGCGAGGTGACAGCTGCGACGATCTTCTCGGCTCATTCCCGTCGCGCAGTGGTGGTCGCGACGGACGAGCAGTTCGGCTTCGCCCGGATGTTCAAAATGATGCGTGAAGCACAGGGCGAATACGGGATCCGGGTGTTCCGCGATCGGGCCGAGGCGTTGCGCTGGGCGATTCCGGACGAGCAGGCGCTCTCCAAAACCGCGTAAAAACGGCCTTGGAGAAGCGAGCTTCGAGTTTGCAATGCTCCCTCGACCGCGGCGAAAGTCCTTCGCGCGCCGTTCTCGGTCTTTTCTTGTCGCCGCCCGGGAAACGGGGTGGTCTCAATAGGTCGACGCAACACTCACCCGAAGTCCTATCTGCGGCTATTTCAATGGCTAGATTTGTTCGCGAGCGTTGATTCCAGAAAAAGACTGCCCTGTTTAGGTCTAATCGGGTACAGCCCGAAAGATCAGGTCCTTTTGAAAAACGCTATCGGATCAACAGAGGAGAAGGGTGTTGCATCGACCGGTTGAGCTGGCAGGGATTCTCGGAAACTGGGATTCTGGGCAAATTCGCACAGGCCCCGGCTGTTCGTCGAAATTCCCCTTAATTCACTAGGACGCCTGCCACCCGATTCTCCTGTTCAACCGCTAGGATCATGTGTTTGTAGATATCTATATCGCAGCCCTCTTCGACTTGAAACCGCACCGTAGATTCCGACTCGCCGACAATCATGCCGCGTAGCGGCACGAGCAATTTATCGGCAGCCACCTGCAGAACAACCGCCTGCCCTACCCAAAACGCAAAAGCACTTGGCATGGTGCCCCCCTTAGCTTCATGGAGAGCACTTTGATCGCCAGTCACGCGGACGTCGCAATGATCTTCGATCCGGATAACATGTCGCTGTAAAATCTGGAATTAGGCAGGCATTCGATGGCTGCGTTCATTCTCGATGCAACTATGTGTGCCATAGGATGTCACCGATTGGTGTCGTAAAGTGTCAAATACGGGACCAGAGCGCGACGGAATGAAAAAAGAAACGAATTACGCCGCCTTCCGGGGACTTGACGCTCTTGGGTTGGGCCCAGCGCCCTTTAGATAAGCCGCCCACAGAGCGCCCTTGGTCGCCTCAACAGCCTTTGGTTGCTCACACATAGCGTCAAGGACGTCAAACGCTCCCTCTTCTAGCGCCACCGCCCATTCGCGGAGATCAAAATTGCGCGCCCATAGAACGATCTCAAATCCGAGATCATAGTGATTCGCAATGTCGGTGAGGCGCCTCCACGATCCGTCCTTTAACAAGGGTGTCGAGACGACCACTTGAAACTGGCCGGATTTGGCAGCCTCACAACCCGCGGTCATGCTTTTTTCCCATTCGGACATGAATCCTTCCTCCTGGAGAATGGTCCTCAGCCGTTCCGTGTCATGGTTATCGTCACAGACGATCAGAATTCGAGCCCCATCAGGGAACTTCAATGGCGAGCCAGAACGAATCTCTTCTTGAGTTTGCGTTGTGAGACTCATTAAATGCCTCCTTGTTTGCTCATTCATATCGAAGGGTGCATTTCATCAGCGGAAGACGCCATCGGGTAATTCCTGTACGACTGCGAAGAATGTGCTATTAGTCACTAAAAGAGTCTGTGATCACCTTTCAGAACAGCTCAAAACTTAGGGCCACCGCGAGTTTCCCGCCCAGCGCAAGACCCCAGAAATCAGTGCGTCCTCAAAAGCAAGTAGGAAACAAACGATTAGAGAACACAAAGGAAAATGAAATCCGCAATAGACCTATAAACGTTTCCGTGATTCCAATTTTTCAACGTTTTCTAATGTGGGCCACAGCCACATTCCGACACGAGCGCTTCGCAGGACTTGGCGATAGGTGTTGGAGCTATTTGACGAATCGGCGCAGACGCCGATCGATTGCGGTCCTGTCAAATGACACCACAGCGCAGCAAGAACGGAAGAAAGTCGTCCAGAAGCTTCAGAGATGGATCCGACTTTCTACGAACGATGGCCCCGCACCAGCACGTAGTCAGGAGTAACGCTAGTTTGGTGGAGTCCCGCGCGACTGAGGTTCCTTTCTCAATATCAGCGAGTGAGATTAGGTCGCCCAACTGCCTATCCCAGATGCGAATGCCATCGGCGATTCTTTGCCCGATGTCGGGCGGGATTGCCGGCGCCTCGGCAGCGAAGATCGTAAGCAATTGGAGTGGAGCTATTGCGATCCTCGGCGGTTCCATGGCTAAGAAGTGGAAATGCTGCTTCAGCTGATCGAATGCGCTCTCCCCCGGCGCTAGAAAAAGCGATTGATAGATGGCGGCAAATTGGCGATCGACGAGTATTGAGGCAAGTTCTTCTTTGCTCGCGAAATAGTTGTAAAAAGTGCCCTTAGGCGCATTCACGGCAGCAGCGATGCGGTGAATGCTCGCTCGCACATAGCCAACTTCCTGAAACAGCTTGCCGGCTGAGAGAAGGAGCATTTCACGGGTATTGGTCGCTCGACGCGGGACCTGATGCTGAGCACGAGACATTACCCCGATGTGGCGATGAACCCTTCGTTCATGGCTTGTCGAAACGAACTGAATTTGTGAATTCTGATCACAATGATGTTTCTTCTTAAGCTCATCAAAAAAATGCACCCAGTAGGTAGTATTCTTGAATCCAACCGAGATGACCGGTCGTCTCGGATTTGGAGGTCGCCGTGAGTACGATTCGCGCTCCCGAACAGAATCAGGGTTCTGCGCCCTCGG
>Ga0210394_10000959_pt1 | contig 50596 bp, 47 predicted proteins | sample IncBWC12MmetaG_FD_160121 | JGI IMG/M metagenome (GOLD analysis project Ga0210394, IMG submission 160121) | Forest soil microbial communities from Barre Woods Harvard Forest LTER site, Petersham, Massachusetts, United States - Inc-BW-C-12-M | ecosystem: Environmental > Terrestrial > Soil >...
AGCTTCGCCCAGAGCACCACTTGATGATGCACACTCCGGCCGAACGCGGCGATGCGCAAACTCTCGAAACAATGCTGCAATGTGGCTTCGATCCAAACGTAAAGGACAGCAACGGAGTGGAAGCACTTCATCGCGCCTCGATGGGCGGCCACGTGGAAGCAGTGAAGGTTCTGCTGGCGAAGGGCGCGTCGGTGAATGCCGTAGATGGCATGTTCGCCGCGACACCGCTGGTATGGGCATGTGAAGGCTGGCGACACACGTCGCAAAACGGCGCAGATCATGTTGAAGTGGCGCGCTTGCTGCTTGCCGCCGGCTCGCCGCGCGAATGGGTGGCGCCGGAGAAAGCCCCTGATCCCGAGGGAACGCAGGACCGCTTGGCGGAGTTGTGCCGAGCAGCGGAAGCACCATGAATACTTCGTGAGTAGTCGGCAACTCTTGCCTTGGGATTTCTTCCTGTTTGCCCGTGATGCTTCCGCAGTGGGCAACGGCAAACAGAGAAAGGCAAGGAGCGCTGACAGACAGCCGCACGACTATTGCGGGAGACCCGTTTTATAGAGAATGGGTTTGTGGCGCGGGTCAGGGCTGTAGGGGTCGTATACTGAACCGCCTTTACATCGATAACTGCTTGCCTTTAACAGTGGAATTATTTCGTCAGCTTGCCTTTTTCATCCTGAGCTGCAAGCCCATATCGTATTACCGCTTCAAGCGTATCGATGTTTATATCCTTTAGGGCTTTAAACCGAATGCAATATCCGGTCACGCTCGCCTTGCCTAGTTTTTTCCCATACGTTTTGGCTAAGTACTTCTTATCTTTGAGACCAAGAACATAGACAGAGATTCCGGCTTTGTTTCCGCTCACACCAATTTGAAAAAACTCTCTACTTTTTCCATTGGCATATTTTATAGTGTGAAATCCATATCCAATCGTAGGGTTGGAAACAGTATGATTTTTGCTGTCTTTACCATCGAAGAACCATAATTTGCATTCTGGTGACACTTGAAGTGTGAGCCGATGCAACTCTCGCATGTCACTGCGTTTGGGGTCCGGTTGGCTGGTAATATACTTCTTGATTTGTACTTGTACGTTCATATGTTCTGCTCCCCGTTGCGCGCACGAGATTATACGACGTTTAATCCTTCTCCCCCTTGCAAGGGCGGGCGGCCCTGACCGTTGAGGTCACTCGACCGCGAGGGCGCCCCGCGAGCCGTTGTTGCGTGGGGGCTTTTCAGAATTCCCAAAGGCTTGAAGTGTGTGGAGCGCCGAGGAGCGGGCAGAGGGGCTGGAGTACATGCACCCCAAGCCGAGTTCACATTCCGGACGTATTGTCGGCTAAAGAGCACTCTTGCTCGCTCACAAACCGATTTTCCCAATAATCAAAAGGTGGCTGGGGCCGGAGACCGATGTCTATCTGGAGGTAGTAGCGCAGTACGAAAAAGGCGAGGAGCCTCGTGGCCTGTATCTATCGGCAGAGACAGTCCTGTTGCTCAGTGAGATGGGCGGTGCTTTTGACAATGACGTTTACTCAGACAATTAGCCTTCACAAACGATTCCAAAAATCTCAGTGCCCGGTTGGTCGACAACTCGTACCTTGGGATTACTTCAGGTTTGCCCGTAATCCGTCCAGATCAATGCCAAGCGAGGAAATCGCGTCGTACAAGCAGACTTCCCTTATCAATCCGGCCAACTTGCCTGCGGCCTGTTTCTGGATAGTTTCCGCCTTCGCGGACAACTCGCCCGGTCATAAGTGTAATGACGACTTTTCACCACTGACCACTCCTTTAGAGTTATGATGCGGGGCGGAATTCCGTTAACTGAGTGGTAAGATCATCGCGTCGTTCGGGGAGAAACCTATGAGTGATGCAGGACTCACCCCGCCGGACGAAGTCACACCCACCTCAGCAAAACCCAAGACCAACATCTTTCGCGGGCCGCATGGGATACGCGCCGGATGGCGTGCCCTGATTTTTCTTGCGATTCTGGCTACCCTGGTATTTCTCCTTTCGTCCGCATTACGCCTGCTTTCCCATGGCAGGATAACTTTCGGCTACAATCACGGCCTCACGCCCTTCAGTGTGGCCCTGACCGACGGCATAATTTTTCTCTGCCAATCCGTGGCTGCAATCATCATGGGACGGATCGAACGTCGCACCTTCGGCCAGTACGGTTTTCCTAGAGTCACAGCATTTCGACAGCACTTCTGGATCGGCGCCGTCGCAGGTTTTCTTGCAATCAACAGTAGCTTGTTATGCGTTTTTATGCTGCATGGTTACCGCATCACGGCTCTTGCAATTCATAGCAGCACCATTGTTCCTGCTGCGGTGGCGTGGGGAGTAGCTTTTGTGATTCTTGGACTCGCCGAAGAGTTCGGCTTCCGAGGGTACCTGCAGTTCACACTGACTACGGGAATGGGATTTTGGCCGTCGGCAATTCTGCTTTCCTTGTGGTTTGCCTTGGTGCACATCGGCCCTAACGAGACCAAGGTCGGCGTCTTTTCGGTTTTGCTTTTCGCTTTTCTGTTCTGCTTGTTCCTGCGCCGCACAGGGACTCTGTGGTGGGCGGTGGGCTTTCACGCAGGATGGGATTGGGGCCAGACGTTTTTCTACGGTGTGCCGGACAGCGGCTTCGCCCCCTATCACAGTCTGTTCAACTCCGCTTTCAGCGGGGCGCATTGGCTCACGGGAGGCAGCGCCGGCCCAGAGGCCAGCGTCTTCACTCCTGTTGTGTTGCTGGTGACAGCAATCCTTTTCAGTCGTTTCTACAGTGCGAATCGGTATCAACCAGTCGTGTGGCGTTTGATGGGAGGCGCACACTGCGATCAAGAAAGGTGACGTTATTTCGCTGCGTCATGCCTTAGATGCCGGGATGACGCCAGACCTTTCAAACCAGTTTTCGTGGATGCTGCTCATGCTGGCAGCGATTGAAGAACACTGTTCCGCCAGCCAGTGTTCCCATCTCATCAAATCAGAACGAGCTATCCCAAAAGCACTGTGAATCGCGCCGACGGCGTCCGTGTCGGGCGTAGCTCCTCTCTTGAACAACAGCAACACGCTTCTGTCACCCGTACGCATCGGCCATAAGTGCGTTTCATCGTTCGGCGGTTCGTTAGCTTCCGAAGAAGATAACAGACTCTGGGCAACTGTCGAAACCAGGCGATTACACTCATTGAGAAATGGATGCCGAGCAAACCGGAAATTGTTCGTCCATTAAGCCGGCCTTGGGGGAAGTCTCACCCGATTGGTACTGGGAAACGCCCCAGCAGTGACCGACCAATTCGCTGGAGAGAAGCCGACGTGTTGTTATTTATCTTGATCGCGACATGGAGTTCGTCTGGACTCTGAAGCATTTGCACAAGACGAGCTGGCAGTGGAGTTCGTCGGCTCAAATCAAGCTCCTGCAACCAACACTCCTTTTCTTTCAGTAGTTTTCGCGAGCGCCGCAACCATCTGAATTTGTAACGATAAATGAACTGACCCACACCATTTATCAGACGCCAGCAAGAAATGACTAACCCACCCCTGGATTCAGTGATGCTTGAATTCTTGTTGCCATTAGGCGGAGACTTGTGGAATTCGTAGCGACCGATCGAGACTTACCGCCCGAAAAGAGGAGGAAGACCGGATGTTAAACGCAGGCGCGCAACCTCACGGCGTAATGGAAGGCAAAGGCTCATACAACAAGCATGCAAAACTGCCGGCGGGCGGTGCTGCTTTGGCCATGCCCCTTTTGGAGAAGGCAGTTCAAAGCCTGGAGCTCGAGCCGGTAGAACAATCGATCGTGATTGCCGATTATGGATCGTCGCAAGGAAAAAACTCGATGGCCCCTATGCATGTCGCCATCCGCGGCCTCAGGGACCGCATCGGTCCTAGTCGCGCAATTTTTATCTTCCACATCGACCAACCCTCTAACGACTTCAACGCACTCTTCAGCGTCCTGCACGGAGACTCGGATCGCTACGTCATCGACGAGCCCAACGTATTCCCCGCCGCCATCGGCAGATCCTTCTACGAAAACGTGCTCCCGCCCAACTCCGTCCATCTCGCATGGTCTTCCTACGCCGCAGTATGGCTCAGCCGGATTCCCGCGCTGATTCCCGGCCACTTCTTTTATCTCTTCAGCACTGGTTCCGTGCGTTCTGAATTCGAACGCCAGAGCGCGAAGGACTGGGAAACCTTTCTCTCGCTCCGCGCAAAAGAATTACGCCCTGGAGGACGCCTGGTCGTAGTCCTCCCTGCTCTCGCCGATGATGGGTCTGCTGGCTTCGAACACATTTTCCAGCAGGCGAATGCGGTTTTGCTGGAAATGGCCGCTGCCGGCGAGATCACTGCCGACGAGCGCTCGAGAATGGTTGTCGGGGCTTATCCTCGGCGGAAACACGATCTGCTCGCCCCCTTCGCAGCCAACGGGAAATTCCAGCAGCTCACCGTCGAAAGTTGCGAGATGTTTGAACTTCCGGACGCCGCCTGGACTGATTATCAGCACGATGGCGACAAGGAAGCTCTCACCTCCAAGCACGCGCTCTTCTTCCGCTCGATCTTTGTGCCCTCGCTCGCCTCTGCCCTTGTCCGCGTACGCGACGGCGACTCCGAGGCCCTCGCCACCTTCAGCAACCAAATCGAGCAGCGGCTCAAACGCCGTCTGGTAAGTCAACCGGCACCCATGCACTCTTTCGTCCAAACCATTGTTCTCGCCAAGGCCAAGCAGCATTGATCCGCTACTTTCGCACGATATCGCGAAGCGGTCACAGAGAACGCTGGGCAAAGGAGACAACATGGCAGCGGAAACGATGGTAGGAGTCAGCGTGCTGACCAGTCGCCTACATCTCCGTGTTGCTTGGCTTTGTGGCGCGGTCCTTTTCCTCGAAGGTTATGACATCGCGTCGGTCGGCTATGCGGTCCCGTCCCTCGTCGACGTGTGGAAGGTTCATCCTCAAGCATTCACTCCCGTCCTGACCGCGGGCAATGTGGGGCTGCTTCTCGGTTCGCTGTTCGCCGGATTGCTCGGCGATCGCCTGGGACGCAAGCCCATCCTCATTGGCTGTGCAGTTGTATTCGGGCTGTTTTCTTTGATCTCGGCATTTGCGGCCTCGCCTTTGTACTTGGCGGCGCTTCGATTTCCGACCGGGCTGGGCCTCGGCGGCGGCATTCCCCTCGCCGTCGCCCTCACCGCAGACTTTGCTCCAGCAGAGACCCGCGGACGGCTCGTGATTTTGACGTGCCTGGGCGTCGGGACCGGTTTTACCTTGGGGGGTTTGTTGGCAAGCCGTCTTGTAGGTCTTTTCGGTTGGCCCGCCATTTTCGTGACCGGTGGTCTGCTCCCGCTTGCGATTGTGCCCGCGCTGTTGCTGTGGCTGCCGCAATCGCCTGTGCTGCGCGAAGAAACACACCAGCGTCGTCTCGTTTCGGCCCTGTTTCAGCGTGGGCTTGCATCCACGACGATTCTGCTTTGGGCCATCAATCTCCTCAGTCTTCTCGGCTTTTACTTCATTCTTCAGTGGACACCCGCCATCTTGCACAGTACCGGGATCGCTCCGGCCCGAGCGATTTTAGGCACGACCATGTACGCCGCAGGCGTCATCGCGGGCCCTCTGCTCATTGCACCTATTGTCGACCGCTTCGGAATGGAGCGTGTCTTGACCTGTGGCTTGGCCTTTGGTGCTTTGTGCGTACTTTCTATTGGGTTGTTCAACCCTCGGTTCTGGTTGCTGTCGATCATCATTTTCGGCGCGGGGATCGCTGGCGGCTGCCAGGCCGGAATCAACTCACTGTCCGGGTTGGCTTATCCCCCAGCCATCCGCTCAACCGGCGCAGGCTGGGCCTTGGGTGCAGGCCGAATTGGTACGATAACTGGCCCTCTCCTCGGCGGCCTGCTGCTGTCCCTGGGCTTTCGCCCCAACAACATGTTTGTCGCCGCCGCCATCCCCGGCTTCTTCGCTACGCTTCTAATGGCCATCCTCGGCCGCCTGCACCGCAGTGGGTGAAGTGGCGACTCGGTAGAATGAGGGCAGCACAGCTAGGACGCCGCCACGCAATTGCAGGACCAGGACACTGTCGAGCTTCTGGCGCAAATTTCTTGCGTCCCATCGCGCATAGCCTACGAGGTTGGAGCGGCGAGGCAACAGACCGTTCAAAGCCCCCGGACAATGGACCCACATTCGCAAGAGTGGCATCGGAACCGTGAGGCCACGGTGTATCTGCCAGCATAAGGTGGAGAGGGGCTAGGCTTTGTAGCAGGGTCAGAATACGCAAATGTTCATAAGCGTCGTCAGCCGAAGAGAGCCTAACATGCTGCGCGGCTCTTCTTAGAGTGAGCACAGAGGCTTCCGGGTCCTCTTTCATAGGTAACCAACACTGCCGGCGTATAGAACAGACCTGATTGAGTAGGTTAAGCGAGGTACGCCTTGGAGCGCTCGGCCTCTTTTTGTCCCTCAACTCCGCTCGACCCAGTCGTTAAGCAACAGGCCCATGTTATTTCGATATAGAATTCCCCAAAGCGGTCTCGCAGAGTTGCAATTTCTTCGCGACCTTTGCCGGGTCACCGGCGTCGAAGCCGGAGGGAGCCACGCGTAAAGGATGCTCGACGCGGCGCCAAGTCTCCAAACTCTTGAGATACCAGATTCTGGCTTGAGTCCAGGCAAGTCTTCGTGTTGCCCGATCTCCGCGGGATTGTCGTGCATTGCGCAGCTCAAGGTCGCCTAGGCCAGAGTAGGAGTCCGCTGCCAAGTACAGCGCGCTGGCATCCGGATTCTGCTTCACAAGCTCAGGTTCAACCTCCCTCAGAACCTCACGGAAGTATTCTGCCGCGAGCTTGGAGCTGCCGGTGTGCGACGCCGCTTCCGCCATTTTTTCCGTGCAAGTCAGGACGTGCATCGGGATTCCGTGATCGATCGAATCTGTCTTCCGCAGGGACTCGAAGGCTGCGCGAGCCTCTTCGAGATTCTTGAGGGCGGCATCCAGCTTGCCTAAGTTGCCCAGCGTAATTCCATTTGTGACAAGAATCGCCGCAAAAATTCCGCGCTGCCGCTTATTCTCTGGAGCTGAGGCAATAAGAGGGCGCATGATTTGATCACTTTTCTCGATGTAGCCGAGGCTTTGGTCCTGCGGGCCCATTTTGCTTAACTCATTTGCGGTGTTGGTATAAGCGATTGCCAGGCCCTGCTGGAAGAGAGCGTTTTTTGAATCAGTGAGAGCTAATTCCTTGGAGACTTCCAAGCCTTGCGAAAAGTTTTCAAGAGATTGCTTAATATCGCCCAGTCTGTCATAGCCTTGCCCAATATGACTGTAAGCCGCAGCGACACCCCTGGCGTAGCGTGGGTCCGCGGAGCGTTCCCGTAGCCTCTGGTTAATTTCCAGCCCCTTCTTGAAGCACTCGAGAGCCGCATTAAGGTCTTTCCCGTGGTAGGTCAGGCTGACACCGCGATCGTTCAGGTCTATCGCGTAGGAGTATTGAACCTCCAGATCGTCGGGAGTAATCGCGAGCAGGGCCTCGTCGGTGGCAAGGGCTTTGCGGAGATCCTCCTGCTCGTCCGCGGAATTGCCAATCCCGCCGGCGTAGTCTGCTCCGTGGATCTGGCCCGCAACTTTATAGTCAGATCGCAATTCCTTCAGGACGTTGGGGTCTCTTGGGTACGCGGTACGCAGGCTTTCTGAGATCGTTACAGCAGCAACAACGTTATCCCTTGCTTCGGCGTAATGGCCCAGCGCCCATTGCTGGTTCGCCACCAGACGGCGGGCCCCGGCCAAAGCCAGACGATCGTTCCAGTCTTTTGACTTTGCGCCCACACGGTCGCGAATCGCGAGCGCCTTCTGATAACTGGTGAGGCTGCCTTGCGTGTCTCCCAAACTGTTCTGCAAATAATGGCCCTGCACGAGGCCAACTCTTTCATAGGCGGTGGCCAATTCCCGCTGCAAAGCGAGATCGTTACCGGATTCTTGTGCGAGGGAATTGAGATACTGGAGCGCTCGATCGACGATCAGTTTTCGCGCCGGTGTAGAGCCAGGAAGGTCCTTAATAGAATCATGCACATCGAAGATTAAGGAATTTGCCAGGGCGCGGACGTCATTGAACCTGCGCTGAGCAACGCGAGCCTCATGGACGGTGATCATTAGGGCTGCTATCAACGTTAGAGCGACAGCCAAACCGGCTGCGACACCAGCCTTATGGCGCGCTATGAATTTCGAGGCCAAGTAGCCGGGCGTGTCTTTGCGGGCGATAACGGGCAAATGGTCGAGATGGCGCCGCAGGTCTTCTGACATCTGTTCCACCGTGGCGTACCGGCGGTCCGTTTCCTTGCGCATCGCCTTGAGAATGATGTTGTCCAAGTCGCCGGCCAGGGCGCGACGGAGTTTGTTTTGCTGAAGGGTGGTGTTCGTTTGTCCGGGCGCACTTTCGTTCGGACCTGAGTTCGCAGTCTTTGCGGGTTCGGGAGATCGGGCAATTGCGGTGCTCGGTTTCCCTGGATCCTTCTCGCAAACGGATTGGATGATTTCGAGGGGCGCGGTGCTCGAGATGTGATAGGGGCGACGACCGGTCAGGAGCAGGTAAAGAATGACGCCGAGTGAATAAACGTCACTCGAGGTAGTGATTGCCTCGCCGCGAACCTGCTCTGGGCTTGCGAAGTCTGGCGTCATGACCTGCATTACCGTTAGTGTCCGGTCCCGTTCCGCTTCTTCCTGCCCCGGATCCAAGATTTTGGCGATTCCGAAATCCAGCAGCTTAGGGATTCCATCTTCGGTTACTAAAATGTTTCCGGGCTTCAAGTCGCGATGCACCACCAGATTTCGGTGGGCATATTGCACAGCCGAACACACCATTCGAAACAATTTCAATCGGTCCGTAATAGAAAGATTGCGGCGGGCGCAGTAGTGGTCAATCGGCACTCCGGAAACAAATTCCAGCACAAGGTACGGCAGTCCTTCTTCGGTTATGCCGCCGTCGAGCAGGCGCGCGATGTTAGGGTGCTCCAAGTTGGCAAGAATTTGCCGCTCGTTTTTGAATCGTGAGATGAAAAAATCCGTGCTTAAGCCGCCACGAATGACCTTGATAGCCACCTGCTTGTTATACATTCCATCGGCACGCACAGCGCGATATACCGCCCCCATGCCGCCTTCGCCGATATGTTCGAGCAACTCATAGGGCCCCAAGCGGCGTCCGATCCCTGCTTCCGGCGATATGCCAACTAGAAAGTCTGCGGCATCAATCGCAACCGGCTGTTCAAGAAAGGTCTCGCCGCACTCAAGCGACTGCAAGAGCGACTCGACTTCGCTGCGCACGGAATCTTGGCCCGCACATGCAGAATCCAAGAAGTCCACGCGCGCCTGGGAATCCAGCTCAAGTGCTGTTTGCAAAACTGTTTTAACTTCGAGCCATTCTTGCGGGGTCATGAGCGGGGCACTTTTCGGCGAAGTTCCCGCAGCAGCCACGCACGGGCTGTGGCCCATTCACGTTTGATGGTGGTTGGGGAGACGCCGATGATTTCGGCGGTATCTTCGATGGATAGTCCACCGAAGAATCGCATCTCGACAATGCGACTCTGTTGCGGATCGAGTCGCGCGAGTTCCTTTAGGGCAGTATCCAGGTCGACGAGGTCGACGCTGGGGACCTTTTGTACGCTCATGGCCTCGTCGAGTTCCAACTTGAGTCCACCCCCTCGTTTCGCCGCACGGTGCCGACGGGCATGGTCGACAAGAATCTGCCGCATCAAACGAGATGCGACCGCCAGAAAATGGACGCGGTTTTCAATATCGGCAGGCCCCTGCTTCATAAGACGAAGGTAGGCCTCGTGGACCAGCGCCGTGCTTTGGAGAGTATGGTCTGGACGTTCCTGCTGAAGGTGATACTGAGCGATGCAGCGCAGTTCCCGATAGACCAGCGGGATAAGGGCCTGGAGGGCATCCTGATCACCAGCCCGCCATTTTGTCAGCAGGGCGCTGATAGGCTGAGAAGGCGGTTCGGACACACACACATCCTCGCCATTGGCGAAAATTCTGAACTCATTGCCCAGCAAGGTAGTGGAATGCGGGTTGGAAGTCAATCGCGAGTGACATAGAGACGTACATCTATCGTGGCCGCCTAAGCGTGCCGTTGGAGTTGCGACGACGCCTCTCACGAGAAGTTGGTCCCTCAACAAATAAGCGAAATACGGCGGCGAATTGGCCCAAAAAGGGGCAGGCTCCCACCATGGGAATGGTTACAGTACTCACAATCTGACAAAACTAACCAGAATTTTGAGCCAATCCTCCGCCACTTTGCGCTTCTCTTTATGAAATGAATTGGCAAGCCTGCAGAGCCTGCGTGCAGTTTTGAAATCGAGGGGAGCATGCAGAACATTGGAAAAGCCACACGCTTCGGCTTGTTTTCGTTTGTGGGGCAGACCGACTAAGAATCGAGATGTTGTAAAAGGCCAACCAGAAAGGAGCGCATTCCAGTGCGACGCAAGAGCTTGATCTGCACGCTGAGGCGATCAACTACACCCAGCTTTATTGTTGCTACGCTCGCGATCGCTTGTCTGGTGCCGTCGTCGCTGTACGGGCAATACACGATCACCACAGTGGCAGGGAACGGCAGCTCGGTCGGCCCATCGAGTGATGGCAGCCAGGCAAGAATCGTCGCTATCACGCCGTTTGGTATTGCGGTGGATAAGCTCGGGAACCTTTACATCGCAGATAAGGGCTCGGCGAACACCAGTGGGCCTCGTCCCTCGACGCCCAGGAAGGTAGACGCGAACGGCGTTATCACCACGCTCGGGTGTGACGGGATTCCGCCGCTCGGTGTGCCACCAATTCCTGATTCAGCGCCGGCGCACAGCGTGAGCTGTGGGAATCTCACCGGTACAACTGTCGATATTCTCGGCGATGTCTTCATCACCGAAGGAGGGGGGCGCAACCTTGATGTGATCACCGCTTCGGGAAATGCCAGCATTGTTACTGAACAACTCAATGTGCCGACAAACATCGTGGGCGACTCTCCGAACGCGTTATTTTTAGCCGATACGGGCAGCTGCCGCATCGTCGAGGCAAATATCTCCGGAGCCCTCCTGCCCCTGGCGGGTCGGCCCGGAAGCTGCGGGTTTTCGGGCGACGGGGGGTCGGCTACGGCCGCACAGCTAAACTTCCCCAGGGGCGTCGCCGTCGACAGTTTCGGTAACGTCTATATCGCGGACACGGATAACCTTCGCATACGCAAGGTGGACACATTCGGTGTCATCACCACGGTTGCCGGGAACGGTAGCGGCTGCAACTCGGGTCCGAACGACACACCCATCGATAACGTGCCCGCTGTGGATTCTGGCGTGTGTCCCTCGAGCGTGGCCGTAGACGCCGCTGGCAACCTTTACATAGCCGATTTCAACTCGGGCCGGATCCGGAAGGTAGACACGTCAGGGATCATTACGACAATTGCAGGGGGAGGCTCAAGTGGTCTCGGAGACGGGGGACCCGCGACGAGCGCGCAACTGCAATTTCCTTCCGATGTGGTTGTCGATGCATCGGGTGGAATTTACGTCTCGGATACCGGCAACAATCGTGTCCGGTTGCTCACCCCCGCAGCCGTTATCGTCAGAAATCTGAGCATAACTACGAGCGGGTTTTTGTTCAGCCGCGTCACACACCTCTTCACGGGAACCGTGCTGATCACGAACACTGGCAACCAGCCCACTCCAGGTTCACTTCAGCTCGTTTTCACCGACCTCGCCGCGGGCGTGACTCTCGAAAGCGCATCGGGAGTTTTTGATGGCAGCCCCTTCATCACCCTTCCAGCCGCTACAACGGTTAAGCCGGGGCAATCAGTGGCCGTGAACGTGCAATTCAGCGATCCCGCCAACAGCCGGATCACGTTCACTCCGGTCGTGTATTCAGGGAGCTTATGACATGTGTAAACGCATCTTGATTCTCGCGACTCTTTGTTTGTGCTTCGTTGGTATCGCGTCCGCGGACTCAGCCACTTACGTGATCTCCGTAAACACTTCGTCTATTGCGGGGACCTCAGGTTCACTCGACTTTCAATTCAATCCGGGTGCGATGTCGCAAGGCGCGGACGCGCAGGTTCTGGGGTTCACATCAGACGGCTCGCTGGGAGCGCCCGCCACGACGGGTGACGTTAGCGGAACGCTGCCCGGCACCGTCAGCCTCGACAATGGAACCGCGTTCAACGATTATTTCGCCGGATTCACTTACGGTAGCACGCTCACTTTTGACGTTAGCTTGTTCGGTTCGGCGCTTACGTCACCGAACGGAACATCCTCGTCCGGAAGTTCCTTCGCATTCAGCATGTTCTCAGACAGCGCCGGCACGATGCCGACGCTCACCAGCGACACGACGGATGGCTTCGCCGTGACGATTGACGTGAATCTCGACGGCACGACGACCTTGAAGAATTTCTCGAACGAAACAAGCGCCGGACTCTTGGTGACCACGACTCCCGAGCCAGGGACATTGCTCCTCATGGCTGCGGGGTTAGCGGGAATCGTCATGCTCCGCTGCCAAGGTGTGCTACTGAACAGCAAATTGCCCTAGGCCGCACGATGGGAAACGTCCGACGGCAGTGACACGCTGACTGGGAGGATGACGATGAAGCATCGCCGTTCGATTCTGAGATGGAAGCGCGTAGCCACGGCGTTCCTCGCCATCGCAACCGCGGCACTGCTTGCATACTTACCACCCAGCGTTCGTGCCGACACCACCTCGCAGTCCTTTACCGGCGCTCTTGCATCACCGGAGGCGACTTTCGAGACTACGCTCAATCTTACTTCCACGGGCGACGTCCTATTGCAGACCTTCGGCTTCGGCGGCGGAACCAATGCACAGGGCACCCTCATCGCACCCGGCGGCACCGACCCGTTTCTGGCTGTTTTTTCCGGCACTGGGAACGCCGCAACGATCCTCACCGACGCCTCCGCCAATCCCTTTGGCACTTCACTCGATCTTTCCAACTATTCGAGCTTTGCCGGCTGTCCCCCCGCAGGCACCATCAACTTCGGCGGCGCCACATGCGGTGACATCACCATGAACCTCAGCGATCTCGCAGCCGGCACCTACACCATCGTTTTGAGTGACGGTCAGTATATTGCCAACGCTGTTTTCGACAACGGAACTCTCGGAGAAGGCTTCAGCGATCTAACCGGCAGTGCGTTTTGCAATCTCGCGAACGGCAGTACGAACTGTCCCAACACCACTGGGACTTATGCACTGGACGTCACGACGTCCTCCACAAGCGTGCCGGAGCCCGCCTCCCTGTTGCTCCTCGGAATAGGGCTGCTGCTTGCCACCGCGCTCCGTAGGCGGAGCACACTATCCGCATGGAACGGCCCGGAATAGGAGAAAAGCCATGGAGCTTGCAAAGAAGGCGCTAATGTTTGCTGCCGCGGTCGCAATCGCATCGGTTTTGGCGTTGGCCGTCGCCCCGCGGGCGGCCCACGCCGTGGCCGCGATTCTCGTCACGGTGACGAACACCGAGGCGAATCCCGTACCTACCGCCGACCTTTTCCGGTCAGCAGCTCAAAATGTGGAGCTCTTTTGTGCCGGCCGGTCTGGGGTGGTTTCTGGAGTCAGCTGCGGTCAGGTGAACCCACAAACCGGCCCTCCCTTGCCAGGCGTGCAGTACACTGTCCCGGCGGGCCAAAATCTAGTTATCACCACGATTGATTTCGATGTTGTAAACCCCGCGCCTGGCATTACAACCAACGCTCTTGCGACCCTGGATCCTCAAACCTTGAACTACCAGATCCGCGAATACCTCGCCGTTCCGAACAATGTCACAACGCAGTTCAGCTTTCCCGGTGCTGGGATCGTGATCCCTGCAGGCCTTCAGCCCCTCGTGACGATCAATTCTGGGCCATTCGTCGTCATCCGCGGGTATCTCACCCCCAACTAAATCGTGTCCACCAGCGATTCATCACGGCTGCGCGCAAAGGAGTGGAGAAAGATGAACAAACTCGCAAAAAGATTCTTGATAATCTCAGGCGCCGTTACCCTGGCGGCGATTCTTGCGGCCGCCATCGCCCCGAAGGCGGCGCATGCCCTCGCCGCAGCACTGGTGCAAGTTACGAATACGGCTGCGAACCCCGTCCCGATCCTCGACGTCAATACGCCGGCCGAAGAGCCCTTCCAGACGCAGCTGTGCTCCGGCTTCGGCCAGTTCGGCAATCAGTGTATCGCACCACTGTTTTTCGTCGTGCCCTCAACGACAACGGACGGCGCAAGCGTCAAACGCCTGGTCATTGAGGACTTCTCCGGCATTTGCACAACAAGCCCAACGAGCGGAAATACCTTCGTCGAGGGAGTTAGTGTGCAGACCTCCGTCAACGAAAACGCTGTTAACTCGGTTAGCTCCATTACCGTCTTCGCGCCAGTCGCGCCGCCCCCTCAACCGGCCATCTCAAGGGACCAAATATTCAGTCAGCCGGTTCGACTCTATGCGGACACCGGCTCCAACGTTGAATTGCAGCCCTCCGCCGTGGGTACGGATGTCGTCGGTGCAGACGTCATTTGCGTAGCAACCGTGAACGGCTATCTCGTGACAAAGTAGAGCGTTCCCTATCAACGGTGTGCGCTAATGGCCGGCGGGCTACCCTAGTACTCTCTTGAATGCAGGAATTGTAAGCAGCGGAAGTCTAGGAGAGCAACCATTCATCGCAGTCGTGCGCCAAAGAGTGGAGAAGAGATGAACAAATTCGCGAAAAGAATCTTGATGATCTCAAGCGCCGTCACCCTTGCGGCGATTCTTGCGGCCGCCATCGCTCCGAAGGCGGCGCGTGCCCTCGCTGCGGCACTGGTGCAAGTCACGAACACTACCGCAAATCCCGTGCCTAACCTGGACGTAAACACCCCGGGCGAGGAACCACTTGAGACAATGATTTGCGTCGACGACGGTGCTTTCTCCAGCTTTGGTGTCTGCGCAGGCACATACCCGGTTTCCCTTAAGCCCATCATCCCAGGCCCGAACAACTTCATTGTTCCTTCCACTACGTCGGACGGTGCGAACGTGAAACGATTGGTGATCGAAAATGCCTCCGGTTTCTGCGTCACGAATGGAGCCCAGAGCGGGGGCGGACTTAGCCTCTCGGCATCAATCAACGAGAATGTGGTGAACAACGAATCGAGCGTTGTCCTCGTCATTCCCGTTCCTCAGGCCGTTGTGGCCTCAGAGCTAGCGGTCTTCAGCCAACCGACACGGTTCTATGTGGATCCCGGCCAGACGCTTACTCTGGCACCCTTTTTTGGTTCGGACGTGGTTTGCAACCTAAACCTGACCGGCCATCTTGTGACCAAGTAGAGCGATTCCTTTCAACCGTGTGCGCGGATGGCCGGCGGCCTACCCTGCACTCGGTTGCCGCAGGCCAGACAGTGACCGCATGCGTCAGAAGGTAGGGAATGGAGATGAACGCAGAATTGTGAGCAGCGAAAGTTAAGGAGAACCATGAATAGAACCAGGAGTCTTTTCACAAGAGATCGTCCCGCAAACTTGCCGTGCTGCGATTGCAGCAACCGCTGATTCGGCGTCTCGCTAGTTGGCCGAATACAGAGCCGTTATGAATTATCACGAACGTGCCGAGATGCTTTCGCTTTGCTGCCCGGCATTTCATCACCTATACGCGGCGGCTTTCCGCCGCGCCGTTTCATGAGCTTGTCAAAGGCCTTGAAATCCGCGTGCGCTTTACGGTCAGCAAAGAACTCCGCCGTTTGCAAAGCTGAAAGCTTTTCAGCCACTGCTGTGGCGACGAATTGGTTCATGCTTGTCCTATCTTCCTTGCTCTGTCGCTCCACTGCTCTCTTTAGCGAACGTGGTAACCGCAGAGGGTATGTCATCGTCTCTGTCATTGTCTCATCCTCTCTATCGCGTCACGAGGGATCATCACTTCGATCCCGAATCGTGCAGGCACGGTCCCAAAGTCCCGCACGTTGAATGTGACCAATGCTTCGGCGCGCCCATTGACCGCAGTTTCCAGCACCATCTCATCGCCAGGATCTCGCAGTTGCGGCCTCCATAGAAAGTGTGTTTTGACCGGCTCCGCCATCGCCACCACCGCCTCCACGAATATTTCTACTTCTCGTTCGCTCAACCCCGCCGCCAGCCGGTGCTCAGCTTCTGAGCAAATTGCTTCATATTCCAGGGCCAGCGGGACGCTGACGAGCAGCGTTATCCTGCCTCGCCGCGCCGTGCGTAGAATTGCCGCGGACGCCCCGCTTGGGCTGCGCATCGCTGCCACGACCACATCGGTATCTACGACCACCCTCACATCGGGAATGATATCATATCGTTGGCGATGTCATCCACTGAAATCGATACTCTTAAACGTCAAGAAAACTTAAACTACAAGAGCGGCCCGAAGATGGGCTCCCCTTGCGACTAGTTTTGTTACCACTTTCGGTCGATTTGCGGCTCTCGGAATCCGCATAAATGCAGGGGATTCGGTCAAATCCGGCACCGTCGCTGATAACAAGAGATATACCAGCGCTCACTGACCCTTCACCTCCCACTCACCAACTGGGAGTACAATCCCTCCTCCTCCGCCATGCTAAAAAGCGGTGAATATGCAGTTCTTTGCCGCTTTCTCGAACACGGCAGACGCAAGCGCATCCCTTGCTGGCCCAACCTCGACGTTGTTCAATCACGCTGAATGGAGGCGTAGGAGCCAGGACAAACGGCGGGCGATTGAGACTTCGGCCTCAATTCACTCGGAGCGTTTCATAGCCCAGGCTTGCGATTGTCATTCCGGATCTCGACATTCGCAACTTGCGAACTTTCTCTTGACAACTTCGCGTTTTGCGAATTCAATAGACATGAGACGAGATTGCACGTAATCACCAGAAAGAAGCTTCTCGACGCCGCAAAGAGGCACGGCGACCTCGCCGAGCCGTTAGATGCTTGGTATCGAATTGCAAAGAAATCTCAATGGAAAAGCCTTGTGGATGTCAGGCGCATATGTCCGACAGCGGACGCGGTAGAGAAATTTACTGTGTTCAACATCAAGGGGAACGCATATCAGCTGATTACTGAGATCAACTACCGGACGGGAAGAGTCTTCCTTCGGCACGTACTCACTCATGCCGAATATAGCAAAGGAGCATGGAAACAATGAGTGTTCTAACTGTCAGCCCCGAGTACAAAACCTTGCTCAAGAAGGCTGCTCCAAAGGTCATTCACACTGAGGAGGAAAATGAGACGTATACCGAGATCCTTTACGATCTTGACCGCCGCAGCAAAGAGCTGACACCTGCAGAAAGGGATCTGGCAGAACTTCTGACCTTGCTCATCGAGAATTTCGAGGAGACAAACTACCGGCTTCCTCGCTCGAAGCCGCTGGACGTGCTGCGCTTTTTAATTGACCAGCACGACCTCCGGCAGAAAGACCTTGCTTCTGTCTTTGGAACGCCGAGTATTGTGTCGGAAGTTCTGAGCGGCAAGCGGGAGATGAACAAGGATCATATCAAACGCCTCAGTGCGCGTTTCCATGTCTCTCCCGAACTATTTTTTTAGCCGTGCTGTGAGACAAGTCCGAGCGTCGGGCCGAAGCCGGCCGGGTAGTCTATCAAGTGTTTGCGCAACAAATTTCGAGCTGCGGAAGAAGCGGTCGAGGATCTCTTGGTGACAGCCCGGGGATCGACTCGTCCACACCGCTACTCTGGGCCATTCGTGAACAGCTCGGTTTGACCGGCACGAAATACGGTTGCAGCATGGCGCTGTGCGGCGCGTGTACGGTTCATGTCGAAGGCAAGGCCGTTCGCTCCTGCGTTACCCCGGTTAGTGCGATTGCGAACAAGCATGTTACGACGATTGAGGGTCTTGCCCCCGATCGCTCACATCCCGTGCAGCGTGCTTGGCTTCAAGTGCAAGTCCCGCAATGCGGCTACTGCCAGTGCGGGCAAATGATGAGTGCGGCGGCTCTCCTCGCTGTCAACACACAACCACCGATTCCGATATCGACGACGCCATGGCGGGAAACAATCGCCTAGCGAGGTTCGCAAGGCGATCAGCCGTTTGCTACTTTCCAATTGAGGCCATGCCCGGAGAGCTCAGCGCTGCCAATTCAATCGCTTTCAGAGTTTTATTAAGAGCTTCCCAAGCTTCGGACGTGGGTTCGATTCCCATCGTCCGCTCCAGTTCCACTGTGTACGGTCCGGAGAGATCCTTTACAGAACGTTCCGAAGACATAGTTTACACTTTTGGGCCAAAAGGGTTTTGTAGAGGCTGCAAAGTTTTTCCCTCCAGATCGATGTATCCAAGATCGTAATTCATAAAGCTGCCCAACGAGCCATGGTGCGCCATAGATAATGGGCCGTGGCCGGAGAAAATCGGCGGGCAGAAGAAAGCCCGACAGGGCGTCAGCCCAAAAACCCTAGACCTTGGCCCGGTCCCCATAACCGAGTTGCTCCTTCTTGCTTCGTATCCAATAATGTGACACAATGAGTCACATGAAGACGATCACCATCCGCGAACTTCACCAAGCTACAGGACGGTGGGTCCGGCGGGCACGAGCCGGTGAAGTGTACGTCACCGAACGTGGACGTCTCGTTGCCAAAATCGTGTCGGCATCGCCGCTTCCTGCCAAACCGTTCTTCGCAAATCCCAAGTTTACGCAGGCTTTCCTAGCCCAACGCAGATACCTTCGCGGCGGAACCGATTCCACAGAGACCATTAGCGAAGAGCGAGACCACAGGGTCACGTGATCTATTTCGATACGAGCTATCTCGTCCGTCTCTATTACCAAGATCCCGGTGCCGACGCGGTGCGCGTTCTCGCAGCGACCGATCACGTGGCCTCGGCGACCCACGGGCAGGCCGAAATGGTGGCAGCGTTTCATCGCAAGCTGCGCGAAGGGGTGATCCGGCCCGCAGCTTACAATGCCTTATTGTCCCAGTTGCGGGCGCACATCGAGGCAGGCGCATTCCAGTGGCTTGCGCAAGATCAGGAAGTGTTCTTGCGAATCCGCCACGTCTATCAGAAGCTGCCGGCAACTGTGTTTTTGCGCGCGGCGGATGCCATTCACCTGGCGACGGCGTCCGAGGCGGGTTTCCGCATCATTTATTCTAATGACGCACATCTGTTGGCCGCGGCGAGACATTTCGGCCTCGAAGGAAAGAATGTGATTGGCCAAGCGCCTTAAGCCAGACCCAAGACCATAGGACTCATCAGGCGTTTCAGTTTCCACCCCGAAGGGGTGGCCGTTGCTAGTTTCCAATTGAGGCCGTGCCCGGAAAGCTAAGCGCTGCCAATTCAATCGCTTTCAGAGTTTTATTAAGAGCTTCCCAAGCTTCGGACGTGGGTTCGATTCCCATCGCCCGCTCCAGTTCCACTGAAAACAAACGCCTTACTGAAATCAATTGGAGTCAACTCGAACTTGGCCCTGCGATGTCACGATGATTTGCGCGGTTTCAGGGCAAAGCGAATCATACGAAGGGCTGCGAATAGCAGCAACAGAATAGCTGTCCAAAAGATCGCCTTAAAGGCAAGATCTTGCCAGCGCGTTGGTGCGATGTAGTGGTCTTCCGTTTTGGGCTTGGGAAACAGAAGAAATTCCCGATATAAAAGACTGGGGCAATCCCATCTCCGCTACAGATCTCAGCTTGGCCAGAGGAAGGCTCACCCGCTGTGTGAAGGGGAGAGATTCGCGCCGCAACGGAAGTCAGATCAGGACCACGAAGTCTCGTTCCGGGCTCTTCTCGGGTAACAGCGTCCGGACGCCTCGATCCATCGTTACGAGTTTCCCCTTTTTGTGTATCGCCAGTCCCAACAAATACGCATCGGTCACTTGTTGATGACCGACCAGCTTTTGGGCGAAGGGCTCCAAGGAATCTGTCAAACTGACTTCATCGGCCCAGAATCGGTGCGCTGGATGCGCCAGGTTGGCCCGTAGCAAGGTGAGCGCATCCATTGGGGTGAGTGCATTTGCTGAAAAAGCCGGGTTCGAGAGAATGCGTACAAAGCTGGTTTGGGTCAAGGGGCACGTTGCCCATCCTTCGCGCGCGTGATGCGCAAGCCATTCGAGCACCTTCTCGTGATCCCGATGGGTGGGCCAAGCCATGGTGATAAGGACGTTAACGTCCAACAAGAAACCGGCTTTCACTCCAACTCATCCTGAAGTTTCTTGATATCTTCGGCCGTAACTGCCGGCGATCCCGAAGGCAGGTCTACGACGTGGAATCCGTTTACCACCCTGGTCTGCAGGGGCGCGTGCAGCCCTCGCCGCACCAATTCTGATACCGCTTTGCCAATGGCCACGTCCCTGCTCTTTGCGTAGGCCTTTACTTCGCGAAAGACATCATCATCCAATGAAAGTGTGGTTCTCATGGAAGTAATGATGCGGCACTTGAATAGTGATGTCAAGAATTAATATATAGCATCACACTGGTAGTTTGATGATGACTGATGCATTTCGCGCGCGGTAGTTTCGGGGAATTTCCCCAAGGGACAACATAAGGCTACGGTTTCAACATTCCAGCCGGATTAGTCGATCCTATGGGTTGAACCCTGCTCATGTTCAGCGAGTCCAAGCCGGGTGTACCGGGTTCCGGTTTTTGTAACGTGGGTCTTGAGTGGAATTTTTCTTCTCACCCTCAACATCGATCCGCACCAACCCAGTTTGCCGATTTTCACACCTACGACAGGGGTATCATACGATTTGGCGTAGGTTGACTCCATCTGACTCCAATTGGACTGCGGAACGGGTGGTAACGCCTTTGTTTGGTTCATTCGGATTTGTTCGATTCCCATCGCCCGCTCCATAAAATGCCGGTCCGGCCCGGAGATTGCCTGGACTTGTTCATTCATCCGCTCCCTTTTTCTTCCGTTGGTCGGGTTTCGAAGATCGCGATGCGTGTCAACAAAACCCATATCCTTAACCACCCCGCGGGCAGAATAGAGTACTTTACAAACTGTAAAGATTCTCCTTGACAATAAGTTTACAAGTTGTAAAGATATGTCCGTGAGGATTATCACCAAGAAGCGAATTAAGGAAGCCAACAGCGAGCACTCCGAGTGGAAGGCATCTTTGGAGTCGTGGCACAAAATAGCCAAGGTGGCTGATTGGAAGAACTTCCCAGGGGTTAAACAATCTTGGCGCAACGTAGACTTGGTTGGCATCTGTGTGGTATTCGACATAGCCAACAATCGGGCACGACTGGTTGCACACGTTGATTATAAATATCACTTGGTTTTTATTCGGTTCATCATCGGGCACGCAGAATACTTAAAGGGCGGGTGGAAACATGATTGCAACTGCTGAACGATACACTATCAAGGGCTTCGAGGCCCCACGTCCGATTACCTCGGAGGCACAAAACGAGCACTACACCACCGTGCTCCACGACTTGGTGACGCGCGGACACCTGAATCGGAAGGAAGAGGAGTATGTTGAGCTGCTGAGTTTGCTTATTGAGGCATACGAGGAGGAGCACTACCCGATTCGAGACGCCTCGCCTGTCGAAGTTATTAAGGAACTGATGGCGGCAAACGACCTCCGCCAAAAGGACCTCGTCAAAATTTTTGGTTCTGAATCCATGGTGTCTCTTGTTTTGAACGGCCAACGGCCTTTAGCAGTGGAACATATCCAAGCGTTGAGTCGCCGATTCAAGGTTTCTCCCGCCGCTTTTATCAAAGCGTAGATTCACAAAGGATTTTAACAAATAAGAGGAGGCAGTTCTCCGGAGCCGCCTTTTTCATTCGCTGGCCCAGGTTCCGCCTTTTGGTACCTGGGTCTTGGGTGGAATTTTCTTTTCACTTCGCCACAACGATCCTCACCATTCCAATTTTGCTGATTTTTTCGCATGCAAAGGGAAATCCTATGATCTGGCTCAACTTGACTCCACTTGACTTCAATTGGACTGCGGAACGGGTGGTAACGCCTTTGTCTGGTTCATTCGGATTTGTTCGATTCCCATCGCCCGCTCCATAAAAGCTTATCGAAAATCAAGCGGAGTCAGAATGCGTGTTGACCGCACGCGCTGCGAATCTCCAACGACATGCCCATACCTCCGCACTCGCGTGTTCTCGAAACTCTTCAACCCTTACGCCCTACCCATTGTTGAATTGCGAATGCTAGGGTCCGAAGCGCTTCGCATGATAGCCCTTGCAATCGCAGATTCAAGTTGATACAGTTGTTATAACATGAGCGTGTGAGGAGGTGAGCGGCATGCTGGAACTCAAAGTTCGTAAGATCGGGAACTCACTGGGCGTGGTCCTGCCAAAGGAAGCCGTCAGCCGGCTGCACGCGGATGAGGGCGATCGCCTTTTTCTGATCGAGGGGCCGCATGGTGTCTATCAACTAACACCCTACGATCCTGCCTTCGAGAGAAAAATGAAGAAGGCCGGGAACATCATTGACCGCTATCGCAACACCCTCCATTCGCTCGCCAAGTGAGAGAACCCATCTGGATTGACGAGCGTGACACTCTCGCGCTCCATGATCGGCTTCTAGCGCTCGATGGTGGTGCTGCCGGCGTCCGAAACGTAGGGCTCCTTCAGTCCGCTCTTGCTCGTCCTCAGCAACTTCATGCGTACGGTGACGCTCCTGACACCATAGACATGGCGGCCGCTTATGCGGTTGGAATAGTCGGCAACCATCCTTTTGTCGACGGGAACAAACGAACTGGTTTTGTTGTGGGTGTACTCTTCCTCGAACTAAATGGCCATCGTTTTACAGCTACTGAGGAAGATGCCACACAAGCCGTTCTAGGCCTTGCCGCCGGAGCTCTTGACGAGGCCTCGTTCATCCGCTGGCTCCGCGCCAACGTAAGTCGCTCGTCGCGCTGAGTAATCAGACATCAAATCGGCACGGGATTCTGGGGCATCAGAGCGAAAGATGAATGAAAGATGAACGGTTGCTTGAGTGCATGCCCTCCATGGCATCATTTTCCATTCATTTTCCGACTAAGAAGCTTTGCTAGTCTGCTAAGTGCCGCCAATTCAAGCGTTTTCAGATTTTTGTTCCTAGCTTCCCAAGCTTCGGACGTTGGTTCGATTCCCATCGCCGCTCCAAAAACACGTTGAAGTTAGGGAGTTTTTTCCTGGAGAAAGCCCTGAAGTCCCGCCGCTTCGGCTCTTACGCACTGCAGGCTGCAATTGCCGCCGTTCATGCGGAGGCGGAATCGGTCGCTCTGACCAACTGGCGGCAGATTGTTGCGCTTTACGACCGATTGGCACGAATTCAGCCTTCGCCGGTTGTCCAGCTGAATCGTGCCGTGGCCATTGCCATGCGCGATGGTCCAGAGGCCGGTCTGGCGCGCAGATCGACGCGGTGTTGCAACATGGCGAATTGGCAAATTATTACCTGGCGCATTCCGCCCGTGCGGATATGTGCCGAAGGCTCGGCAGGACGGCCAAGGCCCGGTCGTCTTATGAGAAAGCTCTGGCGCTGACCCAGCAGGGACCCGAACGGCAATTCCTGCAAGAGCGGATTCGGCAGCTGAAGTAAAAAAATGAAGCTGCTGTCGATTTTCGGTCTCTCGAACGACTATCTAATGACGGAACCTGAGGACAGACGGGACGCTCACTAGTTCGTTGTACCCGTCAAGGCAGGAAACCCGAAGACCGTTACCGGATAAAGGAGAAATCATGCCGCAGTATTTGGTTGCCATTCACCACCCCGACAACTACGACGGGTCCCTAGAGCCTGAATCGATGGGCCGCGATATCGACGCGCTCAACGAAGAGATGATCGCTGCAGGTGTGAGAGTTTTCGTTGGCGGCCTCACCCCCGTCCGCGAGGCGAAGTCACTGCGGGCACAACCCGGTGGCAAGGTGCTCATCACCGACGGGCCATACCTGGAAACCAAGGAGCACATCGGCGGTTTTTGGGTCTTGGAAGCGGCTGACCTGAATGAGGCGCTGGAGTGGGGGCGCAAGGCCGTCGTTGCCTGTCGGGCCCCTGTCGAAGTACGCCCGTTTGGCGTACCCGAGTGAAGCAACGGAACGGTGCGGAGGTAGAATTAAAACAAAAAAGATCGTCTCTCTGCTGTCGATTTTTACAGTGCGCGACGACTATAGAATGAAGCTGCAGTGCGCAAAGCAGTGCTGCTTGCCCGAAGACCATTAAAGGAGAAGCTATGCCGCAATATCTGGTTGCTGGTTACCTCCCCGACGACTTCGACCCGTCGCAAGTGGACGAAGCGGCGGGCCGCAAGATCCACGCGCTCAACAAAGAGATGGAGGACGCCGGGGCCCTGAAATTCGCTTGCGGCCTTGGGTCCGCGAAGTCGCTGCGAGGGCAGACCGATGGAGGAGTCCTCATCACCGACGGGCCGTACCTTGAGACCAAGGAACACATCGGCGGATTTTTGATATTGGAATGCGCCGACATGGACGAGGCGGTGGCCTGGGCGCGCAAAGGCGTCGTCGGCACCCAGGGGCGGGTCGAGGTGCGAGAGATCTTCTTCATGCCGTCACCCGACTGAAGCAACTGAGCGGACTTTAAAGAACTGATGAAGGCAAACGGGCAGCGACGGCGACAAAACGCTGCACGTTGAAGGACGGCCTGCGCCCCAAAGTCCCATTCTCAGGAGCAAGACCATGCGGAAAAAGAAGGTTGCCGCAATCGCAATCACGCTCGCTGTGCACGGTACAGCACACCACGCGATGGCACAGCCAACCCCAGAACACGGAGACTCAAATGAGAAAGCTCAAAATTTGCGAACATATCTCGCTGGACGGCGTGATCCAGCACTCCGCCGATGACGGCGATTTCCCCTACAGCGACTGGACCGCGCCCTATCGGACCCCCGCTGGCAGAGATGCAATTCTCGCTGCGTATGGCCAGAGCTTCGATCTGTTGCTTGGCCGTCGCACCTACGATATCTGGTCGGGCTTCTGGCCAAAGGCGCCGAGCAGTCCGATGGCGGACCGCCTCAATGCGGCAACAAAATATATCGCTACCCACCGTCCGGAAAGTCTTCGATGGGGCCCGTTCGAGGGCCTTGGTCCGGACATCGTCGAGGGCATTCGCCGCATCAAGGCGCAGGACGGCCCGGACCTTATCCTTTCGGGTAGCTCCACGCTGACATCGCCGTTGCTCGAACATGGGCTTGCGGATGAAGTCCTGCTGGTCGTCTATCCGGTCTTGTTGGGCACGGGGAAGCGCATCTTTGCGGAGGGAACCCCGCCACGCTCATTCGAGCTCGTCAGCATGAAAGCTCTGGCATCGGGCGTCATCCTCAGCACCTACAAGCTGAACGGTCCTTTGCGGACCGGGACCATGGGCGGGTAGGTGTAAGCCGACGTCAGAGATCGCGGGGAAAAAGGGAGGACTCAAATGAGAAAGCTAATCTTCGCAATCAACACTACCTTGGATGGCTGCGTCGACCACACCAAACAATTTGTCGATGAAGAAAAACTCGAATATTTTACTCACCTTACGCGAGAGGCTGACCTGCAGGTCTTTGGGCGTAAAACCTATCAATTGATGGTTCCCTATTGGCCTGAAGTCCTCAAAAACCAGTCTGCGACAAAGGCAGATCACGAATTTGCTCGAGCATTCGACTCCACTAACAAACTTGTTTTTTCACGATCATTGGACGGCGCTGCAGATAAGAATACGAGAATTGTTCGTACGAATCTTCGCGACGAAATACTCGAATTGAAACAAGGGCGAGGCAAAAATATTTTGGTCGGTGGCGTGGATATCCCTTCACAACTGATGCAGCTTGGCCTGATTGATGAATATCGTTTTGTCGTTGGGCCAACCATTGCAGGAGCAGGGAGACGGCTGATGGAGGGCGTTAGCCTGCCGGAGAAATTGCAATTGAAACTTGTTGATTCAAAGTTTTTCAAGTCAGGATGCGTTGCGCTTCATTACTCGAAACAGTGACAGAACAATCTGCGACACCTGTGCTGCTGGCTATCCGCCACTAGGAGAAGAACCATGAAATACATCTGTTTGGGCTACTACGACAAAAGCAAACACGACGCCATGACTGAGGCCGAGAAAGACGCGATGTTCGACGCCTGCTTTACCTACGATGATCATCTTCGCGCCAACGGCCACTGGGCCGTTGGCGAAGCCCTCCAGCCCGCCGAAACCTCCCTGACCGTCTATTGGAAAAACGGCAAAGTCGCCACGACGGACGGTCCCTACGTCGAAACCAAGGAACAGCTTGGCGGCATCGGAATCCTCGAAGCGCGCGACATGAATCACGCCCACCAGATCGTGTCGCAGCATCCCTCCCTCAAGTACGGCGCCATTTTCGAGATTCGCCCAGTCGGCGACCTGAGCGAAATACGAAAGGCCAGCGAGCAGCGCCGCCAGAAAGCTGCGCGCTGAAGTTCGCCCGACAGAATACAAATCAATTTCGTGATCGCACCAGCGCGACGGCAATCGTGTCGGTGAGGTCGGATCGAAGTGTGAACGGATAAGTACGAAATCGAAAACTACGAGGAGGAAGGCAATGACCCGAAGTCAAATACGCGTCACTTTACTGGGCGGATTCGCACTCGCCGCCGCTCTGATCGCATCCCGGCCCGTCGCAGCACAAGATGCAAAACAGCCGTATCCCAACATGGCCCCAATCGAACAATATCTGATGGATCGCGACGCCGAAATTGCCCTGGCTCGGAGTGCAGCACCAGACTCCATTTCACGCGATGCAGAGGTCCTGGTTCTTGGACGTCATGGTTTCGAAACGGCGGTCAAAGGCAAGAACGGTTTTGTGTGCATCGTTGAACGTTCGTGGACTTCCGCACCCGATCCTGACTTTTGGAATCCGAAAGTGCGGACCCCAATCTGTTATAACGCGCCAGCCGCGCATTCCATCCTGCTACGCAACATCAAAAGGACCGGCTTGATCCTGGCGGAACGCACGAAAGCTCAGGTGGATGAGGCCATCGTGGCCGCCGGCGACAAAAAAGAACTGCCGTCGCCGGAATCCGGCGCGATGTGTTTCATGACGTCGAAGCAAGGATACGGCGGCGACAGCGTCGAACACTGGCCTTCCCACCTGATGTTTTACTATACGCAGATCGACCCTGCAATCTGGGGGGCGGGTCTGCCGGGTTCTCCCATCCTCGCAATGAGCGACACCCAAGAGCTCGTGACTACGTTCGTGATTGCCGTGCAACGGTGGTCAGACGGAACGGACGCTCGCTAAATGTTCGACAAGTGTGGGTTCGACCGAAGTATGAACGGAGCAGTAGCAAACGAAAAAGTATGGAGGAAAGCGATGACCCGAAATCAAATGCACAGCATTTTCCTAAGCGCATTCGTATTCCTTGCCGCGCTGATCGCAACCCGGCCCGCAGCCGCACAAGACCCCAAACAACCATATCCAACGATGGCCCCGGTAGAACAATATCTAATGGAGCGCGACGCCGAAATTGCCCTGGCCCGCAGCGCCGCTCCAGACGCCATCTCCCGCGACGCCTCGGTCATCGTCCTGACCCGTCACGGCTACGAGACCGCGGTCCAAGGCAAAAACGGCTGGGTCTGCTGGGTCGGACGCGGATGGATGGCCATGTTCGACCACCCAGAATTTTGGAATCCGAAAGTCCGCGCCGCGGATTGCCTCAACCCACCCGCCGCCCGCTCCCTTCTGCCGTACGCCTATAAACGCACCGAACTACTCCTGGCCGGCCAGTCCAAACCCGAAGTCATCGCCGCAATCCGATCAGCAATAGAGAAAAAAGAATTGCCAGCTCTGAAACCGGGGTCGGTCTGCTACATGATGTCGAAGGGCTCGTATCTCACCGATAACGGCGGCCACAACGCCCCCCATCTGATGTTCTACGAAACAGCGAAAGACGATGCAGCCTGGGGCGCAAATCTCACAAACTCCCCAGTCCTCTCCGTAAATTACTGGTACCTCTCCGCCGAAGCCTACCCACAACTCAAATCCTTCCCACCACTCTCCGTCTTCCTAGTAGCAGTAGACAAATGGTCCGACGGCACTCCCGCCCCACCCATGTAAGTAGAAAGTTATGTACAGTGAAACTGCGGCTATTCGCGCTCTGCCAGTGATTTTGTTGACATCCCATTTGTTTGGGACTGTTTTGACGAACGTGGACGAACCATCGGCTCCGCCGCAAAGGGACTTGTCGCGGCAAAGGTGAAATGATTCTTTTTCCGGTCCATCTTGGAGCCGGTCACCCATCGGCTCGACAATCGCGTGACGAAAATAAAGTGGAATGTTGTGCTCGTAAACGGGGAACTCCAGGCAGAAAAAGGCCGAGGAAAATGATCCACAGAAACTGATGAAGCGAGCCATCGATGGCGGTGAAAGGGTCACGGAGAAGCAACTCGCTGGTTCTCTTCACGAGGCTTTCGCGACGGGGCTTTTCGAAACTGGCAGGGTTTACATCAGATCTGCGTGTCACCTTCTCAGAAATTGCGTTTGACAAGCGGCATCAACATGCCGTGCTAGCGTACAGTTTCGTCTGCGGAGGGCTTTGCGGACACGGGAACACGATAGTCCTCAGGAAAGTTGGGGGAAAGTGGAAACCGCGCAAGACATGCCAGAGTTGGATTACGTCAATAGTGCCTTCGCCGGCAAACGCGCTTGCATCCACGCAATAGCCCGCTATGCGACACTTTTATCTTTTTGCAGTGTTCACCTTCATAAGAAATCATAAGACAGAGTCCTCAGGAGCCGGACCGTTTTGGACAAATGCCATTCTTCGAGGGTGGCAGGATTAAGCAAGGGGTTTCATGCTCACGAGAGTTCTCATGGTGAACGGATCGCGGTTACGGGCGGCACTTGCATGCCTGATTTGCGCAGGGTCTGTTTGGCTGGCAGCGGCGGCTCGAAATTCGCCCACTGGTCTCGTGATGGGTGTCATTGATGGAGTCCGGCTTGAGGGAGACCAGTACTATGTCTCTGGCTGGGCTTGCCAACAGGGAAACTCAGACTCCATCGAAGTTCATATCTACGCGGACCATTCTGCCTATGAAAAGCCGGCAGGGACGTTTGTTACCGCAGGCAAAGCGGATTTAGGCAACGAACCTGCCGTCAACCACGAATGTCAGGACACAAAAGGCGGCAGACACAGATTCCATATCGGTTTACCGAACCAACTGATGAGGACCTTTCAGAAAAGAAAACTTTACGCACATGGCATCGCCATCGCAGGCAACGTCGAAAACGCCGCGCTTGCCCGCTCGGGAGCATTGCAATTTCCGAAACCCGCATGGCCGGCAGAACCGCCAACTCCCGACGTTCTTGACGGTGCGCGCGTTGCGGTCTTCGATACGGCCAAGGATTCCTGCGAGCTGATCGACATTCCGGATGCGCAGGCCCGCGCCTTCCGTGATTACAAGGGAACGGTTCACCTGGTTGCCTCGCATTACGTCATGCGCGCGAGCCTGGGACCTACGCTCGAAAGCGTGAAACACAACTGCCAGGTGGCTTACAAGTCGCACCACGACGGGAATCCGGCGAATTTTGACGATGCTACGTGGCTGGATTCGTTTTACAGCATTGATGGCAAGCGTGTCGCTGCTCTGGGGCACATGGAATATCACGGCTGGGAGCACGCTGGCATGTGCAAGTCAAAGATCGACACAGGAACGGGTGACTGCTGGTACAACGTAGACACATTTTTCCTGTCTGAGGATGGCGGCTATCATTTCGCTTCGCGCAAGGCTCCCGCGAACTACGTTATCGGCCTTCCTTATAAGTATGAAGTGAGTCTAGGACCCGAGGGCTATAGCGTAGATTCGAATATCATCAAAGCAGGCGATTGGTATTACGCGATGGTGACCGGTTGGCAATGGCCGCCAAATTGTGGCGGCGCCAAGGGAACGCGACCCTGCCTCTTCTCCGGTGGCGGGTCTCCGATTCGCACGGCGAACATTCTCGACCCTTCATCCTGGCGCGGCTGGGATGGCAAAGACTTTAGTGTCGCCTTCGCCGATCCCTACCTGGGCCCGGTGGCTCGTCCACAGGACCATGTTTACACGCCAGTTCCCTACATGGCTGCGGTGAACGCAATCAACTTCCACGAACCGTCTCATTCGTTCATCGCAACGCTGTGGGATCCTTGGAATACGATGTATGGCCCGCCCGGGCTGTATTTTGCGACCTCGCCGGACCTCATTCACTGGACCAAGCCCGCGTTGGCCATTACTCAGAACCAACTCCTCCAGCGCGAGCCCGAGGGAAATTGGACGTATGCGTATTTTTCGCTTATTGATCCCAAGTCGACAGATCCCAATTATTCGATGATTACCGACGATCCCTATTTGTACTACGTACGATCGGACGAGAACCATGGCCCGTACAAGCGCGTCTTGTTTCGGCAACGCATCAAGCTGAATTGGCTAACAAGGTGAAGTCGAATTTCGGTCGTCCCTGTTCAACGCTGAATTTCGCACGCTTGAACAGCTTTGTGCCCATCCTGCCTATCGCGTCACGAGGGATCATCACTTCGATCCCGAATCGCGCAGAACACGGTGTGTTGTGGGTTGGCTTGCGGGCTGAGAATGCTGCCTTTTTCTGACAATCGGTATTGAATCTAGCCTTGACGCTACTGGCTGTTAGCTGCAAAGGCGCTCTGAGCCCACCCATAGTTGGGCCAGATCTCTGAGGTTGTCTTTGTATGTGCGCGTTACCAAATATTCTTTCCCACCTTTTACACGCAGCCTATACTCTCCCGTCGGTAAAGGTTGGATCTCCTCCACGGCCGAAATATTCACGACGACCGAGCGGTGAATGCGAATAAAACCGTAGGGCTTGAGTTTCTCCGCCATGGACGAGAGGGACTCGCGCAGCAAATAGGGATTGGGCCGGTGTCGCAGCGAAACGTAATTACCCTCGGCTTCCACTGCCACGATCTCAGTTAAATCCACGAATAAGATTCTACCTTGTGCCTTGAACGCGATTCGTGGCGCCTGTCGTTTCGCTATCACTTCCAACTGCTCGAGGGCTCGGATGAGGTTTGCAGCATCAACCCGGGTTACGGGGAGCAATGTTGTATCTGCAGGTTCGTACAACCTGTTCTCTGCCTTCGATTCAAACGTGTAGTCCCGTCTGCTCTTGATGGAGCAAATCGTTTCCTCAGGCAGTGGGTTTGCCGAAACGTCCGGATTAGCGTGAGCAGCTTGTTGAACAAACATCTTAAGTGCAATGGCCTTCTGGTCCTGAATCTTGGGACCGCTCATGATGGAACCTCGCAATGCCGTCTTGTTCCGACTTCGCGCTACTCGAAGCGACTGCCCGCCCACAGGTTACTTCTGCCCGGTGCTTACAGCTGACGGAAAGCTGGATTGTGCGCCGAAATAACACTCAATAGATTCCAAACGTCCGCCCTTGAAGCGGAGATACTCCACGTTTCGGAACGATTTACCGTTCTTGGTGTGGCAAAGATACTTCACAAAGGCATCCTCCGGGCCAGTGGTGATTTGCTCGAGGTCAAAGTGTCCGATGAAATCAACCTGGGTGTCCCAGCATTGTGCTTTGAAAGCGCTCTTGCTGATGTGGTCGTCGCCGGCCGCGCTCGTAAAGGTGAAGTTGTCGGCGAGCAGCAGATTGAACGTGCCCAAATCCTTCTTTTCCCACGCCGCATACCACTTACGGATGATCTCCTCGTTTGTTAAGTCAAGCGGTCCCAATGCGCTGGCCCTTGCCAGTCCGGGTAGGGTCACCGCACCGACCAGTGCGCAGGCTCCCGTTGCGAGCAGATTCCTCCGCGGCGTTGTGATCCTTGTCATTGTTCGTTCTCCCTTTCCAGTTGGCCGGCGGCCGAAGAGACCTCAGCCATCCCACGATATTTCTGATTCCCGCCTTCCACACCTTCGCATCTTGAGCATTCTTTGCTAATGTGGCGTAGCCCTCGACCGTCGCGATCAAGAAGTTGGCAGTCTCGTCTGGATTCAGGTCGTGGCGAACTGTTCCTTGGGACTTCCCCTTCCGCAAAAGCGTTGCAATACCTTCCTGCCAGTCAAGGAATATCCTCTTCAGTCGCTTGCGGAATTGCTCGTCCAGCGGAGACATCTCCTGTGCCAAAAGGAGCAGCGGACAACCAGCGCGAACGTCTTCGGGCCGAGCTGGTATCCGCCGGACAACGCCGATCAGAATGTCAATGGGTTCTCCTTCGCTACGCATAGGACGCAACCACCTGTCCCGCGTAAAGTTTGCGATCTTTTCTTCGACGACGGCATAGCCTAGGGCTTCCTTGCTTTCGAAGTGGTAATAGAGCGCTCCCTTGGTGACTTTGGCGGCGGCGAGAATTGCATCGATGCTGGCACTCTGGAAGCCTGATCTGTGGACCTCCCGAAAAGCCGCTTGCAGCAACCGTTCCCGCGTACGCTCCGGATCACGGACCTTCCGCTTCCTCTCGTGAGCAACTAGCATACCAACCAGTATGTATGTTACACCATTTAGAAGTCAATCGAAATGATCTGCCTGATTCTTTGCTGCTCGGTATTCTCGAATTTCGTAACCTCTCACCAGTTTGTGTATGAAAATTTGGAGAAACAGTCGCTCTGGTCGTTTGTAGGTCGTCCCAGGAAATTGTTAATCCGCAACTCGTCTTCGAACTCTGAAATATTGGGCCTGTAGTGTCACGTAATCGTCGCGAACGTGGAACACCGCATGCTTCCTCAATTGTCACTCGGCAGGGATTTGTGGAGTAGGCAGCCAATTCTGCCCTCAACTGCCAGAGCGCCGAGTGGTACGTGACGTAAATTGCCAGTGACCTCGGCACGGCGGCTTTCATCGGAGGAAAAGAAGAGATATGAGCACACCAAGAGTGTTGAGGAATTTCTGGATACCGTTGGTAGCGACGATTGTTCTAGGTTGCTTCAGCGATGCGGCCGCTCAAACGAGCTACAAAGTTACCGATTTGGGTACTGAGGGGAATGACATCCTGGGGTGTGCTATGTCCCTCAATAATAAAGGCTGGACGGAGATCATGGCTCAGAACCTGCCATCGGGGCAGCAGGATAGCTTGTTTGGGACACTTCTAAACGGGCGCATACTGATTGACATCGACGGATTTAAGCGCGACCTCGGCACGCTCGGAGGAACGAACAGTTCGAGCAACTGGGGCGAGATCAACGATCTCGGGCAGGTAGTGGGTGATTCCGAAACGGCTGTCCCAGACCCGAATGGCGAAGACATTTGCGGCTTCGGCACCCACCTTACGTGTCGCCCGTTTCTTTGGCAATTCCCCCAGATGAGCGCCCTCCCGACGCTCGGCGGAAATAACGGGCAGGCGAGCGCGATCAATAACCACGGACAAATCGTGGGATTTGCGGAAAACGGTGCCGTAGACTCCACATGCCCGGCTAACACAACGAATAATCGGATTGCGCTGCCGGTGTTGTGGGAAAAAGGCACCGCCAAAGCTCTTCCTTTGGTGGGTAACGACACAGACGGGGACGCATTTTGGATCAACGATCAAGGCCAGGCCGTAGGCTACTCGGGAAACTGCACCACAGCCCTTCACGGCGTGTCGTGGAAAAACGGCCTTGTCTCCCCGCTTCTTGACCTCGGAACCGGCGCTATCGCCCAAGGCATTAACAACCGTGGCCAAATTGTTGGGCAAGTTGGCAGTCCTGACGGCACAACGTTCTATGCCGCGGTTTGGCAGAACGGCGAAGACGGCGAAGTCACAAACCTCGGTACTCCGCCTGGAGATGCTGCCGCCTTCGCCTCCGGCATCAACGACCGGGGCCAAGTGGTGGGGAGCTCCCTGGACTCCAACTTCAACTGGTCCCATACCTTCATCTGGCAGGACGGCGTGATGACCGACCTTAACACCCTGTTTCCCGCCAGTTCCAACCTCTTCCCAGTCATGGCTAACAAGATCAACGAGCGCGGACAAATCTCGGGCATGGCAATCGTACTCAGCGGGCTCCATGCGGGCGACATCCACGCTTTTCTAGCAACTCCTGTGAACGAAAGAATAGACAAGTCGATTGCGGATGTCGTGACCACGCAACCCAAGTTGCCCGCAAATGCCGGCAAACAGCTTTTGCAAAGATTCGGACCGGGCCGATTCGAGCACTAAAGGGATTCGTTCCCCTACCCCGGGATGCGCGCATGATCGCTGCTGGGGTTTGATTCCCTAAACGCGACGGCACGCACGGCTAGCAACACGAACCCGTGAGGCGTGTTAAACGGCACGCCACACGGGTTCTTTCATCATAGGAAGCGATCCTTGGCCGGCCGCTCGATAAACGCAACTTCCCGCGCAAGATTGCAGTGCTGGGAATCCTAAAACCGCTCGGCGAGTGGCAACACACCGGCCACAAACCGGCCCGGTTGTTCCGCTTTGCAGCCGCTCGCTTTGAAAAACTGAAAGACAAGGGAATCCTCTTCGCTTTTTAGCGGACAACGCCCTTTCAAGCTGGGCCCACTCGATGCCGAACCGGCCCAGACACTTCCTCAGGCGGTCGGCGTCATTGGTGCTGGTCTTTTTAACGCACCGAACCATCTGCGGCCTGCGTCAAGAAAGCGCTACATCGGGTGATGGTTAGCCAAACCAAGCGATTGCAGGGTTGCGCGGAGGTCCTTCATAAGCAGCATTAGCTGTTTGGAATCGAGCGGTGATTGTTCCAATCCAAATCTTCTGTAGAATGCCACAGCATCTCGATCGATGGCATGAACCAACATCGCCCTGGCTCCGATCGCTTCGGCTCCCGTCAAAGCGCGTGACAAAGCGTCAACCAGCATGGTCCTGCCAAGCCCCGCTCCGTGTTCAGTTCGGTGAACCGCGAGACGCGCAAGCAAAATGACGCCAATCGGGTGCTTAGCAAGTCCTTTTGCGACGCGAGCCGGCGACTCTTCTCTCCGAACCGACCCTGCTGAAAGAGCGTAATAACCGACAACCTTGCCGGCGCGATGAAGGACGTAGGTACGAGCTGAATCATTCTGCTGGTTAGTAAGAGCGAAGCGCCGGAGCCAATCATTAAGAGACGGTTTTCCGCAGTCGAAAGATGAAAGGTCATGATCCTTAGTCAGCCTTTCAATGACCGAAAGAGGTTCCTTTTTATCATTCGAGGAACCGCTGGTCACTTCCGAGACCCGTGATCAAGAACGCCAGCGTCGGAAAAAAGGCGAGCTAGCTCTGGCTTGATCTTTGCCGGTCGGTCGAGCGCCGCCACAAACACCTTCCACTGTTTAGGAGAGACGACGAACTCGCGTTTATCGGCGAGGACGTGCTCTGCCTGCAAGCAGGCGCTATCCAGAATGAAGTCAGTCATGCTAAGACCGGTCGTCTCGGCACCGGTACGAATGAGTTTTTCTTGACGGTCTGTGGCGCGGAGATTAATGCGCCTAGTTCTGATTGTTCTAGAATGCAATCCTCGCACCGGAACCTTTCACCTGCAGTGTACGTACATTGTATGTCATGAGTTTGGTTTTGTCCGAATCAGCCGACAACCGCGCCCAAACCGCATGCGTTCTTCCACGATCGACCGTTCCTTCCATGGCATCGGCAACCATGTCTCCGGAACGTTTTGTAAAGGGTGAGTCCGAACGCACAGAAAGAGGCCTTCGACTTAGAGAGGGCTTCCAATTCCAGTGAAGGTACCTCGAACAGCCAGCTCTAGTCTCGTAAAGCGTCGAGGGGATGGACCGAGCACCCGACTTTTACGGCAGCTAGAAGATCATCAGTACGGCCTCAGTGTCATCGCTGGCAGTTCCCACCAGAACGAACTGATTTGTGCCCAGCTGATAGATCGCGAACGACGCGGCGCCGGGAATATTGGTCGTTCCGGTCACGCGGGTTGTGAGCGGGTCGGCCGTGTAGGTCCCCGTGAGAGCAGTGGAATTCTGTTGCGTGCCAGTGTTCCAAAACGCAATGTTCCCGGAAAAAGTGCCGGTGGTTGAGCCTGCGGGCACCTGAGTTGCCTTTGCCAGCCCAACTGTTGTCGTGGCCCCGGCCACACCGAGATAGCGTGTTCCCGTGTCGAACGATTCCGTCGACAAACCACCGGAATTGAAGGGCCCGTGCGGGCTCGACTCCGGAGCAAAAAAGCCGTACGAGACATTAGTGCCTTCACTGAGCACGTAGCCGGTGTCAACATCGGTGAGAACGAAATCGATAACTTCCCCCGAAGTCGGAGTGAAACTTCCGGTGCCGTCGGCTTTGTAGCTATACGTGGCCGTAACGGTGCCGGAGTTGACTGTTCCTCCGTTATTTTCATCCCGGAGCAGGCTCAAAGCGCCCGCAGTATTCGACTGCGTGGTGATCGAAGCAAGTCCTGCCAGCACATAGGAGTTGCCGGTGGCCGAGTCGCCCCCGGTCGCACCGGCAAAAGCGAATACGCATCCGAGATTGCTGGCCAGAGCGCAATCGAGCGCCCCCTTGGTGCTGAACGTTGTGGTGTTCTGCCTGGCGAGGATGCCGCTGAGACGCGGCGCCGACGCACTGAGTGGAGTATCGTTTTCAATCACCAGCAAGTGATTCGCGGTTCCGTCCGGATTGGTATCGAGAATGTAGTAGTCAAAATCCACCTTGGCGAATGAGGACGCAGGCGTTCCGCTGATGGAGCTGAAACTACCCACGCCCTGGCCGTCATTGAAACTGACAAAACAGCCATTCGCGCCGAGCGAACCGGAAAAACTTACGGACCGGCTCAGTGTACCTCCATCGTTGATGGCTCCCGTTGCGCCCGTGGAGCTGACGCTGCAGCTGCCATTCGTGGTGAAGGCTCCAAGCATTCCCACCCGGACGGTGCTGAGCCCTCGCGCGCCGATCAGCGCCAAACTGTAGGAGCCGGTGATTTGCGAAATGTAATATGCGGGCGTCTGCAGTTGCAGGAACCCGGATCCGTTCTCCATTCCGCCATTTGGCGCAAACGTCGCCCCGCTGGGCTCGTATTCGATCACCGACCCGGACGTGCCCGTGCCGGGATCGAGAGCGAACTTGAAGATGTAATTGAATGCTCCATTGCCCACCGTGTTGATGGTGAGATTTCCAAGCCCATTGGCATCGAAGCTGTAGCCAGAGCCAGAAGTGATTCCAACCGTCCCGGCGCCCGAAGATCCGTAATCCACGAAGCCCGTTGTCAGGTTTCCTGCGCCGTCCGCGACGAAAATGATCGCGATCGTATCCGGTCCATAGCCCTGAACAAAAAGGAGATATTGTCCGCACAACACGCCCGGGCCCGGCGTGCAGTTCATCGTGGACGTCGTGAAATTTGCGCTGGCGCTTGTTGCGCCTGAAGCCGAGAGGGTCGCCGTTCCCGTAATATTCGCTGTGCCCGGAACGGCCTGGAAAGTCAGCATCACGATCGGATCGCTGCCGGCAGGCAGAGGCCCGGACAGCGTGCAAGTGAGATTGGTGATCGTGCAACTCCCCGCTGCTCCCAGGAGAACGATTGCTTCCGGGGTCGTAGTAGCAGACGGTAGTCCAGTGATGGCGATTGAGACGCCGCTGATCGGAGTGCTGCCGTTGTTGCCGAATTTAACGATCGCGTTGACATTGGTAAAACCAGGGACGCTAGCCGGGATGAACACCGTGCTGATAAACAAACCACCCGCGCTGGCGGCATTTACAGTCAACGCCACGTCCGTACTGTGCATGAGGCTGCCGCTCGTGCCGGTGATCATGAAAGTGTAGGGGCCTGGCGCCGGCATGGTGGGTCCGGTGCCAATGGTGAGGACCGAAGTCCCCGAGCCAGGAACTGTCGTTCGATTGAAACTGGCCGTTGCCCCACCGGGCAAACTATTGGTGCCCAGTGTCACGGTTCCCGCGAAGCCGTTCAGGGGGGAAATCGTCACGTTGTAGGTCGTCGACCCGCCTGCAGTCACGGTCTCGGAGATTGGCGTCGCGGATATGGAAAAGTCCTGGCTTGGGGCAGCGTTCACGACCAGGGTAACGGTGGTGCTGTGGGTCAGTGAGCCGCTCGTGCCGGTGATGGTGAGCGTGTAGCTGCCGGCCGCAGTGCTTGTGGTGGTCGAAACAGCTAGTCCGGATGTTCCCGAGCCCGTGACCGTCGGTGGAGCGAAGCTGCCGCTGGCGCCAGTGGGAAAACCACTGACGGTCAAGTTCACGGCTCCTGTGAAACCGTTCAGTGCAGCAATCGTCGCGGAATAACTGGTGCCTTGCCCCGCAGTCACGGTCTCGGAGCTTGGCGTCGCGGATATGGAAAAGTCCTGGCTTGGGGCAGCGTTCACGACCAGGGTAACGGTGGTGCTGTGGGTCAGAGAGCCGCTCGTGCCGGTGATGGTGAGCGTGTAGCTGCCGGCCGCAGTGCTTGTGGTGGTCGAAACTGCCAGTCCGGATGTTCCCGAGCCCGTGACCGTCGGTGGAGTGAAGCTGCCGCTGGCGCCAGTGGGAAAACCACTGACGGTCAAGTTCACGGCTCCCGTGAAACCGTTTAGTGCAGCAATCGTCGCGGAATAACTGGTGCCTTGCCCCGCAGTCACGGTCTGTGAACTGGGTGATGCGGAAATCGAAAAATCGGGCGCGGGAGGCCCGGTTACAATCGTAAATGTCATGGTATTGCTCAAGACGCTTCCCGGGGGTTTTTGAAGGACGGTGATCTCCACGGTGACGTCGCCCGTGGTTTGATCGGGAGTCCGCCGACTGCGAGGCTCAGAGAAACTAGCGAGACGAATCCCGGCCTTCGCCTGGATCGCCGCTTGAATCAAACTCGCCGGCACTTGCGCGTCGAGTTCCGTGCTGCTGACGGGTTCAGTCGCCAGGACCTGCCCATTCCACTCAACTACATCCGTGTTGAGGAAGCCTGTTCCCATCACCTTGAGAGTGAATCCCGCGCCGCCGGCCGGGACACTGGACGGGCTGATGCTGGAGATCGCGGGAAGAGGCAGCGAGTTCGACGCGCAGCCGGCGATTGCGGCCGATAGAAAGAGCAGAGCGAGTCCTGACACGACAGAGCTGAGCAAAGATGTCTTGCGTTTCATGGTTGCCTCTCCGTTCCTCAAACTCGGGGTCCCTCAATCCTGTCTACTTGCCCGGATTCCCGAACAGGCGGTAAGTCACGCCGAAGGTAGCTTCGTTCAAATGAACATTCACACCCGCGTTGCTCATGGGCAGATAGTCGTAGCCGGCGACAAAACTCCAGCGGCCGGAGATTTTCACGTGAACGGCAGCGCCCACGGTCCAGCCGGTTCCGTCGATGCCGCGGCTGTTCCTCGCAGTGGTGCCGCCAGAGACGGTTTCTTTGGTGTCGACGTTCACGTGCCAGAAATTGCCGCCGCCATGAACATTGAAGGAAAGCCTGCCGCCCAGAGGAATGGCCGCGCCGGCCGTCAGCGTGTCGCCGCGGAAGGTTCGGTTGACATTTTCGGTGTCCGTGCCGCTACCTGGAAGTGAGGTGCTGCCGCCGGAGGAGATGCCATTCGCAGCATAGAAATAATTGGCGAGTGAGACCGGGCCTATGTTTATTGCGGCGCCCACATCACCGGCAAAAGCGGTGGGTGAAGGCGTGCTGAACGATCCCCCTGGAAGTGTTTCGCCTCTGGTTCCGCCCAAATTTTTGAAACCGGCGCCGCCTCCGACCTCGATGGAAACAAGCCGCGTGAACCCGTTCGTCGTGGCCGGGCCGCCGCCCGAGTGGATGACGTGGACATCGATTGTTTCCGGAGTGATGTCGACGTTGATGGAGTCGCCATCCTTGATCCAGAACAAGCCGGCGGGGCGGTTCTTGCACCTGCAATCGTTGTTGTTGACGCAACCCTCGTCCTGCGGAGGAATCTCCGCGCCGGATTGCACGATGTAGACGACGTTTTTGCCGTCCTTGCAGACTCGGACGGTGATCTGTACCTGGGTTTGTCCCTTCGGCTTGATGATGTTGCTGAGGTCGAGGACGCTTGCTCCCGAAGAATCCGTCGTTGCCGTGCGGGTTTTCAGCATGTTGCCCAGGTTCAGTGCATTCCTGTTCCCTTCCGTTGGCGGTGTATTGGGTTGAGCCTGCGGAGTCTTGATCAGATTGGCCGCAATGAAAACGACGTCCACGCCGGAGGCGGGCTGCCCGTTCGCGTTCACGTTCACTTTCACCTGCTGCGCCGCGCCTTGCCGAACACAGGCCAGCGCAAGCAAGGCCGCGATAGCTGTGAGTCCCAATCGCTTCATGTTGTCCTCCGTTCGAAGAGTGGTCCGATCCCTTCCAGCCCAACGGTTCATGACTGCCGCGCCGTTCAGGGCGCGCCAGCAGCGCCGCTCAACTTGTGCGCTTCGTCGAGCACCGTGGCGATGTCCCGCCAACGGCCCGGCGCAGCGGCACGCAAGGCGTCGGTCATCGCCTTGGTCCACTTCACGTTCAGGTGCTCAGCGTTCTTCTTTGTCCGTTCGAGGAAGACTTCCGTGAATTTCTGCTCGGACCAATTTTCGAGCTGCGCCCACAACGCATGCTGGCGAATGAAATCGGCGTATGCCGCAGGATCGCTATCGGGATGCAGTCCTCCCGCGGCCGCCAATTTACTCCCGGCTTCAAGCACGGGCCGGATTGGCTGGTATTTCTGCTGCACCGCTGGCGCCGCCAGCCGATAAAGCTGCCCGACTTCTGGCGGCAGCTTGGCCATCTCCAGGCAATAAGCAGTCAGCTGCTGCGACAAGTTGCTTCCGCCCGCGGCGCCGCTGACGGGATTCGGCGCGCCGGGCTTCAGCGGCTCGAGGACCGTGCCTTCCGGCAGCTCAATGTTTCCCTTGAGCCTCCCGGACGGATCGTGCACATGAAACTCAAGCGCTTTAGTTCCGAGATTTCCATTTGAGGCAATCGAAAACGTGAGGCCTTCTCCGGAGGGTAGAGATGCGAGGAATAACAGCGAATTCCGTTCAAGTGCCGGCCGGGCGCGCGACGGACTCCCCGGACGATACGCCGCCAAGCGGACGCGAGCGTGCGTTTGCTCCGCCGGACCCCGGTTTGCCCCATGGCGTTGCTGCGGCGCGCCGTCCGACGCACCGGAAGTTGTACCTGTGGATGCAGGAGCAGCTCCGCCGGTGTTCACATTGGCGGTGACAACGATGTTCTGCACCATCGGCGCACTCGTCAGATTGCCGAATAGGCTGTTGTTCAGCGCGTTGAGGCCGGGGAGTCCGCCAACCAGTCCACCAAGAAGCGCGCCCGAGCCAGCGTTGCCCACGACTCCGGCGCCCCCCGGAAGAGAATTGTTGCTGGTGGCGTTGGAGGCCTGCTGGACCGTTCCGCCTTGCTGAGGTCCGCCTCCGGTTCCATTCGATCCGATGGAATTGTTGACGTTCTGATTCGTGCCATTTTTAGGCGGACAATTGTTCGGAGCTTGCGCCTTTTTGTCCCTGCAGTCCTGGAGGGCTTTTTCGGCTTCCTCTCTCTTGGTTGTGGCAGCCTGCGCCGAGTTGTAAGTCGTTGTGAAGGCGCCGGACATCTCCGCGTCCACCTGTTGTGCCGCTTGTACCTGTGCCTGCAAACCGGGGTATGCGGGAGAATTTGCCGGAGTCGCCTGAAGCTGGGCGCCCAGAGCGTTCAGGGCTGCGTCGGCATTTTTCAAATTTGTCTGCGCGGTGGCCAAAGCATTTTTTGCGTCTGTTTCGGCTTGTTCGGCCGCAATCAATGCTTCCACCAACTTCTCCTCGTCACAGTCACATGGATTTTCTGACGCACCCGCGGAATTGTTGGCGCCAGTGTTGTTGCCGCTTGCTGCGTTCGTTCCCCCAGGGTTGTTCGCACCTGGATTCGTTCCGCCCGCACCATTGCTGCTAGGGCCGTTCGGGTTCCCGGGAATTGCAGGTTGATTCCCGGGCTGGTTAACGGGTTGGTTCGGATTGCCACCATTGGGGTTGATGCCTGGCTGTGGAGGATTTCCAACGCTGTTCGTCGGTGGCGGGGTTGTGGTTCGCGGCGGATTGCAATCAATGACATGAACCCAGATACGGATGTGAACTCCGGGATTGCCGTCCGTGGGCTGGACGTCCGCATCGATGAAATTCCCGCCTGTCGTCTTGCCAAAGATGCGGATGCCATTGCCGAACGTACCCGCCGTGGCATCCGGAGCTTCCCCCGGAAACGGTGAAGGATGAAGATTTTTTACGTCGACTTCAGCGCCGCCAATCGGAAAGACGTAGGAAGTGCCTTTGCAAATGGTGACTTGGTATTGATTCTCGACAATTTGCCCTGCGGCGTTGGTGTAGGGCTGTGACTTGTTGAAATCGGGTGGGCGATTGGAACCGGAGGAAGAGTTTCCGGTGTTCGCTGGTGTGGCCCCAGGAGGATTGTTTCCGCCGTTGTTCGCAGCATTCCTGCCACCGCTACTATTGTTTGCGCCGGCGTTGTTGTCCGTCCCACCGGCGTTTCCCGCCGCCCCGTTTTTTCCGGTGTTCTTCCCTGGATTCACTCCGTTGATTTGAGGATTTGCCACCGGCGGATTGCCCGCGGGCTTGTTTGGCGCTGGTTTCTCCCCGTTGGGATTGGCCACCGGACCGCTGCCTGGGCCTGAGTTGCCGGCGGGGGAGTTGTTGGCCGAAGGGTTGTGGCTGGTCACGTTGTTCGAAGAGTTGTTGTCTGGGGGATTGTTCGGATTGTTGCCTGCTACGTTGTTGCCGCCCTGGTTGGTGGCATTCTCTGGCGGCGGACAGTTCTTCTTCGCTTTCACGCAATTGTCGTAGGCTTGCTCCGCCGTGATGGTGGCTTGTTGTGCGCTGTTGTAATCGGCCTGCGCTTTCTCTAGCGCGGTTTGCGAGGCCTGGTTTTTGGCGATAGCCGCATCGAGAGTCGCCTGGGAACCTTTCCCAGTTGCCACCGCATTCCCCGCGGCAGACATGGCGTCCTGGTCAGCAATTGCAGTCGTCCGGGCCGTTTCCAGGGCTTCCTTCGCCTTGTATTCCGCGTCTTGGTCGTCGTGAAAGGCCTGGAGGAGTTGCACCTCGTTGCAGTTCGGCGGGCAAGGATTTTGCGCCGCGCCTCCGGTGGTCGCGTTGTTCAGATTTCCGGCCACCGCGGCTCCCCCGGCTCCAGTCGCTATATTCGTGGTGGTGGTTCCAAAGGTAGGACCATTCGTCGCCGTCTGGCCGGCATTTCCTCCAGTCGCATTCGTAGTTTTCGCTGTCCCTGCCGGAGCCTGCGTTGCCGTGCCCGCGTTACCCCCGACACCTGTGTTTCCTCCAGTGGCGCCCGATCCTTGTGGTTTATTTGTCCCGCCTGGCTGGAGAATCTGCGTACTACCGGGGCCACCCAGGCCGCGCTCTGACATCTCATTTTGAATCGCCGCCAGCACGGCCTTATCGGAGTTCGGATCTGCCCCCAATTTGTTAGCAAGCTTGATCAGATCGTCGTTCGACAACTTGCCCACACTGTTGGCAAGCTGCTGAGCCTGCTGACCGGGGTTGATGGGCAGTTGGCCAGCAACGGGACCTCCTCCGTGCCTCGGAGTGAGGCCGCGCTTTTGCAGTTCCTGATAGATGGCTTGTTGCGAGGCCTGATCGTAGTTCCGGAAGTCAGCCTGATACATATCCTGCAAATCATGGTTCGACATTCGTGCGATCTGATCGCTGGACAGGCTCCGGGTTCCAGTCCCGCTGGTCGTTCCCCCGGCCGTGTTCGCTGCACCTGAACCCCCTCCAGTCGGCGTCTGATTCGCACCGCCAGCAGTCCCGGTTGTGACCAATCCTTGCGCTTTAGCCTGTTCGAAAACAGCCTGCTTTACATTGTTGGGCAATTGATTGAATGTAGTTCGTGAAAGGCTGCGAAGGTCGTTCGCGGTCAATTGGGAGGCCTGATCCGCTCTCAGATTTGCCCAGTTGACTTGGCCATTGGGAGCTCGATCCAAGGTCGCGGGCAAAGTTGGCAGACCACCGGGAGCGGATGGACTCGGGCTGGCTTGTCCAGGTTGGGGGGGAGCCTCGCCAGGAGCGAATTTTTCGGTTCCCGTCCCGACGCGAGCCCCGCCCGCCGCATTGGGTGTTCCGGGTGCCTGGGCTCCCGGTGTGGCAGGGAAGGCCGGGAGTTCCACCTTGAGATCCATCATCCTCGCATTGGCGATGTTCTGAAAATCATCCGGGGTCATTACCGCTTCAAAGCCATACTCAACGTGGCCAGTGTTCACAAGCTCGCCTTGTTTGGCATAGGGACTATCGACAAGGAAGGCATTGCGGAATCGAGGGTCGAGCGCGAGTGCCTGAACGGCAGCCGCCTCTTCCGGAGTCCATACCTGAGGGATCCCCCTGACCTGGAGAGCGGCCTTTGCCCGGACGGAGCGAATAATGGACGCACTATTCGGATCCGTGATCAGCAGCGCGCCGGGGTTTTTCGCCTGGATGGCCATATTGGCTAGGTCAAAATCCGCCTCCGCCAAACTATTCAACGCAATCTCGGGTTCACCGGCTTCGATTTGTGCGGCAGAATCGTTGATGGCTTCATTCAACACCCGATCAACCGTCGCGGCATCGACTCCTGCGGCCTTGGCCTGGCTGGCTCGCAGCCGCACGTCGGACAGAGATTGGTTCAGAAGCACGTCGTTCATTGCCGAGGGATTTCCCGGCGGCAAGTTGCGAGGCTGGTAGCCGGGATAGCGATAGTTCGCGTCTCCCGGGGAAACGGGAGCTTTGCCTGACGCTACACCCCCTCCTGGAAGACCGAGATTCCCACCCGCCGCCGAAGCATCGACCGCCGCGCCGCCGCCGGGCAAAGTCAGCTGGCGTGGCTTGACGAGGACGTTTTCGCCGCTGATCGCACCGCCGCCTTGCTGCATCTGGTAAACGACTTTTACGTTCTTGCCTGTTTTCAATGCATCGATAACACCAGGTATCTGCGATGCGGCCACAAACACATTCACACCGATTCTTGTCGCGGCGTCTCCTTTGCGCTCACCGGCATCGATGACTCCCTGGTAGCCCAGGGCGGCGGCCATGGCCTGGGCATTTTTTCCGTCGGTATAGGCAATGACATAGTCTTTGCCATCCTGATAGATGGCGATGGCGGTAAAGGCCAGCCCGGCGACGGGGATCACCTGGCCGATATTAATGATCGTGTCCGTCAGAGCTTTGTCCGCATCGGCGGTAGCCTTTACGCCCGCGGCGGTGTCCTGAAGTGCGTTAATGAGATTTTGTGTGGTCTCTCCTCCAGATGCAGCGGCAAGCGCACGGGCCAGTTCAAATCCTTTGCCGGTAACTTCAAACAGGTCCGCGGCAGTGGCTTTCTCGCCGAGGCGATTGATCTGGTCGGTCAGCTGGTTGACAAGCTGCGCGCCTGTAGGCTGAAGCTCGCTCAAGATCTCCGCATCGCTCTTGGTCAAGAGGTCCTGATAGAAGTACGAGCCATCCGGCATTTCCACACCGAGAAGCGGGTTAGCACCGAGGGCCTTGTAGAACGCGTTGCGGCGCGCCAGATATTTTCCGTACAGCGAACCATTGATCTGGTCCAGTCTCTCGCTCGCTTGGTCGGTCAAGCTTTTCGCCAGCGTTGTGTTTCCCTGAAAATTTGCGACCATGGCTTGATTTTGCAGGTCGGAAACCTGGGCCATCTGCTGCCAGTAAACTTCACGAACTCCCGCTTCGCCCGCTTTTTTCCCGAGTAGGTTGACCACCCCTCCGAACAAGCTCCCGCCAGGCATCCTGTCGAGTTCATCCTGGAGCGGTGCCAACGCCTGCTGTTTTTCCCGCACCGTCACCGCCAAGGCTTTCAAGTTGGTGATGAGTGTTTTCTCCTGAGCAACCGTAAGGTTTGGCGTCTGAGCGGCGTTGTAACGGGCATTGGTCAACAGAGTGATCGCCGCCCGTTGCACGAGAACCAGCGCCTCCACCTGCGGGAGACTCAGTTCATTTCCGTTGGGGTCCCGCCATTTCATGGGGCCAACGCCTGTGACCAGAGTTCCCGGTCCATACGTGCCCTGGACGTTGGAAGCCAATCCTTCCAGGTATTGCTGGATGGCACGCCTGCGCACCAGGTCCGGGATTTGCGCAAGTTGTTGGGGCGTGGCCGCCGGCATTTTCTGTTGCGGTGGACCCGGAAGGCTCTGTCCCCCAACCTGGCCGGAATTTTGCCCCTGGTTTTGGCCGGGCAGAGGCTGCGAAGTCACAAAAAAGGTGAGGAGCAGGCAACCGACTTGTCGTCCACCGAATGAACTATTCCCAAGGAGTTTCATGAAGACCTCCTTGAACCATGGATTCTGTCGTCTTTAGCGGGACTGCGAACAGTTCCTCTCTCTTCAGGCCCAGTATTTCCGGAGTGACGAACGGCAGGTTCAGATGTATCCGCCTGCTTTTCGAGCAGGCCCATAAGGGTGTTCACACAAATTGCCAGGCCGCCACGATCGGAAAGCTGGGAATGAATGTGGCCCTCTTTCAGCCAGCGATCGAGTCGGGACGCGCCAATCTCGAATTCGGAAACGATCTGCTCGATCGGCAAAAGGAGCGAATCGCCTCCGCACTCCCGGCAACGCGCGGTTGCGGCCGGCCAGGCTTCATGCCGAAACACGGTTTCCGTGGTCTCGATGGTGATTTCACGCGTCACTTTTCTGCGCCTCTTCAAGGGGCCCCCTGTGAAGCCCGTGGAAAATGAACCAACCCTTGCCACTCTTGGCGGGGTAGCTTAGAATCCGCGCAATACCCTCTGGTCCCGCGCCTGGGCAGGTATCGAATGACAGAAAAGGTCCGGGCTTGTCCTTCGGAAGTTCTGAATTATCGCTGAGGAAACTGTGAACCCTCCCACTCCCAGCCATCAGAAGGACTTATTCACTTTCGGCGGCTATCGTCTCGACCCTGCTAGACACACCCTCGAGAAAGATGAGAAGACCCTTCCTTTGCCACCGAAAGCCTTCGAACTCCTGATGCTGCTGGTGCAGCGCAGGGGAGAACTGCTGACCAAGGCCGATTTGCTGAATGCCCTGTGGCCCACCACGTTTGTGGAAGAAAACAACCTGACCCAGTACATCTCCATGCTGCGGAAATTGCTCGGTGAGGGGGTTGGGGAAGATCAGAAATATATTGAGACGGTGCCGCGCCTCGGGTACCGGTTCGTGGCAAACGTGCAGACGCTGCCAAGCAACGGGGAATCGGTTCTGTGGACCAGGGAGAAGAAGACAAAAATAACGATCCGGGAGGAAGAAGAAGAGGAAATTGACTCTGGACGCGACTCTGTTTCAGAGAAAGCTCCCGCACGCGGGCAGGGGCGTTCCCAATTTCAGGGGCAGGAGCTTTTGAGGGCCACTCAAACGGAAATCGCACGAGCGAGCTCCGCGAGCGTTTGGAAGTTGGCCATGCTTGGATCGCTCGCAGCCGTTTTGGCAACCACTCTATATTTCGCAGTCCGGCAACGGTATGCCGGCCGCAATAGAGGGCCGGTGCCGACGATGGTCGCGCCTATCAAGCCGCGTCATTCAGTCGCCGTGTTGGGAATAAAGAATCTTTCAGGCCGTAAGGATGAATGGCTTCCTGGCGCATTCACCGAAATGCTCTCCACCGATCTTGCGGCGGGTGGACAATTGCGGGTTGTACCCGGGGAAGATACGAGCCGGGTAAATGCCGATTTGCACCTGCCGGAGGCGGCTGGGTTCTCCGAGTCCACGCTTTCTGAAATCAGGAATCGCCTGGGAAGCGATATTGTTATTTCCGGTTCCATGATGGAATTGAACCGGGCTTCCGGAAGACAAATTCGCCTGGATCTTCGCGCGCAAGACGCAATGACCGGTGAAATATTGGCATCCGTTGCGCAGACGGGAACTCCGGATGACCTGTTTACCATTGTCTCTCATTCCGGAGCGCAGATCCGCGAAAAACTGGGTGTCCCCGGGATTTCCGGAACGGAAGAAAGCGAATTGCAGGCAGCGTTGCCTTCCACTCCAGAGGCAGTACGCCTGTTCTCGGAAGGACTCTTGCGACTGCGCTCGTATGACGCAGCGGGAGCGGAGAAGCTTCTGAGCAGGGTGGCCGCGCTCGAGCCTTCCTATGCATTGGGGCATTCGGCGCTGGCCCAAACATGGTCGGCTCTCGGCTACGACGAGCGGGCGAAGCTCGCGGCGAAGCGCGCTTTTGATCTCTCCGAGAACCTTTCAAGGCAGGATCGTCTTTCGATCGCCGCTCAATATTGGGAAACCCTTCGGGACTGGGACAAGGCTGTCGCGACCTATCAAGAGCTCTACGCCTTGTTTCCCGACAATGTGGAATACGGTCTGCGTCTAGCCGATTCAGAAACTTCCGCCGGAAAAGGCAAGCAGGCGCTCGCGACCATCGAAGGTTTGCGCAAGCTTCCGCCTCTGGTCAGCCGGGATCCCCGGATCGATTTGTCGGCGGCAGTTGCCTTTGAATCACTGGGTGATTTCGAGCAGGAGAAGCTCTTCTCAGAGCGTTCCGGCCAGAGCGCTGAACTGGTTGGTGCGCGCATGGTTGTGGCTCGTGCCGCCCTAAGAGAAGGTTGGGCGCTTCGCCGGCTTGGACAAGGGGACGAATCCACAGCCATACTGAAAAAGGCTCAGGAACTATTTTCCGCAGCGGGCGACGATCAGGGAGTCGCTTCCGCTCTGCGCGCGAGTGGCGCAGTTTTTGCCGAAATGGGGGATTACTCCCGCGCTCGGAAGGAATGCGAGCAGGCTCTCCGAATATTTCGCCGCATCGGAGACCGCCGGGGCACGGCGGTCACTCTGAATTCCCTAGCCATCATTTACTATGAACGCGGAGAACTTGACCAGGCGAAGCGCCTCTACGAACAGACGCTGGAAATCCAACGCGATGTCGGATCCAAAACGAACACTGCAGGCGCCCTGGGCAACATTGCAAACGTGGAAGACGCACAAGGCCATCTCGCTCAGGCTCTCAATCTCAATCAGGAATCTCTTGCCATCTTTCGCGCAACAGGCGATCAGCGCGCCACTGGAACCGCTTTGGGCAATGTGGCAATCCTCCTTTACGAAATGGGAGATCTTCATGCCGCAAAAAGCAAATACTCCGAATCGCTGGAAATCAAACGACAAATCGGCTACCAGCGCGGCATTGCCTACGATCTTTCCGGGCTCGGAGAAGTGTTTCGGGCCGAAGGCGACCTGGTGACATCGCGGCAAAAACAGGAAGAGGCACTGGCAATCCGGACGAAAATCGGAGAGAAACACAACGCGGCCGCGAGCGCTCTCTATCTTGCTCAATTGTCCCTCGAAGAAAGCAAACCAGGGGAAGCCGAAAAACAGGCACGAGACGCAACCGGGGAGTTTCAGGCGGAAAAGTCCGGACCTGACCAGGCCATGGCTTTCGTTATTCTCTCCCAGTCACTACTTGCCCAAAATAAGATCCCGGAAGCACGTGAGGTCGCAGAGCAAGCCCGGAAACTTGCAAAGGAGACTACCAACCTCCCTCTGCAGTTCGAAATCCTTATCGCCTCTTCCAGAATTGCTATGGCGGAAGGGAATGCTGCACGGAAATTACCTGTTCCCGAATTTCGGGAAAAGCTCGAAGCAGCCCTGACACAGGCACGAAAATCGGGATACTTGGAATACGAGTTCAAGCTGCGACTCCTCCAGGGCGAACTTGACCTGTATCTCGGCAACAGCTCAAAGGGACACACGGAACTTGCCACCCTTCAGCACGATGCCGCCGCGCGCGGTTTCGGCCTCATTGTTCGCAAAGCGAATATGGCCCTCAGCAACCATGCTCTCAGCACCTCGACTGACCAAAGCGGAGCGAATTGATCTCTCCAACCTGGCGCAGATTGCCATGTAAATGAAGCGCCTTGAAGCGCGTGGTGTCCCTTCGATTTCACGAATTAAAGCCATTGCTTAAGAACAACCCTCAGTGAACGGCGACCTGGCCGCCGTTGCCCGGATCGTTTTTGGCTAGCAGGAAGCACAACAAAAACATCAGCGCGGAAGTCGAGGCGAGCAGCCAGTAAATCTCGACATAAGACAAGGCTTGAGCCTGTGTGATCACCAAGTTGTACATTCTGGCCATCGCTTGTTGTTGAGCCGAGTGCATGCTCAAACCGGCGTGCGTCAGACGGCTCGTCAAGCCTCTGACGGCTTCATTGAATCGATAAAACCGCGTGTAGCCGGCAAGCACGGACTGATGGTATTGAGCGCGGCGGGCAAGCAACGTAGTCACAGCCGAAGTTTCTACGCTCTGCCCGATATTGCGCGTGAAGTTGATCAAACCGGCCGCAGCGTTGCTTTTTGACTCCGGCAGGCCGACATAGGCAGCCATCGTGAGCGGAACGAACAAGAATCCAACCGGGAGGTATTGCCAAATGCGCATCCACGCGGCAGCGCGAAAGCTGATGAGCAGATCGATTTGCTTGCATGAGAAATACATGGCCACGGCGAGTGCCACCCAGCCGAAAGCGAGAAGGTGCCGGGCCTGAAAGTGTCCGGCGAGGCGCCCAACGAGCGGTAGAAGAAAGACCAGAACAATAGCCGCCATCGAGATGACCATGCCGGCCTTTTGCGCCGTGTAGCCCATGAGCGTTTGCAAAAACTGGGGAAGAAGAACGGTTGAACTGAACAGAACGGCGCCGAGCACGAACATCATCAGATTGCAGCTTGTCGAAATTCCCCGTCAGTGCTCATGGCCGCATGGCAGTACTGCCCGTCTGGGGGCGAATACATTCAATAGAAGGTTGATCCAAGCCGCTTTGAAGTCACAAGCGTTCGGGTGCGACAGGTGGCGCCCCGGTCCAAACTCCCGATTCGTCAGCTTGAACGAAGCCGCTTGTGCGGCGGACGCTGCGCGTGAGGTAGTGGAGCGGTGATTGCCTAACGGTTGAGGTAAGTTGTCGGGTCATAAGGAGGCCATCCCCATGACCCGACTTCGTAAAATGAT
>Ga0210394_10000960_pt1 | contig 50547 bp, 49 predicted proteins | sample IncBWC12MmetaG_FD_160121 | JGI IMG/M metagenome (GOLD analysis project Ga0210394, IMG submission 160121) | Forest soil microbial communities from Barre Woods Harvard Forest LTER site, Petersham, Massachusetts, United States - Inc-BW-C-12-M | ecosystem: Environmental > Terrestrial > Soil >...
GTGCAGCGCGACACGACCGCGGAGGAAGGGGGTGACGCTTTAGCAGAATTTTTTCGCAAACCCAAGCGCCGATTCGCGAAGTCGCCCTGCAAGTTGTACGTTAACTCGGCAGTTCGAAGTATACGGGATCGCCGCGCCCGGTACGTCGCTACCATGCCGTGGTGAAGGTCGTGAACCAGGCGCCCTCCGGACTGGCCCTCCCAGGGCAGGATCGTCCAAAACGGCGACGCATGTATTCGTGGGCGGCCAGCCTCGGCATCGGGTTGATCAACCTGACCGCGCATTGGCCGGCCCGGGCGCGCGGCCGACTCGCGCGCGTGCTCGGTGATCTGGGCTGGCGGCTGGTTGGCTCGCGCCGACGCGTGACCTTGGCCAACCTGAAAGCGTGCTTTCCAGATCTCGACCGCGCGGCGCGCCAACAGCTGGGACGCCGCGTATTTCACAACCTGACCCGCGCCACGATCGATCATTCAGTGCTTTGGAAGGGCAGCCGGCAGGACATCGAGCGGCTGGTGCGGATCGAAGGTCTGGAGCGACTGAAGGATCCGGCCAACAAGCCCGTGATCATGCTGGCGCCGCACTTCGTCGGACTGGACGCGGGGGCGGTGCGCTTGAGCATCGAAATCGAGGCTGTCTCGATCTACGCGCGCCAGTCGAATCCGGTATGGGACCACTGGCTGGCGCACGGGCGTTCGCGCTTCATGACGCAGCGGCTGATCGCGCGGCGCGGCTGGGATCTGCGGGCGGTCGTAAGGGCGATGCGCGACGACGGGCTGCCTTTTTACTACCTGCCGGACATCGATGGCGGCGCCTCCAACTCGATTTTTGCTCCCTTTATGGGGGTGTCGACCGCGACGCTCCCGATGGTCTCGCGGCTGGCCCGAATGATCGGAGCCAAAGTCGTGATGACCGTCACCGAGTTGACACAGGACGGCTACGTGCTCCACGTTGAACCGCCCTGGGAGGATTTTCCCGGCCAGACCGTCGAAGAAGACACGGCGCGGATGAACCGGGAGATCGAGCGCTGGGTCCGCCGGCTGCCGGATCAGTACCTGTGGACACACCGCCGCTTCAAGACCCGTCCACCCGGCGCGCCGTCAATTTACTGACTGCGCCCGAGCTGGGGGCGGTGGGCGTGACCGGCCGCAATCCGCGCGCATGCGGCGATAATGGCGGCATGCGGCTTCGATTCACCAAAATGCAGGGTGCCGGGAACGACTTTGTCGTGCTGAACGGCATCGAGCAGCAGCTCGACCTGACGGCGCAGCGCGCGCGCGCGCTGGCCGACCGCCGGTTTGGCATCGGCGCCGACCAGATCCTGGTCGTCGAGCAGGCCAGCGATCCGGCCGCCGACTACCGCTATCGAATCTTCAACGCCGACGGCGGCGAGGCCGAACAATCCGGTAACGGCGCGCGTTGCTTCATGATGTACATGCACCTGGCTGGCATCACGCGCCGCGCCTCGATTCGTGCCGAGACCGCGGGTCGCCTGATCGAGCTGCGCCTGCTGGACGACGGCACGGTCGCCGCTGACATGGGCGCGCCCAACCTGGATCCGACGGCCAGCGGGTTCTCGACCGACGGCCTGCAGGCGCGCACCGAAGGTCGCGCGGCGCTGTGGCCGCTGCCCGTCAACGGGAAGGATGCCTGGGTGACGGTGGTATCGATGGGCAACCCGCACGCAGTGCAGCGCGTCGACGACGTCGAGCGTGCCCAGGTCGATGTCGACGGTCCTTCGATCGAGCGGCATCCCCGGTTCGCACATCGAGTGAACGCCGGATTCATGCAAGTGATGGACCGCCACGCAATCCGGTTGCGCGTGTGGGAGCGCGGGGTCGGCGAGACGCTCGCCTGCGGCAGCGGCGCCTGCGCGGCGGTCGTGGCCGGAATCGAGCGGGGGCTGCTGGCAACGCCGGTGCAGGTGCACACCCGAGGCGGCTTGCTCAGCGTACAGTGGAAAGGTGCCGACCTGCGCCAGCCTGTGCCCGTTTTCCTGGCCGGCCCGGCCGTCAAAGTGTTCGAAGGCGAAATCGATATCGAATGAACGAAGACGACGTCGCGCACTTCATCCAGAACAACCCCGAGTTCTTCCGGCGCAAGCCCTGGCTGCTCGGCTCGATTGAATTGCCCGATCCGCACGATGGCCGGGCGATCTCGCTGGCCGAGCGCCAGACCCAGATCCTGCGCGAGCGTATTCGCGCGCTCGAGGCCAATCTGTCCGACCTGGCTCGCAACGGGCGCGACAACGATGCCCTGGGGGAGCGGTTGACTCTGTGGTCTGCCGGGCTGCTGGCCGAACGTGATGAGGAGCGCCTGCCGGCGCGCGTCGTCGACGGGCTGAAGGACGTTTTCTCCGTGCCGGCGGTGGCCGTTCGGATCTGGGAATTCGAAGCGCGCTTTGCCGGTCTCGAATGCACCAAGCCGGTCGGCGCGGACCTGGTGCGCTTCGCTGCCAGCATGCAGGCTCCGTTTTGCGGCTTGAACGCCGATTTCGAAGCGGCCAGTTGGATGCAGGCCGATACGGCCGGCATCCGCAGCGTGGCGCTGATTCCGCTGCGGAGCGAGCCGGCGGCGACCCCGTTCGGCCTGCTGACGCTGGGTTCAGGGGACCTGCACCGGTTCCGCAGCGACATGGGTACCTCGTTTCTGACCCGCATCGGCCAGTTGACGGCAGCCGGGCTGTCCCGGCTGTGCGGATAGGAATGGAGCACCGCAAGGGGCAGGACGAGCTTCCGGCGGTGGCGCATCAATTTCTGCACGAACTGGGCGCAGTACGGCGTCTGTCGCCTCTCAGTGTCGCCGCCTATCGCCGTGACCTGCAGCACCTGAACCGGCTGTCCGACGGCCGGGCTTTGTCCGAACTGACCGCATCCGACGTCCGGCGTGCTGCCGGCCGTCTTCATTCGCAGGGCATGGCCCCGGCCAGCATCGCGCGAATGCTCTCGGCCTGGCGCACGTTCTTTCGCTACCTGGCGGCGCACGGCGTCAGTTCGTCCAATCCCGCCCTCGGGGTCAGAGGGCCACGCCGCCCGCAGCGATTGCCGAAGGCGCTGGCCCCGGATCAGGCGGTCGCGCTGGCATCACACCAGCCCGAGGAAGGCGTGCTGGCATTGCGCGACCATGCGATCGTCGAGCTGCTCTACTCGACGGGGTTGCGGCTGTCCGAGCTGGTCGCGCTGGACCTGCAGGCCTTCCCGGCTGAGCGATCGCAGCGGGCTTCGCTCGGCTGGATCGACCTGGCCGAACGCGAGCTCACGGTCACGGGAAAGGGTTCCAAGCGACGATCGGTTCCGATCGGCCGGTTCGCCGCGGACGCTCTGCGCGCATGGTTGTCGACCCGCCCCACACTGGCGAGCAAGGCCGAGCGGGCCTTATTCGTGTCGACGCGCGGAACGCGGCTGACGCCGCGCAGTGTGCAGATCAGGCTGAGTCGACTGGCCTCGCGCCTGGGGCTGGGCGTCCACGTTCACCCGCACGTGCTGCGCCATTCGATGGCATCACATCTGCTGCAATCCAGCGGAGACCTGCGCGCCGTGCAGGAAATGCTCGGCCACGCCAACATCTCGACCACGCAGATCTACACACGCCTGGACTGGCAGCACCTGGCCAAGGCCTACGATGCCTACCACCCACGCGCCCGGCGCAAGCCGCAGTGACCGGGTGCGGTTCCGCTCGCGTTACGCCCGTCGCCGTCACGCACATCGAACGTCTGCGCGATGCACCAGTTGTGGCTGAAGCCCGGCAAGGAACGGTCGCTGGCGCGGCGCCATCCGTGGATCTACGCGACGGCGGTGGCCCGGGTCACCGGCAACCCCGACGCGGGCGATCTGGTCTGCGTTCACGGGGCCGATGGGCGATGGCTGGCGTGGGCCGCTTACGCGCCCGAATCGGCCATTCGGGCACGATGCTGGAGCTTCGCGCAGGACGACCGGATCGATCAGCAATGGCTGGCGGCGCGGGTGCGCGAGGCCGTGGCACGGCGATCCTGCCTGGCCGAGCAGAGCAACGCGCTCAGGCTGATCTACGGCGAAGCAGACCTGCTGCCGGGGTTGATCGCAGACCGGTATGACCGCCAGCTGGTCGTGCAGTTGCAGGCGCCGGGCGTGCAGGCACACAGCGAGATCCTGCTCGAGGCGCTGTGTGAGGCAAGCGGCTGCCGCGACGTGTTCGACCGGTCCGACAGCGCCTTGCGCCAGCGCGAGGGCATGGCGAGCCGATCAGGTGTGCTGCGGGGCGACGAGCCGTCCGAGCATATCGAGGTCCACGAGCACGGCCTGGCCTACCGCGTCGACGTGCGGCGCGGGCACAAGACCGGCTTTTATATCGATCAGCGTGACAACCGTCGGCTGGCTTTCGAGCTGGCGGGACAGCTCGCGCAGACTCTGGGCCGGGCGCCTCGCGCTTTGAACGCGTTCTGCTATACGGGAGCATTTTCGATCGCGATGGCCAGGGGAGGCGCCCGTGACGTGGTTTCGGTCGATTCGTCGGCAGAGGCCCTGTCGGTCGGCCGCCTGCACGTCGAGCTCAACCGAATCGATCCGGCCTCGATCCAGTGGCGCTGCGCCGATGTGTTCGAGCAGCTGCGCGCCTGTCGCGATGCGGGAGAGCGGTTCGACTTGATCGTGCTGGATCCGCCGAAGTTCGCCGCCAGCCATCATCACGTCGAGCGCGCTGCGCGCGCCTACAAGGACATCAATCTGAATGCGCTGCGGCTGCTCAATCCGGGTGGAATGTTGATGACGTTCTCCTGCTCCGGCGCGATCGACGCGGATCTGTTCCAGAAAATCGCTGCCGGCGCCGTGTTCGACGCCGAAGTCGATTGCGCGATGCGCTGCCGGCTTGGGCCGGGTGCCGATCACCCGATGCTGATGACACACCCCGAAGGCGAGTACCTGAAGGGGCTTCTGCTGCAAAGACTATAGCCTGGACGGGAGGCGCGGCGATGGGCGAGAATCTACGAACCCTCGGTTGGATCATCGGGATCCTGGGCATTCTGAGCATCGACGCCATGGCTGAGCAACGCCTGCCGACCATCCCTCCCGCGCAATACAGCGACGAGCAGAAGAAAGCGGCCGACGAGTTCCTGGCGGCACGCAAGACGCCCGTGTTCGGTCCTTTCGAGCCGATGATGCACAGCCCGCTGCTGATGAACCAGGCGCGCGCGATGGGCGATTACCTGCGCTATCACGCCGCGATCGGGGTGCCTCTGAGTGAATTCGCGATACTCGTGGTGGCCCGGGAGTGGTCCCAGGACTACGAGTGGCTCGTGCACTACCCGCTCGCGCTGCAGGCGGGCGTGAAGCCCGAGATCGCGCAGGCGATCGCCGAAGGCCGCCGCCCTCCGGGAATGAGCGAAGACCAGGACGCGGTCTACTCCTTCCTGACCGAGCTCAATCGCAACAAGCAGGTTTCCAATCCGACCTTCGCGCGTGCGCTGGGGCGTTTTGGAAGCAAGGGGGTGGTCGATTTGACCGGGCTCAACGGCTACTACACGCTGCTCGCGATGCAGCTCAACGTCGCGCGCTATCCGATCCCGAAAGACGCGCGACCGCTGACGCGCATGCCGTGAATTGAACCCGAGTGTGCCGAGCGTGGACGCACCGACGTTGTGCGGCAAACCGTCATGGCGGCGCCGATGGGACGGTGTTCTCGATCAACGCGGGGCTGCCGCCGAAGTGAGCTGCGCCACGAATCCGCCCGCATGCAGCAGCTCGGTGCGCCTGGGTTCGTGCGCCTGCTCGCAATTGGCGAGCAACTGCTTGTAGTACGTGCTGGCAACGTCGCGCTGACCGAGCAACTCGGCGGCGCGACCGGCGCCGAACAGCCCATTGAAACGGTTCGGGTCGGTCTTCAGCGAGAGGCGGTGCTGCTCTAACGCTTCGGCCGGGCGATTGAGCTCCAGCAGCATGTCGGCGAGCATTTCCCGCGCTGGCAAATCGACCTCGCCCTTTCCAACCCTGTCCTGGTATTCGATCGCGGCATGCAGCAACGCGAATGCCGATGCCTGGTCGTCCTGCGCGAAGGCCAGCCAGGCATGCGCCTCGTTCTTCCTGACGTCGACCGGAGGTGCCGGGATATCCGGGTGGCTCTTGCTGTACGCAGCCAAGTCCTCGTCGAGCTTGTCAGCGGCGACCTTGGCGGCCGAACCATCGCGCAGGTGCCCGGCGCCGATCGCTTGCGCCCAAAACGTGATCACCCGATGGCCGGGACTTGCATCCGAATTGGGCTGCAGCGCCTGCGCGGCCTTCCAGTCGCGGGTTTCCAGCGCAAGGAGCGCAGGAAACTGCGCCTGCACGTAGAAGTAATACTTCTCCAAGCCGTGCTCGTACCCGTTGGCGCCTCCAGACACCGCGTCGGCTTCAACCGCCCTCGCTTTGTCGTCCTGCCCCGTCTGCAGATAGGCGTACTCGAGGAAATCCATCGGATGCAACCGATACCCCGCGCCGGCGGATCCCTTTTGGGCCGCCTCGATAGCCGCCAGATTGGAAGCGATATCGTCGTTCCATAGACCCAGGCGCGTAAAGATATGCGAGGGCATGTGCAGAGCATGTGGTGACGACGGCGCAATGCGGGCATAGCGCTTGGCGGCGGCGAGGCCCTGTTGGGCGAGCTCGGGGCTGTCGCACGCATGGATCAGGTAGTGGGCCACGCCCGGGTGATCGGGTCGCTTCTCCAGCACCTGGTTCAGGATCTTCACCGCCTTGCGCGCGTAGAGCAGCTCGGTGTCGTCCGGCGGAGCATCAGCCAACACCGACAGGGCGTAGAAAACGGCCGCTTCGTCATCGGACGGGAAGGCCGCGTGCAGTTTCTGCATGCTTTCTGAATAGCGCGTGGTCCGCTGCGCGACGCTTGCGGATCCGGGCTTGTAGAACGCTGCCAGCGCCTCGATCCAGGCATGCTCGCGCGGATTGTGCTCGGCGGCCGACTCAGCCTTTTGAATCAGCTGCCACCCCACCACAAGATCGGCCGCGGAGGGCGGATTCCAAAGCTGGTGGTACAGCGACATCGCCGATCCCCAGTAGCCCATCGCGCAGCCGGGATCGACGGTCGAAACCTCCTCGAACCGCCTGGACGCACGGTCGTACTCGAAGGAATGAAGCAGTGCCACGCCGGTCTCGAACTTGCCTTGCGCTTGCACCGAGCACGAGGTGGGAAAGATGATCTTGCCAAGGGCCTCCGGCGATCCCATCGAAGCGTCGTGCTCGTGACCGAAGGCGGGCGCCGCGCAAGTCAGGAACGCGGCAACGAGTGCTGTGCCTCCATGGTGCCTCACGGTGTCCTCTTGGCGCACGATGCGGACGCGCCCGCCTCAACAGGTCAGCGGCGGGTCAGCGCGAGAGCGCGGCGCCCGTGCCTGCCAGGCGGCGCGATTCCTTTGGATCGCGAAACACCAGCGGGTGCACGGAGGTTTGCACCGCATCCTTGCGTTGCGCCTTCTCGACCGCCTCGGTGACCACGCCATGCAAGGGGGACTTGTCGCACACCGGATCGGCGTTGGCCGCGTCGCCCGTCAACAGGTAGGCCTGGCAGCGGCAGCCGCCGAGATCCTTCTGCTGCTCAGGACAGCTGCGGCACGGTTCCTTCATCCACCCGGTGCCCCGAAACCGGTTGAAACCGTCCGAGTCGTACCAGATCGACCGCAGGTCCTGGTCGCGCACGTTCGGAAAGCTCAGTCCCGGCAGCATCTTCGCCGTGTGGCACGGCAGCGCCGTGCCGTCCGGGGTGATCGTCAGGAACACGTTGCCCCAGCCATTCATGCATTTCTTCGGGCGATTCTCGTAGTAATCGGGCACCACGAAGAACATCCGGATACGGTCACCCAGGCGCGCGCGGTATTCATTGGTGATGCGCTCGGCCCGCTGCAGCTGTTCACGCGACGGCAGCAGATGCTCGCGATTGACCTGCGCCCACGAGTAGTACTGGCTGTTGGCGAGCTCCAGGTATTCGGCCTTCAGCTCGACCGCCATTTCGATGATCTTGTCGATGTAATCGACGTTCATCCGGTGGAGCACGACGTTCAGGACCATGGGCCAGCCGTTGGACTTGATGATGCGAGCGACGCGCTGCTTCAGGTCGAACGTCTTGGTGTGCGAGAGAAAATCGTTCATCTCGCGGGTGGAATCCTGGAACGACAGCTGGACGTGGTCCAGTCCGGCCTGCTTCAGGCGGGCCGCGCGCTCTTCCGTCAATCCCACACCCGACGTGAGCAGGTTGGTGTAGTAGCCGAGGCGGTGCGCCTCGGCCACCAGGATTTCCAGGTCGTCGCGCACCAGCGGTTCGCCGCCGGAAAATCCGCATTGCACCGATCCGAGCGAGCGCGCCTCGCGCAGCACGCGGATCCAGTCATCGGTGGCGAGCTCGTTCTCGGTCAACGCGAAGTCGACCGGGTTGTAGCAGTAGACGCAGTGCAGCGGACAGCGGTACGTGACTTCCGCCAGCAACCAAAGCGGCGTACCGTTGGTCGCGGTCATCGTGCTGGCCGGCGTCGCTTCGACATGCGTCGCATCCATGTTCAATCCTCGATCCAATGTTTGCCGCGCGCGATATCCAGGAACGCCAGTACGTCAGCCTGCAGCCCCTGCAGGCCAAAGCTGCTCTCCAGGTCGGCGACGATCTGGCTGACCGAGCGGCCGCCGTCGCAACGCTTCATGATCTCGCCGGCCGAGCCGTTCAGCTTGACCATGCCCTCGGGAAACAGAAGCACCCACGACTGCTGAGTCTCTTCCCACTGCAGGCGGAAGCGCGACCCGACGCGCGGGCGGGCCTGCAACGCTTCTTCGTCGATGCCCATGCCCTCCCCCTCACCCCCGGCCCCTCTCCCCAAGGGGAGAGGGCAGCCCGAGCGGCACCGCGTATCGCAACGCCATCGCGTCGTTCATCGACCACAGCACATCGAGCTTGAACTGGAGCACCTGCAGCGCACGCTCCTGCAAGGGTCGCGTGTTGAAGTGCTCCAGCGTCACCTGCAGCCCCTGTTCCACGTCGCGGCGCGCCTGGCTCACTCGGTTGCGGAAGTACTGCAGTCCGCCCGACTCGATCCATGGGTAGTGCTGCGGCCAGTTAGCCAGGCGCTGCCGGTGAATCTCGGGCGCAAACAGCTCGGTCAGCGAGGAGCACACCGCTTCCTGCCAGGGCGCGCGGCGCGCGAAGTTCACATACGCGTCGACCGCGAAACGCACTCCCGGCACCACGTGGCGCAGGTCCAGTATTTCCTCGCGCGACAGCCCCGTGGCCACGCCAAGGCGGATCCATGCCTCGATTCCACCCTCGTCGCGCACGTCGCCAATCTCAAAGCCGTCGTGATCCAGGATGCGCTGGACCCAGCCGCGCCGCACCTGCCGGTCCGGACAGTTCGACAGGACCGCAGCGTCCTTCACCGGGATCGCGATCTGGTAGTAGAAGCGGTTGGCGACCCAGCCCTGGATCTGTTCGCGCGAGGCCTCGCCGTTGTTCAGCACGACGTTCATCGGATGGTAGATGTGATACGCCTTGCCCTTTTCGCGCAGTCGCGCCTCGAACTCTTCCCGGCTCCATGCCGCTTGCTGCAGGTCACCGGCCTTGGTGGTCGCGTTCACAGGTTGATTTCCATTCCGTCGTAGGACACCTCGATGCCATGGCGGGTGAGCTCCCGATGCTCGGGGCCGTCCTCGTTCAGGATCGGATTCGTGTTGTTGATGTGGATCAGGATGCGCCGCGTCCCTGCCGGCAGCGCGTCGAGCTGCTCGATCATTCCGCCGGGGCCGCTCTGCGCAAGATGGCCGATATCGCGCGCGCGCTTGCCCGAGACTCCGAGGCGCACCAGCTCGTCATCGGTCCAGCAGGTGCCGTCGACCAGAACGCAATGCGCTCGCATCATCGCGTCGCGCACGCTCGCCTCGATATGGCCGAGCCCGGGCGCGTAGAAGAGGCGCTTGCCGTTGCGCTCGTCGACGATGGTCACCCCGATGTTGTCACCCGGCTGCGGGCGGTCGCGGTGAGGCGAATAGGGAGGCGCCTTGCTGCTCAGGGAGCAGGCCACGAAGCGCAGACCCTCGATGCCCGGGATGTTGAAGCCGTTCTCCGACAGCGGGAGTTCGTGGCGGCGCACCCCGGCAAAGTGGCTCAGCACCTTCAGGATCGGGTTGCCGGTTGTCAGGTCCTGGTGGACGGGGTCCGTGCACCACAGCTCCAGCGGCCGGTTGTGTTCCCGCAGCATGAAGAGCCCCGTGGTGTGATCGATCTGGCCATCGATCAGCACGATCGCCTCGATGGCGGTGGCCCGCAGCCGGTCGCCCGGCTGCAGCGCCGGAAACTCGCGAATCTGCTGCAGGATGTCCGGCGACGCGTTGAAAAGCACCCAATGGCGGCCGTCGGCGCTGGCCGCGATCGACGACTGCGTGCGCGCACGCGCGCGGATGCTGCCCTTGCGCACGCCACTGCAGTTGTCGCAGTTGCAGTTCCATTGCGGAAAGCCGCCACCCGCCGCGCTTCCGAGCACGTGCACTCTCATCGGATTAGCCAGTAGAAATTCGCCGCGCCGGCAGCCCGTCGTGCCGGCCTGTCGCGCCCCTATGCTACGACGCCCGGTGCAGGCGCGAACCAGACCGCCAGCACACTGCCATAAAGCACCGGGCGCCTTGGCGGAGCAATCCGCCGTGGCGCCCGGTTTGGAATCCTGCCGGGGGCAGCGCCGTTCGGGGGATTAGTCCAATCCGCCGCCCACGATCCAGGAAGCCGGTTTCAATTTACCGATTGGCCACGTACATCGTGATTTCGAAGCCAAAACGGATCTCGGCCGCAGCCGGGGTTTCCCATTTCATGATCAGACTCCTGTAAGGCACTTCACCGATAGACGAGCCGTCAAGCCGGCCCTGCAAACTTGTACCGCACAGGCTGCCGGTACCGAGCGCAGTGTGCGCGGGTGGTGACCGTTCCGGCATCGACGGAGCAGCCAATTGGGCCTCATGATTTTCTTGAGTCGGCATGCTGCACTGCGGCATCTCTCGAAGAGCCTGGGGGTCAGCTAGTAAGCTCAGGCATGGCTCCTCCTCGCCCTTTGAGGAGGAACTGCTCCTTTTCCTTCATATATTGGCTGGGGGAGCAACGAGGGGGCCAGCCCAGCCCAGCCCCCTCGTTCTCGTACTGTTGCCTTTCCGGCCGCAGGCCGGAAAGGGGGTGAGGGCCGTTCGGGTTTCTTGTATCTAATTAGATGAGCCTGCGAGTACAACTTCACCTGATCCTGGCGACTCTGATCGCCGGCTTCACGGCCTTGCTGGTCGTGCAGGAGGTCGAGGACACCCGGCGCAGCGTGCGCGAAGAAGTCGAGGCCGCCAGCATCGTCGCGTCGCAGGTGCTGTCGCGGGTCGGTTGGATCTTCGAACAGGCCGGTGTGCCCGGGATGGTGCAGTTCCTGAAGCGCCTGGGTCACGTGCGCGGCAACGACATCACGCTGTACGACGACGCCGGCCAGCTGATCTACAGCTCGCCGGGCCCGACCTATAAATCCGGGCGTGAGGCCCCCACGTGGTTCTCACGGCTGGTGTCGCCGCCGACGCAGCCGACCGAAATCGAATTCAACGGCGGGCGGATCGTGCTGAAATCCGACGCGTCACGCTCGGTGCTGGACGGCTGGGACGACCTGACCAAGGTGGTCGAGGCAGCCGCGCTGGGCCTGGTGCTGGGCAACCTGCTGGTGTATGTGCTGATCCAGCGCGCCTTGAGACCGCTCGGCAAGGTGGTCGATGGGCTACGCCGGATCGGCGCAGGCGACTACTCCACGCGGCTGCCGCCCCTGACCGGCGAAGAAGCGCGCCCCATCGGCGAAGCGTTCAACCGGATGGCACAGGTGGTTCAGGACAGCGTGGAGGCGCGCCGCGTCGCGGCCGAGGCCGAGGCCAATCTGGCGCAGTCGCGCGAGCTCACGCAAATGATCCAGACCCGGATCGAGCAGGAACGCGCTGCCATCGCGCGCGAGCTGCACGACGAACTGGGGCAGCAGGTCACGGCGATCAAGAGCGCCGGCGTTTCGATCGCGCAGCGCGTGTCGGGACGGGACACCGCGCTTGAACAGGCGGCACGCCTGGTGGTGGAGACCGCCAGCCAGATCTACGAAGTGGTCCATCAGATCATCGCCCGGATGCGTCCGCTGCCGCTCGATCACGTCGGGTTGGCCGAGGCATTGGGCGATCTTCTCGGCGATTGGCGCCTGCAGCATCCTCATGTCGAATTTGCGCTCGACGTGCAGAGTTTTCCGGCGGACCCGGGTGACGCGCTGTCGACCGCTGCCTATCGGATCATCCAGGAGGCCGTGAACAATGCGCTGCGCCACGGTGCGCCGTCACGGGTACAGATCCAGGTGCGGGTGGAAGGAGTCGATCTGTCGATCCGGGTGACCGATAACGGCAGCGGCTTGCCGGTCGGCTGGCGTCAGCCGGGCCACTACGGGGTGCTCGGCATGCGCGAGCGCGCGGTGGCGCTCGGCGGCAGGTTCGAGCTGCAGAAGCCCGAAGGCGGCGGCGTGTGCGTATGGGCGCGCATCCCGCTGCACGTGGAGGCGGTCGAAGCCGCATGAACGCCAAGACACGAGTAATGCTGGTCGACGACCATGCCGTCGTGCGGATGGGATTTCGACTGCTGCTGCAAGCCACGAACGACATCGAGGTCATCGGCGAAGCCGAGAGCGGCGAAGCGGCGTGCCAGCGCGTGGCGGAGCTGCGGCCGGACGTGGTCGTAATGGACCTGGCGATGCCGGGCATGGGGGGCATCGAAGCCGTCAAGCGCATCGCCGCGCACGATCGCGACGTGCGGATCCTCGCCCTATCCGCCCACGAGGACACCAGCCACCCGAAGCGAGCGCTGAAAGCCGGTGCCCTGGGTTACCTCTCCAAGAGAGGCGCTCCCGAGGCGCTGATCGAAGCGATCCGGACGATTGCGAAGGGCCGTCGCTACCTGGATCCGCAGATCGCGCAGCGCATCGCGGTGCAGGGTCTGGACGGAGGTGACAACCCCACCGAGCAATTATCTGAGCGCGAGTTCGAGGTGTTCGTGCAACTCGCGCGCGGCCTGTCGGTCAATCAGATTGCCGACAATCTGAAGCTCGCCCCTTCGACCGTAGGTACCCACCTGTACAACATCAAGCAGAAGCTGGGTGTGCAGAACCAGTCTGAGCTGACGCTGCTGGCGGTGCGCCACGGGCTGATAGAGCCCTAGGCCGTCGCGAGTGCGTCAGGAGTGGCGGCGCGCCGCAGCGGGCTTGTGCTGAGCGCTCATGATCGCTTCGAACAAGACCTGCTCACGATGCGCGTAATCGGCGTCGATCAATCGCGTCACGAACGACACCGGAATATCGCGATAGGCGCGCCGGTCGGGATGGTAGGGCGGCACGCGCCAACCTCGATCCATCAACCACAGCCACAGCTCGTCACTCAGCCCAGCCTGCATGACCAGCCGCATGCCTTCTTCGACGTGCACGACATAGGTGCCGATGCGCGGCTTGCGGCTGCGGCGCGGCAGGCTGCGTGGAATCCGTTCGCCCAGCAGCGAACGCAATCGAGTGCGAAGCGATCCGATGGTACTCATGCCACTTCGATTCTGACCAATTGGCCCCGGTTCGAGAAGACCGCCTTCGAGGCTAGCGCGATTTAAACCCCTTTTTTTAAGAGTTCGTTTTCGCCGGCGAAGTCCGCGATGTCATCCGGGTTACAAGCTGAGGTAGCTCGCGCCACTGCTCTTTACGAACGACCTGCAGTGGCATCGGTTTGCGCGAGAGATAAGCCGGCAAAGCCGCGTCGATGATTCCGGCGGCCGCCAGCACCGCGGGATCACGCTGATCGTTCGGCAGTTCGCACGATTTGACCAACAGCAGGCCGTCGGCGCCCAGCGAATTGGCCAGCCACGCAGCAATTGTGTCGGATGTCACATCCCACGTGCGCTCCAACTCCTGGTCCTGCTCCATCAGTCGGACCGGCATCCACACCGGCAGACGGCCACCCGACCACGCCTGCTCGATCTGATCCAGCGTCGAACAGGGCATTGACCCCAATTCGATTCCGCACAGCATGCGGCCGAACTGCTCCATGGCACCGATCGCCATCGCGTGCGCCACGTCTTCGCTGAGGCGCCACCGCTGCTGCGCAGCGCGTACAGCGTCGGCGAAGGGACCGCCACCCGGAACCGCGACGAATCGTGCCGAACCCTCATGCGCGAGCCAGCGCAACCAGTTTGCGAGCGACGCATCAGCCGCCAAGCTTCCGCCCAGCTTTGCGACGATGCACGGCAGCCGTGCTTGGGCACTCACCGATTGGCCCGCTGCGCCAGCATGGCCACCGAGACGGCGGGTGCGCATACGCCAATCAGCGTCGGATCATCGAGCGTCGAGACGACCAGGCGTGCGAAGGCGACCGCAGGCCGCCGCAGCGCGCGCGCCAGCTCGGGCACCAGGAAGGCACCGCTACCCGCCGCCACCAGGACACCAGCCGGTGCGACCGCGGCACGCAACAGAACTTGCTGAGCCGCGCGCCTGATCCGCTCCAGCTGGGTCACGCGAAACGACGCGGCCAACGTCTGCCAGGTTTCCAATGGGCGCTCGTGCGCGTCACACCCTATCATCCGCCCCAGCCGTCGAGCGCTCGCTTGCGGCGTTTTTTCGGCACCGTCGGCGCTCGCGTGCTGGTCGCAGCGTTCATCCAGTTCTCCCGTCAAGCGGTACACGTCGGCCGTGGTTGCAAATTGCTCGGCCATCAGCGGTACCCGCAATCCCTCGAATTCGATCGCATCGGCGATCGCCATCAGCGCCGTGCGCACCACGCCCGAGTACACCAGTTCGCCGCTGACCAGACGCGCAAAATCGGTGCGCCCGCTCGCCCCGACCCGCCCATCGTGGATGGCGATCAGGTCGGTCGTCGTGCTGCCAATGTCGACCAGCAAGGCCTCGCCGATCCGGCTTGCGATCAATTGAGCGGTTGCGAGCCAGTTCGCGGAGGCAACACTGCCCGCAACCTTCAGCGCCTGCTGTGGATCCAGGAATCCCCGCTCGCCGGCGAACACACTCAGATGCGCCGAACCACAGCGCCGCTGCAGCGTCTCGACAATGCGCCGAACGCCCTGCTCCCGGTCGGCGAACAGATCCGCCAGCTCTCCCGTCATCGTGACTGCGTGGTGAGCATGCGTCGCGCCGGGCGGCATCCCGGCCAGTGCCTGCTCGAGCGCCGATTCCAGCTGATCGAGCCCCCGCCACAATGCGCACGGCACTTGCAACGCCGCCACCACGCGCCCGTGCGGATCCACCGCAGCGGCTTTCACGTGCGCGCCGCCGATATCCCAGCCGATTTGTGCAAGCTCACCCGATCGCATCGCCGTTCAGCGCCAGTCGGACTGCACGCCCGCGATGACCCCGCGCAGGCACCCGGGCTGCGCCGCTCGCAGCAGCCATCACCGATTCGGCCACGTTGATTCCCAGCGCCGATTTCAAGCCGGCGTAGGACGTGGTCAACCGCGGGTTGACCTCGATGACGCGCGGGCCCGCGGCGGTCCGTATCCAGTCGATCCCGAAATAGCCGCGCAGTCCGGGAATCGCGGCGGCAACTCGCTGCGCCAGCAACGTCAGGGGCGCCGTTAGCGGTTCGCAGTTGACCTCGATCGCGGTCAGTTCCACCTTCTCGTCGCGCACCCGCAGCACTTGCCGGTTCACACTCAACACCGCGACCTCTTCGCGTGCAGCCAGCACGCACAGGCTCATCGCATCCCCATCGATCCACGGTGAAGCAACCAGGCCAGCCTGGTCCCGCGCGGCGGCCGCTGCCCGTTCCCGACTGCGAAACACGCGCATTCCGAGGCCACCGGCCCCATCATCGGGCTTGACGACCCAGGGTCCATCGATGGCCGGCCAAGCCGATCCAGGTCGAAAGCAGGGCACGACATCGATGTTCGCTTGCGCCAGGCGTTGCGCCGTCGCAAGCTTGCTGCCCGCCAGCGCGATCGCCTCCGGCTCGGCGCCGAGCAGAATGCGGCCCGCGCTTTGCACGGCGCGAGCGACGCGCTCCAGCTCGCCGCCGGTTTCCGGAGCAATCGGCCACACCGCGTCCGACGAATCGATCTCCTGCGCCAGCGCTTCCATCGGCGGCGATTGCTGCGGCCGCCAAACGACGCGGGCACCGTGCATCGGGTCGGCCGGCAGCGCCAGGCGTGCGTCGCGCGCAAACGAAACCTGCACCCCCGCCAGTCCCAGCAGATCGGTGACCAGCGCAGCCAACATCAGGTCGCCTTCTCGAACCATCGTAGCCGGCAACGGCGATCCGGCGAGCCCGCCTCCGCAGATAAACTCGAACACGTGAACGCGCACGCCGCTCCTGTCAACGGACCCTGTGAGGTGATACCGGTGATCGACGTGATGGGCGGCGTCGTCGTGCACGCTCGCTTCGGCGATCGCGCGCATTATCAACCGATTCGCACCCGACTTTGCGACTCGCCCCGTGTCGAGGACGTCGTAGCGGCGCTGTTCAGCCTCTTTGCGTTCCGACGCCTGTACGTCGCTGACCTGGATGCGCTACTTGGACTCCCACAGCAGCGATCGTCGCTTGATGCGGTGCGGCGCGTCGCACCGAACGTGCCGCTATGGATCGACGCGGGCGTTCGAACACCCGCTGAACTTGCGGCCATCGGTCAGTACGGCACGCCCGTGCTCGCCACCGAAACGCTGACCGCGGCCGAAGCCGAACCACTGCTCGCAGCCTGCCCAGAGGCCGTGCTGTCGATCGACTACCGGGGCCATCGCGCATTGGGAGAACCGCAGTTTCTGCAGCGGCTCGAGTTCCAGCCCGCGCACGTCATCGTGCTGAATCTGGCACGGGTGGGCAGCGGCCAGGGGCCGGACCTGGAGCCGATCGAAGCGTTGCGCCGGATTGCACCCCAATCGCGCTTCTACGCAGGCGGAGGAGTTCGCAACATCCAGGATCTGCACCGATGCCGCCAAGCGGGTGTGGCCGGCGCGCTGGTTGCCAGTGCTCTGCACGATGGGGGCATCTGCCGGATCGACCTGGAGAACCTGGAAAAGTGACCCCCCGTTTCAGTGGCTGGGGGAGCAACGAGGGGGCCAGCCGAACCCCCTCGTTCTCTTGCCGCACCTAACGTCATGACCGCACCCGTCGTCGCAATTTGCGCAGCGGTGTACCTGGGCATGATCCTGGGCGGCTTGCCGTTTCTGCAGCTCGACAGGACCGGCATTGCCGTGCTTGGCGCAATCGCGCTGGTCGGTATCGGTGCCCTGAGTCCGGAGCAGGCGGCTCGATCGGTGCACCTGCCGACGTTGCTCCTGCTCTTTTCGTTCATGGTAATCGCTGCCCAGATGCGCCTGGGCGGCTTCTACGACTGGGTCACACGGCGGTTGGCCGCCCTGCCCTTCAGGCCGGTCACCTTGCTGGCGGCGGTCATCGCGGCGGTCGCACTGCTTTCAGCGCTGTTCAGCAACGACGTCGTATGCCTGGCCGTGGCGCCCGCATTGGCCAACGCGTGCGCGCGTCGCAGGCTCGACCCGGCACCGTTTCTGCTGGCTCTTGCCTGCAGCGCCAACGTCGGATCCGCCGCCACGCTGATCGGGAATCCGCAAAACATGTTGATCGGGCAAGTGCTGAACCTTCCTTTTGCGAGCTACCTTCTCGAAGCGAGTGTTCCGGTCCTCGGGGGGCTGGCGGCAATCTGGGCGCTGATCGCGTGGCAGGCGCGCGGATCCTGGAGCGTCGAGTCGCTCCAAGCTCCGATGCCCAACGCGGGCAACGGGATCGCCTTGGACCCGTGGCAGACTGCGAAGGGCCTGGCGGTGACCTCCGCGCTGGTGGCCGTCTTCCTTTTCACGTCCTGGCCACGCGAAGTGGCCGCGCTGATTGGAGCCGGCCTGCTGCTGATGAGCCGCAAGCTGCATTCGCGCGAGATGCTGGGGCAGGTCGACTGGGAGTTGCTGATACTGTTTATCGGACTGTTCGTCGTCAATCAGGCACTGGCCGACACGGGTCTGGCGCAGCAGGCAGTGCAGCGGATGTCGGTCGCCGGAGTGCCGCTGGCTGCACCGGCACCGTTGTTCGCAGCGACGTTCGTCCTGTCGAATATCGTGTCGAACGTGCCGGCTGTGATGCTTCTGCTGCCGATGGTGTCACCCGGGGATGGTCCACTGCTGGCGCTCGTCAGCACGCTGTCGGGCAACCTGCTGATCGTCGGTTCGATCGCCAATATTATTGTGGTCTCCGCGGCACAGCGTCAAGGCATCCGGATCGACTGGCACCGCCACGCGCGCACCGGAATTCCGGTCACACTCATCACGCTGGCGCTCGCGGCAGCGTGGCTGGCCGTGCACAACTAGGTTCAAGGGGCGGCATAAGCCGAACAAGCTGGCGCGCCTCACCACTCATCCTTCTGCGGCTTGCCGTCGCTGATCTCGTAGTAATCGCCCTTGTTCGTGAAAAAGATGTGCTCCGCGATCGACAGGCCGGTCGGGCCATCCAACGTCCCGGCCGCGATGCTGATATCGGGCGCGCCGATCTGCCTCCAGAACAGATTGGAGCCGCACACCCGGCAAAATCCGCGCTGGGCGCTGGCCGAGCTGCGGTACCAGGACAAGGTCGTTTCCCTTTCCATCGAGAAGCGATCCAGCGGCGTTGACGTGTAGGCGCCGAAGTGTCCGCTCTGGCGACGGCACTGCGTGCAATGGCATGCGATCACATCGCGCAACGGGCCATCGACTCGATAACGGACCGCCCCGCACAAGCATCCTCCCCTGAAATCGTGCATCCGGTGACCTCCTGACCCGCGATGTCGCCTCGGTGGCGCTGCTATTCAATCAGTCTTCTACCACCGGGACTACCCGCGTTTCGAGTAGGAGATAGGCCTGGCGACCCGGGACGCCGGGTTCGGATAAGCTTCGACCCCTTGCACGTTCGGGTGGCCGCGGAGGAGTGGTTCACCTTTGGTTACGAACGGCTCTGCGTGATTCGGGTAAAAGCTCGTCGTGGATCTTGTATTTGTCACCGGGGCATCCGGTTTTGTCGGATCGGCGGTGGCGCGGGCGCTGATCGCGTCTGGCTACCGCGTGCGCGCGCTGGTGCGGCCGACCAGCCCGCGCATCAACCTGGACCTGGCCGGACTTCAAATCGTCGAGGCGGACATGCGCGATGATCGCGCCGTCGCGCAGGCGGTCGCCGGAGCCCGCTACGTTTTTCACGTGGCCGCGGACTACCGCCTTTGGGCGCGCGACCCGAGCGAGATCATTCGAAACAATGTCGATGGCACGCGGGCCGTGTTGCGCGCAGCCCGCGCTGCGGGCGTCGAGCGAATCGTCTATACGAGCAGTGTCGCCACGCTGAAGCTCGATCCCGACGGCCGGCCGGCCGACGAGAGCGTGATGCTGTCCGAAGACCGCGCGATCGGCGCGTACAAGCGCAGCAAGGTCGCCGCCGAGTCGCTGGCGCTGCAGATGGCGTCGAGCGAGGGTTTGCCGGTTGTGATCGTCAACCCGTCGACACCGATCGGCCCGCGCGATGTGCGGCCGACGCCCACCGGGCGCATCATCGTCGAGGCTGCTTCGGGCAGGATGCCGGCCTTCGTCGACACCGGGCTGAACCTAGTGCATGTGGACGATGTGGCCGAGGGGCATCTGCTGGCTCTGCGGCACGGGAAGATCGGCCAGCGCTATATCCTGGGCGGCGAGGACGTCACGCTGGCGCGAATGCTTCAGATCATCGCGGAACTGATCGGGCGTGCCGCGCCCCGTGTGCGTCTGCCGCGACGCGCGGTCTATCCGGTCGCGTTCGTCTCCGAGTTGATCGCCCGCGTGACCGGCCGCGAGCCTTTTGCAACGCTGGACGGGTTACGGATGGCGAAGTACCGGATGTACTTCACGAGCGCCAAGGCGCGCTCTGAACTGGGCTACAGCTCGCGGCCCGTGGTCGACGCGTTGAAGGACGCGATCACCTGGTTCCGCCAGGCGCACATGATCCCATGATGCTGCCCGCGATCTTCACCGGGTTGGCGCTGCTGGCGCTGGCGGTCTGGATCTACCTGCTGGTGGCGCGTGGCGGCTTCTGGCGCTGCATCCAGCGCGACACCCGCGACCTACCCGGCTCGGATCCGGCCAGCTGGCCGAGCGTCGTCGCCGTCGTTCCGGCCCGCAACGAGGCCGACATGATTCCGCATTCCCTCGCCTCGCTGCTGCATCAGAGCTATCCGGGCTCGTTTTCGGTGATCCTGGTCGACGACAACAGCGACGACGGAACGCTCGTGGTGGCCCGCGAAGTGGCCGCCGGCGCCACCGCACGCCTGACGATCGTGCGAGGCGCGCCACTTCCGGCCGGGTGGACCGGGAAGCTGTGGGCCGTGCGCCAGGGAATCGAGCAGGCCGATGCGTCGGCCACGCCGCCCGATTACCTGCTGCTGACCGATGCCGATATCGGCTTCGAACCCGATGCCCTGCGAAGCCTGGTTCGACGCGCCGAGGCCGGTGGACTCGCGATGGTTTCCTTGATGGCGAAGCTGCGTTGTCGCAGCCTGGCCGAGCGCGCGCTGATCCCGGCGTTCATCTTTTTCTTCCAGATGCTGTATCCCTTCGCCTGGGTCAACCGGCGCGAAGCTCGTACCGCCGCCGCAGCAGGCGGCTGCCTGCTGGTGAAACGCAGCGCGCTCGCCGAAAGCGGCGGCGTCGAATCGATTCGCGGCGCGCTGATCGACGATTGCGCACTGGCAGCACGTCTGAAGCGGCAGGGGCCACTGTGGCTCGGCCTGACCGAGCAGGTCCGCAGTCTGCGACCGTATCCGACCTTCGGCGACATTCGGCGGATGGTGGCGCGCAGTGCCTACGCACAACTGCGATTCTCCCCATGGTTGCTGGCAGCCACGATCGCCGCACTGGCGCTGGCGTACCTGACTGCGCCGTTGATTACCGTGTTTGGATCCGACATGGCTCGCTGGGTTGCCGCAGGCGCCTGGGTGCTGATGGCGGTGGCTTTCTGGCCCACGCTGCGGTTTTACCGCTTGCCCCCCTACTGGGCGCCGATGCTGCCTGCGATTGCGGCCGTCTACCTCGGCTTCACGCTCGACAGCGCCATCCAGTATCGGCAAGGGCGCGGGGGACTGTGGAAGGGGCGCGCTCAGGCCCCGCCGGGGGACGGAGCGTGACTGGATGAGGACATCCGAGGACTACGGCACGGGCAAGACCCGGGAGAACTTCCCGGTTGCGTCGCGCCTGATTGCCCCAGGCCTGCGTGAGGCGGTGCATGCCTACTATCGCTTCGCGCGAGCCGCTGACGACGTCGCCGATCATCCGACGCTGGAGCAGGCGCTCAAATTCGAGCTACTCGATGGGCTGGAGGCGACGCTGCTTGGCAAGACAGACCGCGATCCGGCCGCGCTGCCGTTGCGCGCGCAGCTGCGGGCGCGCTCCCTGTCACCGCAGCACGCGCTGGATCTGTTGACTGCATTTCGCCTCGACGTGACCAAGCGGCGCTACGAGAACTGGGACGAGTTGATGCACTACTGCCGGTACTCGGCCATGCCGGTCGGCCGGTTCGTTCTCGAGCTGCACGGCGAGAGCCGCACCACCTGGGAGGCGAGCGACCCGCTGTGCTCGGCGCTGCAGGTGATCAACCACCTGCAGGACTGCGTGAAGGACTACCGTGCGCTCGACCGCGTCTATGTGCCGCTCGACGCGCTGGCGCGGTTCGACCTGACGGTGCAGGCGCTCGACGCACCGCGAGCCACGCTGCAGCTGCGCGCCTGCCTTCAATCGGTTGCGCGCATGAACGAGGCGTTGCTGCCGCAAGCAAGTCAGCTGCCACGCGTGGTCAAGGACTTGAGGCTCGGCATCGAGACCGCCGTCATCGCAGCCGTCGCACACAAGCTCAATCGATGGCTGCTCGAACGCGACCCATTGAGCGAACGGGTGCATTTGAGCCGCGTCGAAGCGTTGTGGCTCGCCACCGCAGCCGTGGTGCCGGAGCTGCTGCGCCGATGGCGGGGGGCCCCGGACCACGCTACCCATCGAGGTGGCGCGTGATGTCGCAGCAGCCCACCACGACCGACCGATCGGCTGCGGCATCGGCTGCCGCATCGGCGGCCAGCACGAGCTCCTTCTACGCGGCGCTGCGCATTCTTCCGGCTTCGCAGCGCGAAGCGATGTACCAGATTTATGCTTTTTGCCGCGCCGTGGATGACATTGCAGACCGGTCAGGACCGCGCGACCCGCGCCTGACCGAGCTAGCACAGTGGCGCCAGGATATCGACGACCTGTATCACAGGCGCGACAAGGCCACGCATTTGCGTGGCCTGTCCTCGGTAATCCAGGCTTACGGCCTTGAGCAGCAAGACTTCGACGCTATTATCGACGGAATGTTAATGGATACTGAACGTGATATCCGGGCGCCGGACTGGGCGACGCTGGACCTGTACTGCGATCGAGTGGCCAGCGCGGTCGGTCGACTTTCGGTGCGCGTGTTCGAGGTGCCGCCAGCGCAGGCGGGTCCGCTGGCGCACCACCTGGGACGCGCGCTGCAGTTGACCAACATCCTGCGCGACCTCGACGAGGACGCCGCAATCGGGCGTGTCTACCTTCCGCGTGAGGCGCTCGCCGAGGCCGGCATCGAGGGCACCGAACCCCGGCTGGTGGTGGCCCACCCCCGGCTTGCGCAAGCGTGTGCGCCTCTGATCGCGCACGCACGAGACCATTTCGCGCAGGCCGCGCGCGTCATGGATGCCTGCCGACGCGCCGTGGTGCGCTCGCCGCGGGTGATGTCCCTGGTGTATTCGGACATCCTGGATCGGATCGAGCAGCGAGGATTCGCTCCCCCGCGCCCGCGCGTGCGGGTGAGCAAGACCCGCTTGATGCTGACCGTATTGCGCCATGGAGTGGTCTGATGGCCGATAACGCGGTTCGCAAGGTGGGCGGCACGCTGGTGCGCTTGTCGCGCGCAGTCAACAGGATTCGCTCTGCAGCGCAGCCCGAAAGCCTGCGTGAGGCGCCATCCAACGTGCTGACGATGTCGGCGCGCCTGAACGAGCCGAAGATCGCTCCGTCTTCCGGCGACCTGACGCCATGCCTGTTGCAGCAGGCGATCGACAAGGGCATGCGCGCGTTGTCGAATCAGCAAAAGCCGGATGGACATTTCGTCTTCGAGTTGGAAGCCGATTCGACCATCCCGGCCGAATACGTTCTGCTCGTGCATTGGTTGGGGGAGGCGCCGGATCTGGAGTTGGAGCGCAGGATCGGCGTGTATCTGCGGCGCGTCCAGGGTGAGCATGGTGGCTGGCCGCTGTTCGAGGGCGGACGCCTGAACATTTCGGCCAGTGTGAAGGCCTACTTCGCGCTCAAGATGATCGGTGACGATCCGGACGCACCGCACATGGTACGTGCCCGCCAGGCGATCCTGGCGCACGGGGGCGCGGCCCGCACCAATGTGTTCACCCGGTCCCTGTTGGCTCTGTATGGGGCCATGCCCTGGCGAAGCGTGCCGGTGATGCCCGTGGAGATCATGCTGCTTCCGCGCTGGTTTCCGTTTCACATCGCCAAGATCTCCTACTGGGCTCGCACCGTTCTCGTGCCGCTCATCGTGCTCAATGCGCTGCGGCCGCTGGCGCGCAACCCGAGGCGCGTGGGCATTGCCGAACTTTTCTGCACGCCACCGGACCAGGTGCGCCGCTGGCCCAGCGGCGAGCATCATCGGTTCCCCTGGAGCCAGCTGTTTCGAACGGTCGACCGCGTGCTGCGGGTGATCGAGCCGCATTTTGCGGCGGGCCCGAGGCGGCGCGCGATTCAAAAGGCCGTGCAGTTCACCGTCGAGCGGCTCAATGGGGTCGACGGGTTGGGGGCCATTTTCCCCGCGATGGCCAATTCAGTGATGATGTTCGATGCGCTCGGCTACCGCCCGGACGAGCCGAATCGGGCATCTGCCCGGCGATCGGTCGATGGGCTGTTGATCGTCAAGAACCACGAAGCGTATTGCCAGCCGTGTGTGTCGCCCGTATGGGACACCGCGCTGGCCGCGCACACGCTGCTGGAAGTCGGCGGCGAGGAAGGCGTTGCACGCGCCGAATGGGCGCTGCAGTGGCTCAAGCCGCGCCAGGCGCTGGATACGGTGGGTGACTGGGCGATCGTACGGCCCGGTTTGCGGCCGGGCGGTTGGGCATTCCAGTACAACAACCCCCACTATCCCGACATCGACGACACCGCCGTGGTGGTGATGGCGATGGACCGGGCCGCACGCGAATCGCGCCTGGCGGATCGAGGCGACTTCAGCACGGCCATGGCCCGCGGCGTCGAATGGGTGCTCGGGATGCAGAGCCGCAATGGCGGCTTCGGCGCGTTCGACGCCGACAACGATTACCAATACCTGAACTACATTCCGTTCTCCGACCATGGCGCTTTGCTCGACCCACCGACCGCCGACGTCACGGCGCGCTGCGTGTCGATGCTGGCGCAACTGCAGGTCGCCGGGCGTAAGCGGCCGCTGGCGCGCGCGCTGCGCTTCCTGCGGCGCACGCAGGAATCCGACGGCAGCTGGTACGGACGCTGGGGGATGAATTACATCTACGGCACCTGGTCGGCGCTGTGCGCGTTGAACGCTGCCGGTATCGGCCCTGAAGCGCCCGAGGTTCAGCGCGCAGTGCAATGGCTCGAGTCGATTCAGAACCCCGATTTCGGCTGGGGCGAAGACGGTGAAAGCTACAAGCTGGGCTATCGGGGCTACGAACCGGCGCCCAGCACGGCGTCACAGACAGCCTGGGCGTTGCTTGGCCTGATGGCAGCAGGCGGTGCCGATCATCCGGCCGTGGAGCGGGGCGTGCGGTACCTGCAGCGGACACAGGGCGCCGACGGTTTCTGGCCGGAGCCTCGATTCACCGCGGTCGGGTTCCCGCGCGTGTTCTATCTGCGTTATCACGGATACGCGAAGTTCTTTCCTTTGTGGGCGCTGGCGCGCTACCGCAATTTGAAGGCCCCGGCGTATCGACCTGGGCCGATCGGGATGTAGGCCCGGGGTGTCGTCCCCGCCGCGCGTCGACTGCTGCCAGACGGCCCGCTGAGGACCGTTGCGAGCCGGCTGACGACGTGGCTCGCCCCACTGTCGTGGTCGTGACGGGCTTGCTGGCCGAGGCGCGCGCAGTGGGGTTGCCCCTCGATCGCACCATCGCCGGCGGCGCAGATCCGGTCCGACTCGAGGCCGAACTCGGACGGGCCCTGTCGGAGGGTGCGCAGGCGGTGCTCAGTTTCGGCCTCGCGGCCGGGCTGCAGGAAGGACGTGGGCCCGGCACCCTGGTAATCCCCGTCGAGATCGTCAGCGGCGACGAGCACTACCCGACCGATCCGCGCTGGAGCGCACAGATGCGCGCCGCCGTGGGCGAAGGCGACTCGCAGCCGATCGTCGGAGTCGATGCTCCGCTGCTGCGCCCCGCCGACAAGTCGCAATTGCACAGGACGACCGGCGCAATCGCTGCCGACATGGAGTCGCATCGGGTCGCGCGCCTCGCCCAGCGAGCGGGACGCCCCTTTGCGGCACTTCGAGTGATCTCGGATCCGGCCGAGCGAAGCCTGCCGCCGGCTGCCGCCATCGGCATGAAGCCGGACGGCAGCGTCAATGCGCTGGCCGTGTTGCTTTCGCTACTTCACGAGCCGGGTCAATTGCCCGATCTGATGCGGGTTGCGGTGGAGGCGCGCACCGCGATGCGGGTGCTGCGGCGCTGCCGGCGCGCCTTGGGGCCCGAGCTCGGCTGGACGCCGCGCGCCCCCGCGTAGCGGCGGCCTCACGTCGTTCGCAAGTCGCGGATTTCCTGCGGCGCGCCGAGCAGGCGCACCTCATACTGCGGAAACGGCATCTCGATGCCGCGCTGGCGCATCGCCTCCACCAGGCCCAGATTCAGCTCGGTCTCGACCGCGCCAAAGTCGCCAACCGCCACCCACGGCTTGGCGGCGATCGTAACCGCCGAATTGCCCAGCGCTGCGATCTGCACGAGGGGCGCCGGGTCGCTCAGCACGCGGGGGTTCGCACGAATCAGATCATTGACGGTCGACAGAGCCAGCTTCAGATCGGCCGAGTAAGCGACCCCGACCTTCACCTCCGTCTGTCGGATGCGCCCATAGTTGTGCAGGATCTCGCCGACGATCTTGCGGTTCGGGACGACGACGCGCGAGCGATCCGCGTGATTCAGGACGGTGTTGAACAGCGTGATGGAATCGACGCTGCCCTCGACGCCGACGATCGCGATGAACTCGCCGACGCGATAGGGTTTGGTGAAGATGATCGTCAGTCCGGCAATCACGTTGCCGAGCACGCCTTGCGCAGCCAGCGCGATGCCGGCGCCGGCGACACCGAGGCCGGCGATCAGGGGCAGCAGTTCGACGCCCAGGTTCTGCAGCGCCATGATCGCAAACAGCCCCAGCACCAGCACCCGTACGATCCGGACCAGCAGCTGGCGCACCGGCGGCTCCAGTGCGAAGCGGGCGAGGCCCCGCTGGGTCGCAGCTCCGACCCAGCGTCCGGCGATCACGCCAGCCGCCAGGATCAGCACAGCGGCCAGCACTTTGGGGCCGAACTGCAGCGCCATGTCGATCACGGTGCCCTGTATGTGGCCGATGGATTTCAATTCGCCTTCCATACGATCCTCCCTCTGCGATCCGAACCGATCGCAACCGGGCGAACGATACCGCCTGCCGAGCGTCTGTCGAGCACCCGACGGGGCGCGCCTCGAGGCAAGCCGATCAACGACGGCTTCAGCGCCGGAGTACGCTTGGGCCTTCCCGCGCGCCGTCGAGCCGAGCGCGCCGGCGATCAGGAGGCGCGGTTTGGAGTTCAAGGACTACTACGCAACGCTGGGCGTAGCGCGCGACGCCCGCGCCGATGACATCAAGAAGGCATTTCGCCGGCTGGCGCGCAAATACCATCCGGACGTCAGCAAGGAGCCGAACGCCGAGGTTCGGATGAAGGAGATCAACGAAGCCAACGCCGTGCTGTCGGACCCCGAGAAGCGCGCGGCCTACGACGCCTTGGGGTCGGGACATGCGGCCGGCGAGGAGTTTCGGCCGCCGCCGGACTGGGATGCAGGCTTCGAATTCTCGGGTCGTGGCTTCTCCGATTCCGAGGCTGCGGATTTCTCCGACTTTTTCGCCGAGCTGTTCGGGCGCATGGGTGCGGCAAGGCACCCGGGCGAGCGCCATGCCCAGCGGGGTCCGGTGCGCGGCGAAGACCATCACGCGAAGATCCTGCTGGACATCGAGGATGGCTGGCGCGGCGCGCAACAGAGAATCAGCTTGCGAGTGCCGAAACTGGACGAGCGCGGCCGCATCACACTGGAGACGCGCACGCTGGATGTGCAGATACCCGCCGGCGTGCGCGAAGGACAACTGATCCGGCTGGCAGGTCAGGGCTCTGCCGGCTCAGGCCAGGGGCCGGCTGGCGACCTGTATCTCGAAGTCCATTTCAAGCCGCACCCGCGCTTTCGCGTCGACGGCCGCAACCTGCTGATGGAACTGCCGGTTGCACCGTGGGAGGCGGCGCTGGGTGCCGTGGTGCCGGTCGAACTGCCCGACGGCAAATCCCTGAAGATACGGGTTCCGCCCGGAGCGCAGACCGACGGCCAGCTGGTCGCGCACGGAAAAGGCATGGCCGCCGACCCACCGGGCGATCTCGTGCTGACGTTGCGGGTTGTCCTGCCGCCGGCCGATACCCAGCGCGCCAAGGAACTGTACGAAAGCATGGCGCACGACCTTGCGTTCAATCCACGGGCACCCCGAGGAGGCTGATGCCATGACCGATCGACCGATCTTGATCGGCACGCTGCTGGAGGAATCCTGCCTGACGCTGGAGCAGGTATGCGGCGCGTGCAGCGTCAGCCCCGAATGGGTGGTCGCGCACGTAACCGAAGGCAGGTTGCGGCCGCCGGGCGATCAGCCGGCGCAGTGGCGCTTCGGCAGTGGCGATCTGAGGCGCGTGCGCCAGATCCGGCACCTTGAGATCACGTTCGATGCAGAGCCGGAACTGGCGGCGCTGGTCGCCGACCTGCTGGAAGAGCTCAACAGCTTGCGCGCGCGCCTTCGTTAAAGGGTTACAGCAGCAGCAAAGGCGAAAGGCCAAGCATCGCCAACCCCACCAGCAGCAGCAGACTTTGGCGCCCGGTCTGTCCGCGCGCGAACGACCAGGCGTAGATGCCCTTGACCACGTTGTTGCTCGCAGCCGCAATCAGGATCGCGGATGCGGCAACGTGCACCGCCGTTGACGAGCCGGCCGCCTGCGTCATGCCCATGATGAACGGGTCCACGTCGGTGACGCCCAGGATCGCCGCCAGCGCATACACGCCGGAGTTGCCCAGATAGGCGGTCGCAAGCTGAGTTGCGACCAGAATCGCGAGGAACAGCAGCGCGAACAGGAACGCGGCGCTCAACTCGAGCGGGTTGGGCGGCTCGGGTTCCTTGATGGCGGTTGACGCCACCGGGGCGCCACGCCGCGACCAGAACCAGCCCGTGACGATCGCCAATCCGCCCAGTACCAGAAACGCGGGCGTCAGCGCAATCATCAGATCCCGGTTGAAGATCGCCAGCAGCCCCGCCAGCCGCACATACATCATGCCGGACGCGATCAGGATGCCGCCGGCGAAAAGCCCGGGTTGCTGGTCGCCCGAGGCGCGCTTGGCCAGCACCACAGTCGTCACGGTCGACGAATAAGCGCCGCCGAGCGCTGCCACCAGCAGAACGCCGCCCTGGCCGTGCGTCACCCTTTGAAGCACGTAGCTGGCGTAAGAGACTCCGCTGACCGCAACGACCACGAGCCAGGTCTTGAACGGGTTGATGTGAAAGGCTGTGAATTGAGCATTCGGCAGGATCGGCAGGATGACGGCCGTCAGCAGCAGAAACTTGGTGAACGTGAAGATGTCGGCGGGTGCGATGCGCGTCGCAAGTCCCTCCAGGGCGCCTTTCATCTGCAGCAGCAGCATCGCCGCCACGCTCATCGTCGTGGCGATCCATAAGTACTGGTGGTAGACCAGCGTCCCGACCACGTAGGTGACCAAGCCCGCCATCTCGCTGGTGATGCCCGGGAGCCCGCCCGCGCAGACCTTGTGCCAGAACGACAGCAGCAGGAAAGCTCCGATCACGACGAGGCCGGTCGTCTCCGATTGCGGCGAGCCGCTGGATACGAATGCGATCGCATAGCCAATCAATCCGATCAGCGGAAACGTGCGAACGCCGCCGAACATGAAATGCTCCGATCCCCCCTTGCGCTCTTCGCGCTCCAGCCCGATCAGGAACGACAGGAACAGCACCAACAAGATGTTGAAGGCATCGGGCGGCAGCCATTCACTCAGTGCAGCAGGCATGTATGCAGAGCCTTTCCTCACCCCAGTCTGAGTCGCCAGCATAGGGCTTAAGAGTCGTCGGTCTCGTAAGGGTGGTCTATCTCTTTTGCAGGTAGGTAAGTCCCGATGCAGCGTCGGTGCGCCCTAAAGGTGGGTACTCAGTTGCCGATCCAGCACAAGATTACCCGGATAGCGCGCCGAAGGAACCCGAAACGGGATAGGTCGACCGCTCGGGGTTGAGCTATTGAAGCATGCAAGCATGCAACCATTCCCAGGCGCACAAAGGCAGCCCGTGAGCGAAGCGCGAGTCGCAGGCAGCGAGGCGCCGACCCCCGAAGCGGGGGCCGGCGGCATCCGGCAGCGCTTCTTTCCCGACTACAACACCGGGGCGGCGCTCTTTTGGGCGGTGCTGGTGGCCGCCGGTATCGCCGCCGTCGGGTTCTGCGCGGTTCGCGTCACGTCGCTCCCCCCCGCCAGCATCGGGCAGGTGCTCGGTGTCGGCCTGATCGCGGCCCTGGTCGGCGTGTTCCCGGTGCACCCGCCGAAGACCAAGATCTCGATCGCGGCCGGCGACATCTTCATCTTTCTGCTGCTGCTGCTGCACGGGCCCGAAGCGGCGGTCCTGGGCGCCGTGCTCGAATCGTCGGTTTGTGTCTGGCGCACGTCGAAGCGCTGGTCCAGCCGGATCGCCAGCCCAGCTGCCACCGCGGTGGCGATGTTGATCTGCGGCATCGGCTTCCAGCAGATGATCACCTCGCTGGCACGGGCCGGTGTGGTCGGTGATGGCGTGATGTTCGCTGCGGTGATGCTGTTCGCGCTCAGCTACTTCATCGTGAGCCCGACGCTGACCACGATCGTCATCTATCTGAAGCGCAAACAACGGCCCAGTCTGGGCGAATGGCTGAGGAACTTCGGCTGGCTCGGCTTGACCTATGCGGCCAGCGCCTCGGTGGCGGCGGTGTTGTATCTCGCGTTCCGGCAATTCGGGATATCGACGCTGGTGGTGGCATTGCCGATGATCGCGATGTTCCTGACCACCTTGCACTACTACTTCGCCCAGCAGGAAGCGACCGAGCGCGAGGCGGCCGAACGCTCGATCAGGGAGCGGGCGGAGGCGGCCCAGCGCGAAGCGGCACAACAGGCGCACTACCTGGGTGAGCTGGATCGCAGCGAAAGGCGCTTCCAGAGCGCCTTCACGCATGCCGCCATCGGGATGGGACTGGTGTCGGTCGACGGCCGCCTGTTGCGGGCCAATCACGCCCTGTGCACGCTGTTGCAGCGCCCAGCCGAAGCGATCGCCGGCGCCTCGTTCGGCGAGTTCCTGATTCCGGAGGATGGCGACGCGCTGAGCACGCAGTTGCAGCGCGTGCTGACGCGCGAGCTCGACACACTGATCCTGGAGCTGCGCTGCCGGCCGCGAGACGGCGCCGAGCGATGGATCCTGCTGCATTGTGCGATCTTCGCGGACGCCCACGAGTCCGAGGCGTGCCTGATCTTCCAGGTGCAAGACATCACCGATCGTCGCCTCGCCGAAAGCCGGCTGCAGTACATCGCCTATCACGATGGCCTGACACAGCTGGCCAACCGCAGCCGCTTCTACGAATGCCTGACGCGTGCGATCGACGCGCATCGCCGCGACCCGTCGCAGCAGTTCGCGGTGATGTACCTGGACTTCGACCGATTCAAGCGCATCAACGACAGCATGGGGCACGGCACGGGCGACAAGTTCCTGGTGCGCGCTGCCCGCCGTATCAAGCAGGTGGTGCGCCCCAACGATGTGGTGGCCCGCCTGGGCGGCGATGAATTCGCGATCCTGGTCGAGCTGCCCGGCAGCACTCACCAGGCGGTCGTCCTGGCCGAGCGCCTGCAGGACGTGCTGCGTGCGCCGTTCAGGGTCGCCGGAACCGAAATCAGCTCGAGCGCCAGCATCGGCATCACCTTCAGCGATCCCGGCTACCAGTCGCCGGAGGAGGTGATGCGAGACGCCGATCTGGCGATGTACAAGGCCAAGAGCAAGGGCAAGGCGTGTTACGCGCTGTTCGACGCGAGCCTGTACGAGCGAGCCTCCGAAAGGCTGCAGCTGGAGACCGAGCTGCAGCAGGCGCTCGCATCCGACCGGCTCTCGATGGCGTTCCAGCCGCTGTACCAGATCGAGTCGCGCCGTCTGGTGGGGTTCGAGGCGCTGATGCGCTGGAATCACCCCGAGCGCGGTCAGATCGGCCCCGGCAGCTTCGTTCCCCTTGCCGAGGAGTCCACGCTGATCAACGAATTGACGCGTTGGGCGATCCGCCGCGTATGCCGGCAGATGCGCCAGTGGCACGAGCAGTACCCCGACTCGCGCGAGCTGGACGTGCACGTGAACATCTCGGGCAAAGACCTGACCGGGCCCCAGTTCGCCGGCTTTGTGCGGGACTGCCTGCACGAGACGGGCGTGCCGGCGTCGTGCCTGGTGCTGGAGATCACCGAGAGCACTCTGATGCAGCAGCTCGAGAGCGTCGTTCCCACCCTCAAGGAGCTGCGCGAACTGGGCGTCGGCCTGAGCGTGGACGACTTTGGCACCGGCTATTCGTCGCTGAGCTACCTGTCGGTGCTGCCGATCACCAGCCTGAAGATCGATCGCTCATTTGTCCGTCAGATCGGCGAGACGAAGGAAAGCGACGAGATCGTTCGCGCGATCATCCGCCTGGGCGAAGCCCTGGGCAAGGTGGTGATCGCAGAGGGGGTCGAGACGAAAGCACAACTCGAGCGGCTGCAGCAGATGGATTGCACGTGGGCTCAGGGCTTCCTGCTGTCCCGGCCGCTGGGCGTGGCACAGGCCGGTGTGCTGCTCGGCGAGTTCACGGCGTCGCCCGAGTGGTGGCCTGCGGCGAGCGACCCAATCGCGCCAGCGTCCGTCGCGGCGCACTGATTCGCCCCGAAGCGCTCACGCATCCGTCCGGGCGAGTCGGTCAAGCTGCGACTATTGCGGCAACTTCATCTTGGCGACCAAGTCGCCGAAGCGTGGATCATCGCGCAGGCCGCGCAACAAGTGATCCACCCTGAGCATCGTCAGGCCGACATCACGTTGCCGATACGCCCTTTCGAGCCATTCGAATGCCGAATCGGTCTTCGCCTGCTGGGCGAATACCCGGGCGATGCCGTAGGCGTTCAGATCCGCGTAGCGACTGGTCAGCGATTTGAGCGCGGCCTCCGCGTCCGAGGTGCGTCCGAGCGCCCAATAGGCGAGCGGCAGGCACCCGATGCGCGCACCCTGGTCGGACTCGCCCTGCATCTCCTGCAGCGCCAGCTCCGGCTGCCCGCGCGCGATCAGCACCTCGCCCAGGTTGCAGCGCCCGCCGGTGTAGGACGGATCCAGCGCCAGCGCTTTGCGGATGGCCTGCTCGGCCTCGTCGGACTGGCCCGCGTCCAGATAAAGGGTTGCCAGATCGTCCAGCATTAACGCGTTCAACGGATCCGCCTCGGCGTTGCGTCGCTTCAACTCGATCGCTTCGTCGATTCGTCCGTACACCAGCGCGACCAGCGTGAGCGCCGACAACGCGTCGGCATCGGACGGGTCGAGTTCACGCGATTTCGCGAACTCGGCCTGACCGGCCTCCCGGTTCAGGTCGTAGTCCCAGTAGATGTATCCCAACATGCGGTGGGCGAGCGCCTGGTTCGGATCGATGGCCAGGGCATGCTCGATCGCGTCGCGCGCGTTGCGATACGCGTTCTGAACCGTGTCCCATTGCCAGCTGGCCTGGCGGATGTAAGCGCGCGCCAGTTCGGCCCACGCCCGAGCGTATTTCGGATCCAGCTTGAGCGCCTGGCGGTACGCGGCCACCGACTTCTGCAGATCTTCCCGGGTCGCGCGCTGATAGTAGAACCAGCCCTGCAGAAGCGCGTTGTAGGCCTCGACGTTGTGTTCCGAGGCCGGGTTCGAAGCCGAGGCGCCGCTCAGGGCCGCGTGCAGCGCGCTGGCGACGGTGATGCAGATGTCATCTTGCACCTTGAAGACATCCGTCAGGTCGCGCTCGTAGGTCTGGGACCACACATGCGATCCGTCCGACGCCCTGATCAACTGGGCGGTCACCCGGATCCTCGATCCGTCCTTGCGCACACTGCCCTCCAGCACATTGGCCACACCGAGCGCGCGCGCAATCTGGCGAACATCTTCGTTGCGCCCCTTGAACTGGAACGACGATGTCCTAGCGATCACCCGCAGATCCCCGGCCCGCGCCAGATGGTCGATCAGCTCGTCGGACAGGCCATCGGAGAAATACTCCTGGTTGCGCGCTTCGCTCAGATCGACGAACGGCAGCACCGCGATCGATTTGTCCGAAGACAGCATCGCCGCGCCCGGCGCGGTGGGACTCTGGCCTTGCCGAAACTGCGCAAGCCAATCGCTGCGGCCCCACGCGATCAGCGCAATCACCCCCGCCGCCGCCGTGAACGCAATCGCACCCGCCGCCAGCTTGTGGCGCGACATCAGCTTGCTCAGCCAGTACGCGATGCGAGCCGGCCGTGCTTCGACTGGATCGCCGCTTAGATAGCGCTGGAGGTCGTCTGCCAGTGCCGTCGCGCTCGCATAGCGGTCCTCAGGCAATTTGGCGAGCGCCTTCAGCACGATGGCGTCCAGGTCGCCGCGCAGTCGGCGCATCAGCTTTTGCTGCGTGGTCGCGCGCGCTGCGGCCGCGGTCGGCTGCACTTGAGTGCTGGGCCTGCGGACCTGGGCTTCCTTGATTGCGAGCTCGAGCGACAGGTTCGACGAGTCGGCCTTGATCCGGTAAGGACGATCTCCCACCAGCAGCTCATACAGGACGACCCCGAGCGCATAGATGTCGCTGGCGATGCCGATCGAGTCGCCTTGCAGTTGCTCGGGGCTTGCGTAGTCCGGCGTCAATACGCGCCCGTAGACGCGCGTCAACTCAGTCCGATCGGCCTCCTGCCCTTCGGCCAGCATCTTCGCCACGCCGAAGTCCAGCAGGCGCACCTGGCCGGATTCGGTGACCAGGATGTTGGAAGGCTTCAGGTCGCGATGGACGACGTGACGCGCATGCGCATACTGCACGGCATCCAGTACCTGCAAGAACAGCTTCAACCGCTCGCGCACGCTGTTCTGATGCGCATCGCACCAGCTGGTCAGCGGCCGGCCCTCGACATATTCGAGAGCCAGGTAAGGCAAACCGTCGGCCGCGACACCGGCGTCGTACAGGCGGGCGATATTCGGGTGCTCGAGCTGGGCCAGAATTTCGCGCTCGCGCGAAAAGCGCTCGGCCAGATCCCGTCGCAGCCGTGACAGCAACGGCAGCTTCAGCGCGACGTCCCGGCGGAAGGCGCCGTCCGCGCGCCGTGCGAGCCACACCACCGCCATTCCGCCGGCGCCGAGTTCGCGCACCAACTCGTAGGAGCCGATCCGCTGACCGGCGTGCAACCCTGACGTCATCAGGGTCGAAACGCGGCTGACTCCAGGGATCCTTGGAAGGGTCGCAAACCATTTGCCGAGCGTCGAATCGTCGTCCTCCACGAGCAGCGCTTGCCTCAGCGCCGGCAACAACGCGTGGTGCTCGGAAGGCAGATCATCGAGCCACCGTTGGCGGCTCTCCTCGTCGAGAGGCAAGGCCTGGTCCAGCAGCCGGCTGAGCTCGGCGATCTGGTCCGCTGTTAGTGCCATCCCACGATTCCGCGACCTATTTCCCCCAGACGCTAAGGCGCAAGGCGGTGCCGTAAACCGACACACGAGCGAAGTTTGATCGCCACGGGCCGGCGTTGGCAACCCGATTCGGCGCGGAGCAGACCCCCCTCGAGCCTCAGAAGCGAGACAGGCCGCCCGAAGGGAGCTCGGAAGTGGGTTCGCGCTGCCCTCCTCCGCGCTGCGCGCTGCGGAGGGTTCAAACGCGCTGCGCAGGGGCTACGTTCTAGACAGCGCCTCGACGCGCTCGGCCACGTGCCTCGAAAACACGTACTCGGCCGGGCGTTGAGCGCTGAGCGGGATGTCAGGCGTCATCGCCCCTTCGGTGCGAACGCTTCGCAGCGCCAGCCCAACCACCTTCCACGGTTTGCGAATCGCGTCCGTCACCGCGGTCGCCTCGAACCCCGAATGAACCATGCAGTCGGCGCACTTCTCGTAGTGGCCGACTCCGTAACGGTCCCACTGGGTCGTCTCCATCAGCTCCTTGAAGGTCTTGGCGTAACCCTCGCCGAGCAGGTAGCACGGCCGCTGCCAGCCGAAGATGGTCCGGGTCGGATTGCCCCAGGGTGTGCAGTGATAGGTCTGATTGCCGGCCAGGAAATCCAGAAACAGGCTCGACTGGAAAAACGGCCATGATTTGGAGCCGCGCCCGTCGCGCGCGCGCCGGAAGATGCTGCGGAAGAGCTCCTTGGTCGCGGTGCGGTTCAGGAAGTGCTTCTGGTCGGGCGCGCGCTCGTACGCGTAGCCAGGCGAGACCGTGATGCCGACACCCATCGCCTTGACGTCGTCGAAAAAGCGCGCCACCCGCTCCGGATCGGCGCCGTTGAACAGCGTGCAGTTGATGTTGACGCGGAAACCGCGCTGCTTGGCCGCGTGGATCGCGGATACCGCGCGATCGTAAACACCCTTCTGGCAGACCGACTTGTCGTGCATCTCACGGTCGCCGTCCAGGTGCACAGACCAGTTGAAATACCGGCTGGGCGTGTACTCGTCGAGGTGCTTTTCCAGCAGCAGCGCGTTGGTGCACACCGTGACGAACTTGCGGCGCGCGACCGCGCCCTGCACGATCTGGGGCAGGTCCTTATGCAGCAGCGGCTCGCCGCCGGCCATCACCACGACCGGCGCTCCGCATTCATCGATCGCACCCAGCGCGTCGGCCACCGACATGCGCTGATTCAGGATCGGATCCGGGTAGTCGATCTTGCCGCAGCCGGCACAGGCGAGGTTGCACCGGTACAGCGGCTCCAACATCAGGACCAGCGGATAGCGCTTGCGCCCCGCCAGGTGCTGGCGGACAACGTAGGCGCCGACTTTCAGCGCCTCATGCAATGCGATAGACAAGTTCGAGCTCCTGAAATTTATTCGACAGCGGCTTCGAGCAACTGAGTGGGCAGCCGGAACTGGATCTTTTCCTCGATGCCAGGCAGTGTCGAAATCTGGATCGGCGTGAAGCTGCGGAGCGCCGCCACCACATCCTCGACCAGCACGTCCGGCGCCGACGCGCCCGCGGTCAGCCCGACCATCCGTTTGCCCGCCAACCACTCCGGACGAACCTCGCTGCCGTCGGCGACCAGATAGCTCGGGACTCCGGCTTCCTGGCCGATCTCGCGCAGGCGGTTCGAGTTGGAGCTATTGCGAGCTCCCACCACGATGATCACGTCCACCAGCTTAGCGAGTTCGCGCACGGCCGTCTGGCGGTTTTGGGTCGCGTAGCAGATGTCGCGCGTCTCGGGCCCGACCAGGTTGGAAAACCGCGCGCGCAACGCTGCGATGACCGCCCTGGTGTCGTCCACGCTCAGCGTCGTCTGCGTGATGTATGCGACCGGCGCATCGTTGGGAATGTCGAGTTGCTGCACGTCCTGGATGCTCTGGATCAGGTGCACCGGCGCAGTCAACTGTCCCATCGTCCCTTCGACCTCCGGGTGTCCGGCGTGACCGATCAGGATCACGGTGCGGCCTTGATCGACGTATCGCTGTCCCTGCATATGAACCTTCGAGACGAGCGGACAGGTGGCATCGAGCACCGACAAGCCGCGCCGCGCCGCCTCCTGTTCGACGTGGCGCGCGACCCCGTGGGCGCTGAAGATCGTGACCGCCCCGGTCGGCACCTCCGACAGATCCTCGACGAAGCGCGCTCCCTTGTCCCTCAGACTGTCCACCACGTGCCGGTTGTGCACGATCTCGTGGCGCACGTAAATGGGCGCGCCGTACTTTTCGAGCGCCCGCTCGACGATCTCGATTGCACGTACGACGCCAGCGCAATAGCCGCGCGGCTGAGCCAGGATCACCTTCATTTGACCTCGGCAGGCAAGTTGGGCCTGCTCCCCGGAATGCCGAATTGTAGGGGAGCTGCCGATGGACCCCCGGTCGCAAAGCCCTACGCCCACGGGTGCAATTGGGAATAACGCAACACTCAGGTTACATTGAGGACCGGACCCGCTTCACTCGATTGCGGGAGGGGCTCGAATCGATGCAACCGTCATTGGATCCGATCGACCTGCCGCTCAGTGTCCGAATCATGCCCAGCCGTTCTTTCTTGCGGGCTGCGCTCGTTGCGGGACTGGTGCTGATGCTGTTGTTCGGCTGGCTCGCTGGTACGCTGGGCCGCGGGCTCATGCTGATCTGGTTCGCGCTCGGACTGGGCACGCTGGCGGCGCTCGCATCGGGATTGCGACTGCTGCTACAACTTCCGATCATCGAAGCCTCTGAGCTCGGTATCGCGGTCTGGTTGCATGGGCCGTACCGCAGCCCGTTTTTCGCGCCGTGGAGCCGCGTGCACGCCGTCACGCTGACACAAGTCGGCCGGCCGGATGCGGGCGCCGGCGCAGCAGCCCGCGATGCGCTCGGAATCGAACTGAATCGCGATGGTTCGACGGATCTGCCGCACCCTGTCCCGGATGGCGAGCGGCCGATCGACGGCGCCGCACGGGCCGACCTGGCCTGGTCGAACCGCTCGATCAACGGCGACCTGCGCCGCTGGGTCGAACTGCTGCAAGCGATGAAAAAAGCGTACGAAGACCCGTCCACCCGATCGGCATAGGGAACAGCCGGGAAGTGCGCCCGTGCCAGGCGCACATGAAAAAGGGGCAGCGGTGGCTGCCCCTTTTGACCGCTCGGATCCGACTTACTTGGGCGAGAACGGGTGCTTGACCGAGCCCTTCTTCGCAGTGACTTCGGCCGCGGTCGGCGTGCCCGCCACGGCGCGCTCGATCGACTCCTTGGTGGCGCGATAGTTGTAGTCAAAGATCTTGTTGTCGTCGGCGGCGTCCCAATGGATGAACACCCCGACCAGGATGAACGGATTGTCGGCCTCATCGGCAGGGATCACGCCCGCCTGCACGCTGTCGGCCACCGCGCGTGCAACCGCCGCCTGCGCCGGCCCGAACATCTGGACGGCCTGCTTGGCGCCCTTGATCGTGACTTTGTTGAACAGCAGTGTGTTGGGCTTGCAGGGGAGGTTCGGCGCGATGACCGCCAGCAGCGACGTGAACCCGTCTTTGTTGTTGCTCAGCGAGTTGAGGAACGCAGACTCCGCAGCGCTGCCGCGCGGCCCCATGACAAGATCGATGTGCGCTACTTCATTGCCGTCGCCGACCAGCGACTCGCCGACGCGCACGTTTGTGATTTTGGCCATTCGATTGTGCTCCTTTCCTGTCCTTGATTTTGCCGATGTCCTGGAAATGCCGAGAAGTTTCTTGGCGCCTTCTCCATGCTCTCCCGCGGTCGGTGCCACCGCGCGTCGTGGACTTTACACCGCCGCTGTCAGTTTCGCAGCAAACACGGTGGCGACCGTAAGATCGGCGCTGGTACCCGGATTCAGTCCCGCGACCCGCAGCGCCTCATCCCACGACAGCAGGGACTCCTTGAGGTGGCTTGGATCCGAATATGAAGACAATTGCGAGTGGAGCTCGCGCGCCCGCTCCGATACCGTCTGAGCGGTAGCAGTTCCGAACTTTCGTTCGATGAGCGAATCCCGCCAGGTCGACAGATATACAAGATACACATACGTGGCCGCCCACGACTCGTCCTCGAAGCGCTCCAGAGCGTGGCGCCATTGCGCAAGCCCGAGGTCGAATACGTCGCGGAAACCCTGGGCGTACTGGCGAGCGACGCTGTCGCGCTCTTGGGCCTGCCGCATCGCCTCCAGCAGCGTGACCTGGGGCTCCGAACTCACGTCGTACCGGTCGCTGGTACCGAGTCCGCCCGGACGTGCGAGTCGGATCGCCTGATAGACCTGGCTCGCGTCATCCCGGTCCAGCTCAGCCAGCTGATGCACCAATGTCGAGCGCAAGGTTCCATCGGCCTCGGCGGCGCGGAACAGCGGGGCCGCCAGCAACACGATCCCCAGGTTGGTATTGCAATGCACAACCCGCTGTGTGCTGCGAACCGCCTCCAGGACACGCCGTCCGACCGAAACGCCAGGCTGGCTCAATGCGGGGGCACAAGCCTGCGCACTGCGCAGAAAATCGTCCGCGCCCATCCCGTGCGCGCGGATTCCGATCCGCACGTTGCCCGGTTTCAACGCCGTCACATCCAGTTCGCAGGCGGCGAGGAAATGCTGCCGCCGAACTGCCTCGGCACCGCTCGGACCCATCAGCCCTGTGCCGGCGCCAATCGGCTGCGCGTATGACCCAGATATCGGGACACCAGATCGCCGGCCAATGCATCGGCAATCCGCACCGGCGCCACCGCCTGCAGTCCTCGCCAGGCCGGGATGCTGTTGACCTCGAGCACCACCCAATTTCCGTGCGCGTCGCGCATCAAGTCGACCCCGGCATAGTCGGCGCCGACTGCGGCCGTGGCCCCGACGGCCAGACGGGCGAGCTCGCCCTCCGGATCGACCGCCTCGACCCGCGCACCGCGCGCGACGTTGGTCACCCACGAGCGCCCACGCCGCAGCATCGCAGCCACTGGACAGCCGCCGGCCACCAGCACCCGCCAGTCGTGCCAATTGCCGTCGCCGCAATTCAGAAAGTGCTGCAGGTACCACACGCCGTGGATCTGGTCCTCACCGGGCACGGCGGCCCCGCCCGCCAGTCGCTGCAAGCCCTTGCCCTGGGAGCCGAACAGCGGCTTGACGACCAGTTCCTTGCCCTGTGCCGCTTCACGCATCAGGACCCCACGCGCGACACTCTGCCGCTCGGTGACCCAGGTGGGCAGCGTCGGAACGCCGTGTCGGCGCAGCAAGAACGTCGTCATCGCCTTGTCGACACTGCGCTCGATCGCACGAGCGTCGTTGTACACCGGCACACCCAGCTCACGCAGCGCGTGCAGCACCGAAAGCCGCAGCGTGACCTGCTCGAACGACCCCGCCTCGATGCTGCGCACGAACACGGCGTCCGGGCCATGCGTCCCGAATCCGGGCACGTGCACCCGCGCCTGAGCGGTCTCCAGATCCAGTCGGCAATCCGACAGGCTCGCGAACGACGTCTGCACGCCGAGGGCCCGGAAGGCGCGCTGCAACTCGCGCCCATGCCAGCCAGGCTGATCGGTCAGGATTGCGACGTGACGCGTCATCGAGTGGTGCGAGCGCTTACCCGCCGAACGATTGCTTCAGCAGCTCGTCGTTCACGCCGCCGCTTCGGAAAGTGTTGCCGGACGCCAGATTGGTCACGATCGCCACCGCGGGGGCGAACAGCATCGGATCGATCTTGTAGAAGTCGAAGCCGTAGTCCTTGAAGATCGTGGCAAACGGTTTGCCGTAGTCGCGCGACCCCTGCGAGTGCAGCTGCTGCGCGAGGTTCTCGGCGACCGGGTCCTCGCACCGAACGAACAGCTGGACGGTGCCGCCGAACAAGATCGCGTCGTTGCTGCGTCCCATCGCAGTCAACGTATCCGGACCCGGAGGCGCCACCGGCGCGCTGGCGGCCCCGTCGACCACCGCATCCAGCGGAAAACCGAGCGTATGCGCCTTGTGCAGTCCCACTTCGAGCACCCGCGCAATGATCTGCACCGTGCCCGCCAGGCTGCTGGTGGGTGTCAAAACGATCGTCAGCTGCTCGGCCCCAACCTGGCAGTCGCGCACGACTTTTTCGATCACTTCCTGCGGCGGCTCGCGGTCGACCTCGAGGATCAGGTAGGTCGCCGAGGCCTGGTCCCGGTATCCCAATTCCTGGAACAGCGGCTCCTTGACCGCCAGTGCGCGCGCCGGCCCCGATCCCAGTGCACTGAAGCGCGCCTTGCCGCTGCCGCTGGAGAGCGACCAGCCCGCGTACTGCGAGGCAAGGCAGGCGATGACCGGTTCAGAGGACATCACCGACAGCGTGACAGGCCAGCGGCCGTTGCCGCAGCTCATCTGAACCTGTCCCAGGCCACCCAGGCAGATCTCGGCGATGCGGCGTCCCGCCTCCAGGCCGCCCGGCGCTTCGATTCCAGCATCCACCACGGTTGCCCCGCTCTCGTGCTTGCGCACACCCAGCCGCAGCTCGTCGCGGTGTTCGAGCAACGATGCCACCAGAGGGGCTGCGTTGCGATTCACGCTGGGCCGCTTGATGCTCAAACTCATTGCCGCTCTCCCTCCGAGTCGAGTTATCGCTTTGGTTCGCACGCGAGGCCGAGGTGCGTCTGGCGACGCCGGCGGCCCAGTTGCCGCAGCGCCGCCGACGGATCGGCGCCACCGGCGTGCACGGTACAGATCGGTGTGTCGATCGCAACGTCGCTCCCGGGACGCGGAATGTCACTGCACCAGGCGGGAAACCGCGTCTCCGGCGCGATTTGCAGCCGGGCACTAGCGTAGACGATCCCGTGGGCCCGTACCGCCGCCGTGGCGTGCCGCCGCACGGATCGCCCAGGCAACAACCCGCGACAGGCTTGAAGATGCGCGTTGAACAGGCCTCCCGGCCAGTCCTCGTCGTACAGGTCCATCGTGGCCGAAGGACGCGGATTGATCTCGAGGAAGGCCGGGCGTTCGCCGTCCAGCAGGAAATCGACGCTGTTGCAGCCAACCAGGCCAGTGTGGGCAACCAGGACCTGCAGCGCTTGCTGCAGCGTCCGCGAGACGGCAGCCGGCAATTCAATGGGGCCGACGGCGCCGGCGTAGGTGTAGCGCCGCTCACCCGCGCCCCGGATCAGCTGGCGGGAAATCCCAACGACATGAACGCGCCGCCCATCGGCCAGGAACAGCAGCGACAGGCTGCGGCCTCGGGCGTGGCGCTGGAAATACCCGGTGGGAGCAGCGCGATCGGCGTCGGCCTCCTGGGCATCGATCACGTGCGAGCCGCCGGCAGCCCCGCTGCGCTTGTACAGCCATCCCTGCGGCGGTTCTGGCCGCGTCAGCCGCGTGGGCGGGTGCGGAATGGACAGCCGGTCGAGCAAGCCGAAGAACTCGGTCGGATCTTTCAGCCGCGCCACCAACCCCGGAGGATTGCCGAACAACTCCCGCCCGTCGGCCAGCCGCTGCAACGCTTCGATGTCGTCCTCGAAGCCGGCCCCATAGACCAGGCCGAGGCAGCGAGGCGGAGGACACAGTCGCTCGGCCCGCCGGAGCAGATCCTCGCGTTCGAATCCGGCATCTTCGCCTGCGCGCCAATCGACCGCCTCGCTGGCCAGCGCGAAGCGGCCGGTGTCGGCGTCGTTGAAAAGATCCAAGGCACAAACCCGATGGCCGCCGCGAGCGGCCGACTGCGCGAGCAAGCGCGCCGAATGCGCGACCACCAGAAAGCAAGGCTGCAGGCACTGTCCGTCGTCTTGCGAGAAGCGGTCCGCTTGGAGCATCGGATGCACTCGCGCGACGCCCGGCCCGACCTGGCGGTCGACCCGCGGCCGAGCTAAGCGCTCAGTTCGCGCGCCAGCTCGAAGGCGTCGCGAAAATCGAGCAGCAGCGGTTGCTCCGACAAGCGCATCCGCTCGAACAGCCCGCGCTGCACCTTGAATTTGATGTTGCCGATCGCCAGCGCTCCCACGCCCAATGCGCGCGCCGATCCAGCCGGCAGCGGCTTGCCGCGGTCCATCGCTCCGATGCCTTCGATGCCTTCCGGCGGGACTGCGTTGACGTCGGCCGCCACCTGCAGGTCGTGTGCTGCCTGCAGCTCGTCGTGTCCAAACAGTCGAACGCCCGCCTTGCCGCACGCGAGCAGCACGTGGCAATCGGCGATCAGCGCTCGCTTCTGCTTGGAGTCGCCCGCACAAACGCCTCGAATGATCGCCCCGAAGCGCGCCTGGCACATCGCGGCAACGCTGCGCGCCCGCACCTCGCTGTTGTGCGAGGCGATCGTGACCGCGGCCCCGGCGCCCGCCGCCAGCACCGCCGTACAGACGCCGACGGGGCCGATCCCGTACACGACGACCCTGTGACCGCTCATGTCACCGCTCAAGCCGGCGCCGCTGGAAGACTTCAGCAGGCGCTCGACCTCGGCCACCATCGCGGCCGCCGTCGTATAGGCTCCACTCGGGTCGGCGAACACCGAGGTCTCGAACGGAGGCACCATGGCCGCCCGGGCCGTCTCCAGCATCTCGTGCGCCAGCTCGACCTCGCGCCCTCCGATGAAGATGCCGGTCCGTTTGACCCCGCTGGGGCCTCTCGAAAAAATCGCATCCTGTGTCAGCGCCGGCACGTCATCGATCGTCACCTGCGTATAAGGCATCACCGCGTCATACCCGGAGTCCAGCGCCATGTTCACGTCGAACGGGCTGGCATGGCGGGACGGTGTCAGAAAATGCAGGATGTATCGATATTCCATCGAATCAACCTGGTCGGGTGCCTCTCGGTAGGGGCGGTTGTGTCAGGCCGCGACCACCCGGCCTGCCATCGAGTAGATCGGCTGTACCTGCGCGCCGTGGTTGCAGCCGCACGCGACCTGGATCGACTCGGCGTCGAAACCCTCGCGTAAGTCACACAACCGCTGGACGGCCGCCTCAGCAGCAGCGTGCGTCGGGAAAATCGCAAATCCGGTCGGTCCCCACGAGCTCTGACCGAAGGCTGCAGCGCCCCAGTCCGCCAGTCGCAACAGCGCGCGCTCGACGCGCCGGCTCGCGTAGCGCCCGCCCTGCGCCGGAGCAAAATGGTCGCCGATCGTCCGCTGCAGGTCGGTCAGCGCAAGGCCGAAATCCTGCAGGCGTTCCTCCGCCAGCGCCGGCAACAGCTTCATCAAGACCAGGCGCGCCAATCGCTCCACCTGACGCTCGGGGAACCTGGGAAGGTCACGGAACGCTGCCGCTTCGCGCTCTCCATGAAGGCCGGTCATGTGCGGATCGAACAGCAGCACCACGCGCCACGCCTCGGGAAACGGCAGGCGACTGATAACCGGTGGGGCCGCATCCGTATCGCCGCGGCCGCCGTCGACGACGAATCCACCCAGCTCGAATACGCCGCTGCCGATGCCGGAGCGCGCGCCCCGCTGCAAGCCATGCGCCAACTCCAGAATCGGCACGGTTCGTCCGGACAACCCGCACAGCGCGGCCGCGACGGCCAGCGTGATCTGCGTTCCCGAACCCAGGCCGGCGTGTGACGGAATTGTTTCCTCGATTTCGATTCGCGCCGGCGATTCGATCCCGTAGCGCTGCTTCAAGGCGCCCACGACCTGCGACACGCGCTCAGCCGCCGACCCGACGATCTCCGTGTGGGTCGAACGCGTGGCGATCAGCCGCACCGCCGGGCGGTCGATCGCCAGCCCGAGACTGCCGAATCGACGGCCAAGTCCGCCGTGCAAATCGATGAAGCCGAAGTGCAGGCGCGCCGGCGCCATGACCCGGATCTGAGGAGGGGTCGGCGTTGCGTGACGGGATGCTCCGGCCGGACTTTGCACGACCGGATACTACCTCGGACGCGCCCTGGGGGCCGACTGTGGGCCGTGGCTACAATCGCTGCATGCTCCCGAACCCGAAACAACCGAGCGCGGCCGCGGCAACTTCCCACACCTGCCCATTTTGCGGCCTGCTGTGCGATGACGTCGTGGTCGCACCCTCGGGCAGCGGAGCGGTCAACGTCTCCGAACGCGGATGCGAGTTGAGCCGCGCGGGTTTCGCGCGCCAATCGGCGCCTGGGCGCGACGCGCCGCGGGTGAACGGGTCGGAGGCCAGCTTCCAGCAGGCCGTCAGCGCAGCAGCCCGGATCCTGGACCGGGCGGTCCAACCCCTGATCGGGGGGCTGGCGACCGATGTGGCCGGCATGCGGGCGGCGGTCGAGCTGGCGGATCGTTGCGGCGCCGTGCTCGATCATGCGAACTCGCCCGCCAAGTTCCGCAACCTGCTGGCGTTTCAGGACCGCGGCGGCATCACGACCACGCTGGCCGAGGTTCGCAATCGGGCCGACGTGCTGGTGATCGTCGGCACTGACGCGGTCAGCCGCTTTCCGCGCTTTTTCGAGCGGATCGCCGCGCCTGGAGGAACCCTGTTCGGACTGAAGGACAGCGAGCGCCGTTCGATCTTCGTGGGGTCGAAGCCGCCGCCGGATGCGCCCGGGCGCTCGGATTGGATCCCGTGCGACCGCGCCGAGTTACCCGACGTTCTGGGCGCGCTGGCAGCGCTGGCCGCCGGAGTTCGGCTCGATGCGACCCAGGCCGGATCGGTTCCGATCGCGCGCTTGCACGAGGTGTCGGACGCGATGCGATCAGCCCGCTATGGAGTGCTGGTGTGGGCGGCGGCCGATCTGGACTTTCCGCACGCCGAGCTGACCGTGCACGCCATGCAGCACATGCTTGCGACGTTAAGTCGCACGACGCGCTTTTCAGGCCTGCCGCTGGGCGGCAACGAAGCAGACCTGACCGCCGATGCCGTGCTGCTGTGGCAGGTCGGGTTCCCGTTTCGAACCAGCTTCGCCTCGGGCCGCGCCGACTACGACCCCTACCTGTTCGACGCCCGCCGCCTGCTGGCGCGGCACGAGGTCGACGCGCTGCTGTGGATCTCCACGCTGTCGGATGTGCCGGTGCCGGCGCCCGCGGACGCTTCCGGCGGCCCGCCGTTGATTCCGCCGTTGATTCTACTGGCGGGGCCGAACGCGGCGCAGTCGGAGCGCGCCGCCGTTTTCTTTCCGGTCGCAACGCCCGGCATCGATCACGCCGGCCACCTGGTGCGGACCGACAAGGTATTGACGTTGCGCCTGACCGCCACGCGTCCCAGCGAGCGGGCGTCTTGCGCGCGGATTCTGCGCGCGATCTGCGAGGAGCTGCACGGATGCTGATGCGGCTTGCGGGCGGTCGGATCATCGACCCGGCGCACGGTGTCGACGGCCAGGTGCGCGACCTGTACGTGCGCGACGGCCGCATCATCGATGCGCCCGAGGACGCGGCCACGGCGCAGTCGATCGACGTATCCGGCCGCATCGTGATGGCGGGCGCGATCGATCTGCATACGCACATCGGCGGCGGCAAGGTGAACCTGGCGCGATTGCTGCTGCCCGAAGACCACCGCCGCTCGCGCGATCCGCGGTCCGAACTGACCCGGTCGAGTTGCGGCCATGCGGCCCCCGGCACGCTGTCGACCGGCTATCACTACGCCCAGATGGGTTACACGGCCTGCTTCGAGCCGGCGATGCTGCCGATCAATGCGCGCCAGACCCACCTGGAGCTGGGTGACACGCCGATCGTCGACAAAGGGTGCTACGCGATGCTCGGCAACGACGACTTCTTCCTGCGGATGCTGGCAGGCAAGCAGCCGCAGTCGCGCATCAACGATTACGTGGCGTGGGTGATGGACTGCACGCAGTCGATCGCGATCAAAGTGGTCAACCCGGGCGGAATCAGCGCCTTCAAGTTCAACCAGCGCCGCCTCGATGTGGACGAGCTGCACACGCATTACCGCGTCACGCCGCGCCAGGTGCTGCAGGCGCTGACGCGCGCGGTGCACGAGCTGGGTGTGCCGCACGGGCTGCATGTGCACGGCTGCAACCTGGGCGTACCGGGCAACGTCGACACCACGCTGGCGACGATGGACGCAGCCGAAGGGTTGCCGATTCATCTGACGCACATCCAGTTCCACAGCTACGGCACCGAGGGCGATCGCAAATTCTCCTCGGGGGCGGCCCGGATCGCGGAGGCGATCAACGCGCGCTCGAACGTCAGCGCCGACGTCGGACAGATCATGTTCGGACAGACCGTGACAGCGTCCGGCGACAACATGATGCAGTATCGTAATGCGGACCTCGGGTCGCCGCGCAAGGCGGTGATCATGGACATCGAGTGCGACGCCGGCTGCGGCGTCGTCCCGTTCAGGTACCGCGATCAAAGCTTCGTCAACGCGCTCCAGTGGGCGATCGGGCTGGAAATCTTCCTGTCGGTGCACGATCCGTGGCGCATCTTCCTGACCACCGATCATCCGAACGGAGCGCCGTTCACCACCTATCCGCACCTGATCCGTCTGTTGACCGATCGCCCGTTCCGCAACGATATGTTCGAGAAGATCAACCCGGACGCGCGCGCTGCCTCGATCCTCGGCAGCCTGCAGCGCGAGTACTCACTGTATGAGATCGCGATCATGACCCGCGCAGGCCCCGCGCGCACGCTCGGGCTGAGCGATCGCGGGCATCTGGCTGCGGGTGCTGCGGCCGACATCGTCGTGTATCGGGACGACGCCGACCGCGAACGGATGTTCACGACTCCGGAGTACGTATTCAAGGACGGCGAGCTGGTCGTGCGCGACGGCAAACTCGTGAAGATCACGGCCGGCAACGTGCATACGGTCAAGCCGGAGTACGACCGCTCGATCCAGACCGACCTGGAGGATTACTTCGAGCGCTACCAGACCACTTCGGCGGTCGGCTTCCGAATCAGCCGCGACGAGCTGTGCGAGTGCGGGTCCGGGCTGATCGTGCACGACTGCCGCAAGGCTGTGCGGTGATCGTCAACGGCGTCTCGATCGACGACACCTTCGCGGAAGCGTTCGCGATGCGTGCCACGCGCCTGATCATCACCGCGCACACGCTGGGATGGGCGCGCCAGGCCGCGATCTCGATGACCGGCTTTGCCACCTCGGTGATCGGGTGCGGCGCCGAAGCGGCCATCGAAAGCGAGTTGGATGCCGCGCAGACTCCCGATGGCCGGCCCGGTGTCACGGTGCTGCTGTTCGCGACCTCAAGCAGCGAGCTCGCCAAGCAGCTCGAGCGCCGCGTCGGCCAGTGCGTGCTGACCTCCCCGACCAGCGCGGTGTTCTCCGGGATCGAGAAGGGGCGTGCGTTGCCACTGGGGAAGACGCTGCGCTATTTCGGCGATGGTCACCAGATCTCGAAGATGATCGGAGGACGGCGCTACTGGCGCGTGCCGGTGATGGACGGCGAGTTCATCGCCGAGGACACGGTGGCGATGAGCGACGCGATCGGAGGCGGCAATTTCCTGATCCTGGCCTCGGGGACCCCGCAGGCGCTGGCCGCCGCCGAAGCGGCGATCGAGGCGATGCGTCGCGTCAAAGGCGCGATCATGCCGTTCCCGGGCGGTGTGGTGCGCTCGGGCTCCAAGGTCGGCTCCAGGTACAAGGCGCTGATCGCATCGACCAACGACGCGTTCTGCCCGACGCTGCGCGCGAGCGTCGAATCGGAGTTGGGGCCCGACATCGAATGCGTGCTGGAGATCGTGATCGACGGGCTGACGGAACAGGCTGTGCGCGATTCGATGCAAGCCGGTTTGCGGGCCGTGTGCGCGCGAGGGGCCTCCGGCGGGATCCGACGCCTGAGCGCAGGCAACTACGGCGGCAAGCTCGGCAAGTTTCACTTTCCGCTTCGAGCCCTGCTGCCGTGAAACAGTTCGTCCTCCCAAGGGGAGAGGGGGAGCCACTGAAGTTAGGTAGAAGGGACCCGAACGGCCCCTCGCCCCCCAACCCCCTCTCCCCAAGGGGCGAGGGGGAGCCACATCTGCTTCCCATTGATCACTTCCTGTTCAGGACCATCGATGGTTGATCTGGTTTTGCGGCTGCGCGCTGCGCCGGCGTTCCGGCTGGATCTGTCGCCGCTGACGCCGGAGCGCCTCGCAGGCCAGTCGGCCGAAGCAGTGGCACGAATTGCGCTCGCCTACGGGCGGCGCAGCGTGCCCGCGGGAGAGTGGTTCGACGTGCGGGGAACGGGCGGCTCCGACCTGCTGATCGAGGGCGACGGCGCTCGCCTGGACCGGATCGGAGCCGATATGCGGAACGGGTCGATTCGGGTCGAAGGCAACGCCGGTGCCTACCTGGGCATCGGAATGCGTGGCGGGCGCATCGACGTCAGCGGCAGCGTCGACGCCTACGCAGCGAGCGGCCTGAGCGGCGGGCTGGTGCGGATCGGCGGCGACGCGGGGGACTTCGCGGGCGCGGCGCTGCCGGGCGAACACCGCGGAATGCGCGGAGGGGTTCTGGTTGTGGGTGGCCGATTGGGTGATCGCGCCGGCGATCACATGCGTCGCGGCCTGATCCTGGCCGAGGGCGGGTGCGGCGACTATTGCGGCGCCCGCATGCAGGGCGGCACGATCGCGATGCTGGGCCCCTGCGGACCACGCGCCGGCTTCGCGATGCAGCGCGGCACGCTGCTGTTTGCAGGGGCGCCTCCGGCGCCGGGTCCGACCTTCAACGATGCCGGCCAACTGCCACTGGGATTCCTGGTGCTGTTGGCACGCTCGTGGAAGGAGCTGCCATCCCGCTTTGCTTCACTGAACAGGCCGTCGATCCATGTGCGGCGCTGGATCGGCGATCTGGCGTTCGCAGGCCAGGGCGAGCTGATCCACTGGCCCGGCTAGCGTTCCCGCTCGAATACGAACGCCTTGTCCGATTGGGGCATCCCGATCGCGCGATAAAAGCCGAGCGCACCGGGGGCCGACAGCAGAATGCAGGCGGCCTCCGGACCGGCGGCCCGCCGCGTTTCCTCGATCAGCCGCTGGCCGATGCCCGAGCCCTGATACTGCCGGTCGACCGCCAGATCCGACAGGTAGCAGCAGTACGCAAAGTCGGTGAGCGCCCGCGAGACCCCGATCAGCCGGCCCCCGTCCCGCGCCGTGACGATCAGGTTCGCGTGCGCGATCATCCGCTCGATTCGATCGCGATCTGCGACCGGCCGCCGCTCGGCAAGACCCGAACGCTGAAGCACGTCGATGAACTCCGACGGGTCCAGCGTTGCCTCGCGCGCGTAAAGAATCGAGCTCACAGGAACCGTCCCCGGCGGATCCGCACGCGACTAGTTCGCGTACTCTCCGCGGCCCTTCGGGTAGACCTTCTCCCAGTCGCGCCCGTTGACCGGCTTGATCGTCATGTGCTCGACGGACCCTGGATCGAGACAGCGCGCATTGATGCTGAAGCCGTCGGGATGGGACCTGGGCACGTAAAACGATTTGACACCACAAACCGAGCAGAACAGGTGTTTCGCGGTGCCGGTGTTGAAGGTGTAGGTCGTCAGTGCGTCGGCGCCCGACACCAGCTTGAAGCGGTGCGCGGGAACCACCAGATGCAGGTAACCTGCCTTGCTGCAGATGGAGCAATTGCAATCCGACACCTGGATGTCGGCCGGCGCCGTGACCTCGAACCGGACACGTCCGCAATGGCAGCCGCCGGTGTGAACGACCATCGTCGAATTCCTCGCTCCGCTCCGTCTAGCCGTCTGAAACAGGTCCGTTGATCTGCAAGTCGATGAACATGCTCGATTCCGGCTCGAACACGATACCCCAGAACGAACCTCCGCCATCGCATACGACAACCGG
>Ga0210394_10000961_pt1 | contig 50500 bp, 41 predicted proteins | sample IncBWC12MmetaG_FD_160121 | JGI IMG/M metagenome (GOLD analysis project Ga0210394, IMG submission 160121) | Forest soil microbial communities from Barre Woods Harvard Forest LTER site, Petersham, Massachusetts, United States - Inc-BW-C-12-M | ecosystem: Environmental > Terrestrial > Soil >...
GGAGTGGGTGAGGCCTCGATTGCGACACCGCCAAACGAAAGGGGCGGCAACAGTTGAGAGGTATCTACCACCACCGCGCCAGTCGTCGACTCTACCGATGTTTTGGCGACTTTTTCGGCTGCCTCCGCCAAGTGATCCGGTGCCCGGCCCGTGTATATATCGATGCGGCCGATTCTCTACTGCGTCTTACGGGTGTAGCCTTTGGCCAGAAGCACCGTCCGGTCGAACATTCAACATTGCTGTCGTATGGAAACGCGCGCTTCCATTTCGCTTGGAATCCCTCCAAGAGCACGCTTGGGCGCTGAGTACCATTGAGGCCGGATTCGCGCAGCTCGCGCAGTGGCGGGGAGTCTTCGATGGCGCTGTCGACCAGCGCCCAATTCAGCGTCGATGGCCTGGGGCGCGAAGGCGTGCGCCATATTCCTGTAGGCGTTGCGATGATGTCTACAAGAATATCGCTGCTCTCGATCGGGAGCTTCGCAGTCGTGTATTGAGTGTCATGAATGATCGTTGCGATGGGCACGTCGTCGTCGACCACGCCGATCTGCGCAAAGATCCCCCATTCGATATCCAGATACCGATGTCCCATGCCAAAGCGAAGACCTGCGGCGTTGACAGCCGAAGCGCCTAGGACGACGAGGTCAAAACGTCCACGGCGCTGCAGTTCCCCCAGTGTCACTGAGTAACCGAAGTGTTCGACGCCATCGAGCCACGCCGCGTACTTTTCGTGGCCCCTAGGCACTTTCTTCGGGTCGAGTAGCAGAAAGCCCCTATGCAGCCCATATGAGGGGAGCACCATTGTTTTGCCATCACGAACGGCACATTGTCGAAATGGGATCAACGCGTTATCGGGTGTCACAAAGAGATATTGCGCTCGCCGATAGGCGAGCTCCTGAATAACCCCTTGCGCGGCAACGTCGCTGCCGTCGAATCCTGGTATAAATTTCGAGATATCGTGCTGAAAGCGCGAATCCGGGAACGCATGCTGGCGCATTTTGGCGCTGATTGCAGCGGCCGATTCTTCTTTGCAGGGAGGTTCGGTATCGATCGTCACTTGCCGATCACCTGCACTTGCACGGTGCGATTTCTAGGGCCATCGAATTCCCAGAAATACACTTTCTGTGAATGACCGAGACCGAGTTTACCTTCGTTCACGATAAACATGCGCGAATGACCAATCAATGCTGCCTTCACGTGGCCCGCCGCGTCCTGCGGTGTGTCGTGCTGATGTTTGAAGTCTATTCGCGTGGGTACAAGGCGGTGGATCTCGTCGTTTACATCTTCGAGACCGTTAACATCCCACGGCGAGACCACGGTCACGGCCGCGGTAGAATGTGGTATCGAGACCAGAAGCATTCCTGCAGTTACTCCACTGGCGGCAAGCTCCGCTTCAGCCATTGGAGTTATGTCATAGAGACCGTTGTGATCCGTCGAAAGACTGAACGATTGCATTTATGCATTCCTCACTGATTGGCAAGTTCAATCTTGCTGTTGCGTACCAGTGCAGCGTCCACCGCGCCGCGCCACGGTCCTGTATGACCGCGATAGTGAACGGCCTTGCGCTTAACGGCAGTGAAAGCTGAGAGCAACGCACCCGGCACGGTTTGGAGGATAGGAGAGAAGAACTCATCGACCTGCGGCAAAACCAACACGTTCTTTGCTGGTGCGAAGCGGGTATCGTCCGTGATCGCGAGATAGGGACGCCCAAGTTGTTCCAGTGTAGTGACTAGCTCCCGAGTGCGATTAACCGCAACAGACCTTGTGGGTGCGAATAAGATGGTGGGTATACTTTCGGGCGTATCGACGAAATAGTTCAAGTGATGGAACTCCTCGACATCCTGCGCAGAAGCATGAATACCTGCGGCCTCCACCAGCTTAGCCGCGGTGTACGACGCGGAACCGAAGCTGGGTCCGCTCCCAAGGACATCCGCGGCATGGAAGAGACCCCACGCGTCGATACGTTCGCGAGCGGCGGCTTCCATACTCTCGCTCAATCCGTGAAGTGCGTTTGACATGCCGGCAAGTTCACTACGTAAGGCTCCGGCGCGGTCCATCGTCATGCACATTAGTACCTCGGCGATCCGGAGTGAAAGAAGATAGATGCCAAGTAGCGACGCGACATAGCTACGAGTTCCAGGCGCGGAAACAGAGGCAGGGATCGAAATGTCGAGGGTCTTTTCGGCAGCTTGTGCGGCCCGGCTCGCCGGGCTGGCTGTAACAGCAAGCGTGATTGCGCCCAGAGCTCTTAGTCGATGCGTCGCCTCGACCAGGCGCGCGGCCTCGCCCGAACTACTGATCGAAACTACAAGCAAGCCGCGATTTCTCCCAGACAACGGCGGCCGGCCGTGATCTACATAGCGCGACGCCTCCATGGACACCATTGGCTGTACGGGCAACCCGGTCCACGCACGCAGTGCCGGTGCGACGGCAAGGGCGGCGGCATATGAGTCGCCTGAGCCGGTCAGGATGATATGGCGTATGCCGTAGATTTCCGGAGTGGAAAGTATCGTCCGCGCATTTGACTCGATGCGCGGCGTCGCCTCATGGAGAAGATCCGATAGGCTGCGAATCTGCATTAGAAAGGAATCTAGTTCCGCACTCATAAGTAAGGGGTCCTGTCGAATGAAAGGGAATGACGTGAGATCCCTGTGGTGTCGTAGAGTCGAAGGAGGTCACGCCGAATGATGGATGACGGCAACCCATGCTGTGCAAGGGTGAGTGCAGCGGATGCAGCGGCGCAGCGCGACGCATGTGCAAGGTCGCCAAGCCGCTGACACCACCCTGCAAGAAAGCCGCCGCAGAACGCATTGCCGCCCCCGGTCACGTCGACCACCGGAGATGGGGGTGGTTTTACGTGAAGTTGCTCGCGTCCGTTCGAGACAACCGCGCCGTCGCCCCCCATTCGAAGAACTACGACAGGTGCGCCCGCGCCGATCAATTGGGTGACGATTGATTCCGGTGCTGAAATTCCGAGAAGCCTGTGCGCTTCGGCAATATTGAGCGAAAACAAATCGACTTGCCGGAACAATGACGTGATGGAAGACAAACTATGCGCTTGAGCGGCGTCGCCCTGCAGCTCCCACATCACCGTTCCCAAGTACTTACGCGAGCTTTGAAATGCAGACCAAAAGTCAGGCCATTCATCGCGGAAAATGTAGGTCCCTGCGGCCGGCAAAAGCACATCCGGAATATCGGCCGGCGTCAATTGAAGGCGCGCGAAATGATCCGGGCCATATACCGGGGTTTCGCTGCGTTCGCCGTCCGCCTGATAGATGAGCTTCGACTGGATTGTGTTCGCATCTCGCACTATCAGCCCTTCACGGCGTATGCCGTACCGGGCGAGAGCGGCGCCCGCAGTCTCGTCGAAATCCGAACCGACGCCGGCAACGATACCGATCTGTCCCCACCACATCGAGGCCGCAGCAGCCGCATAGACCGCGGCGCCCCCGAGGGTTCGAGGATGTAAAGCACCATCCGGATATTGAACATCGTCCAAAATGACATTTGACATCACGAGAATGGGTCTTTGGTTGCTCATTTTGCTGCGCCCGCGGTCAACCCCTCCACAAAGCGCCGCTGCAGTACTGCGTAGACGATCAGTACGGGCACGGTCAGGGCGGTCAATGCAGCCAGCAAGCGAGGCCAATCCACCGAGTCGCGCTGAAAAAAATTGAGCAAGCCGACGGGTACCGTGGCACTCGCCGGATCGCGCAAGAATACAAAGGAGAGATACAAGTCGTTCCACATCGCCATCGCCTGGATGACCGCGACACTTGCAAATCCAGGCAAAGTCATCGGCAGCACAATGTACCAAAGCGTCGATAAAGTGCTTGCGCCATCGAGCCGCGCCGCCTCTTCAACCTCCCGCGGCACACTCATGAAATAGCCCCGCAGGAGAAAGACGGAAATACCGAAGCCGCTCGCGGCATAGAGACAGGCGACCCCAAGAAATGTTCCGAGCATGCCTAGCGACCGTAGTACGACGAAAAGCGGAACGGTCAACACATCGGAAGGCACCATCATTGTCACAAGAATGATAACTGTCACCACGCCTCGTCCCGGGAACCTGAACCGAGCCAACGCGTACGCGGTAGTCGCTGCCGCAACGAGCAGGATGGAAAGACCGAGCGTAACCACGGTCAAGCTGTTCCAGACATAGTCGCCGACACGAGCCACCACGAATGCGTCCACATAATTGTGGAACAGCCAGCTTTGAGGGAGTCGCCAGGGATTGACGAGGAAATCCGCCTTGGATTTGAATGAGCCGGCCACAATCCAAAGAATTGGACCCAAAGCCTGCAGCGCGGCGATAAGCAGCGCCGCGTAGCCGGCCACACGCGCAAAGCCGACTCGGAACGGCGAGTCAGTCATGCTGCTGGCCGCTATTCGATAGGAAATAGTATGTAAACGCGAATATCGCGATGATCACGAGCAAAATGTACCCCGTGGCAGTGGCTTGAGCGAAATGACCGAACTTGAATGCCTCACTGTACAGATACGTCACCACGACTTGAGTGCCAAAGCCTGCCCGCGTCAGCACCCAGACAACGTCGAAACTGCGGACAAAAGCGCCCATCAACGCGATCAGGGTAGATACAAATATGATCGGCCGCAGTTGCGGCAGCGTGACGTGCCAAAATCGCTGCCATGCGTTTGCGCCGTCGAGCTTCGCGGCCGCATAAAGCGATGGATCGATTGCCTGCATGCCCGCCAGGAAGATCAGCATATGCAATCCGCCCCACCGCCAGATCTCGACGCAGGAAACGCAGAGCAATGCGGTCCCCGGCGTACCGAGCCAGGAGTGTTCAAGTCCTTGCAGTCCGACCGCAGACAGCGCCTGATTCAACAGACCGCCAAATCGCGATGCCGACAGGAAATAGGTCCAGAACGCGCCGATGACGATGATATTGAGCGTCACCGGCAGGAATAACACGGTGCGAAACGCACGAACCCCTCGCAGCGGAAGACTTACGAGCACGGCGAGTGCGAGACCGAAGACATTCTTTCCCACGACAACAATTGCGGCAAATACAACGGTATGCCAAAGGGCTTCGTGAAAACCCGCATCAGTGATCACCCTGCGGTAGAGAGAAAGCCCTGTCCAATGACCGATAACGATGCCGTTGAACTCGTGGAGACTTAGCCAAAACCCATAGCCGATGGGCAGAATTAGAAAAGTTCCGATAAGTACCATGCCGGGTAGAAGGAGAACATAGGGGGCGTGGGAGCGTGTCATTTCGTCGCTGCGGGAGAGGCGCTTTTGGTGGCTTTATACACATACCCGGCCTGCACTAAAGTTTCGTATTTGGCCTCAATATTTGCCGCCGTCTGTTCCGGCGTTTGCGTCTGTCCCATCATGGCTTGCATTTGACGCTGCATGAAATCAGTGAGTTCGGGGGGGAAAATCCAATCCAAGAACTTAGCCGCCGGAAGTTGCGCCCTCAATTCGCGAGAAATCTCATCGTCGCCCTCGACGACATTTGTATGTGAGGTGGCGAAAGCTCCCAGAGGCTGCAATAGCCGCCTCGCATTCTCATCTCGTGTCGCAAATTCGATATACGCCTCCGCGAGCGCAGATTGCCTCGTCGTTGCAGAAATACACAAGCCGCTTTCGACGCCACCGAAGGCCTCCGGGTGACCCAATGCCGAATCGTATTGCGGAAAGGGGAACACACCCCAATGGAAAGTCACATTCGATGTAATGCCTGGAATATCCCAGGTATCACCGAAGAACGCTGCCGCTTTGCCTGAATAGAACACCGACTTCATTGTATTTTCGTCGAGTTCGTTCGATTGTGCATCTAGCAAGCCGTCATCCACCCAATCGCGCGCCAGTTGCAATGCACGGACGTTCGTGGCATCGGTAAATTTCGTGGTGCCTTCCAACATTCGCTCGACGAAAAAAACTTGCCGATTCTCCGTGGCTTGCGTGAGCGCACTCATGTAATAAAACAGCCACATCCAGGCGTTCTTGCCCTGATGAACGACCGGGATCACGTTCGCCGCTCGAAATTTAGGCACCAGTGCCCGAAATGTGCTGTAGGTCTTTGGTGCTCCGGCACCGACATTCGCAAAGAGATCCTTGTTATAAAAAAAAGTTGTGAGGTTCACGGCGGACAATGGGGCAGCCCATATATGGCTGTCCACTGTAAAGTTCTCGACTGCCCCGGGCGTAAAGCGCTGGCGTATGGGCGTCACCAGTGCATCCAGCGGTGCGATCAAGCCGCCTCTTGCGTAGGCGGTATTTACCGGATTGGCGGCACATACCACCACATCGAGTTGATCACCCGCCACCTCCGCATTACGCAGCCGTGCAAGGCCGTCCGCGACGGGCCCGCGGACGTCGTGCACGATCTGTTTGACTTGCGGATGTTCGATTCTGAATCTAGTGTCGAGGTCACCTGTCACTCGAGCCACCACATCCTCGGCTGCACCAGGGGCGAAACTATCCCAACTGCTGGGGCCAAAGATGACAAGTTTGACACCCGTACCTTCTGACGCGCTCCGCTGCTTCGACACGTGCACCCAATGCAACGCAAGCGCAGCCAGATACAAAGCGATGGCGCTCAAAATGACGCGCGACTTGCCGCTCACAGGGATCCCCAAGGTCTTACGAACGACTTAAAGCCGCGCGAATGTGCTACGTGGATCGATTGTGACACTCGAGAACTTTTATTTCTCTGAGAGGTCTGATATTCTAGACCTCGTTGGTTTAACGTGCAATTAGCTCTGGCTAAATATTAGGCATCCCATGAGCCTCCTCGTGGCCGGCAACGCGGCGATTTTTGATCTGCTGCTACGCGTAGATCGGATCCCGTCCTCTTCCGAAGTGGCTAGCCTGATTGCAAATCCCAGTTCCCGCGGTGAATGGCTGCCGGGAGGAGCGGCCATGACGATCGCACTTGCGGCGCGTGCGCAAGGGTTGGCGGTCAAATTGTGGCATCCGTATCCCAGCGATGTGGAGAGCCAATCCGCTCTGGGACGCCTCGACGCAGCTGGGGTCGACTGCGCGTCCGTACCGCAAAGTAACGAAGGCGCTGCGCGATGCGTGATGATTTATCACGGCAATCAGCGATCGGCGTGGTCAACTATACATGCAGACGTGATGCCGACAGATCTGGACTCACTATTCGACGGAGTTACTCACCTGGTTGTTACATCGGTTTGGTCCAAATGGACCGAGACACTGCTTGGAGCGGCGAAGTCGCGTGACATCCCATGCAGCCTTATCGGTGAGGCCGCGCCGGAGAGCTTGCGCTACGTGTGGCATACCGCAGTCGTAGACGAACACCAGCGGGAGGCTCTAAATGGACCTACTGCAACGACGCTGGTGATCACGCGCGGTGCCCAGGGCGCAGTAATTGTCGAAGGGAACGCTGAGTTTACCCTGCCCGCGACGACAGCCAAAGTCGTTGATACCACCGGTGCGGGTGACACCTTCGGAGGCACATTTCTTGCGCGGCGCCTACTTGGCGATACCGTGCCGGATGCTGCCAAAACCGCTGCAGACGTCGCTGCGCGCGCCTGCGAAGGGTGGGGCGCCTGGGCGGCCTTCAAATACAACCAGCCAGTTCGCCCATCTGCTTCCCTCGACGAACGTATTCGAGGCGCCTTGATTGGGACGGCGTGTGGTGATGCGTTCGGCATGCCAAATTCGTTTCTTCGCGCACCGCCGTGGCGAAACGAGATGGAACCGGGACCCGCCATCAGCCCGTATCACGCCGGATATCCTGCGGGCCGGATTACCGATGACACCGAACAGGCGCTGGCACTTACTGATGCACTGGAGGATGGTTTCACTCCCTCCAGCGTGGCGCGCCGCCTGAACGAGTGGTTCGTCGGAGTCGGTGGCGAAAATTCTCTCGCGGTGGGACCAAGCACTAAACGTGCGCTGATGGCGTACCAGTCGGGAGGGGCTATCGAGGAGAACGGGAGGTTCGGCGTAACCAATGGAGCCGCGATGCGCATATCGCCAATAGGCGTATATGGTGCAGTAGCCGAGCTATCGCTTCCGGAATTGGTCGATATGGTTACCATTGCGTGCTTGCCGACTCATCTGACCAGTCCGGCAATTTCAGGTGCCGCGGCTCTGGCCGCGGCCATCTCTGCCGCGGTCAAGGGCGCGCCATGGAGCGTGGTAGTGGAGCAAGCATTGTGTGGCGCGCGTGCCGGTGCGCAGCGCGGCAACTGGGTCTATGCGGCGGACATCGCCGGACGCATCCAAAATGCGCGCGCTCTTCTCAACGGCGCTCGATCGAAAACCGACGTCGCGCGTCTCATTTCTGACATTGTCGGTGCCGGTGAGCCGACCACAGAATCCGTCCCGGCGGCCATCGCAATCGCAGACTATGCGCAGGGAGAACCCAACCTTGCCATCGAAATATCCGGCAATCTGCGCGGTGATACCGACACCATCGCGGCGATGGCCGGTGCGATCTGTGGCGCCTTCTGCGGCGAGAACGCGATTTCGCTCAATTGGCGAACTCTCGTCCAACAGGTGAATCAGCTCGATGTGAATGAATGGGCGCGACGTCTACAGAGGGCCGCGTTCACTGCGCGTCCTAGGTCTGCCAGAGCTTGACATAAGACTCCGCGTCGGCGGTTCATCAGGCTAGCGGAGGTAGAGTCGGTTCCAGCGCCTTGAGCTCTTGCAAAGGCGGGATGGTGTCTAGCATTTGTGGATCGAGCACACTCCACGCGATGCCGCACGTCGGCTTATGCGGGTTGCCAACGGCAATCACACGCGTGGGTGTAAAGATCACGTCCGCCACTGTGTCGAAGACTTCGGGGTGCAACGTCTCGTGCAACACCTGGCAATCGTGTACCACGGCGGCGGCGGGAGTTGCGGAGGAGATCACCCCAACACGATAGAGCATGCCCCACTCGGCATCAAAGAAACCATGGCCCTTTCCGAAGCGGATACCTTCTTCGTTGATCGCACCGGTGCCTGTAATCATGTAATCGACCACTTTGAGCCTATCGCGAATTGCCGCGAGCGTGATGTGCTCGCCCATCCGCTCCATTCCATCGAGGGTTGCGGCATACAACAACCTATCCTTCGGAATGCGTGCAGGATCGAGCAGCCAGAAACCCCGTCTGATCGAATATGTCGTCATCAGAATGCGTTTGCCGTCGAGCAGGGCGCGGTAGCGCAGTTGTTCGATGCAGTTGTCCGGCGTAATGAACAGGATGTTGGCATCGCGATAGAACCGATGGCTCATCAGACGGTCCACGGCTTGGTCGCTGCCCACGAAATCGGCGATGAATGCCCCGAAATCGTAGTGAAACCGACTGTCCGGAAAAGCGACTTTGCGCAGCTCGGCGAAGACGCGCTGGCGTATCGAGGATTTATGGTCAATATGGGTTAGCGTCATGGTAGGTAACTCAGATTGCCGCTATTGGTTCGGGGCGCCGTTGAAGTTGCGCTATCGCATTTCGAGAGGTACAGTAGTATAGACCTTAGAGCGCCAGAAGACGACTGTGGCGGCACCGCAATTACTGACGTCGGCCGTCATGGCGAGGGCTTGGTAGCTATCCAAGAGAGCGTAGGAGATGAAGTCTACCAAAGTCATCGCCGGACTTTTGTTGCGCGACTATTGCCCAGGTGGTGACAGAAGTTATAACGGCTCAATAAACCGTTGCCACGGGTTCGCGCTACTTCGCAGAAGGGCTCATGCCGGTGCTGGCGGGGCTGCCACACATTTAGTTTCACGTGGCCCCAGTAGGCACTGGTTCGAACATTGAACGCGTATATCGTTGGGTTGCCAAAAGCAGAGCTGCATCTGCACATAGAAGGCACGCTCGAGCCCGAACTGACAGTTCGTCTGGCAAGAAAACACGGTGTGCGGCTTCCTTATGGGACAGTAGAAGAATTGCGCGAGGCGTATCAATTCGCCGACTTGCAGTCATTTCTTGATATCTATTATGCAGGCACCGACGTATTGCGGGATGAGAGTGACTTTTATGAGCTGACGCACGAATACCTTCTTAAGGCGCGCGCTCAAGGCGTCGTGCACGTCGAAATTGCGTTTGATGCCCAAACCCACACACGGCGCGGCATAGATGTCGGAACGGTAATTCATGGGATCCGGCGCGCACTCATCGAAGCCGAACGCGAGCTGGGAATTACTCATCGACTTATCCTGTCCTTTCTGCGAGATCTGAGCGCCGCAAACGCGATGAGGACATTAGAAGATGCGCTTGCTCATACGGATTGCCTCAACGCAGTGGGACTCGATTCCGCGGAGTGCGGTCATCCGCCATCGAAGTTCGCAGACGTCTTTGAGCACGCACGTCACGAGGGCCTGCTTGCTGTGGCACATGCAGGCGAAGAAGGACCACCGTCGTACATTTACGAGGCGCTCGATATTCTCCAGGTAAGGCGTATCGATCATGGGGTCCGCTGCGAAGAGGATCCAAAGTTAGTCGAGCGACTCGCAAACGAGCGAATGCCATTGACGGTGTGTCCACTGTCGAACATTGAGCTGAAGGTCTTCGAGCGCATGGAGAACCACAATCTCAAGCGCTTACTAGAGCACGGTCTTTGCGTTACGGTGAACTCGGACGACCCAGCCTATTTTGGCGGCTACGTCTTGGAGAATTATCTCGCGGTCGAAGAAGCGCTGGGGTTGTCAAAGGATCAGTTGTCAATGTTGGCGCGCAATTCCTTTGAAGCCTGCTTTCTCACGCCGCCCGAAAAGCAGCGCTGGTTAACAGCTATCGACACGTACACTCGAACGCACAAGTGATGCCAAATACCACCCAGCAAGTGGGGAGGTTGGGATGTGCACTCGTTGAGGACGCTGTGAGTCGCATTGGTATCGCGCAACCGGAACAGCACTACCACATGCCGCTGCCGGACTCGTCGTGGAGTTACGCGATATATCGAGGAACATAGTCAGGTATGGGAACGGATAAGCGTGAGAGCGCAGGCAATACTGTCCGCTTTGTCCTTGATGGACAGGTCGTGATTGCATCTGACTTGTCGCCGACCATGACTGTGCTCCAGTATCTGCGCGATGTCGCCCACCGAACAGGTACCAAGGAAGGTTGCGCCGAGGGCGATTGTGGTGCGTGTACGGTCGTGCTGGGCGAACTCGCTCAGGACGGCAGCCACGTCAGCTATCGGGCGGTAAATTCCTGCATCCGATTTCTGCCCACCATCGATGGGCATGAGCTGATCACCGTGGAGAGTCTGCAGGCCAACGACGGCAGCTTGCATCCGGTCCAGCAGGCGATGGTCGACCATCACGCGTCGCAATGCGGCTTTTGCACGCCGGGTTTCGTGATGTCATTGTTTGCACTTTATTTGCAAACGGCGCGGCCGTCGCGCGAACAAGTCGTCGAAGCACTGTCGGGTAATCTATGTCGCTGTACCGGCTATCGGCCGATCATCGAAGCGGGCTGCCGCATGGGCAGCTATGCAATGGCGGAGCATTGGGGCCAGGAGGCGGCGAGATCTACCGACCGCCGTGATGCGCTGCGCGCGATCCGCCGCGACGATGCTCTCGTGCTGGCGGGCTTTTATTCCCCGCGTACTACCGAGGAGCTTGCCACGGTACTCGAGAGGGAACCCGGCGCTCTGGTTCTGGCCGGCGGCACGGATATCGGTCTCTGGGTGACGAAGCAGCTGCGGCATCTGCCGCCAATCGTTTACCTCGGCGAGATCACGGATCTTCAGCAGGTGCGAAGCGATGCAAGCGGTCTGGAGATTGGGGCAGCCGTGTCGTTGACCCGAGCCTGGGCCGCAATTGCTTCCATGTACCCGCAGCTCATCGAGCTCGCGCAGCGATTTGGTTCACCGCCGGTGCGAAACTCCGGCACTCTGTGCGGCAATCTTGCCAATGGCTCACCGATCGGCGATTCCATGCCGGTACTGATTACTCTCGATGCCGAACTCGAGTTACGTCGTGGAGCGCGTACGCGCCGAGTGCCGTTGGAGCGATTTTACCTCGGATATCAGCGCAAAGACCTCGAATCCGGGGAATTCATCATGTCGGTGCGTGTGCCCCTCCCACGCCCCGGGCACTTGGTTGCAAGCTATAAGGTGTCAAAGCGCTTCGATCAGGATATTTCGGCGGTTTGCGCCGCGTTTGCCGTGCAAGTCCATGAAGGCCGCGTCTGTGCCGCTCGAATGGCCTTCGGCGGATTGGCGGCCATTCCAGCTCGCGCACGCACCGCCGAGAGCGCCTTGCTTGGCGCGCCTTGGGCCCTGGACAGTATCGAGACTGCAGCGGCCGCGGTCGCCACGGATTTCCAGCCGTTGTCCGATCTACGCGCCAGCGACGCCTATCGCTTGCGTTGCGCGGGCAATTTGTTGCGCCGGTTTTATTTCGAGCATGGCGGCGCGATGGGAGCTACCCGCACGGCAGACGTAGTTCGAGCGTCGGTCTAGCCATGGTTACCTCCGAAGGTGCGATCACAGAGGAGCCCGCGGTACGAAACAGGATGAGCGCCGCCCCACGGCACGATAGCGCACACCTGCATGTGAGTGGCCGGGCGCTGTATGCCGATGACATCCCGCTACCGGCCAACACATTGCACGCAGCCTTTGGGCTCAGCGGCATCGCTCACGGCCGCATCCGCGAAATGGATCTAGCGCCGCTGCAACGTATGGCGGGCGTGATTGCAATCGCTGCGGCGGGCGACGTTCCGGGCGACAACAACTACAGCCCGCATAAAGATGATCCGATTTTTGCGGCAGACGTTGTGCAATACGCGGGCCAGCCCTTATTCGCGGTGGCGGCGAATACCTACGCGGCGGCGCGTAGCGCAGCGCGGGCTGGCCGGATCGAGTACGAGCCACTGCCGGCGATTCTGGACATTCGAGCGGCGCTCGCGGCGAATAGCTATGTGCTGCCATCCGCGCGCCTGGTGCGAGGCCGGCCGCGCGAGATGCTGCCGCAGGCCGCGCATCGACTGCGCGGTTCGCTCACCATCGGCGGTCAAGATCACTTTTACCTTGAGGGTCAGATTGCGATTGCCCTACCGCAAGAAGATGGCGCCATGCTGGTGCACAGCTCGACTCAGCATCCGACGGAAGTCCAACAGATCGTGGCGCATGCTCTAGGGAAGTGCTCCAACGATGTGACCGTGCAATGTCGGCGCATGGGAGGCGGCTTCGGCGGTAAAGAAACCCAACCGGCGTTGATCGCGGCGGCGGCGGCGGTGCTCTCCCATAACACGCGGCGGCCAATCAAGCTGCGTGTCGACCGCGACGCCGATATGCTCATGACGGGCAAACGACACGACTTCCTCGCTGATTACGAGGTGGGATTCGACGACAAGGGTCGCGTATCGGCGCTCATCGTCATGCTGGCCTCGCGCTGCGGATATTCGGCCGATTTGTCGGGGCCCGTCAACGATCGCGCGCTCATGCATATCGACAACGCATATTATCTCGAGCACGTGGAGGTGGTATCGCATCGCTGCAAAACCCACACGGTCTCGAACACCGCATTTCGCGGCTTCGGCGGCCCGCAGGGAATGATGGTGATCGAGCATATTCTCGATGCGATAGCGCGGATGTTGCGCTTGGATCCGCTGGACGTGCGGGGCGCGAATTTCTACGGCGTCGATAGCCGCAATATGACGCATTACGGCCAAATCGTCGAAGACAATGTCATCCACGACATTGTGGCGGAGCTGGTTCTCAGCAGCTGCTACCGGGAGCGGCGCTTGAAGCTGGCGGCGTGGAATGCCGAGAACGCGGTCATCAAACGCGGCATTGCGTTGACCCCGGTAAAGTTTGGCATTTCTTTCACCGCGACGATGTTCAACCAAGCCGGCGCGCTTCTGAACATTTACAGCGACGGCACCGTGTTGCTCAACCACGGTGGCACGGAAATGGGGCAGGGGTTGTTTATCAAGGTGGCGCAGGTGGTCGCGGCGGAATTGGATGTGCCGTTGTCGGCGATCCGCGTGTCGGCCACCGATACCTCCAAGGTACCCAACACGTCCGCGAGCGCGGCATCGGCCAGTACGGATTTGAACGGCAAGGCGGCGCAGGCGGCGGCGCAGACCATTCGGCGACGCCTGGTTCAATGGGCGTGCGAAGCCTATGGTGTGGAGGCGCACGAGGTGCGTTTTCGCGACGGTCGGGTAGCCATCGGCAAGCGCGAGCTTACATTCGCCGAACTGGTGGGCCAAGCTTATCGGGCCCGGATCTCTCTTTCCTCGACGGGTTTCTACAAGACGCCGAAGATCGAATGGAACAAGGAAACGATGCGCGGCCGTCCATTCTTCTATTTCGCCTACGGTGCGGCGGTCAGCGAAGTGGCGATCGACACATTGACGGGTGAAACACAGCTGGTGCGCGTCGATATCCTGCACGATGTGGGTGCCTCGCTCAACACCGCGATCGATCTGGGACAAATCGAGGGTGGATTTCTGCAAGGTGTCGGCTGGCTCACCTCGGAGGAGCTGTGGTGGAACGCACGGGGCGAATTGCAGACGCATGCACCATCGACGTACAAGATTCCCACGGCACGCGATTGGCCGATGCAGGCGACGGTCCGACTGTTCTCAAGCGAGCCGAATAGGGAAGACACGATCTATCGCTCCAAAGCGGTGGGGGAGCCGCCGTTGATGTTGGCCATGTCGGTATTCCACGCCATCCGCGATGCCATCGCGAGCCTGGGTCCTCCGGGCTCGGTGCCGGAACTGGTGGCTCCCGCTACACCCGAAGCGGTATTGCGCGCGATAAGTGGGCTGAGATCCACAGTGCTCTGATGAGTGTGCCGCCAGCCGCGTCGGTGTTCGGTCCGCCGAACTGGCTCGCAGGGTCGAGCGAGGGCGCACAGTGGCTGAAGCCGCTGAAGTGTTGGCTGCAGGCATTGATGGGCATGTTGCAATACGAACCCGTCGTCATACGCGTCGTACTGGCCACCGTGCGCGGTTCGGCGCCGCGTGAACCAGGCGCCGGGATGCTCGTGGCTTCGAGTGGCATCGAAGGCACGATCGGCGGAGGCCAACTCGAGTGGGAGGCGCTGGTTGCGGCGCGCGCTTTGCTCGATGACGGGGCGACGCCGGCGCGGATACAGCGCATCGTGCTCGGCACCGATCGAGGACAGTGCTGCGGGGGTGTCGTGGAGGTTTGGATGGAGCGCTATACGTGCGGAGATCTAGGGCTGCTCGAGGCGGGAAGTCTCGCCGCACAGCGCGGAGCTACCGTGCTCATGAGCACGATGCGGCGCACGGCTGTCGAGCGACGGATCGCATGTCATACGGGCATTGGTATCGAGGTGAGTCAATTATTGCAGGCGCCTTACGCGCGGGCAGCATCGCGCATAAGGCGCAACGCGAATGGTGAGGTGACGTTGTTCGAGCGTTTGGACGACGTGTTGCCGCCGTTATGGCTGTTCGGTGCAGGCCACGTTGGACAGGCGCTGGCGCGAATTCTGAGTGAGCTTCCGCTGCGGTTGACATGGATCGACTCTCGCGCCGAGCAGTTCCCGGCGCAGGTTCCTGCTGCGATACAGGTTGTGCACAGCACCGAGCCCGTTCAGAGCGTTGCGGCCGCGCCGGCCGGCGCACGCTTTCTAGTGATGACGCACAGCCACCCTGTCGACTATGCCCTGTGCCGCGCCATCCTCGCGCGTACCGATTTTGCTTGGGCCGGGCTGATTGGGTCGAAGAGCAAGGCGGCACGCTTTCGTTCGCGCTTAGCGAGCGATGGTTTTGATCGCGACGCCATCGCGCGGCTGGTCTGTCCCATCGGCATCGGTGGTATTGCCAGTAAATGGCCGGCGGCGATTGCGGTCGGGGTCGCTGCCCAAGTGATGCGAGACATCAGTGCGCAGGCAGGCACGGACGACGAGGATCTCACGTTCAATGTTCTGCCGGGCGAAGCGGCGCACGCGGGATCCCTCGGTGAGGGGGGTGCCGTCGACGGAGTCGCTTGTGCGGCAGGGGCGTGCGCGGCGTGCGGCCTGGTCGCCGCCCAAACCGGGAAGGTGGCGCGCCGTCATGACTAGGGCCCGCTGATACGTCTTCCTTCCCCCTGTGCCCCGACGATCGAGGCCGAGTGATGGGCCCTGAACAGCGTGCCACGTTCCGCGAGCAGCACGAACAGGATACCCGCCAGCCCGCAACACAGCGCGCCGGCGGCCAGCGGCACGGTCGTGCCCGTAAATTGCCAGCCGATACCCGCACCGACGAGCGCACCACCAAAAGTCGAAATGAAGCCCTGCAATGACGCCCCGATTCCAGCAACTGAACCAATCGGCTCCATCGCCATGGCTCCGAAGTTGGAAACTGAGAGGCTAAAGCATGCCATGGTCACGGATTGCAGCGCCACGAAAGTCCATAACGTTTCGATGCCGGAGGCCGACACTAGCACGTGTACAAAGGTCACAGCGATGAACAGCAGGAGCGAGGTATGCGAAATTACTCGCATCCCGACGCGCTCCACAATTCTAGAGTTCAGAAACGCTGCGACACTCATGAGGATCGCGCACAGCGCAAACACCGTAGGCATCAGACGGGGGCGGTGAAATACCTCAGTGAAGATCTGTTGCATCATACCGACATAGGCCAATGTCGATCCGATAATGACCGCCGTCGCCAGCGTATAGCACAGCGACATTCGGTTACCAAGCACCAGACGAACTGCATCCACGATGTGACTACGCGTCAGGCTCAGGCGGTAGTTGGCATGCAGCGTCTCCGGAAGCCTTAGCAGTGCCCAAGTCCAAGCTAGCGAACCAAATCCGCCAAACACGACAAAGATGTAGCGCCATGGGGCCAACAGAAGGATCAACTGTCCCAGGGTGGGTGCGATGATCGGAACTATCAAGAACACAACGAGGGTCAGCGACATGACCCTAGCCATATGTCGCCCGGAATATAGGTCACGAATGACTGAACGCGTTACGGTGACACTGGCGGCGGCGAGGCCGTGAACAAAGCGCCAGCCGAGCAGTGCGTGAAAGTTATCGGTGAGCCCGCAGAGCAGCGCGGCCACAACATACAAAGCCAGGCCACCAAGCAATACCGGCCGCCTGCCAAAGCGATCGGAAAGCAGTCCCCAGAACAGTTGACCGCAACCTAAGCCGGCCATGTACGCGGTTACGATCCACTGACCGTTATTCTGGCTCGCGACATGTAGCGCGCGAACCATGATGGGCAAGGCCGGCAGCATCCCGTCGATGGCGACAGCCTGTGTCGACAGCATCGCCGCGGCGAGTAGAACAAATTCACGAAAGCCGATGGGCGCAGCCTGGCGAAGCTCCGGCATGCCTTACGCCTGCGGGTACGCCGGCGGCTTGCTGACGATACAGTTGGCCATAACTACGATAGGCGCGAATTCCGGCAGATTGACGGCTGCGGCCGAGCGGATAAGATCATTGCCAGCCGCTGGTCTTGTCGACCGGACCTGTGAGCACCATGGTGCGAATGGTCATAGCCGAGATGGCTTTTAGGGGCACGCAAATTGGCTAATCTCCGCTCCCGCTCGCTCCTGGCTAGGTGCGAGACGCCTCCGCAGTTCGCTTACCTCTGCCAGAGTCGGAATCGAGCTCTGCGCACCAGGACGACTGACTGAGAGGGATGCCGCCACTTACTGGACTGTCAATCGCCCGGCCACCGGAATCTGGTCTATCGCTAGGCCGCGCGCCCGCTCTTTCGCGAAGACGCGACCTGCTCTAATCAGCATCTCGTGCGGCGTTTCCTGGTCGAGCCAAACGCCTTCCAGATCCTGAACCAGCAGATCTGTCGTCGCGCTGGGAAAGTAGGAGGTCAAGTGGTAGCCAAATTCACTGGAGTTGAGCGAAGCAGATATTTCGGCCATGGATTGATAGTAGGATTTGACTACGCCGGTCGCGGTCGGATCGCTCGGAAATTGTTTGAGCGGAATAGACCAGTACCCGGGCCATTGTTTCGAGATTGCCAGAACGAACTCGGGCGACAGAATCATGTTCAAAACCTGAGCGGCGCCATCCTTGACTTTTGAGTTGACGTTGATAGAGAACGTGAACGCACTACCGACATCGTAGATCGGATACGGCAGATCCGGATTCATGCGCGGAAAGGGAGCAAATCCCAGATCGTCGGCCTCGGAACCCTTGAAGTAGTTTCCCGCCCACTGAAAAGACAGGTTTGATGCAAAAAAGAAGGGTGATCGTTTCTGGTGCAGCAACGCGAGCGACACATCGAAGTCCAACACAAAATAGTCGCCACCGCCCAGATATCCGGCTTTGTACCACCGATCGAGTTCCGACATGGCCGCTTCAACGTTGGGAGAAGACCAGCTAATTCGACCAGCAAGCAGGTCACGGATCATTGCCGGACCCACGATCTGATTGAGAAAGATGGATATATAATCCTCGTTGACCGGCTGCCATCCTTTATTGCCAGTGACAGAGGCGTACATGCCTTTCGCCTGCGCTGCCTTCATGATCGCGACAACTTCCTCCCGGGACTTGGGAATGGACCAGCCGTTCTCGCGCAAAACGGCTTTGTTGTAGAACATTCCGTCCGCGTACAGCGAAGGGGTGATGCAATAGAGATGAGAGTACTGACGGCAAGCGTCTAGAACCGGAGCAAGCAGGCGGTCGACCCAGCCGTATTGTCTCGCATACGCCTCCAATGGTTCGAGTTTTCCGGCCCTAGCTAGCGGTGAAACATTGGCAGGTCCTGACGTATAGACGATATCCGGGCCTCGGTTACCGATGGCCGCTATGCGCACGTCGTTATCAACCGTTGTGCGGTACTCGAGCACCAGCTTGTATTTATCCTGACGGCTGTTAAACGGTGTCACCAACGCATCTTGCAACGCCTGCCGATACGCCGGTACGGCCCCCCAAAACCACATGGTGATAGTTGCTGGTTCGCTGCCTACCGCGAACATCGGGCTTAACAGCGCGAGCAAGGTAATTGCGAAATGCGACACGCGCACACGTCTGAGTGGGACCGCAAAGCGCGGTGTACTCGAACGTCGCATTTAAAGAACGGCCTCGCTCATAGTCGCTCGCCCGTCTTGGCGAATGCGAAAATGCGTTCCGGCATCAATTGCAGGTGAATAATATTCCCTACTTGGTCGTCGCGTTGCGCTCGACGTTCAATGCTTAGCCGGGCGCCGTGCGATGTCTCGACATAAGCGTAGGAGACACTACCCAATCGCTCGAGGATGCTGATTTGCGCCGGAAATCCCAGGACCGCGCTGGACTCGTCAATATGCTCCGATCGGACTCCCACGGTGATTTCCGTACCCACCGCCGGGCGACTCCGTAGCGTGCAACATTCGAAGTCTCCAGGGGCCAGCGTTGGGATCTTGACCCAAGCGCGGTCCGCACTCACCGCGGTGATGTTGGCGTCTAGAAAATTCATTTTAGGCGAGCCTATAAAACCAGCAACGAACACGTTGGCTGGATCATCGTAGATCTGCATCGGCGTACCAACCTGCTCAATACGACCATCTCGCAGCACCACGATACGGTCGGCCAACGTCATCGCCTCGACTTGATCATGAGTCACGAATATCATCGTGGCATCAAGATCCTGATGCAGCTTGGCGATTTCCAGGCGCGTCTGAAAGCGCAGTTCGGCGTCCAGGTTGGATAGCGGTTCATCGAATAGGAAGAGCTTCGGTTTCTTGACGATGGCGCGGCCAATCGCAACGCGTTGGCGTTGGCCCCCTGACAGCGCTTTTGGCTTGCGCGCCAGGTATGCCTCCAACTTTAGAATGCGGGCGGCTTCTATGACCTTCTCTCGACGCTGTGCTTTGGGCATGCCAGCCATTCGCAGACCGAAGTCGATATTCTCCTCTACCGTCATATGCGGATAGAGAGCGTAATTCTGAAATACCATGGCCACATTACGATCGACTGGCGGCAGACTCGTGACATTCTTTCCGTCGATGCTTATCGTGCCGCTCGAGACTGATTCTAATCCTGCGATCATTCTCAACAGGGTGCTCTTGCCACAGCCGGACGGGCCAACGAAGACAACGAACTCCCCATGCACGATCGATAGATCCAGGGGCTGGATCACTTGCACGGAGTCGAAATGCTTCTCAATGTTCTGCAATTCCAAGGTGGCCATGATGTCTACAATTATCCCTTGACTGCGCCTGCGGTGCCTGCGGTCATGCCATCAATGAAGAGACGCTGTAGCAACAGGAAAAATGCAATGATTGGCACAATGACAATGCAAGCGCCCGCCATCATGATGCCGAGGTCGGGCGACATGGCGCCTGCCATAGCGTGATACCCAACCGTCATGGTGAATCCCGCATCTCCCTGTTGGAAAGTGGAGGTGATTAGGAATTCATTCCAGGTATTGAGCGAGACAATGACAGCGACCGTCACACAACCGGGCTTCATGAGCGGCAATATCACGTAGCGAAAAGTCTGCCATGGCGACGCGCCGTCGATGAAGGCAGCGTCGTCCAGTTCGGTTGGAATGGTGAGTATGTACGTGCGTAACAGCATGATCGACAACGGCAGGTTGATTGCGGCGATGATTAGTGCTGTGGCGAAAACATTCCCAATCAGGCCGAGTCGTGCGTAGAGGAAGTACATTGGGAACAGGAATAGTTGGATCGGCACCGTCACGGAGCACAGGAAATAAAGGGTCACTAGCTTCCAAATGACTATACGGCGACGAGCCAGTGGAAACGCGGCCAAGGCTCCAAATACCACTGCCACGAGCACGGTGGTGCCTGTAAGCAACACGCTATTGACCACCCCGACCGAAAAATTTCCCCCAATCCAGGCCGCTTTGAAGTTCGTCGGCACGAGTGCATGCGGCAGCGACAGGGGATTCTCTACGATATCGGCGTGCGACTTGAACGCATTGATAACGACTAACAAGAGCGGAGCCAGGGAGACCAATACCATCAGACCCAACAAAAGGCGGGCCAGTAGTGCAGGGCGCGGGTCTGTTTGGATCATGGCTGCAAGCTTTCGCGGCTCATCCAGACATAGACATAGGCGGCCATGAGCCCAAAGACGCTCATGAACAACGCGACGGCGGTTGCTTTGCCTACCTCGAAGCTACGAAAGGCAAAGCCATAGGCGAGCGTCGAAAGTAACTCGGTCGAATGTGCCGGGCCGCCGCCGGTCATCAGAAACACATAGTCGAAGGTCAAAAAGGAGAATATCGTAACCATAACGAACATGAGCGCAATCGTCGGCAGGATATTCGGCAGGGTTATGTGGCGAAAAATCTGCCAACCACCGGCGCCCTCGAGGTATGCCGCTTCCAGTTGCTCAGTCGGTACCTGGCGCATCGCCGCAAAGAACACGACTGCAAGATAGCCCCAGAAGTGCCAGATATCGACAGAGGCGACGGTATACAGGGCTGTAGAGACATGACCCAGCGGGTCGTGCACCGCCAGCAAGTGTCTGCTGAAGTAGCCCAGCACGCCGGACCTCTGATCAAAAATCATGTTGCTCCAGATACTCGCATTGGCGATCGGCGAGAGGATGTAGGGAAGCAGAAATATGCTCTGGTATACAGATTGGCTACGGCGGCGCGTGAGCAGGAGCGAGGCCACCACGAGCGCAATGGCCATGGGTACCGTCAGGAATATAATGGTCCACTTAACGTTGTTGAATATCGCTCGCCAGAATGTGATGTCGTTCAGCAGGTCGCGAAAGTTCTCGAGGCCCAGCCACACGGGCTTGGAGACTCCGTCCCAGTCGGTGAACGCCAGCACCACAGTCAGCAAGGCCGGCACAAGTATCACGCACACGCTTAAGCCCAATGCCGGGAGCGCAAAAAATAAATAGCTCCGGTCTCGTTCGGCTATTTGACTCACCGGTTTATTTCGGGCGCACCGGTCGGTACATCCTCGAGACCTGCCTCGTTACTCGTGGTTAGAGAGGGAAGCCAATCCTCAACGCCGTACCGCGTGCGGCAACGGTCCATGCGCTCGAGGACAGCGATGCCCTCCAGCGCGACATCTACCGCGGCATTGTGGCCAGCCCCGGCTCGAAAAACTTCGCCAGTGACGATATTGTCGGCCACCGAACAACACGCTCCGCCGCGCCGGCCGAACAGTGTGGCCATCGTCACTATCGTAGACGCTTCACGCTCACCGTTGAGAACACCTGACCGGCGACATTCGTCTACTACGCCTGTTTGGCAAGGTCGCAGGAAGCCACCCACCGAGGGTCTTCCGGCACCACATAGATCAGAATCGGACGAGCGGGTTAGACCAATGTGGTAGCTCACCTTGAGGGCTCGAGCCGCCTCCGCCAGCGCCATGACGAGATCGGGACTGCAGATTGCAGGCCAGCCTGGCTCTACATAGGCGGCCGTCACGCCATCCCCTCTGACAATGCCATTGGCAATCACAATATCCCCCGGACGCACGCGCTCATTCAAACCGCCGGATCCACCAACGCGCAAAAAGGTATTGGCATTCGTATGCTCCAGCAGCTCAAACATGCAGAGCTCCGCCTCGGGACCCCCGCTGCCACCGCTAATCGCAGTGATATGAGCTCCTCGATAATAGCCTGACCAGCTCGTGAACATACCACTCTTGCCGGCGAGAACTGGCCGATCGAGGCGCTGCGCCAGCTGCGTTGCGGGATCCTCGTCATAGGCGCACAGCGGGTCACGCACAAACAACAGTACGTAATCCCCCACAAGCGCGGGCGTCAGGCCCGTTAGCGCCGGCCTGCCATCGATCTCAAGGCCCCGTAGTGGAACGTTTTCACGGTACTTGTAGTTCGACCAGACCTCTCGATAAACATCGCGACCGCTTGAGGGCTTTTTCATGTGGCGACCACCTTAGTTTGAATGGCTCACGATCGAGAGAAGGCCTCTTCGGTCCAACCAAGCAGACTTAACGCTGAAACGAACTCAACAAATTATCCATGATAGTCAAGCTCCCGGCGCTCAAGCAGCACCGGGTCACCGGTCCTGCTGACGGAAAAACCATAGGCCGGGACCGTGCCCTTGTCGATGACAAAGCCAGCGCCGCCCGACGCGAAGCTTGCGTCTTCAGCGGTAAGCAATTCCTTCCCATCAATGCTGAACGAAATGCGTGCACCATTGACTGCCAGGCTAAAGCGCAACTTGGCGTTCTCGTCATAGGCATAATCTGTTTCCGCCAGAACATCCACTGTCTCATCCTTTCGTTTGATGAGTTTGGCTTTTTGGTTCTCCAGAATGCCGGCATAGTAACGGCGGTGCCCCCGTGCTCGCGCCACCAAACCAACTGCCTTGTGCAGGTCCATCGTCAGCTGGGATGAAACCTCATAGTCGACCCAGTCACGGCTTCCCGTGGTAATCACACCGCCATCGTCGGGGTGCGAGAGACAAAACGTAGAAAAGATGTCGGGCCCAAAATGACGCGCCGAACTCACAAACGATTTGATCCAGAAAGATGAGATGTCAAACGGCGACAGCTTCGGCGACAGGTCAAACGCACCGCGCATCACGAATGCCTTCGGCGCACCCGACCAGTCCATATCGATAATCGCAATTCGGCCCGACATGCGACGGTCTGCCACCAATTCCACGCCTATCCGATAGATCGGCAGCCCACCCACATCCGGTACCAGCCAGTCGATTTTGTTATCGCCACGCTTCAGCTTCAGCAATTCGCCGGCGACTTTCGTCAGCTCGCCGCCGCCATCGTAGTGAATGATATAAAAGCGAATATCTGGACTCTGGGCTCCGAAGGTGCGAAGGGTGGCCTTCACGGTCTGCGTGCCATAGAGAGACGGACTGGCAATGACTTCGAAATAGCTGGTTTCCGCGACGGATTTCGGCTTTGGATCGATGAACGTTGGTACGGATACGGAGCCCGTTACGCCTCTTGCCAGAGCTTCATAGCGGATTTCAAGGCCGCTCTCGCCCGACGTTGTATTGAGATTGCCGACCGCGGTGACGGCTTGCGGCCCCTCGTGCAACGAGCAGGGCTGAAAGCCCTGTACCGACCCTGAATACTCGAACGCAAATCGCGCAGTCGGTGGTTCGTACTTCATTGCGCAGAGCGCCGCGGCCGCGCGCCTCACCCGCCGAGTTTCAATCACCGCGTCGCTCAGGCACTCGCCGCCGTCTGCGTTTACCACATACATGAGATCGGCAACTGGACCTCGGAAATCGGGACCGGCTTCCAGCGACTTGAGTCCCAGACGGATGCCATTTAGACAGCCAAGGTTGCCCGCATTGCAGTCGGTGTCCCAGCCGGACGAGACCGCAATCATGAGGCCGCGCTGAAAATTATCCCCACCCAGAATGAAGGACGCGAGCAGCAGAGCATGATTCGGTACCATTGGGCAGCAGCCAGGGTAGTGCGCGTAGCTATGATTGTCTCCCAACCACCGACGCACGACGCGCCAGTCGGTTGCTTTGGCGCATTGCTCACGTACATCGCCCACGATTCTTCGCAGATTGTCGTCACGGGTCATCGAGCAACCCAGATCCAACAGCTTGTCGATGTTGGGTTCGACAAATGCCTGCGCCTGCATGGCTGCCAGTAGCACGGCGGCTTCGACCGCGACACCATCGTGACTCACTGATCCGGCGGCGCGAGCCATGGCTGCTGCTCGCTCTGGATTGGCGGGATTGGACATCGCCCAGGTATCGATGAATATTTCGGCGCCGATTGCCTCCGCTAGTCCGCGGCTGTTCAATTTTGCAGATCCGCTTTCCGGAGCGTGGATTCCCGCTTTCAACCGAAGAAAGGCGGTGTGCTCGGTTGACCGCCCAAGTCCACCCCACCACAGCACAGTCTTATCCTCGACAATGTAGTTGAGCCAGGTGTCGCCGATCGTCTTAGCCGAAATATTGGTGGGGTAGCCATTATCCTCAAGTGCGCGATAGAACAAGAACGTACCCGAAATATCATCGTCCGGGACTATCAGTGGCCAGTTGATCTTGTCGTTCACATAGTAATTTATTTCCCCAAAAGTGCTTTGAATGCGCCGATACGGCCACCCTTCAACGGCACGGCCTAGATAGACGCCGACAAGCTTACCGAGCACACCCGCATACGTCTGTTCGGCGAAGCGGTCGTTAACGGACACAGCGGACTCGGATGCGGGCGCTAGCTTGCTCATGAGATTGTGGTTCCTTTAGTGACGGCTTTCCCCATGAACGTGCTGAGGATTGTGGGGCGGCAGCGGTATCCAGGAAAAACTACCCTCGATGTTGGAGTTCACCGAGAGGTCTATGTTACTGTACCACTTGGCTAGGGGTCGCGCAAATCGCTCCCTAGTGAGCGGCAACGTTTCAATTAGCAGGGCGGTAGTAAGTCCGAGCGGATGTGCTCCTCGAGCGCAAATGCAGTCGTCGGGATTTTCCTACGGCCGTATCTGCTGCACGTTACTAGCGCCGGTGGACAGGCATGCGAAGATCAAGCTCAAAGCCTATGGGCATCTATCGCTCGTTAATGCTGTTGGTCGCAAGTGCCTTCCTGATACCCCTCTACCACGGGGTTTGGAGCGCGGAACCGGCAACAAAGATCGTGCTGATCGGGGGCCCTGCAAGCGTTGGCGCCGCCATCGGGGAACACGACTTTCCCAATGGTGTCCGTCTCCTAAAGCAATTTCTGGACGCCTCTCCGGATACCCGCGGCGTTAAAGTCGTCGCGTATCCCGATGGTTGGCCGACCGAAGGGTCGGCGCTCGAGGGTGCTTCGACCCTAGTGTTTTATTTCGCTGGCTTGGAATCGCATCCACTGAACGATGTTGCACACCGAGCGCAATTCATAAGATTGGTCCATGCCGGCGTTGGTGTCATTGCGCTTCATCAAGCATCGACTGTGCCGGCACAAGACACAACTATCGATCTGGAGCGTTGGTTGGGTGGGGCGCGCTATGGAATGGTTGATCGAACAGCCGAAACGGTTTCATTCAGACCGGTCGCCCACCCGATCGGCAATGGGGTCGGAGAGTTTCTGCTGATGGACGAATTCTATCCGACTATCCGATTTCAAGAGGATGACAAAAGAGTCACGCCGATTCTCACCGGGATGCTTCACCCACAATACCGCGACGGTAAATTCCTGGTCACCAATAAGGCGGAGACGCATCCGGTTGCCTGGGCATTCGAGCGCGACGATGGCGGGCGAGCATTTACCTTCACCGGGCTGCATTATCTTGCGGATTTGGATAACGCAGCGCTTCGCAAGCTTCTCCTGAATGCGATTCTTTGGACCGCGAAGATCGAAGTTCCGAAGGAAGGCGTCAGAACGGAGGCCTCGGCCGACGCGGCCGAGAAACTTATCAGCAAGGAATTGGCACTCGCCAGCGGTCCTCCAAAGACGGTCGAAGAGGCCATCGTCAGGCACCTGGGCGAGTACCAGGTGATCGACTATCCTTGGGGGCATCTCACATGGTACGTGTCAAGAGAGCTCAAGAATTCCGACACAATGACGACCGGAGAGGTTGTAATAAAGCCGGGCCAGGAAAATGCGCGCCATTTCCACCCCAACTGCGATGAAGTGCTTCATGTCCTCAGGGGAAGCATCCTGCAAAGCGTGGGGGACAGCAAGGTCGAAATGCATGAGGGCGATACGGTGAGTATTCCCGCCGGCGTCCATCACAATCAGAGGAACATCGGAACTGAGGATGCGGTTCTCTCGTTAAGCTTTTCATCCGCAGATCGGAAAACCATTGGCGAGTAGGAGCTGAGAGCTGGGGATGCAAAGCATGGCCCTGCCATTTAAATCGTGCAGCCTGATTCTTGCGTGCACAGCGACGGCTGCGGCCGCCTTTTCCGCGCCGCCCGATGCGCTGACGTTCCATCACGACCCACAGCGCACCGGATGGATTTCAAACGAATCCACTCTCACGCCACAGAACGTATCATCGCATTCCTTTGGATTGATCTGGCAGTCACCGCAGTTGGACGGCATCGCCGGGGCGCCACCACACATCTATGCATCGCCACTTTACATGGATCGCCTTCGGCTGACGGATGGCACATATAAGAATCGCACGCTGTCCGTCGTATTCACTGCAACGAACGCCGGGTTCGTCTACGCCATCAACGCATCTGCACACCGCGATGTGCCTGTCGGGACAATTCTTTGGAAGAGACAATTGGCGCCACCTTGCATACACGGGTTCATAGCAACCTCCGACGGCATACCCGCCGGGGTGATGAGCACGCCCGTTATAGACCCGAAGACGTTGCGACTATATGTAACCAGCTGTACCAGCCGGAAGGCGGCTGACAGCACCCACGCCAACGAATTTGGTGATCAGTTCTACGAGGCCTACGCGCTGGATGCTACAAGTGGAAGGTTGCTGCCGGGTTGGCCTGTGAGTCTCGATCGCGTGACGCTAAATTCTCCGGGAGTCAATAGAAACGCCGCCGACGGCGGACAACAACCGGTGAGGTCCGATATGGTGCCCGGAACGAGGGATGACTTCGGGGTCGGGCATTCGGGCTTCAATTTAGGAACGCAGCGCGGCGCGCTGAATCTGAGTCCGGACGGTTCGTTGCTGTACGCCACGTTTGGCGAAAGCATTCCCGGCTGGGTGGTCGCTGTCAATACATCAATAGCAAAGGTGGCCAGCGCATTTGCATCAGTCTCAGTTCCACACGGCACGGCCGGTGGTATCTGGGGTACCGGCGGTGCCGCGATCGATATGCAAGGCAATGTCTTTGTCATCGTGGGCACCGCCTTCGGAGGGTACATCGATCAACCGCATGATTGGGTGCAATCGGCGCTGATGTTTCCACAACCCGCGTCGGATGGGTTTACGCTTCGCGGGACGTACACGCCGTTCAATTACTGCCACTCTGCGATGATGGACATCGACGTCGGTTCTGGCGGTGCGATACTGCTGCCCGATCTCGATCCCTCAACGACGAGCACACCCTATCTGATGGCCTTCGGCGGTAAACAAGGCAATTTGTACTTGGTGAACCGCACGGACATGCCCGGTCGTTTGGACGGGCGACAGCCTTGTAGTGATGACGCCAGCAGCGACACTTCCTTGCTATCTCCCAGCCCGCAGCCGCAATTTGGCAAATCGGGGCCCCTGAACATATTCGGCCCGTATTCGGAGGACGGCAACGCTGTGGATCAGGCGAAGAGTCGAAGCGTTCCCGCATATTATCGCGCAGTGGACGGCAAACAATTTCTGTTCGTCAGCGGAAGTTCAAAGAAGGATGAGCATTCGGACATTAACGTACCGCCCTGTCTGGCGCGAGTGAAAGTTGTCGTGATGCCGGGAAAGCCCGCGTATCTTGAAGTCGACCAACTTGAGCAGACGGTGGTACTTGAAAATCCCGGATCACCGGTGGTCACCAGCCATGGCTCGATGAGCCCGATCGTTTGGGTACTTGACGAGCACGCCCATCGATCAACTTCTCTAGCTGGCCCGAATGCCCCACGACCGGTACTGTATGCATTCGACGCATTAACTCTCCGTCTGCTGTGGAATAGTGAACCCGGGGAACTGAACGCGAGCGGGAAATACAACGAGCCGACGATCGCCCGGGGCACCGTATTCGTAGCGACGGATCGAGTGCAGGCATTTGGATTGCGCAAGGCTGCCCGGTGAGCGCGCCCTTGGCGAAGGCCCTATGAAGGCGAAAACAATTGCTATCATTGCGGCGCTGGATACCAAGGGTGACGAAGCGCGGTATATCGAGGGTTTGATCCAAGAGCGTGGCCACCGCACCCTCCTGATCGACGTTGGGGTGTTGACCAACCCACAAGGTCGTGTGGACGTTACAAGTGCCGAGGTAGCCCACCAAGGCGGTGTCGAGCTCCACGAGCTCCGCGGCAGTGCAGACAAGGCACGTGCTATGGCTACGATGACGCGAGGGGCCGCCCTGGTAGCTGCGCAACTCCATGTGGCGCAGAGGATCGATGCGATGATCGGCATCGGTGGTTCGGCAGGAACCGCGATTGCGGCGAGCGCGATGCGAGCGTTGCCGATCGGCCTGCCCAAAGTTTTAGTGTCGACGGTGGCTTCCGGTGACACGCGGCCCTATGTCGGGACTAAGGACATCGCAATGCTCTACTCGGTAGTGGACATCGCGGGGCTAAACCGGATTTCTTCGCGCGTACTCGCGAATGGGGCGGGCGCTGTAATCGGAATGGTCGAGACCGAACTGCAGTCGCGCCAACAGCGACCCCTCATCGCTGCGACGATGTTCGGCAATACTACGCGCTGCGTGGAGCAGGCTCGTGGTTCACTCGAGGCGGCGGGGTTTGAGGTCTTGGTGTTCCACGCCACGGGTGCCGGTGGCATGACGATGGAAGGCCTGATTGCCGACGGCCTCGTGGATGGAGTCCTCGATGTCACGACCACCGAGTGGGCGGATGAGCTTTGCGGTGGCGTTTTTTCTGCGGGCCCTAAACGTCTGGACGGTGCAGCCCTCGCGGGGATTCCGCAGGTCATTGCGCCTGGATGCCTCGACATGGTCAACTTCGCGGCGCCGGATACCGTACCAGCGCGCTACGCAATGCGGAAATTGTTCCATTGGAATCCGAACGTAACTCTGATGCGGACCAATGTCGAAGAGAATGAGGAGCTCGGCAAGATACTCGCGGCAAAAATCAACCAGAGTACCGGGCCAGTCAAGGTGTTACTGCCCCTTCGCGGCGTATCCCAACTCGATAGCTTCGGTGGCGAGTTCTGGTGGCCCGAGGCCGATCAGGCTCTGTTTCACCGTTTGCAGGCGGACTTGCGCGCTGATATCCCGGTGATCGCACTCGAGGCTAACATCAACGATCCTGTATTCGCCGACCGAGCTGCGAAGGAGCTGCTCGAATTGATGGGCGATAGAACTTCAAACGCGACGGCTCCACCTTCGACGACGGGCGGCTAGGCAAGCGACATGATTTTCAGTCGAGAGGACGTGCTTCGTCGGCTTAGGATGGAGATTTCTCAGGGCCGTCCGATCGTCGGCGCCGGCGCGGGAACTGGCATTTCGGCCAAATTCGCCGAACAGGGTGGGGCCGATCTCATCATCGTCTACAATTCCGGGCGATTTCGCATGGCAGGTCATGGCAGCCTCGCTGGCCTACTCGCCTACGGAGACGCGAATGCAATTGTCAAGGAGATGGGGGAGCGCGAGATTTTGCCGGTAATGCGCGACGTGCCCGTGATCGCCGGGGTTATGGGTACAGATCCGCTGCGCCGTATGGAGCATCTGCTGGCAGAACTCGACGCCTTGGGTTTTTCGGGAATCAACAACTTTCCCACCGTCGGCCTTATCGATGGCCGCTTTCGCATGGAGCTCGAGCGCACGGGCATGGGATTTGCCAAGGAAGTTGCGATGATCCGTGCTGCGCATGAGCGTGGATTCTTTACGTGTGTCTACGTATTCAACCCGGACGAGGCTGCGACCATGGCGCAAGTTGGAGCCGATGCGGTGATTGCACACGTCGGGTTAACCGTGGGTGGATCCATCGGACTTTCGGACAATGATGCCTTGAGTCTGGACAAAGCTCCGGCGGTCGTGCAGGCGATCGCCGATGCCGCGAAGCGGATCAAGAGGGATGTATTGGTTCTGTGCCATGGCGGACCCATTGCCACCCCCGAGGATGCTGCGTACGTGCTGTCGCGCTGCGATGCCCTGGGGTTTGTCGGAGCTTCCTCAATGGAGCGCTTGCCGGTCGAGACCGCCATCGCCACGACCACTCGTGCATTTAAGTCGATCTCGCCTGGACGGCGCACGGACTTGTAGGCAAGAATCTGATGGGCAGAATCAAGAAGTCCAACAAGCGGTTGGCGGCCGGAGGCTCGATCCACCCCTTCGGGCACTTGATCGGCCGTTCTATATCAGAAGTGCAGCCGTACTCTGGAGGTGATCCAGTGCGAGGTTGAGTGCTCGATCGGTCGGCCGGAGCTGTCCGAAATAATGCAGGCGATTTGGAACAGCGGAGAGTCAAAGCCAACGCCGAGCATCTCTGATTCTTGCGCTGTACTGCGTACGATCTCCACCACGTTTTCGACCGACGCCGGCACGCGCTTGTAGAAGCCAGTCAAGATGCTCCAGAGGTCTTCGGTTGCCGACATTTTCTTTTTTTCGAGACCCGGAAAAACGGCTTTCGGCAGCCAAGAGGTGATGATTGCGAGTGGCGATCCCTCTGCTGAGATGCGACGTCGGACAACTATGGCCGGCGCCTTGTCCGATAAACCCAGTGCCTGGGTAATATCGAGTGGTGCGACGCGCAGCGCCTGCTCCAGAATCAGTACTTCCGTCCTGTAGCCGACATGCCGCAGCTGATTAGTGACACTTTCTATTGGCCTGAGATCGAGCGTCACCTCCGGCAAGTGAGTGATGATCGTCCCAACTCCATGCCGCCGGCTCACGAGGCCCGCGTCGGCCAGGCGCTGCAATGCCTGCCGTAGAGTCACGCGGCTGACACCATACAGCCGCGCCAAGGTCTGCTCAGGCGGCAATCGACCGCCGTCGGTCTGTTCGCCCGACTGGATGCACCGCCGCAGGTCCTGCTCGAGCTGCGCATATGCGGGTATTGGAGAGGTCGGATCAATCGGTGACACATTGAACCGCCATAGTTTCTTCACTTCGGATCTCAAGCCAATACTCCTCGGCGGATAACCGCGCACCAAAGCCGGGCTCGCCGGATCACCGCGCACCAAAGCCGTGCTGGCACGAGTGGCATTGTAGTCTTGATCACAGACAGCGGGCAGGGTGGACCAGGTCTTGTAGGCATGGTTGGTGAATGGTATCATTGTACGGACCTCTGAACATTAGCGCGACTAAGGACATCAATTAAGAACATCCGAGATGTTTGGGCGGAGCGAGGATTGAATCCTCGCTGTTGCGGCTGAGCAAAGAAGTTAGGGAGAACTCTTAATGCTAACCAGAATAGTGGTCGTGGGTCTTCTGGTCTCCGCCGCGCTGACCGGACCGGCATTCGCTCAACAAGCCAGCCAGCCCACAACGACGGAAACAACCGCTCCCGAGACGCAGATCGGAGAGGTGGTCGTCACCGCTAAGCGAGTCGCTGGCGGTGGCCTTCTTGCGGCTAGTACAGCCAGTCAAGTCGTCGAGACAATCTCCCAAGATTACATCGCCGACCAAATGCCCTCGGCCAACCCGTCATCACTACTCGCCAACCTACCGAGCGTCAATGTATCCGCCACCGACGCCTTCGGGCTTTCGGGCAGCTACAATGTCCAGATACACGGGCTGCCTGCATTCGACCTCGGTTTCGTCCTGGATGGCGTGCCGGTCTACAATAGCGGCTCGGCATATTCGAACGAGACGATCGACACCCACGACCTCACGACGCTATCCGTTGCGCCAGGCACGTCCACGATCGATGCGCCAACGATCGGCTCCTCGGCTGGCACCATCTACATGACGATGCGCGATCCCAGCCTAACTCCGGAAAGATCGGTCGACTTCGCCGGCGGTACTCAGAGGTATAACAGGGAATATGTGCGCCTCGACTCCGGAGAAATCGGCTCAAGCGGTGTGCGCGGCTTCGTATCTTTCTCCCGCAACTACGCCGACAACTGGCGCGGTGGCGGCTTCAATGAGAAGTTCCACCTCGACTCCAAGTGGGTGAAGGATTGGGGTGACAATATTCGGATAAGTTTTGAAACTTCGATCAATCAACAAATTTACACCTATTACTTCTTCCCGACCGCGCAGCAGTTCGCCAACTACCACGCGGACTTCAACCAATTCAATCTTCACAGTTCGTACCAAAACTTCGGCGACACCGCCTACTACCAACTAAATCAGCAAACACCGTCTTACGCTATGGTCTATTCGCTGCCAGTGCATTGGGTGGTGAACGATCATATAACCTTCGACGACACGCCCTATTTCTGGGCGTTCCTGGGGGCTGGCACCGGCGGGGATGTGCTCACGGCCGGCCATGCCTACCAGGGCACGCAACCTGCCAACGTCGACCTGACACGCGGCGGGACGATTCAACCTACGAATGGGCAGGTCCTGGTTGACGCCGGCTTTCACTCGACTACCTACCAGGGCGGCAATGTGGTTAAGGCGACCACAAAGCTCGGAAACAACACCATCGTCGCTGGCTGGTGGTACGAAAATTATGTTAATTATGAGCGCGACCCTGTTGGCGTTGTGAACCAAACGACCGGTGTTCCAGGCAATCCCTGGGATAACGCCAGCATCTACAAGCTTGCCAACGGTTCGGACTACTTAGTCAATAACAGCAACGATCGATATATCCTCAACAGCGCATTTGCCGGCGACACCCTATCTCTCATGGACAATCGATTGACCCTGTCAGCGGGCGGCAAGTACGTCTCGATCCATGTGAACATCGAGAATTTACTGCCCGGTTCGGTCCCTCAAAACAAAACCACCTTCAACTCCTTCCTGCCCCAGGGTCAGGTGCGATACAAGTTCGACGATAACAACTCAGTGTATGCGGACATCGAGAAGGACTTCAGCCTTCCGTTCCTGACGTCCATCGTCGACTACTACAGCATCAATTCGGGCACGCAGACGGCCCCCCCCAGCAAGGCGACGCCCGAGACCGCGCTCAAGGAGGAGATCGGTTATCGCTACTCCGACAGCCTCCTGGTGGCCGATATCTCCTTCTTTAACATCAACCTTAAGAACCACCTGCTGACGCTGAATGTATATGAAAATGGCCTACCGGAAGCTGTGACCGCCAACGCTGGCAATCAATCATCGCGTGGCGTTGACGTTCAGGTTGGAGCGAACCCAATACATCAAATCGCCCCTTACGTGTCGTTTGAATATCTGAATTCCCACACGGGCAGCAATATCCCCGACGTCAATCTTGCGGGTCTGGCAGATTACCTTCCAACCAACGGTAAAATCTCTCCGCAGGCCCCGGAATTCCAGGTCGCCCTTGGCCTGACTTATAGAGAAGGACCGTTCACTGCCGGAGTGCGGCTACGCTGGGTTGATCGCCAATATTCCGATTTGATGAATGAGGAATCCATGCCCAGTTTCATGCACAACGATTTCACCCTTGCTTATCAACCGCCGAACTGGCGCGGCCTGCACAATTCCAAGATACAGCTGAACATCTCCAATATCGGCAACGGCCTTTTCCGCAATGGCGTCTACTTTGCACCCCTCAATGCGCAGAATACCATTGGAACCCAGGGTGGCGTGATCCCCGGCAGCACGCCTTCCTACTACGTCGAGCCAGCCTTCGCAGCGGTGCTCAGCGTGTCGACGAGCTTTTGATAGAAGTGACGGGAAGCGAAATCGCCGGCGGTTGCACGGTAACTCTCCCGTCCGGGGCCCTGGCAATCACGTCATGCCGCGCTTGGGTAGCGTACTGCGCGGCAACCGCCCTTGGCGGAGCCAAGAAGACCATAGATGAAGAAAGTCATAATCGACACCGATCCGGGGATCGACGATGCCGTTGCGATCATGTTCGCGCTGGCTTCGGGTCAGCTCGAGATATTGGCCGTGACAGCAGTTTCAGGAAATCTACAAGCGGATAGAACATCCGCGAACGCACGAAAGATCCTAAGCCTGGTTGGAGCAGATTTGATCCCCGTCGCCAAGGGCCCGCAGACACCGCTGGCCCGGCCCTATCCGCGTGATCCATTCTCACACGGCGACGACGGGCTGGCGAATCTAGGGCTCGAACCCTCCATCCTGCCGGAGGATCCACGATCTGCCCATGAGGTAATCGTGGACCTGGTCAACCGTTACCCGAGCGAGATCACCATATTAGGTCTCGGACCGTTGACCAATCTCGCTCTGGCCGTCCAAGCCGATCCCAAACTGCCGCAAAAGGTCGACGAGCTCATCATAGTCGGCGGCAGCTATGGTCTCAATACCGCGGGCTCTCAGCGTGCGACCGGCGACAATCCTGTGAGCGAATGGAACATCTACGTCGACCCGGAGGCGGCCAAGATCGTATTTGAGGCAGGTTTCAGGCTTTTGGCGATCGGCCTTGACGTCGCCACCCATCCCAAAATCGATCTTTCTCGCGACCATCGCGAGCGCTTGGCGACATCTCCCAAGCGGTCCGCATGGTTCCTGAAGGGAGCGTGCCAGTTCGTGGAAGACCGCGGCTTTGGGTCGTACTGCAGTTTAATCGACAGCCTTGCGGTTGCAGCAGCTCTTGATCGCACCCTGTTTTCCACCATTCACCTCAATGTAGGCATCGAGACAAAAGGCGAGTTAACTCTCGGCGAAACAGTTGTCGACCGCCGCGAGCACTTCCGTTGGGACCATCTGCCGATAGTGGAGGTTGCTAGCGACGTCGACGTCGATCGTTTCTTCAATCTCCTGCTGCAGGCAATTGCCTAAGGACGTCGGTCGCAACCCCTAACCGCTGGCAGTGCTCACAGGCGGGCGGTCTCGACCGCGAACGGATCCGAACCACATCGGCTTTCCGACAGCGCCGCTGCTGTGTGGCCCAACAATGGCTCTACGGCAACCTTCCCAAGATGGTCATGTCACTGCAATTAAGTTACCTTTGTTGCCAGCGCTAAGGGCCTGCGGGGTGGAAACCATCCACATGGGAGTGGCGCTGCAGGCGAACTTCATGGCGCCGTTTTCTTCAAGCGTGACGTGCCAGCACAAGTGGTAGTTTTATGATCCATAGACGCCGATTCTTGGGACTGGCGGCCAGTACAATAGCGACAAGTGCCCGATCTTTGCCTCCGGCTCCGACTACTCTCACTATGCAATCGTCGTATATCAACGACGCCGAATTCCTGGGTTACTTCGTCGCGATCGACAAAGGATACTACCGCAGTCGCGGCATCGAGGTCGTCTATCGGCCAGGTGGCCCCGACATCATTCCTGAAAGCGCTCTTTTTTCGCAGAAGGCGGATATAGCTCTGACTGACCTCGACACGACGGTCAGCGCGATCACAAAACAGGGCGCGAAGTTTCGGATTATCGGTGCGCAATTCCAGAAGAATCCCACGGGAGTGATCAGCCTGCCCGCGAAGCCGGTTCGTTCGCCAACGGACCTTGTCGGCAAGACCCTTTCGGTATCACCGGTCAGCATGGCGATTGTCAAAGCCTTTTTCCGCATCAATGGCGTTGCCCCGAACGCGGTGCGGATCGTGCCTGACCTGCAGTCTGACCCAACGGCGCTATTGACCGGCGTGGTCGATGCCGCTCTTGGATTTGTTAGCGACTTTCCCTTCGTGGTCCAGCAACACGGTGAGACGCCCATCATCCTCCTGCTGGGCGACTATGGCTTGCCCCAGTTTATGGACACGGTCGTGGTTCCTGAGGAAGTACTCAGAACAAAGCGTGCAGCTTTGGTCGAGTGGCTGGCCGCGAGTCGCCGAGGTTGGGACGAAAACTTTCGCGATCCGAGCTTCTATCCGCAAGCCCTGCATGCGACCTGGCTGAAACCGGCGGGTCGCTCGGTCGCGTATGACACCTTCTCCAATACAGCCTATCGCGACTTGATGTCGACGAGAGCGGGGATCTTTTCCATGTCGGAGGAAGACATTGCTCAAAACATCGAAGCGGTCGAGCGCCTTGGTCTGCACGCAACGCGCGCAATGTTTGACACGACTCTCCTTCAAGAGATTCATTAACCCGAAAAATGGTCGAGGGTTTGCGACTCACGGGCGTATCGAAGAAGTTCGGTCGAAACGAAGCTCTGAGCTCAATCGACCTGAGCCTGCCCGCCGGCAGCTTCACGGCTGTGATCGGGCCCTCGGGATGTGGGAAATCGACTCTGCTTCGCATTATTTCCGGTCTGGAGTTCCCCGACCGAGGACAAGTTTCGCTGGCTGGATGCAGTCCGCAGGAACTGCGGCGGCAAGGAAAGATCGGCATGTCTTTTCAGGACTCAGCGTTGCTTCCTTGGCGCACGGTCTGCGAGAACATTGCTTTACCGCTGCAGATTCTCCGCCGATACCACGCCAACGAGCGTGCTAGTATCTTCGCGCTCGTGGATCTGGTTGGACTTTCCGGGTTTGGAGACGCCAAGCCTGCTCAACTATCGGGAGGGATGCGCCAGCGGGTCGCGATCGCGCGGGCCCTGGTAACTGATCCGACACTACTGCTGCTAGACGAGCCGTTTGCCTCACTCGACTTAATCCTGAGGCGCCGGATGAACCTCGAGCTCGAGCGAATATGGCTGAAAGATCGACCAACGACCGTTCTAGTGACCCACGGGATTGACGAAGCCGTCTTCCTGGCCGACCAGATAGTTGTCATGGCCGCGAGCCCCGGCCGGATTGCGGAGGTAATCGAGGTGCCGTTCGGTCGCCCCCGCCCGACGAACTTGTTCATGACATCCGCCTTTCATACTCTGACGGATCGCCTCGAGGGCCATCTCATTGCTGGGATGGCGGCGCCATAAGACCTGAGCTCGGCACCGGTCTACGGCTAGCCGCATGGGTTTCGGCGCTGATCATTTGGCAACTCGCTTCAGTTGCCGGTGTTCTTCCGCGCGAGGCGATCCCAGCGCCCCTGGCCGTGCTCGGCGATCTCTGGTCGAACCGCGAGGCTTATGCTTCAAACCTCGCTGGCACACTGTTCGCCGCATCCCTCGGCTATCTCATCGGAAACATCGTGGCTATAGTCGCCGCCGTCGTTTTCGTCAGGCTGTCGATCCTCGAACGGCTCGCCCGCGGCCTCAACCTGATCGTGTTTGCTGTCCCGGCCATCGCACTTGGCCCCTTATTGGCGATCGCGTTCCAGGGCGTCACCCCTCAGATCATCTTGGCAGCGTTCTCCGTGTACTTCATTACCATGTCAGTTACGATGGTTGGCCTCCGAGAGGTCGATCCGGATGCCCTGGCGCTCGTGCACCTATATGGCGCTGGCGGCTGGTCAGCATTTCGGTGGATCCGTTTAAGATCAGCCCTCCCGCACATCATGAGCGGTCTTCGCGCGAGCGTAACCTCTGCTTTGCTAGGAGCGATGCTCGCGGAATTTGGGAGCGGTGCAGCCGGGCTTGGTTCGTATCTTCTCGCCTCAATGAGTCTGGGACAGCCGGAGCGTGTGTGGGGCATCGCTATAGTGACAACCACCACCTCTGTGGTGATGTTCAACCTCATGTCTTGGATCGCCGCTCGAGTCACATGGCAACCGATCTCTACGCTGGGAGCCGCGGGGGTGCCGCAAACCGATGATCGCCAATCCTCACGTGCCACCCGCTTCATCGTTGGCGCAATGGCTATGCTGTTGCCGTTTGTATTCTGGCAATCGCTGCCCACGCTCCTGAATCTGTCGCCAGCGGTCATCCAGACGCCGAGTGAGATCTGGACTTATCTCACCTCGGGGCCCGACGCGGTTATGGCCTGGGCCTCGATTTGGTTTGCCGCAAAGCAAACTCTGCCTCTGGCGATTGCCGGGATGGCACTTGGCGGTTTGGCGGCCCTTACCCTCGCCCTGGCCCGCAAGTTCGTCCCATCGTTGGGACGGGCGGTAGCCGTTCCTGTGCTCTTATTACAGAGCACGCCCCTTGTGGCCCTAACGCCGCTGATCATCCTCGCTCTGGGACGTGGCGCCGCAGCGACGCTCGCCATCTCAACGTCGGTCTGCTTTTATCCGGCGTTCCTGACCCTCGCACAAGCCCTCGAAGCGACGCCGGAAGCGGCACTCGATGTCCTTCGTTTGTACCGCGCCAGCCCGCTTCAGATATTGCGCTTAGTTATTCTGCAATACCTGACACCTTATCTATTCACTGCGGCCCGCTTGGTGGCGCCGACAGCGCTCCTTGGGGTAATGACGGCGGAGTGGTTGGCAACCGGCTATGGCTTCGGCGGCTTGATGAACGAGGCGAGGGGCAACCTTGACTACGGAATGATCTGGACTGTAGCCTCTATCACGGTCTGCATCAGTCTCGGCCTTTATGAACTGATCTTGGCGATCGAACGCGCAGTGCGACGTCGGCGTGAGAGGTGAGGAACAGTTTCGTCTACAGGCCTTGTTACCGACTAGCCCTCGTGACGCACAGCAGGTCAAGGTATGAAATCGTGGTCGCCACCCATGCGCCGGTAGCGAGCCTGTACGTCGGCTAGCTGGCCGTTTCCTGCAGTAAGAAACTGAGCAGCGGCCGCTGAGGCGAAGCGAACTGCGTCCGTAAACGGCGCCGAATGCAAAGTCGCAAAAGCGAGACCGGCCAGGAATGTGTCGCCAGCCCCGGTGCTATTGCGCACGCTGATCGTCTCAGCGGCAAAGTGGAATGCTTCACCACGATCCAAGGCAAGTACGCCGTCGCGCCCCAAGGTCACGCACACTCTGACGGCCCTTTCTCCCAGGCGCGTAGCGAATGCATGAGCCCTCGCCAGGAGATCGCCTCCGACCCGTTCTCCCTCGTTCCACCACTCGAGCGTTTTCGCGTTGCTACACACGATATCGGCTTCATCGAGTGTCCTGAGTGCCGCATCCCACCCCCACATCGAAAGTCCTGGCTGCTCGAGGTCCAAAATCGTCGTTGCACCGCTGGCGCGAGCTTGGGCGAAGACGCTCTGCACCCCAGGATGAAAAAAGTTGGCAGTAACCACGTCCCCTGGGGTTGCCGCTATATTCTTGCCAAGTCCTGAAACAATCGCCGCCTCGGATGGAGAAAGGACGAGGGCCTTCTCGCCGCTTGGATCTACTAGAATTACACACGTCGCGGAGGCCTTGCCCGGAAGTGCCGTCAGTGCCACGTCGAGTCCCTCTATCGAGGACAGTTCGGCGGCTAACCACCGTCCCGCACCATCGTCGCCGACGCACGTCACGAAGGTGACAGGAGCCCGCCAGGACGCCAAGGCGCGCGCAGTCCACAATCCCTGCCCCCCCGCTTGTTCCTCCATCTCTGCGGCAAATATCTTCTCATCCCACTGGGGAAGGTGATCGATCTTGAAAACGCGATCGACACTAATAGCGCTAACGCAATAGATGTGGCCTAGCACCCGGACTCTCCGGCCGCCTCGTCAGCACGACCTGCGCTGTGGATACGCGATTCAGCGCGAGAGCCAGAAAACCCGATGGTTGAATCGCACCGATCAGCAGCCGGCCTTGTACCTTGCCCTGACCTCCGAGCAGCTTGTTCATGACGATTGGGGCGCAAGGGTGCCTACGTCATTTCAGGGAGCTGTCGTGAAGCCGATGTTATTCGCATACGCGAACCACTCATTGTACCGTTCGCCAGTCAGCTTGACCCAGTGCTCGAATGCCGCTTCCGGCGTGACAAATCGCCAGATCTCAACGGTCTCGAAATCGTGGTTGCCACGAATGTGGTAGCTACCGATCCTCTCTGCTCCTTCGCGCTCTGAAAGAGCGCGGATATCGTCCCAGTTCCGCTTGAGCGCCAGCTGCGTCGCTTCATCCAGTCCGTACCAATGAGGACGCGGACGAGCGTAGTGTATCCATATACAGTCGGTCATTTATGTCGGCCCTAAGCGATCACGGTTTCAGTAGCTCGATCAGCGGTGTGCGCCGGCCGATGATGTGCCGTGATGTCGTGAAGCGAAAATCGAGCACTCGTTCGTGCTCGTACATGACTTTATCGATCAAAGACGGAGAAGCAGCTTCCCAAATGCTCAAGTGGTGCCAGGAATGCGCCCAGTCCAGCCGGTGGCGACCAGTCATGTTGATATTGGTATTCAAATCATTCTGGAAGGCGATATCGCAGTCGCGGTCGTTGTCGCGGCGTTCATCTGGCGTGGCGGCCGTGCGAGCATCGTTCCACTCCCAGAAGGCCAGAAGGCCCCAGGGCCGGTCGATATCCGGGCCGATACCTTTGACCACCGCGAGTTCCCGCGGGCCAATCAACCACTCGGTGGCGAAACGCCGGGTCCACCCCGCGCGTTCGAGTCGGACGCTACCTTGCAGGGCGGCGGAGATCGTCGGCGCCTCGAAGACGCCGGCCAAATCGGCGGCAAAGGCAAAGCCCGTCGCGAATACCGCAGCCTGGTCGGGGCCATCGGGCTCGAACATGGCGCGCACCGAGAGCTTCCATCCTTCAGAGTGGAGCTCTTCTAGTACTCCCGCAATCCGATCTGCGTCCGCTCGAGTATAGGACAGCGCACCTTCTCGCACGTCTTTGGCAAGAAAAACAAGGATGCACCCGTCGGCTATTTGGTCATCGGAAAAGACGCTCGTGGCGCCGGGAATGAGCGACATCGCGACCGAGCCTCAGGCCTGGAGCGCCTGTAACGGCGGGGCAGCAACTTTGAGTTGGAGTCGAACACCGGATTCGGATAAACCATTCATGCTGCTATCCTCCCATGGACGGGTAACCGGGTCACGCGGTAAACCGGGACGGGACGGTGCGGTTCAAGCAAGGCGGTGCATGCCGCAGCATTTTGACCTTATCGTCATTGGCTCCGCGCCCGCCGGCCGCGCGCGGCGGTCTAGGCGGCTAAGCTCAAGAGGCCGGGCTCAAGAAAAGTGTCCTGATGGTAGAACGCGGGCGGCCCGACCGCCGCACGAGCCTGGTGCGACACCGACCGCAATCTCACAACCCCCGGCTCCGACCCCTGGTGCGACGACAAAGCCTGCGCTGACCCCAGGTTCGGATTTGTATGCTACGACGGCGGAAGCTCGACGACGACCAGAGCAGGGTTTTCTGGTAGCGTTCGGGGTGCCTCGTTTATCCAGGTGGTCCGCATGGTCCGGGTATGTCCAGGGAAACCAGGCACTCTTCGGGGTAACTTTGGTGGTAGCTGAAGATCCTGGATAGCGTGAAGACCTAGAAAATATGGCATTTGGTCGCATTGTTTGAGTCCTATCTCCGCACCAGAACATTCAACTGTTTAGCGCTCGATTGATTCGCAGTCCAGCCAATCGCAGAAGGGGTCGTTACCGAGTTGTTATATTGATGGAGCCTCCATATGCGTGAAGAAGATCCAGATTTCATAGATCCTTCGCGACAGCGCCAGAAGGCGCTTTCGAGGTGGGATGACGAAGGTGGCCTGATTCCCGGCGAGATGCATTCTGACGTGCCTAAGTTAACCAATGCCGAGTTGGTACATCTTCGGGTTCGTGTGATCGCCTTGGAGAACGTGGTGATTGCGCTGCTCGCTGAAAGCTCTGATCGGCAGCTCGACCATGTGCGCGAAATGGCCGCCTACATTTCCCCAAGACCTGGTTCTACCGAGCACCCCCTTACGATCCATGCGGCAAATCACATCGTTCAGCTCGTTGAACGGGCCACGCATTTTCGGGCGATGCCACCATTATAAGCAGTGGTTGTGCGCAGTGATAGGCGCGCAACTCGCGGCGATAGCGGGTGTACAAGCGGACGAGCAGCCCGTCGCGCCGTCTTCTTCGAGCAGTGGTTACGCGCAGTGGGTGATATCCGCCAGAAGCGTAAGGGATCTATCGGTCACTGGCGTAGCTCTCGTGACCCCACAATCGCCGCATGTGCCGCCGGCGGCCCGAAAGTGGGGAAAGGAAGCTGGCGTGCCTGTGATGGAAGTGCATCTGCAGACCGCTAAAGTGCTCGTTCGCGGGAGTAGTTCCAGCCGATATAGCCTCATCGGGCCATTGTCCTATCAGCCCAAGGTTTACGACTGCGACCGTGAGAGCCTTGTATTGGACACTCTTCCGACGATCTACTGGGGCGCCGTTCGATTGCGCCCAGGCTTCATCCGGTACTACGGCACGGGCATTCACGGCTATGGTATGTACTTGCTGATCGCGCGGCCCTTCGATCATGCGGGACAACCCGGACATCGCGACGTCAAAGGGTACGATCTGCGCTCAGCGCAGCCAGAGCTGTGCGTGAAACTCGTCGGCACCACATTGGGCGGCCAGATTTGGGAATCCAACGTCGCAGCAGTTCCTCTCGAACTTGTCGCCGCCGCGATCGCGACGGCGCCGCGTTGATGTCCCAATGAACACGCGGCACAAGATCGGATCTGCCCCTGAGGCCGTGAGCATTCAGGTCAGTGGGACCACCTATGTTTCAGGATTGATGCAGCGACCGCGCTTCGCTCAGGCCTGCCTTGTGCTCGCGCATGGCGCGGGAGCTGGGATGAGACATCCGTTCATGGCGGGGATAGCAAATGACCTTGCAGTGCGCGGCATAGCCACGCTGCGATATCAATTCCCATATATGGAACGTGGAGGTAAACGGCCGGATTCACCGGCGTTATGCCACGCAACCGTTCGAGCGGCCGTGCTCACAGCGGGCAAGCTTGCCCCAAAGCTTGCGCTCGTGGCGGGTGGCAAATCCTTCGGGGGTCGGATGACCTCGCAAGCGCAAGCGGCCTCGCCTCTCCCAGGCGTTCGGGGCGTGGCTTTCTTGGGATTTCCGCTGCATGCACCGAATCGTCCGTCCAGTGAGCGCGGCGAGCACCTGTTGCAGATCAGGATTCCGATGTTATTTCTGCAAGGCGCGCGCGATGCCTTGGCCGACCTGGCGCTGATACGGCGTCTGATTAATCGACTGGGCGAGCTTTCGACTCTGCGAGTACTGTCAGACGCGGACCATTCATTTCATGTTCCGGTACGAAGCGGACGCACCGATGAGGAAGTGCGCAAAGAGATGCTGGATTCATTGGCCACCTGGATTGCTTCTCTGACATGACCGTTCAGATGATGTTTCATCACTATACGCCAGAGGTGTACTACCCATCCCTGAGTGCGCGAGTTTGTTATCAGTGCCGCCTTCGTCACGATCGCAGTGGATGAGCGCGGATATTCCGCGGGCAATGCGGCTCCCTGTGACGATGACGACCAGAACTTACAAGTGTGATGCGTCTCGCAAAAAAACCACCTCATCAGCCCGAGCTGGTATGTGCGTGCGTTCGCGTACATACCGCCGCCCGTGAAGCGTGTTGGACTCTATCGCCGCAGAGCTTTGTGTACGGAAGGAATCTCGATGCCTCAGCGCGTACTGCGCATCCACGACGATGCGTCGAGGGCTAAGAGCATTCCAGAGGCACTGAGTAACTTCCGGTGCGTGCGCTCTGCCGGGGCGAGTCGCAGGACAGACCCGTCGCGCTGCAAGCGGACGCGGTGAGCGAGCAGTCGCTGCTTTGATCCAGCCGTGCCGCCGACGCACCATATCCACGCGAGGGCTCACCGTGACGACCATCAATCGCTTGTCTCTGCCCCGCGATCGCTTCGCGCTCGAGACACATTTTGCGGCTCTCGCTACGGAGGATCTGCGTAATCGATTCTGCCACTCCATCAAGCCCGAAGCCGTGACCAAATACCTGGATCAGTGGAGTGCGGCCGACATTCTGTCCTACGGCATCTTCGATCCAGATCGCGGACTTATTGCTGTTAGCCAGTTTGCGCAGTCTGCAGACGAACTCGAGGTGGGGATTTCCGTTTTACCCGCCTATCGGCGCAAAGGGCTCGCCCTGAGTTTGCTTTGCCGCTGCGCGCGCTATGCTCGGACGCGAGGGCTAAAAGCCCTGATCATTCACTGTCTGACGGACAACGTACCGATGCTGTCGCTGGCACGCCGGATCGACATGACGATCGAGACATCGAACGGCGAATCCGACGGTCATTTGACACTTCGCGCGGCCACGGCGATTGATTTCTGGAGCGAGATTGCCGACGATCAGGACAGCCTTGCGAAATCGATCGCAGATTCCGTGGTGAAGAGCTGGCAGCTCGCCGAAAAAACGGCTTTGGAGACCGTGACTCCGACTAAAGACAGCGGTACCTGATGCTCATGGTGCCGCCGAGGTCTCCGTCGATGGGTCTAAGCGGAATGAATATCGGGAAATTACGCCCTATTGGACAACCCGGCTGCGCGCAGTCACGGTTCCGTTCCGGTTGGTGCTCAGAAATGGCATGTTACCGCCGGTTCCAGCGGTGACGGTACGGATCGATCGAGCGGTGCCCAACCGTTGGAGGACGAACAAGCGCAGCGGGAGCTACGCCCTACACGTTTGCAACGCATTGAAGGTTGAGCACTGGGATAGGGGGATAGAGTGAAGAAGCTGCCGAAGTAAGAGGTCGGTAGTTGGAGAGAGGTTGACGGGATGGGGATGGGGATGGGGCGTAGGGACCGATTCGAGCAGTTCTTTTGAATGCCGAATTCGCCGCCTGGGGCAAGACTTGTAAAACGCGAATATTTGAGTCCTTCGAGTTAACGGCTGCGTCTCGCACAGCACCACCAGTTCTCACTGCGCGCGCGATATAATGTCCACACCCGTCGCTTTACTGTGCCCTTAGCTATCCCCACGCATAATCTAATTATAAACTCTTGATGTACGTGAATGCAGGATAGGGTCAAGCAGGATGTCGCATCATGCTAAAACACGCAGGTAGGGCCTGTCTCCTGTTTGTGGCGTTACTCGGACGCGCGAATGGCCATGCTGATCCATGGCGCATCGAAGATTTTGGAACCACTGATCCGGATGAGCTAGTCATGTACTCCATCCTTTCGGGAGATGACGGCATCAAGGAGCGCATCCGCAGCTACCTGGCCAGGAATGTCGCCGCGACGCCAGCAGGCCTGTTTAGTGAGCAGTGGATCAAGGGATACGAAGCAAAATGGGATGATAAAGTTGAATCTGAACGCATCGGATTGATGCAGCGCTGTATTTCGATCGATGCCAAATACCTGCCTTGCCTGTCGACATTGGCCGCCTTTTATTCCGATGCAACGACAGGGAAGCTTGAAGATGCCGTCCGCTTGGACGAACAGATAATCACCCTGGACCCCAACTTCGATTCCAAGCGTCAAGTATGGAGTGTGTACCGATTGCTGTATGACCAAATCAAGGACGCGTCGCGCGCGCGCGCATTGCTGGAAACGTATCGCGCCAGACTTGGTGACAGTTACATCTTTGATTACGTCGATGCTATGACCGCGTTTAACGAAAAAAAATATCGAGACAGCCTAAGATTGCTGACTACCGCAAAGACCAAGTCGGACGCGCCCTTTCTAGTCTGGCAAGGGATTGCCGAGCTCGAGACCTCCGAGGCTCTGCTCTACGACATTAAAGCGGGTAAGAAGAAAGTCGACATTGCGTCCAATATATTGGGAGACTTTCTGCGAAGCAGCCACGCCACTCAGCATGAAAAGCGGAAGGCATTGCACTGGTTCGAGGACGCGTACGGAAGTTTGGTTGAGATTAGCGCTCAGCAAGGTGACTTCTTTGACGCTGAAAGTCATTTGAATCCGCACGGTTCGGCGCAGCTCTTTTCAATGATTGAATCGCTATCGAATGACGTTAAGGCCCGCACCAGACTTTTAGAGTGGGTACCAAATCCAGACGCGACAGAGGTGCCCACCGAATTATTGGCGTGGGGCGTCGTGGAACTGCGAGCGGGCGGTGAGATACCACGCATTCTTGCCGCATGGCGACGAGCGATCGCAAATGATTACACCGCGCGAAGTCGACAATGGGATATTACGCTCGTTGCCGCGCACCTACGCGATCAAGGCTATTGCGAACAGGGGGCGATGCTCTTGGGCGAGCTGCGCCGTGCATATCCCACCAAGTCCCAGAAAACGATGGACTTCGATCTTGCCATTTGCGCACTGAACGTTGCGCAAGCGCATCAGGCCCTGGAAACGTATAAGAAAGTCGGCCCAATTTATCGAGGCGCGTACGAACGCCTGGCGCGCCTTGAGGAGGCCGAAAGATCCGGGGCTCGCTTCACCGAGACACACGCCTTTTTGGTGGATTGGTACCGTCAGTTCGGCGACCGCCCAGAGATCGATGTCAAATTTGCGAGCAATTCAGCGACTGTGCCGGCGGGCGCATTGGGTGAATTGGGCGAATGTTCTCAGTTGCTTCGCCAACCAAATGCCGGAAAAATAATCTTCGAAGTTGGTGGTTACACCGACAGCCTTGAATCTGGAAAGGGGAGTGCGACACTGTCCGAGCAGCGTGCCAAAGCCGTTGTTGACGTATTACTTGGATTAGGAGTTCCGCAGGAGCGGCTGCGTAGCAAAGGCTATGGTTCGGCACTTCCACGTGCGACGAACCAAACCGAAGCCGGACGACAGATTAACCGACGTGTAGAGTTGCGGATTATCGTTAACGTCGGCGACCCACAAATCGCGGCGGAGCTAGGGCTTCCCGCCTCGGATAGAATTCTTCCACTCACAGGGGGCCGCTGGGCTGTATTGGGAGCCGACCCTGCTTACCGTGTGGATTTGACCAGCAGGACTCGTGTGGCGACTTACAAGGTGGGTGTTCCGAAGGCGCTGGTGGCCCATGAGCGCTATCTTGTGTGTGGCTTCGATAAGGACGGGGCAGACGGCGTCGACAGAAGTGGGCTTGTCGTCTATGACGTTCGGACAGGCGATATGATTGCTCGCCGAGAGTTCTCCGGTAGCGCATTGTGGTCTGGACTTGCCGTTAGCCCGGGTCAGGATCAGCTCGCGATTGCACAGGGCAACAACCTGGTAATTCTAGATGCCGAATCCTTACGCACGCGCCGCATAGCGCACGTGAGTGACGTACATACTAATGTCCGGGGTATCGCCTGGCTGCGCAGCAATAAGATCGCCGTGGCATGGACGGCTTTTGACAAGGTTTACATCGTGGATGCCACCAGTTTGCACACCGAGAGAGTATTAACTGGGGTTACTTGGGTGCATTCACTGGCGGAGAGTGGGGACGGGAAATTTCTGGTGGCGGGCGACAATGGTGGTCTAGTCCACGTCTGGGACACGACCACCTGGCACGAACACGGGCAGATGCAAACCGGGCACGGCATCCCCGATCAGTTAGCGACGCGCGCCGATACCGCTGAGTTCGTGGTGGGCGGCAATGGCACAGCCGCTCTTCGCATCGATGCGGGTAGTCTGCAGGTATTGGACCGGTGGAGGAAACCCGATAAAGCAAAAGGTACATTGCCGGTCGCCTACAGCGCTAATGGTCAGTTCCTCTACCGTGAGGATATTGTCGACTGGAAAATTAAAAATTTGGAGTCGGGTGAGATTTCTACCATCCCCACTGAGTCCGGAGGCAACGGGATTGTCTCTATACATGGTTTCGCGGAGGCCAATCGGCTGTTGATTCGCTCATCACGGTCCGGTGTGGCCCAAGCCGAACTCTTCGACATGACCACTCTTGGTCGCGTTTATGACTTTACGCCCTATATCGGATCTAACACGATTGTGACGTTCCAGACAGGTGAACAAATTCAGTTCACAGACCCGCAGTCAGGGCGCTGGCAGAGATTTGACGCTGGCAAGCTAAAGTTCGTCGAAGATGGCCAGATCTCAAATGCTGATGTCCTAACCAGCCTCCGCAGCGTCGACGACAAGGTCTACCTTGGAAGTAAAGGAATTATAGCTTTGTCACACGACGCTGCCGCCGGCGAGGCGAGCCTCCATATCGGCGTCCGAGACAATTCCGGCAAGTTACTGCGCAAGATGGATCTCAACCTTCTGACCGAGTCGCTCCGGCCTGGCGCATATCGCACCGGGTTCGTGGCGGCCTTGTCGACCCACGAACGCTATCTGGCTGTCGTGCCCACTTGGCAGGACGGCTATGGAATGCCGACAAGTCGATCGAAGCACGTCTATGTCGTAGACACCGATGCCGGCACAATTTTGCACCAATGGGATTTCATTTCCGCGCCATTTGACATTAAGTTCGACGGTGCCGCACTACTGGTTCAGTTTGGCAATGAGTGGCGACGTTTCGACTTAGCGACCGAAAGAAGCGTAGTCGAGGACTACGGCGATGAACGGTATCAGACCATCGATCCAGACGCCCGAATCGTTTACCGAACGAGTGGTATGTTCCTTGAGAAGGGCGACCGCATAGTCCAATACGCGGACACATTTGATCAATTGGATGGCGACATCGCAGTATTCAAGAAGTTGAATCTGTTGGTCGATCTCGTCGACGGCTTGCTCGAAGTTCGAAGCACGAAGGATCTGTCTGTCAAGTTCCGTTTCCGCGCACGCAGCGCTGGGGAATGGATCGCCTACACCGAGGACGGCTATTTTACGTCGTCTCCGCACGGCACCGATGGCTTATTCTGGAACGTTGGCGAGGATTACTTGCCTTTCTCAGCATTGCGCGATCGATTCGAACGTCCCGACCTGTTCCGCCGCGCCGGCGCGATGGCGCCACATCCTACCGCGCTTTCTCGGTCCGCGGTCGCTGCGACGACGGAATACCAATCCCCGTCACCCGCGACGGCTTCGCTTGCGTCAGTGGCCGCTAAGCGTGAGGATGCAATCGTCTTGGAGTACGACTTGTTCGCGCCGCCTTACTCCGTGGCAATCGCTGGTGACGCCCATCGCGTGGTGTCCACGGACAGCGAGCAGATCCCTATTATTGTTACGCGGTTGCGCAAGACCAAGGATCCTTATCAGCTTGAGTTTATGCTCAACGGCCGCGTGTTGCCAGCAACTGTGGTCGGTCGTGGAATTACCGCAGTGGAAAAGAATTGTGAGAGTGACGACGCTGTTGGTTGCGTGATGAAACAAAGCTTTCAGGCTGACCTTCAGGAAGGGCTCAATGTTATCCAGGTAAGCCTCGTTTATCATAATGTCCGACTCAATCCCCAAACTATTACTAGGCAGCGAACAGACGCCACGGCGGCGGGAAGTCCGCAAGCGTCGCGTGAGTTGGCTCGCCTGCCGCGCCTTTGGTTCTTCGGCGTCGGCGTTTCGCACTACGCCAACAACGACATTTCGCTTCAATACGCGGATGCGGATGCCGTCGATTTGGCCAAAGCATTTGGTAATCAGGGTGGACGAATGTTCAGCGAAGTCAACGTCAAGACGCTGATCGATGGTCAGGCGACCGCTGAGGAAGTGCGTTTGGAACTCAATCGCTTTCTTCGGGCTGCGACGCAACAGGACATCGTGGTTGTTTTTCTCGCCGGCCATGGCGTCCTTGATGAGACGCAGACACTTTATTTCATGACTTACGACGCCAAGGTTGACGAACCCTTTAGTGGTTTCGATGTGGGAGTCCTGCACGACGTGCTTGGCAAACGTCCGCCCGGGCAGAAAGCAATTGTTATCCTGGACATCTGTCATGCCGGAGCCGTGGGCGCTAGCCGCACCCGAGCAGGTGGAGCTCCTAGCGCCTCCGACGACGCGCTCAAGTTGCTCGCCGAGGGTAGTGGGGTAAAGGTGCTGACCGCTTCGACTGCTCGCGAGGAATCCCAGGAAGGCGCCCAGTTTGGTGGCGGGCATGGTGCTTTCACCTCAGCGCTGCTCGAAGGTATCGACGGAGCGGCGGTCGACGGGCATTACGTCACCGTGTCCAGTCTAGAGCGATTCGTGATGCAAAGGGTTCAACAAACGACCGGTAACCGCCAGCATCCGACCTCATCCTCGGATCGCTTCCAGGACTATCCGCTAGCGCTAATAAATTAGAGGGGGCCGGAGCGCCAAACCCGGCCGGTTCGCGCGCTGCGCCGTTGAATTCACGGCTTCCGTACGTAGACGAACCCAGATCGGAGGAGTGGGCCGAGAACTCGCCGACTAGATATGCAACCTGAGGGATATCCGTAAGCGTCATCCCAAGGCCGTCTGGTGTGCCGATCAAGAGCGCCGAAGGATAGTGTCCACCTATTTGGGAAGTGGACACTATGCCAGAGAAGACTGCGGAGCTGGTTGAGGGGCTGATCGTCAAGCCGGGAAGCAACGGGCGGCGCACATATAGCGTGGCGGCCAAGCGAGCTTTGGTGCAACTGTGCAGCCGTCCTGGCACTTCGGTGGCCGGCACGGCGCTCGCACACGGCATCAATGCGAACCTGC
>Ga0210394_10000962_pt1 | contig 50488 bp, 44 predicted proteins | sample IncBWC12MmetaG_FD_160121 | JGI IMG/M metagenome (GOLD analysis project Ga0210394, IMG submission 160121) | Forest soil microbial communities from Barre Woods Harvard Forest LTER site, Petersham, Massachusetts, United States - Inc-BW-C-12-M | ecosystem: Environmental > Terrestrial > Soil >...
TCCAAAGGGTATTGCACTACACCGTCATGGGTGAATCGGACGAAAAGTGAGGAATCTCAAATGCGGAATTTCCAGCTTAATAAGATTTGCTCTCAGGGCTTCGGCTTAACACTTCTACTAGGACTGATGATGTTTGTGGGCGGATGTGGTCGCGAGCAAGCGGCCAGCGTGGCTAAGACAACCCCCGTGACCCCAGGTGCGGGAGGTGCGCCCCAGGTCAGTTCTGTGAATCCCGCTAATTTGTTCGACTGCGAACCCATCAACAGAAAAATCACGGCAGCCTTTAGTAAGGCGATGGATCCCTTAACGATTACTACAGCAACCTTTCTGGTGACGGGCATAAGTCCTGTGACCGGAACGGTAGTCTGGGATGCAACGAACAACATTGCCCTCTTTAAGCCAAGCAGCAATCTTGCTCCCGATGCCATATACACCGCCACGATCACCACCTCGGCCAAAGACACCACGGGCAATCCACTGGCAAGTAACTTCTCATGGAGTTTCGAATCATGTCTCACCGCAGACACAACGGCACCGACGGTGAGTTCCACGGTCCCCGCGAATACTGCGACAGCGGTGCCAATCAACGGGAAAATCACCGCAACATTCAGTGAGGGGATGGACTCTACAACGCTGACCGCAACAACCTTTAAGGTGACTGGGCCTGGCGCAACTGCCGTGACCGGAACGGTTACCTACGCCGGCAACGCCGGCGCAATTGCAACCTTCACGCCAACGGGCAATCTCGCACCCAGTACGATATACACGGCCACAATTACGGCCGGAGCTTCGGACCTCGCAGGCATTGCACTGGCAGGTGGGGGCTTGGCACCGAATCCGTGGACCTTTACAACGGGGACAGCCGCCGATATCGCGCCACCGACTATAACTTCCACGGTTCCTGCGAATGCTGCCACTGGGGTGGGTGTCAACCAGGCGGTCAACGCAACCTTCAGTAAGGCCATGGACCCCGCAACGATCAGCACAGCAACCTTTACGCTGACAGGACCTGGGTCAGCTCCCGTGACCGGAACCGTTGCCTACGATGTTCCAAGCCACGTGGCGACCCTCACGCCAACGAGCAATCTCGCTCCGAGTACCACATATACGGCCACGGTTTTAACTGGGGTCAAAGATGTGGCAGGCAATGCGCTGGCAAGTGGCACGGCACCGAATCCATGGACCTTTACGACAGGCACAACATCGACAGGTCAAGCACCGATAAACCTCAGATCGGCCTCTACTTTCGCCGTGATCGCTACCTCTTCGATCAGCAGCACCGGTTCTGTGCAGGTCAACGGAGACGTTGGGTTGCATCCGGGTACTTCACAGGGAATCCCTCCCGCACAGGTCAACGGGACGATACACGTAAACGACCCTCAAGTACTCCAGGCCCAAGCCGACTTGTTGGCCGCCTATAACGACGCCGTTAGCCGATCAACGAATTCTCAAACTTTGCCCGGAAATCTAGGCGGGCTAACTTTCGCGCCTGGCCTCTATACCAACTCGACCTCGGTTTTGATCTCGGGAGCTGGACCGGGCAACAACGTCACCCTCGATGCCGGGGGCGACGCGAATGCGGTCTTCATCTTCAAGATGGGGTCCACACTGACCACGGGACCCGCTTCCCAAGTGATCCTGGCCGGCGGTGCTCAGGCTAAGAACGTCTTTTGGCAGGTTGGCAGTTCAGCAACCATCGATACCACCACCGCCTTCAAGGGAAACGTACTGGCTGCTGTCTCCATCACGCTGAATACCGGCGCGGTAGTGCAGGGCAGAATGTTTGCCGGGTCCGCCGGAGGTGCGGCCTCGGTGACGGTAAACGCCGCCAGCATTACTGTCCCATAGGACCGCCGCTGAGACGCCCCGGAGGTCTCGGCCAAGGTAACTACGGGTTCGGTGTGAAAAAAGCAGCATCAGCAATGCTCGATGGCTGAAGAAGCGGGGCCGAAGACCCCGCCTCTCAGGTGAGTAGGCACGATTGAGGAGGCGACGATGAAGTTAGGATGGCGGCTCTTGGCCACAATGGCAGTTGGTTTTTTACTCGTGCCCGCACTCCGTGCGGACGACGCGGAAAAGGCGGTAGCAACAGCGAAGGATGATGCTGTCAATTCCCCCGTGGCACCCGACGCTGCGGGCGAGGCTACGCCCGCTGCTCCCACACCGGCGCCCTTGCCACGATTAAAACTCGGAAGGCGAAGCGGTACTTCAAGGGTTGACGTGTCTGGTGGCTATTCGTTTTGGAGGGCTGTGCCGATCAGTGCTGGAAACCGAATCGCCTGGACGCACGGCGGCACAGCTTCTGTCGCATATAACTTGAACGATTGGCTGGGCGTCGTTGGCGAATTTGGTGCCTTCCGAGTCACCAGGTCCGGAACTGCGGCGAGTAACATAGTGTCGGCTCATGGAGACGTTTTCACCTACCTCTTCGGTCCGCGCGTATCTTTCCGGCACGATAGGTTCACTCCGTTCGTCCAAGTTCTGATGGGAGGCGTGAACGCCAGCCAGGTGACGCTCTCCGGCTGTACCGTTGGTTGTGCGTCGCTCGCCGGCGATGACGCTTTTGCCATGACCGCTGGAGGCGGATTGGACGTTAGGTTAAGCCACCGTTTCGCCATCCGCCTTATTCAGGCTGAATACTTGATGACCCGGTTCCCAGACGCTTCCACCAACACGGAAGACAAAGTAACGCAGAACAACGTTCGCCTTTCGGCGGGACTCGTCGTTCACTTCGGCTCTAATGGCGAGCAGTCAGCTTCAGCATCCGCCGCTTGCTCGGCGGAACCGGTGGAAGTCTTTGCCGGCGAGCCTGTAACGGGGACTGCCATTGGATCGAATTTCAATGCCAAGCGCGCTGTCCGATACAACTGGAGCGGCACCGGCGTGAGAGTTGCCGGCACGAATTCATCCACCCGGATTGACACCACGGGATTGCGGCCCGGCTCGTACCAGGTAAGTGCAAACCTAAGCGATGGCAGTAAGAATGGCGTTGCCTCTTGCAAGGCCAGGTTCAGTGTAAAGCAGGAGCGCTCGCCGGAGATTGCATGCGCGTCAGATCCCAGAACCGTAAGGACGGGCGGCACTGCTAGGATCCGCTCAAACGCCAATAGCCCCGATAACCGCAGGCTGACCTACCGCTACAGCGCGAGCGCGGGCAATGTCTCCGGCACTGATGAGACCGCCATGCTGAACACAGCAGGGGCGTCGCCGGGCCCGATTACGGTGACTTGCACTGTAAGCGATGACCGCAATCCTGCGCTCACGGCTTCCGCGGCGACGACCGTGACGGTCGAAGCTCCACCACCACCTGCACCACCGCCGCCTCCGCCCCCCCAACGGGCCGCTGTTCTGGAATCGAGGCTTGCCCTTCACAGCATCTACTTTCAAACGGCCCGGCCTACGCTCCGCGATCCCACCGGCGGCCTGCTCGATAGTCAACAACAAATCCTCAAAACGCTGGCCAGCGATTTCAAAGAATATCTTGGCATGAGGCCGGAAGCCCACCTGACTCTGGAAGGCCATGCCGACCCGCGTGGCTCCGCCAAATACAACCAGATCCTTACGGAACGGCGTGTCGATCGAACAAAGAACTTCTTGATCAGACAAGGTGTTCCTGCGGCAAATCTTGAGGTCAGGGCCTTTGGCGACGAACAGAATCTGTCCGATGACGAGGTGAAAGAAGCGGTTCAGCGGAATCCCGAGCTGAATAGAGACGATCGGCAAAAGGTTCTGAACAACATGCACTCGATTATTCTGGCGAGTAACCGCCGCGTAGACGTCGTTCTGAGTACCACGGGGCAACAGTCGACTCGCGTGTTTCCCTTCAACGTTCAGGACTCCTTAACCCTGATCAGCACGCAAGGCGAAGAAACGAATAAAGGGGCGGCCAAAAAGAAGTAGGCGGCGCAGTTAAAGAAACTGTTCCGTCAGCCTATGGACCCGTTGGACTGATATCGTGCCCGAACTGTTATAGCCCTGTTCCTTATATAGAGCAGGAGATTCGGCCCGAAACAGGACGAGAAGTCCTTGATGGCAGTGATGCAGGATTTTTTTGTTCCGTTGTTGTAGCAATGTGAACTTTCCTGGCTTGCAGGTCCCTTCCCCAGGAAAGTGGCAACGCCGTTAGACCCACAAAGGAGGGTCCTTCATGAATCGTCAGAACAAGTACGTCGTCGTGTGTCTGCTTGCGATCGCAACGTTTCTTTCCGCGGCCTCGTTCCAGCCAGCCTCGGCTCAATCCACGCCATCACTCGGTGCGGCGTCGGGTTTCTCGGTCCTTGGCGGCCAGGCGGTGACCTGCACCAACTCTGTGATCACCGGGGACGTCGGCGTCAGCCCCACCCCCGCGTTCGCGAATGCAGGCTGCACGATTGCGGGCAACACTCCCCCTGCGACCGACGTGGCCGCAGCCTTGGCGCGCGCTGCCTTCCTTAGCACGTACAACGCGCTCGGTCTCATGCCGTGTGGCCAGACTTTGTCAACCGCTGCCTTCACGGGAAATGTGCCTGCGCTTGGGCCGCTCGCGCCTGGTGTCTACTGCTTCCCCGCGGCGGTGACGTTTACAGACACAACGTTGACGCTCGATGGGTCCTCGAATCCGAACGGGATCTGGGTTTTCAAAGTCGGGGCAGCTCTCACGGGCAGTGGATTCCACGTAGTCCTGGCCAACGGCGCACAGGCGTGTAACGTGTTTTGGTCGGTCGGCGCCGCTGTAACGCTGTCGACTTCGACGCTGCAACCGCTCTTCCAAGGAAATATTCTCGCGGGTGACGCCGCCGGAGGGTCCGTTACCATTACCGGTGGAAGCTTGATCGGGCGTGTCTTGGCGAACGTCGCCATCACCATGACGGGCACCAACATCCACGGCTCCTGCGCACTAACGAGCCAGGCATTGGCCACCTGCCAAGCGGGCGATAACGATGAGAAGGATAAGGATAAAGATAAAGATAAGGACGAGGATAAGGATCGGGATAAAGACAACGGTAACCAAGACGAATAGGATCGCCTTCGGCTAAAACTGAAAACCGCCCAGTGTCCGGAGGCGCCGCCCGTGCCGCGCCTCCATTTTTTCGAACCCGGTGTTCCCGCGGCAAACATTCAGGCCAAGGCGTTTGGCGACGAACAGATCTGGCCGATGACGAACTGAAAGAAACGGTTCAGCGGAATCCAAAATTGAATGCGGGCGACGAATCGACCGCCTTCTTGATTTCACAACGACATCGGCTCCTTAGACCCGATAGGCTTTGGCGTGATGAGCGACCTAGGCTCGGAAGATGCGGCGAATTTCCCCACAAACTAACGCGGCACGTACAATAGCCAGTTTTCTTGAAAGCAGGTCTTCCTACGACTTCTCTCGCTTCGTTCCCTGTTTGGGTTTGTTCTCAGTCCAGCGCTCCACTGCCTTTTTTCTGTCATGAGTCTGGAGTTGCTTTTCAACGCCCTTTGCCTCCATGCGTTTGTGCATTGGGGCGACCGATCGTTCGGAACGCGAGCCAACGGGCACGGGTAATCGGAAATTCAGTGGGTCCCTGAGGTTTTGTAATTCGCGGTAGTAGTAGAGCGGAGTGGGCCGCTTTCCGTTGAACCTCAATCTCTTCAGGAAGGTCATTTCCTCATCGGTAGCATCACCGCTGAGAGCGCGGTCCCGAAGGAACCGTTTAAATCCCGGCTCTTCTTCCGACCACTCCGCCTCCCTTTCCACAAACTCGAATTTTCTCGGGTGGCCGGGAGCGAGTCTTCTGTTCAAGACGACTTTCATAGCAAAGGTTGAGAGATCGATATCCCATGATTCGATCAGCGGATCCAGGAAAGAATCGCAGTCCTGCACAGACACGTTGAAAACATCCGTGTCCAGGAATTCCAGTACGATGACCCGCATGTGTTCATAGGTCCGTCCGACCAGCCGGGCCACTAAACGAAGCCAGTCTTCGCTTTCCAGTTCTTCCTTGGCGACGTTCTTCACCACGTCCAGGAGCTTTTGTATGACCAGGCGTTCGAGTTCACCGAAGGGCTGCTTCTCAAAAATCGGCCGCACCTGTTTCTCTTTTTCCGGCGCACATTTGCGAAGGATTAATTCTCGAACCTCTTTCAGCAAGGGAGTGGCCGGCTCTCCGAGCTTCTTTTTCACTTCCTCCTTGCGTTCGTGGTCCGCGAGCTTCGATATCTTGCCACTCGGAAGTTTCAGGAACTTCTCCATGCGGGCGTAGATATCCGTCCTGCCAGACGAGGGAGGCAATTTCTTCCGCGTCAGCAGCTGGGAAATATAAGACTCAGTAACATTGGCGGCGGCCGCCAGATCTCTCTGCTCGAGATGTAAATCTTCCAGCCGCTGCTTGATCACTAAACAAACGTCCACGAATGGCCTCCGGCGATTAACTGCATGTGATTAATATATATGAAGAGTCTCAGATAGCGCTTGACAGAGTCAAGTTAATTCACCTATTCTAGTTAAGTACCGAGCTAGTCTTTCAGGCCATCCTGACCGAAGCCGGTTATCTGAATCCCCTTTCGAACGAAGCAGAGCAGCTCATGTTTGGACTCAGGGTAAGCAAGGGTCCGCGAAAAGGGGGCGACGTGTACTTTTTAACTTGGAGCATCTTTGGATCGGTTACCGGTTGGATGACGGGAAGCCTGGTAAGCGAAGGCGGATACGGACCAGTCGTCAATATCGCAATGGGTATCGCCGGGGCATTTGCAGCGGGATTCCTCGCCAGTTCGCCGGATCATGACGGGCTGGTCTATACGAGCTTTGCGGCGGTTTTAGGCGCCGCGACCGTGACGGGGGTCAATGCTTATGCCAGCGCCCGCAAGCGATACGCCTGACGCCGCAGCCTTCCGCCAGATCAAGTGTGCGATGAGTGTGGCGGCCCGAGAAAGCCACGTGAAAAGGCAGGGAGAAGCGCCATGTTAGAGAGAACCAAAACTAATACAAGTCTTGTGGAATTAGATAGAGCTTTTCAGTACGCAGTGACTCTAGCCTGGGAAGATTTGAAGACACCCATCGAGCCGCGCGCAATACGCGTTGAATACTTATCTGAACCTGGAAGCCCGGTGGATCACTTAAGCGTCTGGTCGGTTCGGGCCGGAGGTTATCAGGACTTGGTGTGCGACTTCTGGGCATCTACCTCCGTGGCTCATGCCAGCGGGGCAAGCTTCGGGAACAGGCACTCCTCCGACAAATTGGCTGCGAACCTCGACTTTATTATGAAGAACCAAGGGCAGTTCACGCGTGCCGCCGATGCCGGCCGTCATGGCTTGGTTCTCCTTTACCCACCCGACGCAAAGGATCGTGCCGAAGCCGCCACGTGGATGAAGCGGGCCCAGCCCCTGGGAGTTGAAGCAAGCCCAGCCTAGTCGAGGAGAGCTAAATGCTAAACCCAATTGAAGCTGGAAGAATCTTCGTCAGGGACGGCATAGAGCTGCCTAAAACTCTGCAAATCGAAAGCGAGCTCTATATGCCCGGCTGGAGAGTGGTTAAGAATCTTGACGGATACGGTCTGGGTCGAAAAATCCACGACGCTCGATGGACGTTCTTCTGCCTGGCTTATGAAACGAAAGCTGCTGTCTTTGGTATGGACGCAGAAAAGATGCTGCACCGGGCGATCGAGCGGATCCTGGCAAACCGGGAGTTGGAGGCGGAGAAATTCAATTCCCTGGAAATTGCGCGAGTGTCCTGGTGGACTTCGGAGCGCTTTTTCGGAATCCGCCATCTAGCAGTCTCCGCCCAATCACGGCATATCCAGGAAAGTCCCTTTCTCTTCCAGCCTGCCGCCAAAGGGTTTGAGTTGGCGTCCCCAAACGGAATTGCGTTGCGCCCGGAGCAAGGCGTTGAGCCAAGCAAGGAACTGCCTGTGGACGAGATTAAAAAGCCAAATCTTGAAGCCGTAGCCGTTTAAAGGAGCTTTTCAATGAGAACAACCATGCGCAATCTGGCGGTTTCCTTCCTCGCGATCGTCGTGATCCTGCTTTCAACTTCTCCGGTTCACGCCCAGGATCTTTCCAAGTACCGAAACTTTTCGTTCGGCATGACTGTGGCCGACGTTGCCAAGCAGATCGACCAAAAACCATCCAATGCCGCGGTGCTGCACCAAGATCCCGCGCTGATCCAGGAATTGAGCTGGTTGCCGCCGCAACCTTACGGCTCTGGGCGGCCGGCGGAGCCGGTTGATGAGATTCTCTTCTCCTTCTACAACGGGGCTCTCTACAGAATGCTGCTGACGTATGAGGATTCCGCCACTAAAGGGCTGACCGACGACGATATGATACGGATCGTTTCCGCAAAGTACGGAGTGGCAACGAGGCCGCTCGCGACCGTGGTCGCTTTCCCGATGAACCCATCGTACAAGGCCAGCGAAAAAGTCATCGCGCGGTGGGAAGATTCGCAATATTCTCTCAACCTTTTCCGATCCTACGTGAATACGTTTGCGGTAGTCATGTTTGCAAAAGACGTGGATGCCCAAGCGACGAGATCCATTGCTGAATCCGTGAAGGTGGAAGAGCGAGAGGCTCCCCAGAAGGAAGCCGCACGCGTCAAGAAGACCGCTGACGATGTGGAAATAGAACGACAGAAGAACATCAAGACGCTTCGCCCTTGAGATCGGGGCGCAACGACGCGATTGCTAGGAAATCTTTTAGGCGATTTTAACGGAGGATCTGAAGATGACAGTTCAAATAACACCTCTACACGACCGTGTTCTGGTAAGGCGACTCGAAGAGCAGGAGACTGCAAAGGGCGGCATCATCATTCCCGACACGGCCAAAGAGAAGCCTCAGCAGGGCGAAGTGATCGCCGTTGGCGCCGGCAAGTTCGAGGAGGGTAAACGAACCCCGCTCGACGTAAAACCGGGCGACCGGATCTTAATCGGCAAATACACCGGCAGCGAGATCACGATTGAGGACCAGGAATACCTGATCCTCCGTGAGGAAGAAATCCTGGCGAAGGTCAGCGGAATCGCCAAAGCGGCAGGCGGCAAGAAGTAGCTCTCCATACAAATACAAACTCTTACGGCACAAGTGCTCGTTCACCCAGGAGGGTGAAGTCCAATGGCAAAACAAATTGTTACGGGTGAGGATTCTCGTCAGGCTATTCTGCGCGGCGTCAACATCCTGGCCGACACGGTCAAGATCACGCTAGGCCCCAAGGGCCGCAATGCTGTAATCGAAAAGAAGTTCGGCGCGCCTACTGTCACCAAGGACGGCGTAACCGTCGCAAAAGAGATCGAGCTGCAAGACCCGCTCGAAAACATGGGCGCGCAAATGGTGCGCGAAGTTGCGTCCAAGACCTCGGATGTGGCCGGTGACGGCACCACCACTGCAACCGTACTTGCCCAGGCCATCTTCCGCGAAGGCGTGCGGACGGTTGCTGCCGGCGCAAGCCCGACGGCGCTTAAGCGCGGGATCGATAAGGCTGTACAGGTTGCCGTGGGAGAAATCAAGAGGCTCTCGCGTGAAGTGAAGGGCGACATGATCGCGCAGGTGGGCACCATCAGCGCCAATACCGATAAGCAGGTCGGTAACCTCATCGCCGAGGCGATGAAGAAGGTAGGCAAGGATGGCGTCATTACCGTCGAGGAATCAAGGACGATGGAGACGACGCTCGAAATAGTGGAAGGAATGCAGTTCGATCGCGGCTACCTCTCGTCCTACTTCGTAACCGATCCGGCGCGAATGGAGTGCGTGCTCCAGGACGTGCACATCCTAATCCACGAGAAGAAAATCAGCTCGATGCAGGAACTGCTGCCCTTGCTGGAACAAACCGCCAAAATGAACAAGCCACTGTTGATTATCGCCGAGGACGTTGAGGGCGAAGCGCTCGCGACACTGGTGGTGAACAAGCTTCGGGGAACGCTGCTGTGCGCAGCGGTGAAGGCACCTGGCTTTGGCGACCGCCGCAAGGCCATGCTGGAGGATATTGCCGTGATCACTGGCGGCAAAGCGATCACCGAGGAGCTTGGTATCAAGCTCGAGAACGTGAAAATGGAAGACCTGGGTTACGCGAAAAAAGTCACCATCGATAAAGACAACACCATCATTATCGAAGGCGCCGGTAAGAATAGTGAAATTGAAGGCAGGATAAAACAGCTACGCGCACAAGTTGAAGAGACAACCTCCGATTACGACAAGGAAAAGCTCCAGGAGCGCCTGGCGAAGTTGGTCGGCGGCATTGCGCTGATCAAGGTGGGAGCAGCGACGGAAACGGAGTTGAAGGAAAAGAAAGCTCGCGTCGAAGACGCCATGCATGCCACTCGTGCTGCAGTGGAAGAAGGCATTGTTCCCGGCGGTGGCACCGCTCTGCTGCGCTGCTTGCCGGCCCTGGAGAAGCTTAAGCTCCATAACGAAGATGAAGCCGTAGGTGTAAATATCGTGAAGCGCGCCCTCGAAGAGCCAACGCGCCAGATTGCTCAGAACGCGGGACACGAGGGCGCCGTCATCGTCAGCCGCGTCCTCGAATCAAAGGATGATAATTTCGGCTTCAACGCGGAGACCGGCGAATTCACCGACCTGCTCAAGGCCGGTATCATCGACCCGGCCAAAGTTACCCGACTGGCATTGCAGAATGCCGCGTCCATCGCCAGTCTGATGCTAACCACGGAAGCATTGATCGCCGATATCGCGGAAGAGGAACACGCAGCAGTTGGGGCGGGTGCAGGGCACGGCGGCGGGATGAGTGGAATGTACTAAACGAGCGTTCCACGACTGAAAATCAGAATCGTGGCCGTCAGATAACGGTGGGCCCACCCAAGTCGGTGGGCCTTGCCGCTGACCGTTGGCTCGTACCGAGTGCGGCCACGAATATTCTCGAACGAAGAATATCGCGCTTTGGCGCGCGAAGGCGGAACGGCAGCAAAGGAACAACATGGCAAAGAGAAAACCAAATCGAGAATTTGGCGTGGGCGCGCGCATCGTCGTCAACCACGCGGCACCCGGCGGATACTTCGCACGACTGGGAACGGTTCGGGAGATTGTGCTCGATTCGCGATATGGGGTTACTTTCGACAACCAAAAGGGACTAACCGTTTACTTGGACGCCGAGTGCCTTGACCCAATTCCCCAAGAACCCAAGCGTAACTGACTTGGAACTCACTGACCAGGATCGGCCGACGCGTAATGGCTAGTTCACGCTTCAGCTCGCGGGAACGGAAGCCTGCTCTTTCTTGAGCGCCGCCCGTCTGGTGGCGGCTTTGCTTTTTTTCGTTCTCAAGGCCCGTTTGTGAGCCGCTTTCAGTCTTCTTTTTTTGATTGCCTTTTTCGCTGCGGACATGCTCATTGTGCGCATGGACACTCCCTTTGCGTCGTATCGACGTCATCTCACTAGAAATCTATGGCCGGGCTGTCGTTCTTAATCGCTAGTTGAAGCACGTTCGAGCAGTTGGATTTTAGCGCCGAGCAAACTCTCTGGCGTCCAAAGTGCCGGCTCTTATTAGCCACCAGTTAGGAGCGCGCAACTTCCGAACCGGCTACAGCCGGACGCACAACGGAAAGAATCATATCCATGTCGAGAGCCTTAGACACATTTAGGAAGGTGAGAACCTGTGAGGGAATAATGTCGATCAAGGTGCGCGAGTTCAGATACGCCCACAGTTCCATCTCGCTCATCGGTCCGAGGTCGGTTTTGGCTCCCGCATAGTTCTGTTCTACGGCAAATGCGTCGGTCGATAATCGCTGAATCGACAACGATGCGATCGTGCCAAACATCAAGGCGTCGATGTCGGTCTGGAACCTGCGACCGCAAGAACAAGGAACGGAAACCGAATTAAACTTGCCAGGGCGAACGAGCTGCTGGCCCACATACTCGGTGGCCGGAAGCCCCGCGAACAAGCAACACGTTCCGCAGCGTGGGCACTTCCCGACCCACGCCCCACGGACGGTCGGCGTTGTTACTGGATTACCCATGCGCTGAGTCTACCACGCTGAACGAGCTGGCCGGAGGTAATCGGCAAGGCGGTTTTAGAAACGTCCTGCAGGTGCCCATAGATCGTTCTCAAATAACTTCTCGGTCTCTTCGCGGGTCACCAATTGTGAAACAATGCGACTATGGGCGGTCTTCGCGTCTTTCCTTTGGGCTGTGACTACACCCCCGACGAAGGCTTTCGCGTCTATCGTGTACTGCACATCCTCATTTGTCCAAGTGTCGGTCACTAGTCTCTCCTTGTTTGTAGAGCCATCGCTCAACCTGTTCTGCTGAAGTGGGTAGGGGGGCGCCAACGAGCTCAGCTGAGGGTTTGTGTCTCGGCTCTTCTAGTGTACGCTCATGCCCCCAAAGCACAAGCCTGATTCACGCGGAGTCATGTCCCGCGAAGTGCTCTCGCCGGAAGGTGTTATAGTCCCGGAACCGCTCGGTTTACAGCACACGCCTTTCAAATTGGCCGAGGACAGGGAATGGCTGGAGAAGCGGACGGCCCGCCAGCTTCGGGTAGCCCGCGCCGGTGGCTGTGGCTAGAGCTTCAAGTGGCCCTGAGCGGCGTTCGTTCCTTTTTCGCCCGATGAAACATCAAATCCATCTAGAGTCGCTTCAGCCTAATTGACTGATTGTGGAATCCAGACAGCGACGGATGATAAGGTGACAGGGATGCGCATTCTTCTTCTCAACCTGGGTGCAGAGTCTACTCAGGAGGTAAGGCAGGCTTTATCGGGGCAAGGTTATGAAGTCCTTTCAGAACGCAGTCTGAACGTTGATGAGATTCTTGCACTCTCCCCGGAACTCCTGATCACGGAGGCGACGCCATCCAACCTTAGCTGCTGCGGTGTAATCAGCCAAATCAAGGCAAGTCCCGATCCGCGAACGCTCAAGATCGTGATGATTGTTCACGGCGGGGCGCTCGAACGCGCCCGCGGGTTGGACCTGGGCGCCGACGACGTCGTCTCCTTTCCATTTGAACCATTGGAATTCGGGGCGAGGATCAGGACCCAATTTCGTGAGAGACAGCCAGAAGTAGATCTCGAAGCAAAGTTGAAAGATGCACTGCAAAGAGAGCACCTGGCCGAGAGCGCCGTGGAAGCCCTGAGTGGCGGGACGACTGCCAAAAGGCCCTTTTGGCTAATCTCGGTGATTGCTGTTCTGAGTACAGCTGCGGTTTTAGCAGCACTCGCAACGATCATTTCGAACCGGCACAGCCGCAAGGATACGCTCCAACTAAAAGCGGAAGTGGCCCGGCTGAACGGCGGACTCCTGCAACAGGGGGAACTCGCGCGCCGGGCACAACTAGAGCGTGACTCGCTGAACGCAACCAACGGGCCAGTAACTCGTGAGGCACTGAGAGCGCAAACCGAACAGATTCGAAAAAAAATAGCAACCGACAGTGAGGGAGATAGCGAATCGCTCAAAAAGCAGCTTCAAGAGACGCAAAAGCGCCTGAACCAACTCGAGAATGAGGGCCGGATTGCGGAAACGATCGTTCACACTTACGGACCCAGCGTCTGTTTGCTGCATGTTGTCGTGGAATTTCGGGACAAGGATTCCGGACAGGTAATTCGTATTGTTGCCGATGCCACAGGTAAGCCGCTGGTCGATGAAAAGGGGATGGTGTCTCTGGGAACGGGCGGCACGGGACCGCCGCTGCAGTTTGATTTTTTTGGCACCGGATTTCTGATAGACGGCGAGGGACGTCTCCTCACGAATCACCACGTCGCGGAGCCTTGGTCGAGCGATGAGAAACTAAAGGAACTTGTCGACCACGGTGCCGAAGGGTTCGTCGCGTCTTACACGGCATATTTCCCAGGGATCTCTCAAGGCATCACGGCCAAGCTGGATCGCATTTCGACGCAGGCCGATTTAGCAACTCTCAAGCTACAGTCTCAGGCGCCGGCTCACGCCGCGCTCCTGAAGCTCGACGATCGGAGTGAAGCCAGTGTGACTGGCGATGCGGTCGTCCTGATTGGCTACCCCACGGGAATCGAAGGCATTCTCGCCCGGGCAGGAAACGACATCACACGAAAAATAGCGGAAAACGCACAGGACGTAACCCAGATTGTTTCGCAACTCGCAGCGCAAGACCTAATTCGGCCAACGACTACCCAGGGACATATCGGAGATGTCCTAAAGGATAAGATTGTCTACGATGCGGCAACAACCGTCGGCGGTTCAGGCGGACCGCTATTCAACCGCGATGGTAAAGTCATCGGCGTGAACTTCGCCATTCTGAAGGATTTTGGTGGCTCAAACTTGGCGGTTCCTGTCCGTTACGCCGACGAACTAAAGAAGTAACGTCTGTAATCGCCAGCCAAGCGTTTGGCAGTTCGATCTAAATCAGTGAGCGTCGGGGGACTGTCGCAACCCAGCTGCTCGCCACTCCGTCCGGATGATCTTCCTCGCGTGATTGATGCGCGGAAGAACTCGGTGGAAACCGACGAGCCTTACGGACTTGAGCTGCGCCATCGGCGACACTAGTTGGATGGCCAGCGCGAGTACAACTGTGGCAGGGAATCCTCCTCCCGCGGAGTTGCTCCCATGGAATACCGGCCGCGTTGGAGAGGAGGCCGAGAGATCCCCAGTTTTTGCATCTTGTGGATCAGCGTAGTGCGTTTCACACCAAGTTTGGCAGCGGCGCCTTTCGGCCCGCCGATTACCCACCCGACCGATTCAAGCGCGTTCAGTATCAGAGTACGCTCTGAGTCCCGCAAAGTGGTTGTAGTTGGAGGCACAACGCTGTCTTCCGCCTCGGCCTTGGGCAAAGGGTTGGGAAGCACGCCATCGTTTGAAAGAATTACTGCACGTTCAATTATGTTTTGTAGCTCGCGGATATTTCCGGGCCACTGGTAAGAGCTGAGTGCAGAGAGCGTTTCCGAAGGGATCTCCTCGATTTGCTTGCCCATCCGGCGAGAATAGAGATCCACGAAATGCAACACGAGATCAGGAATGTCCTCGCGGCGCTCGCGCAATGGAGGCAACGAGACAGGAAAAACATTCAGACGGTAGTAAAGGTCGATGCGAAATTCACCGCGGTTCACCATCTTCATCAGGTCACGGTTTGTCGCCGCCACGAGCCGAACGTCCACCTGGTGGGTATGAGTGCCGCCCAGACGCTCGAACTCCTGTTCCTGTAGGACACGCAACAGCTTGGGCTGCAGTGCCGGAGGAATATCGCCCACCTCGTCCAAGAAGAGAGTCCCCTTATTGGCCATTTCGAAACGACCGACTTTTTGCGCGATCGCGCCCGTAAAGGCGCCCTTTTCGTGACCGAAGAGTTCGCTTTCCAGCAGATCGAGGGGAATGGCAGCGCAGTTGAGCTTTACGAACGGGCGCCCGCACCGCAAGCTGATGTTATGAACCGCTCGCGCAATCAGCTCTTTTCCGGTTCCTGTTTCCCCTTGGATTAATACGGTCGAATCGGTCGGCGCCACTCGCTCGACCTGTTCAAGCACGGATTCCAGAGCAGGACTCTTGCCTATGACCTGTTCGAATCTGCGCTGATCAGAAACTTGAAAGTCTTGAAGCGCTTGCATAGGAAAGCCCCCTGGGTCCAAGCTAGATATTTCGTTATCGGGCCCCGTTGTTGAGAGCCACTCGGACATTCTCAAGCAGGACTTCATCGTCGAAGGGCTTTGCGAGAAACTCAACTGCGCCCGCTCTTAACGCTTGCATCCGCATCTTCACATCCCCGTGTGCTGTAATGAAAATGGTTGGAATCCTGCAGCGTTCGGCGTTGAGCTTGGCTTGCAATTCCAGGCCAGACATTCCCGGCATGCGGATGTCTGCGATTAAACACGCTGTCTGGCGGTGTTGTCCCGATAGCAAAAATTCCTCCGCTGACGCGAAGGCCCGGGCGGGCAATCCAACAGACTTCAGCAGCCCCTGTACTGCGTTACGCACCAAGTCATCATCATCGACGATCGCAATCAGTCCGTTCTTTTCTTCGGTGACCATGGTGAGAGCGTAACAACGTTGCGAACGGCAGCGCAATTATGCTTTGGTATGAGCCTTTAATACCGCGAGATCAGGGACAACGAGCTTCTGCGACGGCTGCAGTATAAATGAGGTTTAAGACATTCAAAACAAAGGTCTTTGCTTATATTGAGGTTTTTGAAGAGCGGCGGCTCTTAAGTCTTGTTGCCCGATGAAAGCTGAAGCCTGCCGGCCATTCTCACCAGTTCAGCCAGCGATTCGGCCTGCATCTTACGCATGACGTGCCCGCGATGGATCTTCACGGTGATTTCGCTGGTTCCGAGTTCAGAAGCGATTTGCTTATTGAGCATACCCGAAACCACGAGGTTCATGACCTGGCCCTCGCGCGGGCTTAGCGACTCGTAGCGCTTTCGTAAGTCAGCAAGCTCAGCATGCCGTTGACGTGCTACCCGGTCACGATCCAATGCCTGATGGATCGCGTCGAGCAGGTCTTGGTCCCGGAAGGGCTTGGTCAGGAACTCTACGGCACCGGATTTCATGGCCCTCACCGTCATCGGGATATCCCCATGGGCGGTAATGAAGACTATAGGAATCTGAACGCCCGCGTCGGCCAACTCGTGCTGAAAGTCCAGGCCGTTGACTCCCGGAAGTCTCACGTCGAGAACCAGACAACTTGGTTCATCCGGTCGCTTGTTAAGAAGAAACTCCTGCGTGGTTCCGAAGCACTGAGAGCGCAATCCCACCGACTTCAGCAGTCCCTGAATGGACGCTCGCACGTCGGCATCGTCATCGACGACAAATACAGTTGAGCCATCAGGAGACTTCATCGATGTGCCTCAGTTGTCGTCGGGATAGTGAGGTGAAAACTTGCCCCGCGAGGAGGGTTGTCGCCAGCCCACAAACGACCGCCGTGGGATTCAACGATGGAGCGGCTGATGGCAAGTCCCATACCCGTCCCATAAACCTTCGTGGTAAAGAACGCATTGAAGATCTGGTCTCTTTGTGGGGGCAGACCAACGCCGGTATCGCTGACGGACAGCAGAAGGTGCTCGTTCTCCGACCGCTGCGACTTTATGGCGAGCTCGCGTATTCCTTCAACATCTTTCATGGCATCGACGCTGTTGGTCACGAGGTTCATGATGACCTGCTGCAATTGCACCCGGTCTGCCATGATTTGAGGGAGATCTCGCGCCAACTCTGTGCGCACGGATACCGAATATCGTGACGCTTCGCTGCGCAGAAGGACAATCATCTCTTGAACCAGTTCGTTTACATCAACCAACTCCCGCTCAGAAGCACCCTTCTTGAATAGCATGCGGATTCGGCTGATGATTTCCGCCGCACGCGTTGCGTCCTTGACCATTCTTGAGGCAGTCTGGCGCGCTTCCTCCACATCGGGGTTTTCACGCGTAAGCCATCGCAAGCAGGTGTTGGCGTCCGTCACTGCCGCGGCAATTGGCTGCTTGATCTCGTGAGCCAGCGAAGCGGCCAACTCGCTCATGGTAGTAACCCGGTTCATGTACGCGAGGTCCGCCTGCGCCTGGCGCAGCGCCTCTTCCGCCTGCTTGCGTTCCGTGATATCGGTCGTGGTGCCGAGGAATTGCACCGCATTTCCGGACGCGTCTAAAACAGGATGACCAACCGAGTTGATGTATTTAACCGTACCGTCCGGAAGCAGAAGGCGCAATTCGATATCGTAATCCGAACTTGTTGCCACGGCTCGATCGATTGCTGCCTGGTACTTCGCTCGATCTTCCGGATGGATACGCTCCAGCCGTTGCGCTCCATCGGGCATGCCGTGTTTCGGATCGAACTCATAGATGCGATACCACTCGTCTGAGAGATGCAACGCTTCCTTGCCCGCTACGCGCCAGACCCAACTCCCGCTATGTGCGAGTCTTTGCGCCTCTGCCAGATAACGTTCGCTCCGGCGCAGAGCGTCCTCCGACAGTTTGTGTTGAATGGCCACGCCCGCGAGATGCGTAATCTGTCCGATGATGTCCTGGTCACGCGGACTGGGACTTCGTGTCTCGCGATAGTACATGGCAAAAGTTCCAATCACTTTACCTTCCGCGGAAAAGATGGGCGTAGACCAGCAGGCCCGCAGCGAATAAGTCAACGCAAGCTCACGAAAATTCACCCACAGCGGATCGCTGGCGATATCGGAGACGATCACTTGCCTGCCCAAGTAAGCAGCGGTTCCGCAGGAACCTACCGAAGGACCAATCTCGCTTCCGTCGATGGCATCGGTATAAGCCTTCGGAAGACTGGGAGCTCCCCCGTGGCGTAGTTGCTTGCCGTTCGAATCCAGCAAAAGGATCGATGCCAGCACATCAGGGGCTTGCTCCTCCACGAGACGGCACAGGCTATCAAGTATGTGGGCAAGCGAATCGCCGCGAGCCACCATCTCGAGAAGGCGCTTCTCCCCAGCCAGCAAGGTTTCGGCACTCTTCCGGTCAGTGATGTCAGTAATCGCGCCGATAAATTCAAGCTCGCCTGATTCATCTCGTGGTGACGGATGCCCCACAACTCGAACGTGTTTGATTAAACCATCGGGCATCAATAGCCGACGCTCAAAATCAAAATCTTTCCCATCCTGCGACGCCCGGGTGATAGTCTCTCTCGCAACAGCCACGTCTTCGGGATGAACCCGATGGAGAACCAGTTCCACGGTTGGGATCGCCGTTCGGTCGTATTGGAAGATCCGAAAGGTTTCCTCTGACCAGATGGTCTCGCCGGTGGAGGGCCTCCAGCCAAAACTTCCGGTGTGGCTTAATCGCTGTGCTTCCGATAAATACGCCTCGCTTTGCTGCAGCTTCTCTTCTTGTGCTTCCAACGCCTGCGTAGCCAATCGCCTATCAACCCGTGACGTCAGCAGAGCCAGTCCGAGAACGATAAAGGTGACGGCGGCAATTCCAGCGGTTCCAAGTGAGGAGACGCTTACGGCATGAGACAGGTCCGCCGGCATGCCGGAGGCGGTGAAATTGGCGGCGGCCATGCCGGTGTAATGCATGACCGGGATCGCGGCACCCATCACGACGGCTCCGGCTAATTTCTCCCAGCCGATTCCCGTTTTCTCATCTCGGAGGTGAAAGGTAATCCATAGCGCCGCGAGAGAAATCAGAACCGCGAACACGACAGACAGAACGACAAGAGAAGAATTAAACTGGCATGTGGCAGATAAACGCATGGCGGCCATGCCGATGTAATGCATGCTGGCAATACCCGCACCCATCAGGACACTTCCGGCGAGCGCTCGCAACGGACCCATTTTCTGCCGACCCACCACGCCCAGTGCAACGACGGAAGCGAGAATGGCCGCAAGCAGTGACAGCAGAACAGTCGGCCAATGGTAGGCCACGGGAATCGGCAGGATGAACGCCAGCATACCTATGTAGTGCATGGACCAGATGCCAGTCCCCATCGCACCAGCCCCGCCCAGCAGCCAAACCGCGCGGGTCCACCCGCCTGCGGCGGTTAAGCGACCTGCAAGATCCAGAGCCACGTACGATGCAAACATGGCGATCAACACCGAAAGTGCCACGAGTGCGTAGTTGTACGAGCCAATCAAGTTCACGGCGGCCACGCCCCTCCGGACGGTTGCCACGCCAAACAGTCACGCTGCGTTTTTATCAGAGTTCATTCTCCCGAGCTCGAACGATCGGCCCGCGCTTCTTCTCGGGCCATTGGTACAGTCTTAACCATACTCACCGCCTTTTTCAAATTCATGTGATTCAACTTTGGTCGGCAGAGTGAAATTAAAACTTGCGCCGCGCGGAGAGTTGTCGCCCGCCCACAATCGGCCGCCATGCGCTTGAACGATGGAGCGGCTAATCGATAGCCCCATGCCGGTCCCACTAGGCTTGGTGGTCACGAAAGCATCGAAGATCTGGTCTGCTTGCTGCGGGGGAAGTCCCACGCCTGTGTCGCTGACAGAAATCAGCAGATGCTCATTTTCGGACAGCCGTGAGTTGACGGTGAGCTGGCGCATGCCATCCACCTGCTTCATCGCGTCGATGCCGTTGATCATGAGATTCATTAGTAGCTGCTGCAATTGAACGCGATCCGCCATCACCTGGGGAAGATCGGAGGCAAGGTCTGTGCGGAACGAAATCGAATATCGGGTTGCCTCGCCGCGCAGCAGAACGATCATCTCGTGAATAATTTCGTTTACATCAACCATCTCGCGTTGCGAAGTATCCTTTTTGAAAAGCAGCCGGATCCGGCTGACGATTTCCGCGGCTCGAGTCGCGTCCTTGACGACTCTCGAAGCAGCTTCGCGCGCCTCTTCAAGATCGGGCTGATCGCGCGCAAGCCAACGCAAGCAGGTTCTGGCATCGGTGCCTGCTGCGGCAATAGGTTGATTCACTTCATGCGCGAGGGAGGCAGTCAACTCTCCCATAGTGGTCACCCGGTTGACATGTGCGAGATCTGCCTGCGCCTGGCGCAGGGCTTCTTCCGCCCGCTTCTGCTGGGTGATACTCTCGCGGAGCTCCTTCTCTGCCTGCTTGCGCTCGGCGATCTCCAGCAGCAGTTCTTCGTTGGCGCGAGTCAGGTCCGCCGTTCGTTCCGCGACTCTTGCCTCAAGCTCATCTCGTGCTCGCGTGCCCTGACTCATTAGCAGCGCAAACACCAGAAAGACCAGGTCGTAGAAAAGGCGAGACACTGCGTTGGCCTCACCTTCGAAGAAATAAGTGCGGACAAGCGAAGCAACCACCGCCGCGACAATTCCGGGTCCAGTGCCGCCGTACCAAAACGTGATCGCGATTGCGGATAGCGCAAATGCAGTAAACGGCTGAGGCAAATGGAAATGCAGAAAGCCTTGCGCCAAGCCGAGAGCTGCTGCAAGAGAAATCAAAGCTAATCCGTAACGCAGAACGATTGATGCCGTCGGCCGAAGAGGCCAATTCGCAATCTGATTTTCCCTACGCAGGTAGCGCATTGTCCCAGCCCTTGCGGCGATGCTCGGGCTCCCGAAAAGCAGTTAGAGCGGTCGCACTACGAACTTTATAACTATAGCCCTGTTTCAAGGCAGACTTGAAGGTGCTACCCGGCCCAGAACGAAATCGCAGTTTCCACACAGCTAAATGAGACCAGGCCTGGAATTGGCCCTAGGCTAACCCATGGCGGATTCTGATTGGTTTTCATTGTTGATGTATCCGCACCCCCGGTGCCGCTGGCGATAAAGAAGATAAAGGAGAGGCATGCGCCTAATTCGCCGCCTACGTTGAACAGTGCCTCGGTTTTTACTTGAGGACGACACGCACAACCAACGTGCAAATGGATTGCCAGTGGGGTGCCTGATCGTTGCCGCAAACCTCGCATTATCCCAACCTGAAGGTCAGAAGCATATGTGTCCAAGTGTCGATATGCGGACGGAATGTCGAAATTAGCTAGGCCTGCTCAGGTGGCTTCAAATTGCGAATACTCAAAATCCCATAGCTTCAACGATTGAAGTCGCCTAGCTCAAAGATGAGTTTGGCATTGCGAATGCATTCTTGCGGCTAGAGACAATTGCGCCGCAGCGGACACACCCGGCACTTCAGCACGGAGGGGTACCTTGAAAAACCGGAAAGCGTTGTTCGCAGTGATAGCTGCGATAACTCTTGTGATGGCCGCAAGCAGGCTTCTCTGCGGAAATGAGGACAACCAAAGGGATCGTCAAACGATTCCAGCCGCGGCCCGTGAGGAGATCAAGTCTGTCGAATCAGAGATTGACCGTATCGAGGAAGAGTCTCTCAACAGAGCCCAATCGGAGACGTTGGACGGCTTTCAGCAAAACATTCTCCTTGGGAAATTAATCTTTTATGACCAGAAACTTGCGGTGAACAGGAATCAATCCTGTGCCTTCTGTCACATGCCGGAAACCGGGTTCACTGGGCCAGTCAGCGCTCTTAATCAAGCGACAGCGGCCTATCCTGGGTCGGTTCGGACGCGGTTTGGCAAACGAACCCCTCAATCTCATACGTACGCGAGCTTCGCACCGGTTCTTCACTACAATACAGAACAAGGCGATCTTGTTGGCGGGCAGTTTTGGGACATGCGCTCTACAGGACTACGCCTGGACAGCGCGCTTGCCGAGCAGGCACAAGATCCTCCACTCGATCCGGTAGAGATCGGGTTGATCGACCCGGCATGCATGGTGTATCGGGTTTCCCAGCGTCCTTATCGTGCCATGGCGGAAAGACTCTGGGGTGCGCAAGCATTCGTCATTCATTGGCCGGCCAACACAAATCAGGTATGCGATCGCCCCGGACCAGCGCGTGAAGCGGATCCCTTGCCGGTTCATCTCGGAGCGGTGGAGCGAGGAATTGCGCAAACGACATTCGATCGAATTGCGGAGGCGATTGCGGCTTTCGAGAGTTCGCCCGAAGTGAATTCGTTCTCTTCAAAATACGACCATGTTATGGCCGGAAAGGCGGAGTTCACCCCAGAGGAAAAGATGGGCTACGAACTATTTCGCAGCAAAGCCACGCACTGCAACGAATGCCATAGAGATGGAGGCCCGGGTGAGGAGCCGCTATTCACGGATTTCACCGCGTCCAACTTGGGCGTGCCGCCGAACCCGGCGCTTCCTTTCTACAAAGAAAATGCTCCCGACGAATTCGGCTACGCGGCTAACCCGGAGGGCCTTAAATATCGGGACCCCGGAGTGGGCGGTTTCCTGGCTAGCAAGCAAGATCCGAATCGCGAATGGGCGGCGATGGCCAGTTCTTTTGCCGGAAAGTACAAAACGCCCACCCTGCGGAATGTAGACAAACGACCGCGTCCTGAGTTCGTGAAAGCCTACATGCACAACGGATATCTCAAGTCACTCAAGGAGGTCGTCCACTTCTACAACACGCGAGACGCGCTGCCGAGGTGCAAACCCGGAGATCCGGGCGAAAAAGTGACTTGCTGGCCGGCGCCTGAAAACCCGGAAACGATGAATCGAAAACAACTCGGCGATTTGAAACTGAGCGACCAACAAGAAGACCTCCTCGTGGCATTTCTCAAAACGCTAACGGATGGTTACTCGCCATCGTCGAGCGCGCCGTCAAGGTGAATGCTGATGGGCTTCCGTCCACGCAAAGCTGGGTTGCTCATGGCTGACCAGCACGTCAGTCGAATCGCAAAACACTCAGTCATCCTTCCGATACACGAGAGGCGGGCCAGAATCAGCCCGTCGCCAAGCGTTAGCTTCTGATTTGTTTCCATTGTCAAACTGCCCGCACCCTCACTGAACCGTTCCCAACATGAAGCTGAGGAGAGTTGTGTTCAAGTGTCGAGGCGCGGACGAATGTCGAAATTTCAGACGGGCTCTGGATTTACAGAATCCTCAAATCCCAATGCTTTCAACGATTGAACCGATCCGGTCAAAAGCCACTTTGGCATTGCGAATGCACTTTCTCGGTTACAGACGTGGAGCTGGTGAGTATTGCAAACGAGCGCCTGCGGATAGGAGAGGTTCCACGCCTCATTATTCTTATCAAAACGGAGGTTTTCTAATGGCTTTGTCTAAGACTGAACAACGCGAACGAATTGATTTGTCCAACGGGCCTCAACCGATCCGCGGCGATCGGGGCGCGTCCATTCTGGGGCCCCGCAACGTACCCATGGAGCGCGAAAATCCCGATCTGCTAAGGTCGCCCTCCACTGACGCGGGCACCATCCCTAACCTCAAGTTCTCATTCGCCGCCGCGCGCAACCGAATCACCTCAGGCGGTTGGGGACGCGAGGTGACGGCGCGCGAGCTACCAGTGGCGACCACAATGGCAGGTGTGAACATGCGTCTCAAGCCGGGCGGCATCCGCGAACTGCACTGGCACAAGGAGGCCGAGTGGGCGTACATGCTGGCCGGCCGCGCCCGGATTACTGCTGTCGACGCGCAAGGCCGCAACTTCATCGACGACGTCGGCGTGGGCGACCTCTGGAACTTCCCGGCGGGCATCCCTCACTCAATTCAAGGCCTGGAGGAGGGTTGTGAGTTCCTGCTGGTGTTCGACGACGGCAACTTCTCGGAGAACGAAACTTTCCTGATCAGCGACTGGTTCGCTCATACGCCGCGCGAGGTGCTGGCCAAGAACTTCGGCGTGGCCGAGTCCGCCTTCGCCCGTTTGCCGCAGGACCTTGAGCAAACGAGGTGGATCTTCTCAGGGGGCGTGCCCGGCCCGCTGGCGCAAGACACGGTTCAGTGCCCAGCGGGTCCTGTACCCGTGACATACAGCTATCGCATGCAGGCCCAGAAGCCCGTCAAGGTCGCGGGAGGCCAGGTGCGAATCGTCGATTCGTCCAACTTTCCGGCCGCGAGGACGATTGCGGCGGCACTGGTGGAACTCGAGCCCGGCGCCATGCGCGAGCTCCACTGGCATCCCAATACCGACGAGTGGCAGTACTACATCAACGGACGGGGGCGCATGAGCGTATTTTCTCCGGGGAAAGCGAGGACGTTCGATTTCCAGGCGGGTGACGTGGGCTACGTGCCGTTTGCGTTTGGACACTACGTCGAGAACACCGGCGACGAGCCATTGGTGTTTCTGGAAATGTTCCGCAGTCCGTATTTTGCCGACCTGTCGTTGAACCAATGGATGGCGCTGACCACACCGAAGCTGGTGCAGACCCATCTGAATCTGGACCAACAGACGATGGATCTCCTGCGCAAGGACAAGCCCATCATCGCTCGGTAAGCATAGCCAAGCGTAGCCGCCGTGCTAGGTCGCGGCGGCCACGCCTTTCTTAGACGCAAGCAAGATAGGAAGAAAAGTCTCATGCACAACGCGACAATCAACGGGGTTGCGGTCACGACGACCTCAAATTCGGCCGGGATCAGCGAAGTCGGGCTTCGCGACCTGCTGCTCCACGCGCTAACAGTTTCGTCTGGGGCTGTCGATGCGATCAGCTTTCTCGCGCTGGGTAAGGTGTTCTCGGCCTTCATGACCGGAAACATCGCCTTTCTCGGGCTCCGGATTGCACGTGCCCCCGGGCCCGGAATCGTGTCCATTCTCGTCTCGATGGCTGCCTTCGCGGTTGGAGTCTACGTCTCGACGCGAATCGTCCCTTTTGAAAATTGTGGCATCTGGTCTCAGCGAGTCACGGTTGCCCTAGGCGGATCGCTGATTGTCCATGCCATTTTCCTGGACGTCTGGTTCGCGACCAAGGGGCAACCTCCAATCGACGTCGCCCACATTCTGCTCGGTTTATGGGGAGTCGCGATGGGGATGCAGAGTGCTGCTGTTCGGCGCCTTCAGGTGAACGGTGTGTTTACGACCGCTGCAACAGCGACCGTCATATTCCTCGTGGGCGACTTCGTCAACTGGCGCGACACAGTTGCAGAGAGACGTCGGCTTACGGGTGTGCTCGTGTCTCTGTTTATCGGAGCCACTGCAGGAGGTCTGCTCCTGGTGCACGCGCAGATCTATGCTCCGGTTCTACCATTCGTGATCACAGTCGCGGTGGTCATAACCGCAGCGATCTTTTTAAAGTCGTCCGACGCCGCAAAGTATCCAAAGCAACTGCAAAATCAGCCCGAGAATTAAGGTAATCGTTTGAATCAGCAATATTCTTGAAAGTTTTTTGCGCCGCGGATTGGCTTACCCGGACGCACTTCGTCCATACAATGGTTTTCCGCAATCGCCCTCGCCTTGACCTGTTGCTACCACCGAGGTCTCTCCCCAATTCACGGCCATGCCGATCTGAAGTCTCTACACATCTTCAGATAGCGGTGCTGGGTTTAAAGATAGCGGTGCTGGGTTTAAGTCGAAGTGTTGACGTTGTGTCCGCCGAAGGACACCTTTTCCTTCCACGGTGAGGCATCTGCCCGATTACCTAAATCTCTCAGTTGAAAGAGGATGCGCAGACTCGAGCTATTCAGGGTGGTTTGGAGGGGCGCTTGCATTTCTTAAGTTTGTCGTCATCGGGAGGAAGCACAAATGCAACCGGCAAACATAGACAGTGCAGGCGAACAGAGATCGCAAATGAATTCGAACTCCGAAAACGCTCGACAATTCAATGAGGCCCTCTCGCGCTCTCTGCCTTCATTTCAGCGAATGGCTTTTCGAAAGCTCGGCAATGCAGCCGACGCGGAGGATGCGGTTCAGGATGCACTTCTCTCTGCTTACAAGCACCTGGATCAATTCCGGGGCGGAGCGCAAATGTCCACCTGGCTGACGACCATTGTCATCAATTCCGCACGGATGCAATTGCGCAAGCGGTCCGGTCGCATCCAGGTGTCGCTCGATGAGCCGTTTGACGACGACCAGCAGAATTCTCTAGCGGAACGAATGGCGGATGACAGCCCAACCCCTGAAGACGTCTGCCGTGAATCGGAGTTGCATGAGCGCGTCCGGCAGTTCTTGTCGCAGATGTCAGCTCCGTTACGCAAGGCCCTTCAGTTGCGTGGTGTGGAGGGCCTCACAACGCACGAAGCAGCGGTGATTCTGGGAGTGCCAGAGGGAACGGTGAAGGCTCAGCTCACTCGGGCGCGCGCGAAGCTCCGCCAGCTTATGCGTCGATCGCTCAACGTAAAACCCAGTTCATTGCGGATGCGCACTCCTGTGTCGGTTGTGACGATTGAAGCGGAGAGCACTCGCACGCGCGTGACAAGCACTACGGGAGGTCGCGATCGCAGAGCGCTACCGCGGCGCAGAGGATCAAGCAGACAGATTCCAGCAGGTCTTGAAGCCGGTCGGAAGGTGGCCTAGCCATCACCAGGTCGCAGACGGCGAAGTGGCCGCCGTCAGTAATTCGCGGTAATTGAAGAACGGGGAATCCTATGTGGATCGTAAGACTTGCATTGCGGCGGCCCTATACCTTCGTGGTATTGGCCATACTTATCCTGATCATGGGTGCGCTCGCCATCGTGCGTACCCCCACCGATATCTTTCCCAATATCAACATACCCGTTGTGAGCATTATTTGGAGTTACAACGGTCTCGTGCCTGAGGACATGGCGGACCGGATCGTCAGCATAACAGAACGAGCGCTCACTACCACAGTAGACAATATCGAGCACATCGAGTCCCAGTCGCTGTATGGAATAGCTGTCGTCAAGGTTTTCTTGCAGCCGAATGCGAGCATTCAGCAGGGCATTGCACAGATCACTGCGGTTTCTCAGACTCAGCTAAGGCAATTGCCTATAGGAACGACGCCTCCGCTCATTTTGGCATATAGCGCATCGAGCGTACCCGTCCTGCAGCTGGCTCTGTCGGGCCAAAATATGTCGGAGCAACAACTCAACGACTATGGCCTGAATTTCATACGCACCCAGCTCATCACCGTGCCCGGCGCATCGGTTCCTTACCCGTACGGTGGTAAACAACGCCAGGTGCAGGTAGACCTAAATACAACGGCACTGCAGTCGAAGGGGCTGTCACCTCTGGATGTAGTGAACGCGATCAGCTTGCAGAATTTAGTTTTGCCCACTGGAACGTCCAAAATCGGCTCTAAGGAATACGACGTTTCCATTCCCAACGCAGCACCGCAAACGATTAACGACCTGAACCGAATTCCGATCAAGACGGTCGGCGGAACTACGATTTACATAAAAGATGTTGCCTGGGTGCGCGATGGATTCCCCCCGCAGACAAATATCGTGAAGGTGAACGGGCAGCGGTCCGTATTACTGACGATTCAGAAAGCTGGTGATGCTTCAACTCTAAGCGTCATCGCGGGCATCAAGGCACTTCTGCCGCAGATTAAAACCACGGTTCCACCTCAACTGCAGATCAGCCCTCTCGCGGATCAGTCGATTTTCGTCCGAGGCGCGATCAGCGGTGTGGTGAGGGAAACGCTGATTGCCGCATGCCTTACGGCTTTCATGATTCGCACGTTCCTGGGCAGTTGGCGCAGCACGCTGATTATTGCGACCTCCATTCCTCTGGCCATCCTGACCTCCATCATTGTGTTCAGCGCCATCGGAGAAACGATCAATATCATGACGCTCGGTGGACTCGCCCTTGCGGTCGGCATCCTGGTGGACGATGCAACTGTAGAAGTCGAAAACATCAATCGAAATCGAGCTGCCGAACCAGATAAGGACATGGATGAAGTTGTCCTGGACAGCGCGTCGCAAATCGCGACACCCGCGTTCGTATCCACTCTTTCAATCTGCATCGTGTTTGCTCCGATGTTCCTGCTGTCAGGTGTGGCGCGATATCTGTTTGTGCCCCTCGCCGAGGCAGTGGTGTTCGCCATGTTGGCATCGTATCTGCTCTCCCGCACGATCGTCCCGACCATGGCGAAGTACCTATTGCGCGGAGACGACAACGAGAAGAATGCTTCCACTAGCCGCAATCCGTTCGTGCGTCTTCAAAAGCGTTTTGAAGCCGCCTTTGAGAGATTCCGCGTGCGTTATCGCGGCCTGTTAGAGAGCTGCCTCCATCACCGCGGGGTTTTCCTGATTGCATTCTTCGCGATGTGTCTAGGTTCGCTGGCGATCTTGATTCCCTGGTTAGGCCGAGATTTCTTCCCGAACGTGGATAGCGGTACTTTCAAACTTCATTTGCGCGCTCCCACAGGAATGCGCATTGAACAGACGGCTAATTTATGCGATCTGGTCGAGCAGTTCATTCGACGGGAAATCCCGGCGAACGAAGTACAGAGCGTCATTGACAACATCGGCCTGCCTTACAGCGGCATCAATCTGTCTTATAGCAATTCGGCACCTGTTGGGACGTCGGATGCCGACGTTCTTGTGACGCTCAACGCCAATCACCATCCCACGGACAACTACGTCCACCAACTGCGTCTGACATTGCCCAAGCAGTTTCCGGGAGTGGAATTCGCCTTTTTGCCAGCCGACATGACCGGCCAGATTTTGAATTTCGGATTGCCGGCTCCAATTGATGTCCAGATCGTGGGAAATGACCTGGCGGGAAACCGGCTGTACGCAGACGCGCTGCTCGAGAAGATGAGATACGTCTCAGGAACAGCAGACCTGCGGATTCAGCAGCCCTTCGATGAGCCCTACCTGCGCTTCAGAGTCGAGCGCACGAAAGCCGAAGAGCTTGGCTTCACTGCTCACGACATCGCGCAAAATCTTCTGGTTTCGCTAAGTGGCAGCTTCCAGACTTCGCCCTCGTTTTGGGTGGATCCCCAAGACCATGTCAGCTACCAGATCGCCACACAAACGCCGCAATACCGCGCGGACACGTTGCAGGATATTGAAAACATTCCGGTCACAGGGACAGATCCCAATGCTCCGCCATCGATTATGGCTAGTCTCGTTTCTATGCAACGGGGAACCGGCATGGCGGTGGTTTCGCATTACAATGTCGCGCCGGTGATCGACATCTTTGGTGCGGTCGCTGGGCGAGATCTCGGCAGCGTATCCAGCGACATCAACAAAATTATTGATTCCACGCGGGGGCAGTTACCTCGGGGGTCTCAAATCGTCGTTCGCGGGCAGACTCAGACTATGCAGGCATCCTACATCGGACTCTTGAGCGGACTGGCATTCTCGATCGTACTCGTATACCTGCTGATCGTGGTTAACTTCCAGTCCTGGCTGGACCCTTTCATCATGATTTCGGCTCTGCCCGCCGCGCTCGCCGGAATTGCCTGGTTTTTATTTGTAACGAACACGACTCTGAGCGTGCCCGCACTCATGGGGGCGATCATGTGCATGGGCGTCGCCACCTCAAACAGCATCCTGGTTGTGAGCTTTGCGACGGAAAAGATGGACCAAGGAAGCGATTCCGTCAGCGCCGCATTGGAAGCGGGCTTCACGCGCTTCCGGCCTGTGTTGATGACCGCCCTGGCGATGATTATCGGTATGGTGCCCATGGCCCTCGGCCTTGGTGACGGCGGGGAACAAAACGCTCCTCTCGGTCGCGCGGTCATTGGCGGATTGCTTTTCGCGACAGCTTCGACACTCTTTTTTGTACCGACATTTTTCAGCCTGCTGCAGCGTTCACGCCGGCAGACAGCTGCGAGCAGTAAGTGAGCGCCACGTATATGGGAGCTACTATGTTGAGCCAAACAGACAATGTCAGAGAAGTCGCCGGCCATTCGCGCCCGCAGAATGATCCGAAGCCGGCAAAGTCGGCTCGGAGGCGATGGCTCGCGCTCGCGGTTGTGTCGTTCGCAGTTGCCGCCGTGCTCGCGTATGGGATGTGGTCCCGCGTGAGGGCCAGCAAAAAGCTGGGAGCGGAGACATCGCAACTGGCTGTCACTCAAGTATCCGTTGTATCGCCCAAGCAAACTACCCCTGCCCAGGAGATCATCCTGCCGGGGAACGTACAGCCTTTCATCAGTTCGCCGATCTATGCGCGCACGAATGGATACCTTAAGAATTGGTATGTCGATATCGGAGCGCCCGTCAAGCAAGGGCAGTTGCTTGCTGTAATCGACGCCCCGGAAGTCGACCAGCAATTGGCGCAATCACTGAGCAACCTGAACACGGCGAAAGCAAATCTCGCGCTTGCCGAGATTACCAAGAATCGCTACGAGGGGCTCATCAAGACCAATGCCGTTGCCCAGCAGGACGTCGACAATGCGGTCGGCTCCTACAAAGCAAACTTGGCGATCGTGGATGCGGACGAGGCCAACGTCAAGCAGCTTCAGGCGCTGCAGGGTTTTGAGAAGATTTACGCTCCCTTCGACGGCGTTGTGACGGCCCGTAACACCGATATCGGCGATCTGATTGACTCCGGAAGCGCTGGCGGTGTGAAAACCGATATGTTTCACATCGCTCAACCTGGCACGTTGCGTGTTTACGTAAATGTCCCCGAGGAATATTCGCAAGGCGTTAAGGTCGGCATGACCGCAAATCTGGCTCTGGCCGAATTTCCGGGACGAACTTTTCAGGGGAGACTGGTCCGCACCGCCGATGCCATCAATGTGACCACCCGCACACTGCTTATCGAAGTTGATGTGGCGAATCCCACTGGCACTTTGCTCACGGGGTCTTACGCCGAAGTGCATTTGCAGGTGCCGACGTCGGCTTCCACCTACCTGATTCCGGTCAATACGCTGCTGTTCCGCTCCGAAGGTTTACATGTTGGCATCGTCAAAGATGGAAAAGTCGAGCTTTCGACGGTCACCCCTGGCCACGACTTCGGCGATCAAATCGAAATTGTGTCCGGCCTTAAGGCGAACGATCAAGTCATCATTAACCCGCCCGACTCGATCGTTTCGGGACAGCAAGTCCAAATCGTTCAGGCCACGTTGCCGGGAGATACCAAATGAAACCGGCTCAAAACACCGCTTTCATTGGGAACTTATTTAAGCCAGCCTGGCGAGTAAGTCTGCTGGGATTGGCGTTGCTCCAGCTCAGCGGCTGCACTGTCGGGCCGAACTACCACACTCCTGTGGCACAGATTCCGTCCTCCTATAAAGAAGCGCAGGGTTGGAAGCCTGCCCAACCTAATGACCAGAATCTTGGCGGCGATTGGTGGACGATATTTCAGGATCCACAGCTTAATGATCTTGAGGCCCAGGTCAATGTATCGAATCAGAATCTAAAAGCTGCAGAAGCCCAGTATCAGGAGTCGCGCGCGGCTCTCCGTTACGATCGCGCTGACTTGTACCCGACGGTCACAGCCGATCCGTCGGCAACTCGTACGCGGATCTCCGCCAATCGTCCGCCACCGAATTCGATCTTTAATGGCATAACCGATAACGATTTTGTGCTGCCCTTCGACCTCTCTTATCAGGTCGACGTTTGGGGACGAGTTCGACGCACGGTCGAGGCGGCTCGAGAACAGGCGCAAGCCAGCGCGGCAGACTTGGCGACGGTCAACTTAAGCATGCACGCTGATTTGGCGGTCGATTACTTCCAAGCGCGCAGCTTGGACGCCGAGGAACAGCTTCTCAATTCTACGGTCGCGCAGTACCAGCGGTACTTGGATTTGACGCTTAACCGTTTCCAAGGAGGATTGTCTTCGGAGGTAGAGGTCCAGCAAGCCAGGACACAACTGGAAACAACACAAGCACAGGCCATCGATGTCGGCGTGTTACGCGCGCAATTCGAACACGCAGTTGCAAACCTTATCGGCAAGCCTCCCGCGGAGTTCAGTCTTCCGCCGCTGCCGCTCACCGCGCCGCCCCCTCCCATTCCTGTCAGTGTGCCTTCGGAGCTGTTGGAAAGGCGACCGGACGTCGCCGGCGCGGAAAGACGGGTGGCCGCCGCAAATGCGCAGATCGGGGTCGCGAAGTCGGCCTATTACCCGGTGATTAGTCTGGGTGGTTCGGGCGGATTTGAAAGTGCCAACATCAGCACGCTGCTCAACGGACCGAGTGGGCTGTGGTCTTTCGGGTCCTCAGCCCTGGTCACCGTCTTCGACGTAGGAAGACGCCGGGCCTTTACGGACGAGGCGCGAGCCGCCTACGATTCTCAGGTCGCTACCTACAGGCAAACTGTCCTGACCGGATTTCAACAGGTGGAAGACAATCTGGCGGCTTTAAGAATCCTGGAGAATGAGGCTGCTGTGCAGGATCAGGCAGTGACAGCTGCCCAGAGTTCACTCGCCCTTTCCATTCAGCGGTATGAGGGCGGCGTCACCAGTTATCTCGAAGTGACCGTTGCGCAAAGTGCCGCGCTTAGTGACGAGGTGACGGCGGTCAATATCCTGGGCCGGCGCCTGGCCAGCGCCGTCTTGCTGATTCAGGCTCTCGGTGGCGGGTGGGAGCGTTCCAGTTTGCCACAGCGCCCCGAGTGCTGCGGCAAGCTGACAAGCAGCAATTCTAATTGATTCGGCGGAGCTATGTCGTTCATCACGGGTATCCTAATTGCCCGCGACCTACTCTCTTTAGGTCACTTTCCCCGTTGCGATCACACTGATAGTAAGTAGGCTCGCGTCATTCGTTCGACACGTGTCGTCGCCTGGTCACCTGGATGATCCGGCCATTTTTGTGCGTACGCGCTAACCTCAGTGAGCGCCACGGAAATAGCTCGAAGTCACGCTGTATCAGAGACTCGAATGCGGCCATGCAGGCAGATCTCTTATACCTTCGTTCATATCGACTAAACCCCTCTTTGGCACGTCAAATGCATCTTTGTTCGCCAGAAGAGGCAAATGCAATGAAGAATAATCTAACCTCTACGCTGGACCCAACGCGTCACAGCAAAGACGCGACTGAATTTGCGAAAGCCCTGCACCGTGGAATTGTCGGTCAAGATCAAGCCATCGAGAACGTCTTGGAGATCTACCAGACATTCCTCGCTGGACTCAATGCGCCGGGACGCCCCGTGGCTAATCTGCTGTTTCTGGGACCGACCGGCTCCGGCAAAACGCGAGTCGTGGAAGTTATGGCGCAATCACTATTCGGCGATCCTCGTGCCTGCACCAAGATTGATTGTGCAGAGTTTCAGCATTCCCATGAAATTGCCAAGTTGATTGGTTCTCCCCCAGGGTACCTGGGCCACCGTGACACTCAGCCATTGCTGTCGCAGGAGATGCTCGACCAATGGCACACTGAAAAAGTGAAGCTCTCGATCCTGCTGTTTGACGAAATCGAAAAGGCCTCGGACGCGCTCTGGAAGCTTTTGCTCGGAATATTGGATAAGGGCAGTCTGACCCTGGGTGACAACAGCCGGGTTGACTTCTCGAGATGCATCATCATCATGACCTCGAACCTGGGGGCTAGCGAGATGGCCAACTTGGTGCGCGGCCGCCTCGGCTTTTTCCAGATGACCGATGTGCTCGAGGACAGTTTCGATGAAAAGATCGACCGCACTGCGGTAGAGGCGGCCCGACGCAAGTTCTCACCTGAGTTCATGAACCGCATCGACAAGATGGTGGTGTTCAAGACGCTGCGTCCAGAGCACCTGCGGCGGATACTGGACATTGAATTGCGCTTGGTGCAGCAGCGCGTGTTGATCGCACCTGGTACGAACAAATTCGTATTTAATTGCACCGAGAGCGTCAAGAACTTCCTGCTAGAACAAGGTACGGACCCGAAGTACGGGGCTCGCCATCTGAAGCGGGCCATCGAGAGGAATATCGTTTTCCCGCTGGCGAATCTCGTGGCGACCGCTCAGCTGAAATTCGGAGATGTCGTGCGAATTGATCTCAGCCCTGACGGTGGGATGACCTTCATGAAAGAGGCGGAGGGAGCCTTGAGCCTAGGGCTGCTGGAACTCTACGAGAACGAAACCAGACCACCTGCCTGGACAGCCGCCGAAGTCTGGGCTGCAGCTTAGCGTGGAATTCTCGCTCCGTTCAAATCCAACGGTAGTCTGCGAGGCGTGGTCGACCTGACTTAGCCATTCAGAACTACGCACGTAGCGCCACAGAAACAAAACTCTGGCTTCGATCGCGAGTGGATCTCCCGACCAGCTGAGCGCAGCCGGCAGAATCCATGCCGGCATCCGCAGGCATCAATTCCATCTCGTTTGAAGAGTTGCCATCCTCGCGAAACCATTCGCTACACAAACAAATAGACTGCCCCCGATTGTCCGCATGGGGACATCGCGTCCGCGGGCTGGCATGCGCGTCTCGCTATCGCTAGTACTCCACCTCTATTTTCCGCCACTTACAACTAAAAGTTTGGCAGCCGGCTTGCCTCTTTCCATTGTGTCGCTTGAGTTGGTCAAGCGTTTAGCAAATGCAAATTTGAGGAGAAACAACAATGTTCATGGAAGCCATCGACAAGGTGCACCCAGGCCACAGGGACACGAAGCCTTTCCAATTGCTCTCATTCTTCGCTGTTCTCGTCTTCGCGCTATCGCTTCACCCCGCCAAAGCTCATGCGCAGATCATTGGAGAGCTCGAAGTTACCGTCCCGTTTCAGTTCTATGCCGGGAACGCCAAGCTGCCCGCCGGCAAGTACGTCCTCCACATGCTCGACAACTCCGATCTGAGGACCATGGAGATCAGCACTCCGGACGGCTCCACGTCTGCTCTCTTCGAGGTCGAGGACGCCGAAGCGAACTCGGCCCCTCGTAAGAGCGAATTGATATTCAACAAGTATGGCGATCGCTATTTCCTCGCGAGGGTTTTTGACGAAGGCAACCCGGACGGCAGCAGGGTTCCCGAATCTGCGTACGAAAAGAAGGTCAGTCAGGCGGCGGCAGAGGCCCAGGAACATGTGCCGGCAATACACCAGGGGCAACAGGGAAAGTAATGATCGCGCAACAGCAATCGCCTGAGCGCGAGCGGGCCGGTTTATCTCGCGCGACAAATTTAGTTCAACAGTTTTAAAAGGAGGAAATATGAAACTTCAAAAAGTCGTACTCGTTTTGATGGGAATGATGTTGTTGGTCGCGGGCAGGTCGTCAGCTCAAGACGTGAAGACCGACTACGATCGCAATGCAAACTTTACCCAATACAAGACCTACTCATGGGAACAGGTCCAGACACAGGATCCGTTAATGGTCGATCGGATCAAGAGCGCAGTGAATGGCGCTCTGGCGGCGAAGGGGCTTATGGAGGTTCCGTCAGGTGGGGACCTCTCCATCATGGCCCTGGAGACTACCCAGAATAAGCAGACGCTCGACACGTTTTATAACGGTTTTGGCGGAGGCTGGCGCTGGGGAGGATTTGGAGATGCCACTACAACTACCGATACCTACAAGGTCGGAACGCTCGTCGTCGACCTCTTCGACACAAACACAAAGAAACTAGAGTGGCGCGGTTCGGCTAGCGACACGCTTTCCAATAAGTCCGAAAAGAACATCGACAACCTCGATAAGGGCGTGGAGAAAATGTTTAAGAAATTCCCTCCAGAGCCTAAGAAATAAAGTCTGTCCAGTTCTGCGTGCGGCCAATCGGTCGCACGCAGGAACGGACAGTCAGAGGAGCTTTATGAAGTTTTTAAGCAGTGGTTTTGAAGCGAACGGGATTATTCGAAGGAATGAGAGGAATGCCCTGCTGCAGAGAAACTCAATTGCAATCCACTTTGAAAAGAAGAGCGTTGGTCGATTTGCTGCCCTGATTCTATCCACGCTTCTCTTGGGCTTCTGGTTAGCGCCAGCATTCGCCCAGCAGCCAGGACAACGGACCTTTGCGTCCCCTGATGATGCTGCCGGCGCGTTCTTTGCCGCAATGCAAACGCAAGACGACCAACTTCCGTTGAGCATCCTCGGACCAGCCGGAGAGGAGGTCCTCTCTTCCGGCGATCCAGTGGAGGATGCGAATGCGCGTATCAGCTTTGTCGTCAAGTACCGGGAGATGCATCGATTCGTGACAGAACCGGATGGAACTTTAACGCTGGTTGTCGGCGCCGAGAATTGGCCCTTTCCGATTCCCTTGGTAAACAACCGCGGTTCTTGGTATTTCGACACGCTCGCGGGCAGAGACGAGATACTCTTCCGCCGCATAGGCAGAAATGAAATTGCTGCCATGGACGCTTGCAGGGACCTGGTTGAAGCGCAAAAGAAATATTTCGCCCGCCCAGTGGGAAACCTCTCCAAGCAATTCGCGCAGAAACTCGTAAGCGATGACGGCCGGCACAATGGTCTGTACTGGCAGGATGCTTCGAACGACTTCGACAGCCCAATTAACCCCCTGATCGCGCATGCCGACGGAAAAGGCCCAAACGACCAAGGCGGCGATCGGTATCCCTTCAATGGATATTTCTTCCGCATCCTCACTAGCCAAGGACCGCATGCACAAGGCGGAGCCAAGAATTATGTCGTCAATGGAAAAATGACCGCGGGATTCGCTTTCGTTGCCTATCCTGCGGAGTACCGCTCCTCAGGAGTGATGACCTTCATCGTTAACGAATCGGGAGTCACCTACGAAAAAGATCTTGGTCCCGACACAACAAAGCTCGCAGAAGCAATGACCACCTACGATCCGGATTCCACCTGGCACCAGGCGCAGTGATGGAGGAAACCATGAACTTTCATATTAAATCCGCACCTCTGACGTCCGCGGAACCAGGAGAATTCATGATGAAATTAGTAAAGCAGAGTTTGACATTGGTAGTAATCCTTTCACTCGTGTTAGCCACGACGCCCGGAGGATTCGCCTATCAGACAGATGAGTCAGCGGCGCCGGCGCCGGTTCAGCCCGCGCAGCAAACTCCAGAACAATTGCAACAGTTGGTAGCACCCATCGCACTCTATCCGGATGCTTTGGTTGCGCAGATCCTGGCGGCCTCGACATATCCCACTGAAATTGTCGAAGCAGATCGCTGGATGCAGCAGCATCCTGATTTAAAGGGACAACAACTGGGTGACGAGGTGAATAAGCAGTCTTGGGATCCCAGTGTCAAGGCGCTCACGCAGTTTCCCTCGGTGCTGGCCAACCTGGACAAGAATCTCTCCTGGACCTCATCGCTGGGGGATGCATATGTAAATCAGCAGCAGGCTGTGATGGACGCCGTCCAGGTTATGCGCCAACGTGCGGAGCAGGCGGGAAATCTGAAGAGCACGACTCAACAGAAAGTAACGACGCAGGGCCCGACCATCGTCATTGAACCGGCCAATCCGGACGTCGTCTATGTGCCCGCTTATGATCCTTGGCTGGTGTACGGCGCGCCCTTAGCAGTGTGGCCCGGATGGTATCCGGTTCCCGGCATTTTCATCGGAGGCCCGGCGATTGCGTTCGGTGTAGGCTTCGGAATCGGCTACTTCGGCGGCTTTGGCTGGGGATGGCATCACTGGGGATTCGACTGGCATAACCGCGCCGTCATCTATAACCACAACACCTACATCTCCCATAGCAGAACGTTCATCAATCGCAACAATTTCGATCATCACGCAGGGGATTTTCATGGAGGCGCAGCTCCAAGAGGATTCGCGGGCGCGCAACATGGGTTCGCGGTGCCACACAGCCAGCCCGGGACGCACTCCGGTGCGTTCAGCGGTTTTGATCACGGTGGCATCGCCAGGTCCAACTCCTCTCGTGGACAGTCGAGTTTTGGCGGAGGGTTTCACGGTGGCGGTGGGTTCCATGGCGGAGGCGGTTTTCACGGAGGCGGAGGTCGAAGATAGCCTTCTTCCTCGTCATCTTGGCAATTGCGCGTGGAGAAAAATTATACAGACCCAATCGGTTGCACTTTTCAAACTCAAAAGGAGGATGTCATGAATGGAATGCCAGCTACATTGTCTTACCTGCTGATCACTTGGGGTACGATCACCGCCGTGCTGTTGGCCCTGGTGATATATGGCAACACGCTCTCGATTCGCGAAGACGATGAAATCTATTTGAACCGGGCAGAAGATCACATGATGGCGGCCGAGCAGAGGGTTTTGATCACAAAAATGGACCGGCTCAAGCGAGTCATCATGGTTCTTGCATCAGTTTCGGGAATATTGCTCATCGCTAGCGCCGGCCTTTGGGCATGGATTGGCTTTCACAGTTAGAACGGCGTCCGGAGTGAGGCCAATCGGCCCCACTCGAAACGCAGAGCTAGACGACTTGGTTTGGCACGACGACGATTTGGGAAACTCCGTGATCGCGTTGCTGTCGCGGTTAAGGTCGGCTTCGGGCTTCGGCTTCTGCCAGCCAACCGCGCCTTAAGTGCTCCGGCGAAATATTCGATAGGTAGGGTTTGATATCGAAAATCGGAGTGCGATCGAGCATATCGACTCCCCGGACGTGAAGGCGTGGGCCCTCGCGGCGGAGGAGTTCGACAACAGTCAAGCCAATCGGATTCGGGCGCTTAGGCGAGCGCGTGGCGAATACTCCGTGAGGGCGATTATCGCTCGGTGGCATGCCAACCAGTTCGAATCCTTCAGAGCGATCAAAGGCCCAGACTACGAACAGGTGAGAAAAGCCTTCGATATCCGTGAGGCCAAGTTCGAATTCCGGCTTGATTTCGAGAACGCCCTCCGCGCTATGCTGTGTGCCTAAGCCTCTGGGAACTTCTCGAGCATCCCTGTAGGGGCTTTTCACGTATCCGATGGGCTGCATGGAAAACGTGCTCACCGTAATCCCTCACTTTCTATTCGCGGGCGATTCTGGGCGCGGCGATCAGAAAAAGGACCCGTCGAAAGCATCGGGGAGCAAATCGGACATCCGGCGCACCGTCATTTGCCCGCCGAGGTTTGAGAGAATCACTTCGGCATCACGGCAAAATTCCCACAAGATCTGCCTGCATGCGCCGCACGGAGGCGTTAGCCGCTCCGTGTCGGCAACGACGGCCACCGCATCGAAGCCTCGCTCGCCTTCGGAGAGAGCCTTGAAAACAGCCACACGCTCTGCGCAAAGCGTTAATCCAAAAGTCGAATTTTCGATATTACAGCCGGTAAAGATACGTCCCGAATCGGCTCGAAGAGCGGCGCCGACGCGAAAATGGGAGTAGGGCGCGTGCGAGTGTTCGCGAGCCTTCGACGCGGCAGCAATAAGTTCCGTTCGTTCCTTGTCCGTCATTTCACTATGCGCTCGCGCCTGGGGCACCAATCACTCTACGCACGAGCGGCCGCGGGGTTGGAGCTTCGCGCGTGATCTGAAAGCTGGCCGCAATCAAGCGTCGCGCATCATCGAGGCGTTCCGGAGAGTTGTAATGGATTGTGCAAAGAACCTCGCCCTGCCGGACCGCATCACCTCGTTTTCGATGAAAGACCAACCCGACTGCGGGATCGATGGCATCCTCCTTGGTGTTGCGACCGGCGCCCAAAGCGATACACGCGAGTCCTAGTTTTTCGCAGTCGGTGATTTGCGCGTAGCCATTCGCGGGGCTGGTCACCTCCGCAGTATATTGCGCTTTCGTCAAGCGCTCCGGATGATCCACAACACCATCGTCCCCGCCCTGCAGGCGGATGATCTCACGGAATTTTTCTTTCGCGTGGCCAGAGGTAATCTGATCGGCTGCGAGGCGCCTGGCTTCGTCCACTGAGGCGACGCGCTCGCCAAGATAAAACATCCACGCGGAGAGCTCGAGACACAGCTCGCGGAGATCAGCAGGGCCCTTGCCGTTGAGAATCTCGATCGATTCCACGACCTCCATCGCGTTCCCTGCAGCCCTGCCGAGCGGCTGGTCCATGTCCGTAATGAGCGCCACGACTCGCTTGCCCATCCTTTTGCCTGTTTCGACCATCAACTCTGCAAGGCCGACGGCTTCTTTTTCAGACTTTAGAAAGGCTCCTGAACCCGTCTTGACGTCGAGCACCAAAGCGTCGATTCCCTCTGCCAGTTTCTTGCTCATGATCGACGCGCAGATCAGGGCAGGACTCTCCACGGTCGCGGTGACGTCGCGCAAAGCGTAAATCTTCTTATCCGCCGGCGCAATTTCGTCGGTCGCACCTATCAGCGCGCAACCACACTTGCCCAGCACGCACCTGAAATCGGCAAGCGAGAGGTTCACGTTAAAGCCAGGAATCGATTCAAGTTTATCGAGTGTGCCGCCGGTATGGCCAAGCCCGCGACCGCTGATCATAGGCACGACAAGGCCACCAGCAGCTACGATGGGAGCGATGATGAGCGACGTCTTGTCTCCCACTCCGCCCGTCGAATGTTTGTCTACTTTCTTGCCGGGCAAATCGGAGAGGTCGAGTGTGCGCCCGGAGCGAAGCATGGCATCGGTGAGGGCCGCGATCTCCGAATGCGTCATTCCTCGCCATACAATGGCCATCAGCAAGGCCGAGATTTGATAATCCGGAATCTCCCGGCGCGTATAACCATCGATAAGAAAATTGATTTGCTCAGGGGTAATTTCCGCCCCCTCGCGCTTTTGGCGGATGAGATCAGCGACGCGCATAGACCCGAGCGCCCAAGTTTATCGAATCTATGAAGGAACTACGAATGAGCGCACCTTAGCTGCGTGATGATTGCTCGACGTACATTTGCTGAAGTTCCTTGAGTATCGACACACCTTGGCTCGCGCCGAGCCTGTCCGCGCCTGCGCGCAAGAGGGCTAGAGCCGTGTTGAGATTTCTGATTCCGCCGGCGGCTTTTATTTTCAACCTGCCTCGATTGCGATTCATTATCTCCACAGCTTCGATGGTGGCGCCGCCAGCCTTGCTGAAGCCCGTGGACGTCTTGATGAAATCCGCACCGCTGTGATTCACAATTTTGCAAGTGAGTTCGATTTCCGCGGCATTCAATAATCCTGCCTCAACGATCACTTTACAGATTCTGTCAACACCGGCCGATTGGACGCTGCTAGCGATCTGCCGCAACTCGGTTTCAACTTCCGCAATCTTTCCACCCTTGAAAAGACCAACATTCATGACGATGTCGATCTCGTCGGCTCCGTCGTGAAGCGCTTCTTCTGCTTCCGCTAATTTTGTTCCGGTTGTATTAGCGCCCAGGGGAAATCCGACAACTGTGCAGACTTTGACGGAAGTTTTACGCAATAGATCCCGAACTCGCCGAACATAGTAAGGATTAACGCAAACTGTGAAAAAGCCGTTTTCGGCTGCCTCTTTGCAGAGGAGCGCAATATCCGATTCGGTTGCCTCCTGCTGCAGGTTCGTATGGTCGAATTTGCGAGCGAGTTCAGCTTTAGAAATCAATTTATCTGTCATGACAATGCTACTGAACGGACAGCATTTCTATAAATTCCCTCAAAAGATTCTGAGCCACATTCCGCCGATAATTGGCAGTCGAACGCATGTCGTCTATAGGCGCGATCTCCTGCGCTAGTTTCTCGGTAGCGGCGCGCGCAACAGCGGGGGAGATTCTCTCGCCGCGCAATAATCGCTCAGTTTGCGTTGCGCGCAAAGCGATCGGAGCAACGCTGCCAAAGGCGAGCCGGACGTCGGCGATGCGGCCGCTTTCTAAACGCGCCCCCCCTGCGAAGCAGACTTTTGAAATGGCTTGAGCTCTCCTTGTTCCCACTTTCCGATAATAGGACCGCCAACCTGCTTCAGCACGTGGCAGCCGGATTCGCCGAATGAGTTCGTCGGGGCGCAGATCCATTTTCTTATATCCGGAGTAGAAGCCGTGAAGGGGCCGCCACCTTGCTCCACGGGTCGAAACAAGCTCGATTTCCGCATCATAAGCGAGCAGTGCGGGCGGAGAGTCAGCAGCAGGCGAAGCGTTGGCGATATTTCCGCCAATCGTTCCTCGATTTTGTGTGGCGACGGCGCCCGTCTCAGATGCGGCTTGGCAGAGCATCGGAAACTCACGGGCCAGCGCACCGTGGCTGCGTAATTCTGTGTAGGTCGTCGCGGCTCCTATGATCACTGACTCCGGCGCAACCTCGATTCCCCTCAACTCTGGCAGTTTCCAAACGTTCAGAAAATATCGGTGCGAGAGTTTTCCTGCTTCGAGCAGGACCATCAGGTCCGTTCCGCCGGCGAAGAGCTTCCATCTGCCCGGATCTTGGTTGAGCCGGCCGAGAACTTCATTCAGGTCACGCATTGACTCGAGGTGATAACCGGGGAGGAATGCCCTCACGAACCTCGCTCCGATTTGTGACACGCCTGAAGAACCGATTCAAAAATTTTTGTATAGCCTGTGCAGCGGCAAAGATTGCCGGCAAGTCCCTCTCGGATTTCAGCCTCCGTGGGCTTAGGGTGTTGCGCCAGCAGGTTCACAGCTGCAAGGATCATGCCCGGGGTGCAAATTCCGCATTGCGCGCCTCCATGTGCAAGAAATGCCTGCTGAATTGGGTGCAGACGCTTTCCAGCAAGCCCCTCGATCGTCAGAATCTCGGTGCCCTCCGCTTGCAGAACGGGCACTAGGCAACTATTCACCAGCGCGCCATCCATTTCCACCGAACAAGCTCCGCATTCGCCTTCGCCGCAGCCCTCTTTTGTCCCGGTGAGACAAAGTTGTTCGCGCAGCACGTCCAGCAAGCGCGCCATCGGATAGGCTTCAAGTACTAGGGCACTCCCGTTCACGCGACACGACACTCGGATTTTACCGGCCAAGTCACGCATGAACGTGCTCTAACATCTCGAGCAGAACTTCCGGCGTGACCGGAATTCGATGAATGTCCGCACCGGTGGCATGGGCAATTGCATTCGCGATTGCAGGTGCAGTTCCATCCAGAGGAAGCTCGCCAATACCCTTTGCGCCTGCCGGGCCTCGTCCGTAGGGAATTTCCTCGAAGAACACGCGGATAGGCGGAACATCCATGGAAGTCGGCATGATGTAGTTGGTCATCTGTCCGTTTTGCATGCGTCCTTGCTGCCAGACAACATTTTCGTACAGGGCGAGGCCGATTCCTTGCGCTACTCCGCCTTCGATCTGGCCCGCCGCGAGGACAGGGTTGATGACTTTTCCCACTTCCTGCACGGCCACGAAATCATCGACATGTACTTCGGCCGTGCGCATGTCTACGGAAACTTCCGCCACATAGATTGCCCACGCATAGGCACTGTAGGCGTCGCCCTGATATTTTTCGTCGTCCCAATGTAAATCGCGGGGATGTTCGTATTTGACGAATGATCTCAACGGTCCGAACCGAGTGATGTACTGACGGCACGCCACCGCAAAAGCGCTGGAGTCATATCCCGGCTTCAACAACTCACTCTGCAGCAGCATTTCACGCAGAGCACGGGCAGCCGATTCGACGAGGCCTCCTACGATCATCGCAGTCCGCGAAGCGACCGTCGGTCCACTATTGGGAACATCTGCCGTATCGGGCCGCACGATGTCAATCCAATCGCACTCGATCCCCAGCGCCTCTGCTGCAATCTGGGTGAAGATGGTGTTCGTGCCTTGGCCCATTTCTGTGCTCCCGGCCAAAACGCGCACGCGCCCCTCAGGAGTTGCTTCTAAAGCGGTCTCGGAGGCTAGATATTCCTCGCCTGAACCTGTGAAGCCGGCGCCGTGTAAGAAAGCGGCAAATCCGATTCCTTTTTTAATCAGCGAGCCGGCATTCTCGTTTTCAAACCGGGTGCGCTTAGCGTAGTAATCAGCCATCTCGAACGCACGCCTGATCAAGCGCTCCATATCAACTTTCTCGCGCACAATTTGGCCAAAGGCGAGGGTGTCGCCTTCGCGAAGGAAATTTCTTCGCCGCAATTCGTCTGGAGTGAGCCCGGCAGCTTCGGCCACTCGATCGAGATGACGTTCCAGCGCGAAAACGCTTTGAGGCGCGCCGAAGCCGCGAAAGGCTCCGTGGGGTGGGGCATTCGTTGCAACCGCCTTGCTGCGAACGCGGACGTTGGGACAGTTGTACGGGCCGGCGGCATGAATCGTTCCGCGCGAAAGGACCACCGGAGAAAGCGTTTCGTACGCCCCGCCATCGATCGTGAAATCGATGTCCATCGCAAGGATTTTGCCATCGCGCGAGACGGCTGTGCGATGGTGCGTTCGCGAGGGATGGCGCTTAGTCGTTGCAACCATGTCTTCGGCGCGATCGTAAATCATTTTTACTGCTTTCCCCGATTTCCACGCCAGGAGTGCAGCGTGGGCCGCGAGCATGGAGGGATATTCTTCTTTCCCTCCGAATCCACCGCCCGTTTCGGTCTGCACTACGCGAATCCGTTCTTTCGGAAGGCCAAAAAGCTGCACCAGCGCCTTATGCACGTAGTAAGGACATTGGAGCGAACCCCATACCGTCACCCCGTCGGCTTCGCTCGCCCGCGCGATCATTCCTTGCGGCTCGATGTAAAGCTGCTCCTGCGCCCCAGTTTCGTATTCGCCTTCCACGATTAAGTCTGCGGACGCCCAAACGTTATCGACGTTGCCCTTCTCGATGAGGAAAGACTTAAACACATTGTCGCGACCCCAGATGATTTTTTTTCGGGCCAGCGATTCGTCGATCGTGAAAACTGCAGGGAGTGACTCGATGTCGATTTGTACGCACCGCCGCGCTTCTTCGAGCAGATATTTGTCCGGATGGGCAAGCAAGAGAATCGGTTCTTCGGTATGATTCACGATTTCGCCGGCGAGGCAGGGCTGGTCATCGACAATCAGGGCAATGGAGTTTTTCCCAGGAATATCTTTTGCCTGCACAATCGTGAACTCGTCCCAGGGGATATCTTCCCCGAACTGTATTGCTTGAATTCGCCCGCGGGCCACAGGGCTGCGAACCGTGATGCCGTACAGCATGTCAGGAAATGTGAGGTCATCGACGTATTGAGCGGCGCCAGTGACCTTTTCCCGACCTTCTTTTCGTTGCACCGATTTTCCGATGAAGTGCGTTGCCATCGTCCGCGTCTCTAGTAAGGCGTCTTATCGCTTTTCTCTTCCCAGGCACGAAAAGCTTTCTGGGCTTGCTCGCGCATCAGCGGGATCATGGGAATCGTACGTTGGGAGTGCGGTCTCGCTGCCTCCTTGTAGATCAGCGAATCGGCGAAACCGATTTTGGCTGCATCCTCGGCGGTATTGCCAAAATACACTCGCGCTGGCCGCGCCCAGTAAATGGCCCCCAGACACATGGGACACGGTTCACAAGTTGTATAAAGCTCGCAATCCTTGAGTTCGAAATCCGCCAGCTTTTTGCAAGCTTCTCGAATCGCGACGACTTCGGCGTGCGCGGTAGGATCGTTGGTGAAAGTCACCTGGTTCACGCCCTCTGCGATGATCTTGCCATCCTTCACCACAATCGCTGCAAATGGGCCTCCTCGTCCCGATAGCACATTTTCAATCGAGAGTTCGATCGCGCGAGCCATGAAAGAATTGTCGTGATCGTTCAATTCAATCCTCCGGCTGAACTCACAGAAATCTCGAGGACCCGGTCATTACTGGCACGGAATGCAAGGCCACCACTCTTTTCTGGTACGTGTGCGCTTTCTCGAGAATTTCCTTCTCATTGAGCGTCAGCATACGGCGGTCCTCCATCACGAGTTTCCCATCGATCACAACCGTTCTCACGTCCGAACCTTTCAGCGCATAAACCAGCTGCGAATAGACGTTGTACATCGGCGTAGCATGCGGCCCGTTTGTGTCCACGACGATTAGATCCGCTTTTTTGCCCTCCTCAAGAGAGCCGATCTGCTTCTCGAGATGCAGCGCCCGGGCGCCGTTAATCGTAGCCATTTCGAGAGCTTGCTTCGCGGGAAGCGCGCGCGGATCCATTCGCGCAATTTTCTGAAGCTTGGCGGCGAGATCCATTTCGTCGAAAAGATCCTGGCTGTTGTTGCTGGCCGCGCCGTCGGTTGCCAAGCCCACGCGGTTGCCTGCTGCCAGCATTTCGACAACGGGCATCACGCCGGCAGCAAGCTTCATGTTGCTGGAAGGGCTGTGGACACTACCCACGTCGAATTGACGGAGCGCCGCGATATCGGCCGAATCCACCCAGATGCAGTGAGCGCCCACCATGTCGGGCCCGAGCAATCCAATTCTGGAAAGATACGCGACAGGAGAAAGACCATGCCTGGATCGGCTTTGCACCGTCTCGAAGGGCGCTTCAGCGATGTGGATAAGGATGGGCACGCCGTTGCGGCGCGCCAGGGCGCCCGCAGCAAGCAAATTCGCCTCCGAGAGCGTGTAAATCGAATGCGGCGCCACCGCCGGAGTGATCAGCGGATCATTTTTCCATTTATCGACGAACTTCTGGATGTACTCGAGCGCTTCAGTCGGCGTCCGATGATCTGGCGCGGGGAAATCGACGATCGTCTCGCCGAGAATTCCGCGCATCCCGGCCTCTTTGGTGACGCGCGCGACCGCATCTTCGAAGTAGTACATGTCCGCGTAGGTTGTGATTCCGCCACGGATCATCTCGACCATGCTTAGGCGGGTTCCCCACTCGACGAAGTCTTCCGTGACGTTCTGTGCTTCGGCGGGGAAGATGTACTTCTGCAGCCAGTCGTTCAGGGAATGGTCGTCGGCGAACCCGCGAAACAGACTCATGGCCGCGTGCGCATGGCCATTGATCAGCCCCGGGAGGACCAGTGCGCCGCCGGCGTCAATCGTTCTATGGGCCTGATGCTGTGATTCAATTGCGGCTCGCTCGCCGATGGCAGTAATAATCCCCTCGCGTGTAGCCACAGCGCCGTCTTCGATCACACGGCTCTTTGCGTCCATGGTAACGAACGTGCCGCCGCTAACAAGCAAATCTGCGCTATTCATTTGGTGGAACTCCTATCCCCTTCGGATGGGAGATCCCGCGGCCACGGGCAGGCCAGCGTGTGCACATGGGACGGCAATGGGAAGAACCACGGTGTGTCGCTGAAAAGGCTGGACTAAATCGCGCGAAATGCGTTTTAGCCATTGCGAATCTTACCAGATTTTCGTTGGTGAAGTGAGCCCTGACGCCGGAAATCAGGAGGCTTAGCGGGCAGTTTTAGGTTGCGGGTGCTTTTTCCAAATCCTCGGCAATGCGCGGAATTACTCGTCGAAGCAGTGCGACGAATTGAGTCCTCACTCGCTCTCCGGTTTCCATCACCTCGGCGTGACTGAGCGGTTGGTCCAGAATCCCTGCCGCCATATTGGTTACGCAGGAAATTCCAAGGACCCGAATACTCATATGCCGCGCCACGATGACTTCCGGCACAGTCGACATCCCCACCATGTCGGCTCCCAACGTTCGAAGGTAACGAATCTCCGCGGGCGTTTCGAAGCTCGGCCCCGAGAGGCCCGCATACACGCCCTCCTTTACGTCTATGCCGAGTTTCCTTCCCTCCGCAACGGCGATCTCACGATACTTCGGGCAGTAGGCTTGACTCATGTCCGGAAATCTTGGGCCTAAGCGATCTTCGTTCGTGCCAATGAGCGGGTTGACGCCATTCAGGCTGAGGTGATCGCGAATAGCCACCAGTGCTCCCTGGACGAAGTTGAGATTTATCGCGCCGGCAGCATTGGTCAAGATGGCGGCCTGAATTCCCATCTGCCGCAACACACGCATGGGATAAACAACGTCCTTCATTGAGTAGCCTTCGTAGAAATGCACGCGCCCCTGCATGGCCGCGACGGGAATTTCATCCACTTTCCCGATCACAAGCCGCCCGGCGTGTCCTTCGACCGTTGGCTTGGGAAATCCGGGGATTTTTTCGTAGGGAACGCGAGTTGGCGTTGTCAAATCGTCGGCAAACGCTCCCAGGCCGGAGCCCAGGACAACCGCAATTCTCGGACGCAATCTGGATTTCGAAAGTATGTATTTAGCCGCTCGCTGCGAGCGTGTGAAGTCACTGCGTGGGTCCTGCCGGGCACGGGCGGCGCTCATTACATCATGATCCCGACAATGGAGGCGGACATGAGGTTAGCCATTGTGCCCGCCATCAAAGCGCGAAGCCCAAGTTGCGCCAGCTCTGTGCGCTTATTTGGAGCCAGAGCGCCGATGCCTCCAATCTGGATGCCGATGGAGCTGAAGTTCGCGAAACCGCAAAGCGCAAAGGTGGCGATGGTGTAGGAGCGTGGGTCGAGCGTGCTTTGCATCGGTCCCAGCCGCTGGAACGCGACCAGTTCGTTCGTCACCATGCGCAAGCCGAGCAGATTGCCAATAGTCGGGCAATCCCGCCATGGGATGCCGATGAGCCACGCAACGGGCGAAAAAATCCAGCCAAAAATCTGCTCGACGCTCGAAGGAAACCACCCGACTCCATGTGAAGCGAGCACGTTGTGCACTGCGCCGAAGCATCCGTCCACCAGGTAAATGAGAGCGATGAAGGAGATCAGCATGGCGGCCACATTGAGCGCAAGATGCAAGCCGTCGATCGTTCCGCGCGAAATCGCTCCGAGTATGTTCGCATCACGTTCCATTTGCACGTTTTCTACTCGGCCCGCGGTCAAGGGCTTCTCCGTTTCAGGCACCAGAATTTTGGCGAGGAGAATGGTGCCGGGCGCCGTCATAATGACGGCCGCGAGCAGGTGCTTGGCCTGAATTCCGTAGGCGATGTAGGCGGCCATCATGCCGCCCGAAACGTGGGCCATTCCGCTGCTCATGATGGTCATCATTTCCGACCGTGTCACCTTCGGTAGAAACGGGCGGATTGTAAGCGGCGCCTCCGTTTGGCCCATAAAAATGCTAGCCGCGACGTTCAGCGACTCGGCTCCGCTTGCGCCCATCAGACTTGTCATTACGCGCGCAGCTGCCTTCACGATCAGTTGCATGATTCCCAGGTAGTAAAGAACCGCGAATAAAGCAGCGATAAAGATGATTGTGGGCAGCGCTTGAAATGCAAAATAAAAGCCCCGAGGAGAGTTCTTCTGCCCGAGGTCTCCGAAGACAAACGACGTGCCATAGTAAGCGAAATCCAGCAGCCAGTTGGCCGCTGCGCCTAGTTTCTCGAAAAATAGCCGGCCGTATTCCCACCGCATGATCAGAAAAGCAAAGGCAATTTGCAGCCCGAGCCCCCACGCCACGGTTTTATAACGAATTTCCTGGCGATTGGACGAAAACGCGTAGGCTAGTCCCAACACCGTCAGCATGCCCAGAATTCCCGTGAAGCGATCCATTTGATGCACTCTTCTTCAGCCCTGTACTGCGAATGAGTTCCGTTGGATAGCGTTAACTGACAGCTTCAAATGACGCTTCTGAGCAGCGGCTGTGCTCATTCGCGCCCGAGGAATGCGTACCGCAGCAGGAAAAGCACCGATAAAACCCAGATCAACGGCCTGATCTCGCGATAGCGCCCGGTTCCCAACTTGATGAATGTGTAAGAGAGCATCCCGAGACTGAGGCCCGTGGCTATGCTGAAGGTCAAGGGCATCGCCACCATCGTTATAAAGGCGGGAAAAGCGTCCGTTAAATCATTCCAGTGGATTTTGGGAATCGAGCTGCACATGAGCGCGCCAACGAGAATCAGCGCGGGCGCCGTGGCATAAGAGGGAATCGCCGCCACGATTGGCGCACAAAACATCGCCGCGGCAAATAGCGCGGCGATCAGAACGTTGCCCAGTCCCGTTCGCGCGCCAGCCGCAACTCCCGCGGCGCTTTCGATATAACTGGTAACCGTGGAGGTTCCCGTAAGGGCGCCGGTTATGGTGCCGAATGCGTCGGAGAGCAGGGCCCGACTCGCGCGGGGGAATTTTCCGTTGCGCAAAAACCCACCCTGTTCGCAAACGCCTACAAGCGTGCCCACATTATCGAAGAGGTCCACAAAGAAGAACACAAAGATGAGCTCACCGAGCCCGAGATGGGTTGCGGCGCGCAGGTCCAGTTTCATGAACGTGCCCGAAGGATGCGGCAGGGAAAGAAGGTGAGCCGGCCAACTGGTCAGTTTGAGCGGTATGCCAGCAAGCGCGATACCGATAATGCCGATCAGAATCGATCCCGTCACCCGCTTCACCATCAGGATGACGATTACGACCAGCCCCAATAGCGCCAGAAGCACCTGCGGGTCGCCCATTTTCCCGATTCCCACAAACGTGGCAGGATTCGCCACGATCAGCTGAGCGTTGCGCATTCCGATGAACGCAATGAAAAACCCGATGCCCGCTGCAGTTCCGTGTTTCAAACAATCCGGAATATCGTTGACGATGTTTTCCCGAACCTTCGTGAGCGTCAGGACTAAAAAAATCACTCCCGATAGAAAGACCACGCCCAGCGCCGTTTGCCACGGAACGTGCCTGCCAAGGACAACAGAGTAAGTAAAATACGCATTCAGCGACATTCCCGGCGCCACGGCAATTGGGTAGTTCGCCCATACCCCCATTACAAGAGTGGCAATTGCGGTCGAAATACAAGTGGCAAACAGCACGCCTTCCACGGGCATACCCGCTTCCCCGAGAATGCGCGGATTTACCACGACCACATAGGCCATGGCCATGAAGGTCGTCAGCCCGCCCAAAAGTTCGCGCTGAACCGTCGTTTGGTTTTCGGTGAGATGAAAGACGCGGTCGAGCAGGTCATTTTGAGCGGAGAAAGCGGCGGCCTGCGTTTGCGCCATCGAGAGAGAATAAGGCTATTGCCGCCTTACGCCAAATGAGATTTTTGAATGAATGCCCGCTAGAAATTTGATCGGATTCCAGCGGCTGCTTGGAATAGATGTCCCTTGCA